>OLOA01000873.1_pt1 | contig 31899 bp, 29 predicted proteins | sample 1672201 | NCBI WGS metagenome assembly OLOA01 (sample SAMEA3136658, study PRJEB25190) | human gut metagenome
TTATACCACCCAGGCATAAAATCTATGCTAAGGGAGAGGCCGTTGGGGCGATTGGAACAGCGAAAGGCTGGCTTTTACTACCCGGCTGACAAAACGGATCATTTCCTCTTTGCTGTACTTGTCGTAACCCTCCACGACGACGTGCATCAAACCGTTTGACAGATGGGTATACATCATTTCCAGTTCTGTCTCACTGGCTCCGGGCAGCTCTTTCCGCCAGTAGGCAATGCTGCCCTTCTTGGCCAAGGCAATCATCCGCATGAGAACCGTGGAGTTTGTATTCCCCAGAATCAGAACCCGGCAGGCTGCCTGATTCTGATCGACAATATCGTAGATCGCTTCGATCAGAGCCGTCACGTCAAACGAATTGACATAGCGAAGGGATTCCTCAAATGCATCGATGAGCTCGTTCTCGATGCTCTCCATCAGGGCAAAACAATCGCTGTAATGGGCATAAAAGGTGGCACGGTTCAGCTGCGCCAGCGCGCAAACCTCCTTCACCGTGATTCTGTTTACAGGTTTTTCCTTCAGCAGCTTCAGAAAGGACTGCTTGAGCACCATTTGCGTATAGCGTTTCCTTGCATCCATCTTCTCCATATAGAGCCCCTCCAAAAAAGTTTACAAAGATTATCAACACTTCAACAGACAGTGTTGCTTTTCTTTCGGCCGCATGGCAAGTGCTGATTGTTTCTGTCTTTCCCCTCAAGTATACTGTACTTGTGAAAGATAATCAACACTTGTATGCTTATTTGAGGAGGCTTTTTTAATGTATGATAAATATCTTGTTACAGGTGCCACCGGCTTCCTTGGCAGAGCTGTTGTAGAAGCGCTGGTACGCCGCGGCACACGAGTGTATGCGCTTGTGCTGCATGATGACCCCTATATCAATTTGCTCCCGAAGGAGGTCCACACCGTCATCGGTGATGTGTGTGCGGAAAACTCGCTGACAGACTGCTTCGCGGATGCCGACGGCCGTACCTGTGTGATTCACTGCGCTGGTATCGTCTCCGTCGCGTCCAGACCCGGTCCGAAGCTTTATCAGGTCAATGTAGGCGGAACATGGAGAGTTCTCCGGCAATGTATGGAGCGCAATGTGGGCAAAATGGTCTATGTCAGCTCCGTCCATGCCATACCGGAAAAGCCAAAGGGCTGCATCATTAAGGAGGATTGCGAGTTCTCTCCGGGGCTTGTGGACGGCGATTACGCAAAGAGCAAGGCAGTTGCAACGGAGTTGGTTCTCAATGCGGCGGAGCGCGGGCTGAATGCCAGCATCGTTCTCCCATCAGGGATTATCGGGCCGGGTGACATACAGGGAGGTAGCTTTACCTCAATGGCGAAATCCTTTCTTTCCGGAAGGCTGCCCTTTGCCGTTCGCGGCGGATATGACTTTGTGGATGTGCGGGATGTGGCAAATGGCATTCTCGCCTGTTCCGAAAGCGGAGAGCCCGGCAAAGGCTACATTTTGTCCGGCTGCTATGTCACGATTCGCAGGATGCTTCAGCTGGTGGGAAAGGCTGCAAAGCTGAAGTATCGGCCCATCTGCCTGCCGCTGGGGCTTGCAAGGCTGGCCGCTCCGTATTACGAGCGCCGGAGCCTGAGGGAGCGAAAGCCGCTGTTTTTCACCCCGTATTCCGTTTCCGTTCTTGCCTCAAACGGGCAATTCAGCCATGCCGCAGCATCGGAATGCTTTGCATATCAGCCGCGCCCGATCGAGGAGACCTTGGGGGATATGACAGCCTGGCTTTTGGAGCAGAGAAAAAAGGACGAAGTGTGACCTCACATCAACAAAAAGCACCTTGGGCAGGCTGCACACGCTACTGATATGCCCCGCGATCCCAGTTGCCAGCAGCACCCATTCCATGATATAATTCAATAAAGGGGTGGAGCCCTTATGAAAGAGTGCCTTTGCCCACTGATTCATACAGTTTCCATTCTCACTTATGCGCAGCCATTATCACCCCGCCCCACAGGCTTTTGCCGGAAAGGAGCACAATATGAAACGAATCATCACCATCGGCCGTGAATTTGGCAGCGGCGGCCGCGAGCTTGGCCGCAGAATCGCAGAAAAGCTGGAGATTGCCTACTACGATCAGGAGATCATAACAGAGATTGCAAAAAGAACCGCGCTGTCTGAGGAGTATGTCCGGCGGATTGAGGAAAAACGCCCCGTTATGCATTTCCCCATTCATACCGGACACAGCATATATCTGATCTCAGAGCCCACCTTCTATCCCGATTTTTCCATCTACACGAAACAGCATGAGCTGCTTCGCGAGCTGTCCCGCAAATCCGACTGCGTCATCGTCGGACGCTGCGCAGATTATATTCTCCGGGAACAGAAGCCTGTGCGCATTTTCGCTTATGCAGATATGGAGAGCAGAATCAAACGCTGCATGGAGCGCCGTCCGGAGGACGAGCATCTGACAGAAACGCAGATGAAGAAACGGATTGCGGAGATCGACCGCAGCCGTGCAAAGTATTACGCTTTCTTCAGTGAGCAGAAATGGGGTGCGCGGGAAAACTACGACCTTCTTGTGAATACCTCCGGCGCTGACATCAAAAAGCTGTCCTCTGCCCTTTGCGCTTATCTGGAAGCCATGTTTGAATAAGATATGCATCTCTGTAATTGCAGCACACCCGGTTTTAGGCAATCGGGTGTGCTGCTTTTTATAGCCATCATCATTCTCATCCTGCTGGCTTGTGCGTCTTCGGATATTCGTATACCATGTATCGTGTTGGGTATTGGCGGAGGTGCGGGACCAGCGGGCTCCGGGTCTATATCTCCGTTCGGGAGGCGTCCTGCCGTTGGAGCGTGTCAGCGCGGCAGCCAGCCTGTCAAAAAAGGGCGCCGCCCTTTTTTGACAAGCTCGCACAAAGGGAGGGGCTTTGCCCCTCCCTTTGTGCGTTTTCCGTGCATAGGGGCGGCATCCTCAATGCCACCGCTGTGTATCTCCCGCGGCTCCCGCAGCGCCTTACAGCCGGACGGCGTTGTCCACCACCACGGCCCGGGCATAGGCCAGCTTCAGGTCGTGGCTCAGCTGCATAGGCGGCAGCTGCTGGCGGATGTGGTCCACCGGCACGCCGAACTGCCGGGACATCTCCTGATACCGGCGCTCCACGTCCTCATCGGTGACCTGGATGTGCTCCAGGCGGGCGATCTCCGTCATGGCCAGCTCATACCGGGCAGACTCCAGGGCGTTCTCCCGGGCGTGGGACCGCAGGTCCTCCTCCGTCATGCCGGCCATCTGCAAATAGTCGGACAGGGACGCGCCCTGGCTCATGAGGCGGCTTTCCAGCTCCTGCAAAAGCCCGGTGAGCTGGCTCTCCACCATGGAGTCGGGCACCTGTACCTCCATGCCGTCCAGCACCTGGCGCACCAGGGCGTCGGCAAAGGCGTCCCGGGCCTGGGCCTCCTTGCGCTGGAGGGCTGCCGCCATAATGGCCTGGCGCAGGGACGCCGCATCGGCAAAGCCCTGGGTCCGGGCGAACGTATCGTTGATCTCCGGCGCGGAACGGCGGACGATGCGGTGGGCCTTCACCCGGAATACCGCCGCCTTCCCCGCCAGCTCCGGGGTGTACTGCTGGGGGAAGGTCACATGGATCTCCCGCTCCTCCTCCGGGCGGATACCCGCCACCTGCTCCTCGAACCCGTCGATGAACATGCCGCTGCCCAGCAGCAGGGGATAATTCTCCGCCTTGCCGCCCTCAAAGGGCACGCCGTCCACGGAGCCGTCAAAGTCCAGGGTCACCTCGTCGCCCATGGCGGCCCGGTCCCGCTCCTGCTCCACCAGGTGGGCCTGGAGCCACTCCTCCATGGCCTTGTCCACGTCGTCGTTGGACAGCTCCGCCTGGGGCATGGGGGCGGACAGGCCCTTATACTGGCCCAGCTTCACCTCCGGATACAGCTCTGCCAGAGCGGCGAAGGTGAAGCCCTCCGGCCCGATGTCCACAATACGCAGCTCCGGGGCCCCGGCCACCAGGATCTCCTCCCGGCCGAAGGCCTCCACCAGGGCCCGGGGGAACGTGGCGTTCACCGCCTCCTGATAGAACACGTCCGGGGCATACGCCTGCTCCAGAGCCTGGCGGGTAGCCTTGCCCGGGGCGCAGCCGTCCACGGGATACAGGTCCCGGTTGGCCTGGTACGCGTCGTCCAGGGCCTGCTGCCACTCCTGCCGCTCCACCCGGATGGTCAGCTCCACCCGGCGGTTTTCCTTCATCTCTTTGTTCAGTACGGTCATGGATGCTCCTCCAAATTTATGATCTTGTCCCCTATTATACCGGAAAAGCCCCGCCGCCGCAACCGTTTCCAATTGTAAAAAAACTGTGACATATATCACTTACCCCCTTCCCTTTTATCCGGAATTATGTTATCATTCTTTTCACTATCGATTACGGAGGAGCATCCATGGAGCAAGTCAAGAAATTTATCCGGGAGCACCCGCATATGTGGTGGGGCCTGTATCTGCCGGTGTACCTGACCATGTTTTTCATCATCGAGCATCTCATCACCGACAACTACTGGGCCACCCAGACGGCCATCGACGACTATATCCCCTTCTGCGAGTGGTTCGTTTTCCCCTATGATTCCTGGTCGTTCCTGCTGGTGGCCATCGGCATTTACCTGATCGTCAAGGACGCCGAGGGCTTCCGGCGGTATATGTGGACCATTATGATCACCTTCACCACCGCCACGGTGTTCTGCGCCCTGGTGCCCAACGGGCAGGACCTGCGCCCGGCGGTGATGGAGCACCAGAACATCGCCGCCTGGCTGCTGCAGAACACGTATAATCTGGACACCAATACCAACGTTCTGCCCAGCGTTCATGTGCTGGGGGTCGTTGCGGGGGTAGCCGCCGCGTGGCACACGCCGGGCCTGCGGAAGTGGGGCTGGCGGGCCGGGTCCATGGTCCTGGGCGCGGTCATCATCGCCTCTACCCTGCTTGTCAAGCAGCACGCCTTCATCGACATGGTGGCGGGTCTGTTGGTGGGGGCTATCGGCTATGTCATCGTATACGTCATCATCGGCAAAAAAAGAGATCGCCTGCTGGCGGAGGGAAAGAGGCTGCGCTGTGGACATTATCAAAACGCCCATTCTTGAGGGCATCACCCCGGAGGAGCAGGAGCAGATGCGGGTGTGCTTCGGCGTCCGGGAGGAGGCCTTCCGGGCCGGGGAGACCATCTATGACTTCTCCGAGGGGCGGAAATATCTGGGCCTCATCGCCCACGGCAGCGCCGTGCTCCAGCGCATCGACCGCCAGGGCGGCCGCGCCATCCTGGAGCACCTGGAAAGCGGCGGCGTGTTCGGCGAGATGCTGATGTTTGAAAATGTGGCCGGCGACAGCATCACCGTCATCGCCGAGGAGCCCTGCCGGGTATGGTTCATGCAGGACGAGCACATGACCCGCCGCTGCGAAAGGGCCTGCGCCCACCACAGCCGCCTGGTGGAGAATATGTTCCACATCATGACGGAGAAGGCCGCCGCCCTGTCCGAGCGGGTGGAGGTTCTCAGCCGCCGCAGCATCCGGGAAAAGCTGCTGTGCTATTTCGGCCTGCTGGCGGGCCAGCGGCAGCGGCAGAGCTTCCAGCTGCCCTTCTCCCTCAGCGCCCTGGCGGACTATATCTCCGCCGACCGCAGTGCCATGATGCGGGAGCTGAAAAAAATGAAGGACGAGCGCCTGGTGGAGGTGGCCGGGCGGCAGGTGACTCTGTGCGGCCCCACGCAATAAATTTCCCGAAAGCGGTGATACCAATTGACGAACAGCCATCGCTTGTGATATCATAAATATACGGCATACGGCATAGGGCGGGCCTTGGCCCGCCCTATTGGCCGGACTCCCATGAAATAGGAAAGAAGGAACGACCATGTATCGCATCGTGACCAAAGAAGCGTTGAAACCCACCGTGATCCTGTATGAGATCGAGGCTCCTATGGTTGCCAAAAAGGCACAGCCCGGCCAGTTCATCATCCTGCGGGTGGATGAAAACGGCGAGCGTATCCCCATCACCATCCATGACTATAACCGCGAGAAGGGCACTGTTACCATCATTGTCCAGACCGTGGGCGCCACCACCGAGAAGCTCAGCCACAAGCAGCAGGGCGAGTATCTGCACGACTTTGTGGGCCCCCTGGGCAAGCCCACCGAAACCGAGGGCAAGAAGAAGGTCTGTGTCGTCGGCGGCGGCGTGGGCTGCGCCATCGCGTATCCCGTTCTGAAGAAGTTCCACGACTGCGGAGCCGAGGTCCACGCCGTTGTGGGCTTCAAGAGCAAGGACGTGGTCATTCTGGAGGACAAGTTCAAGGCCGTGTCCTCCGTGCTGAAGGTCTGCACCGACGACGGCTCCTATGGCCAGAAGGGTCTGGTCACCCAGGCGCTGCAGGAGCTGCTGGACGCCGGCAACCAGTATGACGAGATCTTCGCCATCGGCCCCATGGTCATGATGAAGTTTGTCTGTAAGACCACCGCGCCCTACGGCGTGCCCACCACCGTATCCATGAGCCCCATTATGATCGACGGCACCGGTATGTGCGGCGGCTGCCGCCTGACCGTTGGCGGCGAGACCAAGTTTGCCTGCGTAGACGGCCCCGACTTCGACGGCCAGCAGGTGGACTGGGATCTGGCTGTCAAGCGCAACCAGATGTATCACGACTTCGAGGTGCGCAAGCACGAGGAAGTCTGCAATCTGTTCAAGCAGGAGGTAAAGTAACATGGCTGCCAAGATCAACATGCGCCTGGATAAGAATCCCATGCCCTCTCAGGACCCCAACGTCCGGAATAAGAACTTCCTGGAGGTGGCCCTGGGCTACACCGAGGAGCAGGCCCTGGACGAGGCCGCCCGCTGCCTCCACTGCAAGAATCATCCCTGCGTGGACGGCTGTCCCGTCAATGTCCGCATCCCCGAGTTCATCGCCAAGATCGTGGAGCGCGACTATGAGGGTGCGTATCAGGTCATCCACCAGACCAGCTCCCTGCCCGCCGTGTGCGGCCGCGTCTGCCCCCAGGAGAGCCAATGCGAAATGCACTGCGTCCGGGGCAAGAAGGGCGACCCCGTGGGCATCGGCCGCCTGGAGCGCTTTGTGGCCGACTGGCACAACGCCCACAGCACCGAGGCCCCCGAAAAGCCCCAGCCCAACGGCCACAAGGTGGCGGTGGTGGGCTCCGGCCCTGCGGGCCTGACCTGCGCCGGCGACCTGGCCAAGAAGGGCTATGACGTCACTGTGTTCGAGGCTCTGCACCTGGCCGGCGGTGTGCTGGTATACGGCATTCCCGAGTTCCGTCTGCCCAAGAGCATCGTCCAGAAGGAAGTGGACGGTCTGAAGGCCATGGGCGTGAAGGTGGAGACCAACACCGTGGTGGGCCGCACCATCACCATCGACGAGCTGATGGAGGAGTACGGCTTTGAGGCCGTGTTCATCGGTTCCGGCGCGGGCCTGCCCATGTTCATGAACATCCCCGGCGAGAACCTGAAGGGCGTCTATTCCGCCAACGAGTTCCTGACCCGTATCAACCTGATGAAGGCCTACCGCGAGGACAGCGACACCCCCATCATGGACCTGAAGGGCAAGACCGTGGCCGTGGTCGGCGGCGGCAACGTGGCCATGGACGCCGCCCGCTGCTCCAAGCGGCTGGGCGCTGAGGTGTACGTGGTGTACCGCCGCGGCATGGAGGAGCTGCCCGCCCGTCACGAGGAGGTGGAGCACGCCATCGAGGAGGGCGTCATCTTCAAGACGCTGAACAACCCCGTCCAGATCAACGGCGACGAGCAGGACTGCGTCAAGTCCATGACCTGCATCGAAATGGAACTGGGTGAGCCGGATGCCTCCGGCCGCCGCCGCCCCGTGGAGAAGAAGGGCAGCGAGTTCGACCTGAGCGTGGACGCGGTCATCATGTCTCTGGGCACCAGCCCCAACCCGCTGATCAAGTCCACCACCAAGGGACTTGAGGTCAACAAGAAGGGCGGCATCATCGTCAACGAGGAGGGCCTGACCTCCCGTCAGGCGGTGTATGCCGGCGGCGACGCTGTGACCGGCGCGGCCACCGTCATTCTGGCCATGGGTGCCGGCAAGCTGGGCGCAAAGTCCATCGACGAGTACCTGAGCAAGTAAGTACATCGAAAAGGCCCGCTGCAAAGCGGGCCTTTTTATGCCGGAAAGCGGTAAAATTTTACGTTCTCCTTATGGAAAGCGCCGCCGCGCTGTGGTATACTGGGAGCAGCAACAGACGGGAGGGGCCATTATGCCGAAAGACTTTATCGACTTCAACCAGAAAACAGGCTTTATCTGCGACATGGACGGCGTCATCTACCACGGGAACCGGATCCTGCCCGGCGTGGCGGATTTCATCCAGTGGCTGCATGAGGAGAACAAGGAGTATCTGTTTCTGACCAACAACAGCGGCTACACGCCCCGTGAGCTGCAGCAGAAGCTGGCCCGGATGGGACTGGATGTGCCGGAGGAGCATTTCTATACCAGTGCCCTGGCCACGGCGGCCTTCCTGAAGGACCAGGCTCCCGGCTGCTCTGTGTTCGCCATCGGTGAGGCGGGGCTGCTGAACGCCCTGTACGACGCGGGCCTCACCATGAACGACGTGAACCCGGACTACGTGGTGGTGGGCGAGGGCCGCACCTACTCTCTGGATACGCTGACCAAGGCGGTGAACCTGGTCATGGCCGGTGCCAAGCTCATCGGCGCCAACTCAGACGTGTCCGGCCCCATCGAAAGCGGCATTGCTCCGGCCTGCCGCGCTCTGGTGGCCCCCATTGAAATGGCCACCGGCAAGCAGGCCTATTTCTGCGGCAAGCCCAACCCCCTGATGATGCGGACCGGCCTGCGGCTGCTGCACTGCCACTCCGCCGACGCGGTGATGGTGGGCGACCGCATGGACACCGACGTTATCTCCGGACTGGAAAGCGGTATGTCCACGGTGCTGGTGCTCTCCGGTGTGTCCACCCGTCAAACGGTGGAGACGTATGCCTATCAGCCCAACGTCATTCTGGACGGCGTGGGCGACATCGCCCGTCTGGCCCGTAAAAACAAAAAATAGGCGCTACGGCCCGAGGGCCGGGAATGAAAAGAAGTGACCGCGGAAGCGGTCACTTCTTTTCATTCGTTTTCCAGCAGCAGGGTGTATATCTCGCCAGCCACGGCGAACACGCGCTCCACATCGGTGTCCATCTGCTCCAGCAGCGGCCCCGATGCCTCGTAGTCCACGCAGGTGCCGCAGGAGGCGCTGAGCTTGCGGGGCACCGGCATCATCCGGGCCCGGACCCCCGCCGCCGTCAGGCGCTGGCAGGTCAGCAGAGCGGACAGATGGGTGTGGAACGTAGCGATGTAGCGGCTCATTTGGACAGGGACAGACGGAAGTCCTGACCCTCCGGCGCCACGGCGACCTTGTAGCCGCTGCTCTCAGCGAAGCGGGTGACATTCTCCACGGAGCACTGGTTGTCCACCAGCACCTCCAGGGCGGCGGGGGCGTCGGCCTTTACGGCCTTCTGCACCATCACCACGGGCATGGGGCAGGAATAACCTCTTGCGTCAACAGTCATTGTGATGTTCCTCCTTTACTTGGCGGCCTCAACAGGCGCGTTGACAGCCTTGGGCATATTCCACAGGGACACACCCAGCATGATGAGGATACCCAGGCACACGGCTACCTTGCCATTGTTGGACAGACCGCCTACCACGATCTCCTTGGCCTCGTTCATGGCGTCGGCGTTGCCGGCCAGACCGAAGTTGTGGGCAAAGGCCGCGCCCACGATCATGCCGAACACGGTCACGGCGCTGTCACCGTTGCCCTCGCCGGCCAGGATCAGCTGACGCAGCGGGCAGCCGCCCAGCAGTACGCTGCCCCAGCCCACCAGGACCATGCCCAGCAGGTTCCACAGCTGGCTGCTGTGGGCGATGGGCTGCAGTTCAAAGCCCAGCTTGAAGCTGCCGGTGATGAGGTTGCCCGCCAGGACGACCACGAAGATGGCCACGAAGCCGTACAGCAGCTTGAAATCCTTGAACAGCATGGCGTCGCGGATGCCGCCCACCATGCACAGGCGGGCGCGCTGGGCCAGAGCGCCCACCACCACGGCGATCAGCAGTGCAGCCAGCATGGGCGCGTGCTTGGAGCCGGGGCCCTCCTCACTGAACTTGAACAGGCTGGGCACGGCGATGACCAGGATCAGCAGGCCGGTCATCACGATGGGCAGCACGCCGCCCTCGCCCTTCCCAACGGGATAGGCCCGCTTCAGGGAAAAGCCGCGCTTGAGGAACTGGATGCCGATGAAGATGCCCAGGGTGAAGCCCACCAGGCCCACCACGGCGTTCAGGTCGCCGCCGCCGATACGCAGGACCATCCGCAGGGGGCAGCCCAGGAAGGCCAGTGCGCCGATCATGACGAAGGCGCCCAGCACGAAGCGTGTGGCGGGGGAGGAGCCGGCCTTGGCCCGGAACTCCTTGGTGGCCACGGACATGACGAACGCGCCCAGCACCAGACCGATGATCTCCGGCCGGACATACTGTACTTTGGCTGCGCCGTGCATACCCACCGCGCCGGTGATGTCCCGCAGGAAGCAGGCGATGCAGAAGCCCATGTTGGCGGGGTTGCCCAGATGGGTCAGCACCACAGCGGCCAGACCGACCACCGCGCCGGCGATGACCACGACCCAACTTACTTTTTTCATGTGATATGTCTCTCCTTTGCGTTATTTCTTTTAAAGAATAGCGATGCCATTATACGACACTGTACCGGAAAAGTCAAGACCGTGACAAACGTCACTTTCTGTGGTATGATGGGTCACGAGCTGTGAGGAGGTGCCTGCATGGAGGCCATTTATCTTGACAACGCCGCCACGTCGTTCCCCAAGCCGGCGGGGGTCAGCGACCGGATGAAATACTATCTGGACTGCGTGGGAGCCAACGTGAACCGTTCCGTGTATACCGCCGCCCAGGAGGCGGGGCTGGTGACGCTGACACTGCGGCAGCGGCTGGCCCGGCTGTTCGGTTTCCCGGAGCCGCCTACCCACGTTATTCTGACGCCGGGTGCTACGGCGGGGCTGAATATGATCATCTCCGGCCTTCTGCGTCCCGGCGACCACTGCATCGTCAGCAGCATGGAGCACAACGCGGTCATGCGGCCGCTGCTGCGCCTGCCGGGAGTGGCGGTCAGCCGCGTTCCCTGTGACGCCGAGGGTTTTGCAGATCTGGACGCCCTGCCGGGGCTGTTCCGGGAGGATACGAGACTGGTCATCATGGCCCACGGCTCCAACGTCTGCGGCGCGGTGCAGGACGCGGCGGCTATCGGCCGCATCTGCGCGGAAAAGGGCGTGCCCTTTGCGCTGGACGCCGCCCAGACGGCGGGACACCTCCCTGTGGACTTTCAGGCTTTCGGCCTCAGTGCCATGGCGGTACCGGGCCACAAGGGGCTGCTGGGCCCCGGCGGCGTGGGCGCGCTGCTGCTGCGGGACGATTTCGCCCAAAAGCTGACGCCTCTGATCGCCGGCGGCACCGGCAGTGCCTCGGACAGCGAGTACCTGCCGCCCTATCTGCCGGACCGATTTGAGTCCGGTACAGCCAATCTCCCCGGCTGCTACGGCTGGGAGGCGGCCCTGCGCTTTATTGAGGAGACGGGCGTGGACGTTCTGCGGCAGCACGAGAGGGCGCTGTGCGCCCGGTTTCTGGACGGCCTTGCGGATATTTCCGGGGTCCGGCTGGTGGGCCCTCGGAACATGGATCGTCGGGTGGGCGTCATCTCCGTGGACTTCCTGCGCCGTGACAACGCCGAGATGGCCTATGCGCTGGAAGCGCAGTACGGCATCCTGACCCGCTGCGGCCTGCACTGTGCGCCCTCGGCTCACAAAACGTTGGGGACGTTTCCCCAGGGCACTGTGCGGTTTTCGCTGGGCTGGGCCAGCACGGAAGCGGACGTGGACGCGGCACTGGCGGCCATACGGGCCTTGACATGAATTAAACCGGGCGGCACTGCCGCCCGGTTTTTGGTTATCGCAGAAGAATACGCTTGCCGCCGTGATATTCGCCCACGGTGCCGATACGCTGGGCACTGGGCACTACCGGTGTCAGCTCCGCCAGCAGCGCGTCCGCGTCCGCAGGGTCTACGGCCATCAGCAGGCCGCCGGAGGTCTGGGGGTCGAACAGCAGATCCTGTACGGCCAGCTCGGTGGTGCCCACGTCCACACCGGCTTCGGCGAAGCTGCGGTTGCGGTACATACCGGCGGGCAGCACGCCCATCCGGGCGAATTCTAACGCCTCCGGGATCAGGTCGATGGCGGACACGTCGATGTGCAGTGCCACATCGCTGCCCTGGGCCATCTCGAAGCCGTGGCCCATCAGACCGAAGCCGGTCACGTCGGTGCAGGCGTGGACCTTGTAGCGGACCATCACGTCCCGGGCGGCCTTGTTCAGAGTGGTCATCATCCGGTTCATGAAGTCCACCGTCTCTTTCGTCAGCAGGTCGGCCTTCCCGGCGCTGGTCAGCACGCCGATGCCGATGGGCTTGGTCAGTAACAGCACGTCGCCGGGCCGCGCGGCGGAATTGGTGAGCATTTTGTCCGGGTGAACAAAGCCGGTCACGGCCAGGCCGTATTTCGGCTCATCGTCCAGGATGCTGTGACCGCCGGTGATCAGGGCCCCGGCCTCGTAGACCTTGTCATAGCCGCCCCGAAGAATGTCATGCACGGCCTCCTTCGGCATATCCTCCGGCACGGCCATGATGTTCAGACACAGCTTCGGCTCGCCGCCCATGGCATACACGTCGCTGAGGGCGTTGGTGGCGGCGATCTGGCCGAACAGGTAGGGGTCGTCGGCGATGGGGGGGAAGAAGTCCACCGTCTGCACCAGGGCCAGCTCGTCGCTGATCTTATACACGGAGGCGTCGTCGCTCTTGTCGAAGCCCACCAGCAAATTGGGGTCGTGGTGCACGCGGATGCCCTCCAGCAGTTGGGCCAGTACGCCCGCGCCCACCTTGGCGCCGCAGCCGGCGCACTTGGTCAGTTTTGTCAGTTTGATGTTCTGCTCTTCCATGACTTGTCTCCTATCGCAGTGCACCGGTCAGGTGCAGTATGGCCTCCAGCGCGCCGCCGCCAACGGCCAGCGCCTTGTCTGAGGCGGTGGTGCAGTATTCCGGTTGGCACCGTGGGTCCACGTCGCCGGATTTCATCCCCCGGTGTACCGGTGTGCCGCTAGGCAGGATACCCCGCACCACGCCGCCGATGGTGCATTTCATGGGCTGGCCGTTCACGGTCCCGGCGATGTCACCGGGCTGCACCTCGTCGCCGATGTCCAGTATCCGGGTGAAGACACCGTCCGCCGGGGCGCGGAGCACGCGCTCGCCGGCGTAGCCGCCGATGAGGCCGGGGATGTTGGTGTTGGGCAGGGCGCTGCCCTGATAGATGGCGCGGCCCAGGGTGTGGCCGCGCATGGTCTCCACTACCGCGTGGCAGTCCTCTCCGGCGGTGAAGCCGGGCCCGATGCCTACCACCACGGGGGCGTCAGTGATGCGGGTGCCCAGATTGCGCTTGGCCAGTATGGCGTCCACCAGGGCATCCGGGCGCAGCTGCTCACGGCACAGGCACTCCGGGTCGGGGAGGACGGGTACCGCACCCTGCGCCAGCAGGGACAGCGCCTGCGCCGGGCTGTCGGCGCGGACGGCCCGCACGCCCTCTACCACCGTTTCGCCGTCGGTGATGGCGGGGGAGAAGCACACCGTCCGCCGTATGGCGGTGGGGCGGGGCAGGTCGGTCATGACCACCTGTATCCCGGTGCGGTACAGCCGCAAAGCGATGCCGGTGGCAATGTCGCCTGCGCCGCGTATCAAAACAAGCATAGCTAACCATCCTTTCGTTATCCGTACAATAACACAACGAGAGAGGGTTGTCAACAAAGCCCCGTTGACGGGGGGACGCAGGTCTGGTAAAATGGACCCACGAAAGGAAAGAAGGTGCTTCAGTGAACGACAACATCATCGTCCATATCACCGCCCGCCTGTTCGCGGAGGAAAAGTGCTACGGTCCCGGGGTTCACCGGCTGTTGGGCGCGGTGGCGCAGAACCATTCCCTGCGCGCGGCCGCGGCCTCCATGAACATGGCGTATTCCAAGGCGTGGAGCATCGTCCGGGCGGCGGAGCAGGGCTTCGGCTGCAAACTGCTCCGGTCCACCATCGGTGGCTCCGGCGGCGGCGGCGCGCAGCTTACCGACGAGGCCCGACAGATCATGGAGGCCTATGACGCGTACTGCCGAAAGCTGGATGCCTACGGACAGGAGCTGTTTCGGGAATTGTTCGGCTTCCGCACAGAGAAATAAAAAAGGCCGCCCATCCGGGCGGCCTTTTTGCGGGCATCAAATGGTGGGCATCTCCATACCCAGGCGGCGGTACATGGTCTTTTTCACCGCTTTGAGAATGTTCTCATATCCGGTGCAGCGGCACAGGTGACCGGAGAGCAGCTTGCGGAGCTCCGCATCGGAGTAGAGCTTGCCGCTGTCCAGGATCTCCACGGCAGTCATCAAAAAGCCGGGGGTGCAGAAACCGCACTGGATGGCGGACTCCTCCATAAAGGCATGCTGGATGTCGCTGGGCTCACCGTCGGGGCTGAGCAAGCCCTCCAGTGTGCGGATGTGTTTGCCGTCGGCCCACACGGCCAGATAGATGCAGGAGTTGAACGTCTCGCCGTCGATGAGGACGGTGCAGGCACCGCACTCGCCTACCTCGCAGCCCTTTTTCACGGAGGTCAGGTGATAGTCATTGCGGAGCATATCGGTCAGGCTGGCGCGAACGTCCACCATCTTCTCTACGTCCTTGCCGTTGATATTGCAGCGGATCAGCTTATACTGCTTGCTCATGCCAGCTCACCTCCTGCCAGCTCAATGGATTTTACGAGACAGCGCTTGGCGATCTCCACGGCGATGTGCTGCCGGAAGGCCTTGCTGGCGCGCCAGCTGTCACGGGGGTTGATATCGTCCAGGATGGCGTGGGCAAAAGTCTCCACCGTCTCCTCGGTCAGGGGCTTGCCCTGGGCTGCCGCTTCAGCGCTGGCACACCGCAGGGGCACGGGGCCGGCTACGCCGTAGGCGATGCGGGCACGCTCAATGGTCTTCTTGTCCTCGCTGAGCCGGACGTTGACGCTGCACCCCAGGGTGGCGATGTCCATGGCGTTCCGCATGGCGTACTTGATGTAGTGGCCATAGCAGCGGTCATAGCTCGCCTTGGGGATAAGGATGGCGGTCTGAATTTCGCCGTCCTCTGCGCGAATGTCCACCTTGCCGGCCTTGATATAGAACTCATGGATGGGCAGGCGGCGGACGCCGTTTTTACCGGTCAGCTCCACGATGGCATCCCATGCGTGGAGGGTGGAGGAGGAGTCGGCGGAGGTCACGCCGTTGCAGGTGTTGCCGCCGATGGTGCCGATGTTGCGGATCTGGGGGCCGCCCACCATATCCACGGCCTCACCCAGCACGTTGATGTACTGCTGGATGATGGGGTCGCGGGTAATGTGGGAGAAGCTGGTCAGGGAGCCGATGCGGATGTTCTCGTCGGCGTCAATGGTGATGCCGCGCAGCTCGTCCAGCCCGTAGATGGAGATCAGCTCCGCACCGGCGCGCTTGCCCTCGCGCATCTGCACCAGTACGTCGCTGCCGCCGGCGATGATCTGGGCTTCCGGATGCTCCAGACGGAGGGCCACCGCGTTTTCCACGCTGGAGGCCTCGTATAAGGCTTTCATATCATACATGGCTTAGTTGCCCTCCTTTTCATTCCAGCTGTCGTGGATCAGGCCCGCCTTGCTGAACTCGGCGAACAGCACGTGGGGCGTGATGGGTGTGCAGTCGATGGCCACGCCGGTGGCGTTGAGAATGGCGTTGCGGATGGCCGGCGCGCCGGAGCAGGCCGGCGGCTCACCCAGCGCCTTGGTGCCGAAGGGGGAGGTGGGCTCGGGATTCTCCACGAACTGCGCCTCCAGATGGGGGTGATCCATAAAGGTGGACAGCTTGTAGTCCAGCAGATTGTTGTTCAGGGGCTTGCCGGTCTTTTCATCGAACAGCAGCTGCTCGCTCATACCGTAGCCGATGGCCATGGACATACCGCCGTGGACCTGGGCCTCCGCCAGGGCTGGATTGATGAGGCTGCCGCAGTCGTGAACGTTGATAATCTTGTTCAGCTTGACCTTGCACAGGGCGATGTCTACCTCCACATCGGCGAAGGTGCAGCCGAAGGAGTAGGCGTTGTTGCGGATGGTGTAGGTGGATTCGGCGGTGATATGCTCGCTGTCCGCCGCGTTGTACTGGGCGGTCATGGCCAGTTCACTCAGGCTCATGAGCACCGCGCCATCCTGCTTGCGGACGATATTGCCGTCCACGATGTCCATATTGTCTACGGCCTGGCGGGTCAGCTTGGTGGCGTAGGCCAGGATCTTCTGCCGCAGCAGGGTGGCGGTCTGGCGGATGGAGAAGCCGGCCACATAGGTCTGGCGGCTGGCGTAAGCGCCCAGGCCGGTGGGCGTGATATCCGTATCCTGGCAGGAGACCACGCGGACGTCCCGGTAGCTCTTCAGGCCCACGGCCTCGGCGGTCATCTGGGCGTAAGCGGTATCAGCGCCCTGGCCGATCTCCGTCTCGCCGCACTGCATGGTGACGGTGCCGTCCAAATTCAGCAGCATACGGTTGCTGGAGGTCTCCAGCGAGATGGGATAGACGGCGGTGTTGTACCAGAACGCCGCCACGCCGATACCCCGGCGGATGTTGCCGGTATCCTTGGCATACTCGGCCTTCTTTTTGTCGTACTCTATGTATTCCTTACCCTTTTCCAGACAGTCGCGGAAGGAGTCGTAGTAGTTGGTGTTGCCGGAGAAGCCGTCGTGGAAGCCCTTGGGCATGATGTACTTCATGCGGTACTCCAGCGGATCCATGCCAACAGCCTTGGCGCACTCGTCAATGTTGGCGTCGTCGGCAAAGGAGGCCTGGGGCATGCCGTAGCCACGCATGGCGCCGGCCGCGGGGCGGTTGGTGTACACCGTCCACGCGTCGCCCTCGAAATTGTCGCAGGGGTAGATCTGGGGGAAAGAGCCCATGGCCTTGGCCACGATAGAGTGGCCGTGGGAGGCGTAAGCGCCCTGGTTGGAGAAGCACTCTACCTTTCGCGCGGCAATGGAGCCGTCCTTGTGCAGCCAGGTGACGATGTGGAAGCGGATGGCGTGGCGCACGCGGTTAGAGACGAACGTCTCCTCACGGGTGCAGTCGATACGGACGCAGCGGCCGCCCACCTGTGTGGTGCACCAGGCGCACAGGGGTTCATACAGGGCGTCCTGCTTGTTGCCGAAGCCGCCGCCGATGTAGGGCTTGATGATCTGAATGTCCGCCCAGGGACGGCCCAGGGCCTGGCCCACGATGCGGCGGATGATATGGGGGATCTGGGTGGACGCCACCACGACGATACGGCCGTTTTCCTCATAGGCGAAGCAGCCGTGGTTCTCGATGTGGCTGTGCTGCACGGTAGGCGTGTCGTACCAGCCCTCCACCTTGATGAGCCCCGGCTCCTGAATGGCAGCCTGATAGTCGCCCTTGCGGATATCGGAGTGCTTGAGGATGTTGTTGGGATAGCCCTCGTGGAGCTGGGGCGCGCCGGGCTCCATGGCCTTCTGCACGTCCAGCACGAAGGGAAGCTCATCATACTCCACCTTCAGGGCGCGGACGCCCTGCATAGCGGACACCTCATCCTCGGCGATGACCACGGCGATATCATCGCCGTAGTAGCGCACATGACGGTTCAGCAGGTTGCGGTCGGCCACGTCCTGATGGCCGGGATCCATGGACCAGGGATGACCCGCCGTGGGGAAGCAGTGCTCCGGCACGTCGAAGCAGGTCAGCACCTTCACCACGCCCTCGATCGCCTCAGCCGCGGACGTGTCAATGGACTTGACGTAGCCGTGGGCGATAGTGGCGTGCTTGATGCGGGCATACAGCGCGCCCGCAGGCATACGGTCCTCGTAGTATTTTGTCCGCCCGGTGGCCTTGTCAAAGGCGTCCACACGGATCTCGCTCTTTCCCACCTTACTCATAGTAGGCAGCCTCCTGTTGCAAAACTTGGAAATGTCGTCTATATTTTTTGCTAATGATATATATTCACGAAAATTATAGCACGGGACAGGGAAAATGTACAGCGAAAGCGTGATTTTATTTTCGGAATAACGATACGGCGAAGCTTGACGGGGCATACTGAAGCTGATACACTGGAACACACGAAAGAGGGTGGTTTGCATGGCGGAGCTGCGGATCGGCTGCCTGGTCATGGCGGCGGGCAGCGGCAGCCGCTTCGGGCGCAATAAGCTGGAGGCTGTGGTGGACGGAAAAAGTCTGCTGCGCCGTTCGCTGGAGGCGGTGCCGGCGGAGGAATTCGCGCAGGTGACGGTGGTGACGCAGTACGATGCCGCCGCGGCACTGGCAGAGGAATTCGGCTTCACGGTGGTGCGGAACGACCGACCGGAGGACGGCCTGAGCCGCACGGTGCGTCTGGGCACCGAGGCCATGGCGGGCTGCGGCGCTATTCTATATCAGGTGGCGGACCAGCCGCTTCTGGAGCAGGAGACGGTGCGGCGGGAGCTCGAATATTTCCGGACGCATCCGGACCATATCGTGGGCCTGGCCCATAACGGCGTGCGGGGCAACCCGTGCATCTTTCCCCGGAAGTTTTTCCCGGAGCTGATGGCGCTGGAGGGCGACGTGGGCGGCAACGTGGTTATCCGCGCACACCCGGAGGAGCTGCTGCTGTATGAAACGTCCGCGGCGGAGCTGCGGGATGTGGATACGGTGGAGGCGCTGGCCGCGGTACAGGAGGATAGACAGATATGAAAGAGCACCCCTTTGGGGTGCTCTTTTACGTTTATTTCTTGGGTGCGTAGGGGGTGTTCTTCAGCGGCAGACTGAATTCCCGTTCGCCGGTGAGGCGGTAGTAGGCGTCGGCAATGGCAGGGGCGGTGGGGATGGAGGTGATCTCACCGATGCCGATGGCACCGCCGGCCACATTCAGGCCGGGCTTCTCCACCACGATGGCCTGAATCTCCGGCGGGATCTGGTTGGCGCGGAACAGGCCCAGCATACCGTATTTGGCGGTAGGCTTGCAGTTCTCATCGATGGGGTATTTCTCCGTCAGCGCGTAGCCCATGGACATGACCACGCCGCCCTCGATCTGACCCTCCACGCTCAGGGGGTTCACGGCCTTGCCCACATCGTGGGCGGCCACCATCTTCTTGATGCGGCCCGTCTCCTTATCCAGAATACACATCTGGGTGGCGTAGCCGTAGGCCACGTGGCTGACGGGGTTGGGTACGTCGGCGCCCAGCGGATCGGTCTTGGCCAGATACTCGCCGTAGAACTCCGTGCCCTTCAGGTCGGCAAGGGATTTGCCGCCGTCCAGCTCCGCCTTCAGCTTTTCGCAGGCGCGGCGGGTGGCCTCGCCGGTGACAAGGGTCTGGCGGGAGCCGGAGGTGTCGCCGGAGTCGGGGGCGATCCAGGTGTTGCTGCGCTCGTAGACGATATCGTCCCGGTGCAGCCCGGTGTTGGTGACCACCACCTGCACCAGCACGGTGCCCAGTCCCTGGCCGATGCAGCTGGCGCCGGAGTAGATGTGCACCTTGCCGTCGCCCTCCACGATGAGCTTGCAGCGGCCCCAGTCGGGAATGCCTACACCTACGCCGGCGTTCTTCATGGCGCAGGCGATACCCACCGGGTCGCCGTTTTTCACCGCCTCGTCATAGGCGGGCTTGATGGCCTCCAGTGTTTCCACAAGGCCGGTGGACTCGTCCACGATCTGGCCGTTGGGCAGCACACCGCCGGGGCGAATGGCGTTACGGTAGCGGATCTCCCAGGGGGAGATGCCCACCAGGTCGGCCATCTGGTTCAGCAGCGTCTCGGTGCAGAAGCAGGTCTGGGTGACGCCGAAGCCCCGGAAGGCGCCGGCGGGGGGGTTGTTGGTGTAGTAGGCGCGGCCCTCGATCTCGAAGTTCTCATAGGCGTAGGGACCGGCGGCGTGGGTGCAGGCGCGCTCCAGCACGGGGCCGCCCAGAGAGGCAAACGCGCCGGTGTCGGATACCACGCTGGCCTTGACACCCTGAATGATGCCGTTTTCGTCGCAGCCCATGGTGAAGTCCATGTCCATGCTGTGCCGCTTGGGGTGGACCAGGATAGACTCCTGGCGGCTGAGCTTGAACTTGACGGGGCGGCGGCTCAGGTAACACAGCAGCGCCGCGTGGTGCTGCACGGACATATCCTCCTTGCCGCCGAAGCCGCCGCCCACCAGGCAGTTCTGCACCTGGCAGTGGTCGTAGTCCACGCCCAGCATGGACGCGCACTCATGCATGGTGGTGTGGGCACTCTGGTCCGTGGTCAGCAGCTTTACGCCGCCGTTGTCCAGCGGCAGCGCCACGCAGCACTCCGGCTCCAGGAAGGCGTGCTCCGTCCACGGGGTGGAGAAGTGCTCGGTCAGCACATATTTGGCGTTTTTGATAGCACCCTCGGCATCGCCGCGGGAGACGTGCTTGTAGGCCTGGACGTTGCTCTCCTCCTCGTCGAACACCAGCGGCGCGCCGGGGACGGCGGCCTCGGCGGGGTCATGGACGGCGGGCAGGACTTCGTACTCCACCTTCACCAGCTTCTTGGCGGTCTCCACCGTTTCCTGATCCACGGCGCAGACCAGTGCCACACTGTCGCCCAGGTAGTGTACCAGCTCGCCCACGCCGATCAGGGTGGGCTGGTCCTTCTTCAGATGGCCCACGTTCACCTTGCCGGGGATATCCTTTTGGGTGGCCACGCAGATCACGCCGGGCAGCGCCTCGGCCTCGCTGGTGTCGATGGAGAGAACGCGGGCGCGGGCATACTGGCTGCGGACCGCACCGCCGTAGCACATACCGTCCACATAAATGTCATCGGGATACTGGCCATAGCCCAGGACCTTTTCCTCCACGTCCAGACGGTGGACGCGGCTGCCCATCTGCCAGTCGTCGGCGGAGGGGGCGGGCAGCTTGCCCTCGCGGAATATCTTAGCCGCCAGCAGGATGCCGTCGATGATCTTCACGTAACCGGTGCAGCGGCAGATATTGTTGCGGATGGCGAAGGCGGCCTCCTCGCGGGTAGGGTCGGGGTTCACGTCCAGCAGCCCCTTGGCAGAGATGACCATGCCGGGAATGCAGAAGCCGCACTGCACCGCGCCGGCCTCGCCGAAGGCGAAGGTGTAGACCTGCTTTTCCCAGTCGCTGAGCCCCTCTACCGTGAGGATGGTCTTGCCCTCCAGCTTGTCCGTCTGGGGGATGCAGGCCTTGGTGGGCTTGCCGTCGATGAGGACGTGGCAGGTGCCGCAGGCACCCTCGCTGCATCCGTCCTTGACGGAGGTCAGGTGCAGCTCGTCACGGAGGTAGCGGAGGAGCTTCTGGTTCTTCTCCACAGTGACGGTGCGGCCGTTTACGGTAAATGTCGCCATTGTGTATCTCTCCTTTGCGCCCGGCCGGGCTTATCTCTGGTATTTGCAGAAATTATAGCACGGGAACGACGGAAAAACAAGGTGAGAACCGCCGCATTTTGTCCAAGGCGTGATAGTATATCGAGAATATCGGATAAAAAGAAAGAAGCCGCCCAAGGCGGCTCCTTCAAACAAAAGCTTTCTTACGTCTCCAGCACCGGAAGCATGATCTGCAGCAGAAACTGGCCCTGCTGGGCGGAAAACACGCACAGCCCGCCGTTGCGCTGGGCGATGGCCTGGATGCTGCGGCATCCGTAGCCGTGCCCTTCCCGGTCACTGACAGGCAGGCCGTCCCGCATGGCTATCGGTCCGGCGCAGGGATTGCGTATCTCGATGAGAAGCTTGTTCTGCCGCACACCGCAGTACAGGGAGATCTGCTTCCGGTCGGCGGGCAGGTCCGCCACGGCGTGCAGGGCGTTTTCCAGACCGTTGCTCAGCAGGGAGCACAGCTCCGTGTCCGAAATGGCTACATCGTTGGGCAGTGAGGCATCCACGGTCAGCACGGCGCCCTGCCGCTGGGCTTTGTCGGTGAAGGAGGAGCACAGCAGGTTCACCAGATGGTTTTCGCAGAAGCGGCGGGGCGTGATGGCCTCGATATCCGCCTGGACCTTTTTGATATACGCTGCCGCCTCGTCCGGCCGTCCCACGGACAGCAGACCGTCCAGCATATTCAGGTGGTGGCGCATATCGTGCTGATAGACGGCGGTCTGGGTCTCCAGCCGGTGAAGGGAGTCCATCTCAGACTGGGACTGCTCCAGCTCCATGGTCAGCATGGAGCGCTGCATCTCCGCCGCCGCACGCTTCTGCGTCTCCAGATAAAAGGCGGGCAGGAACAGGATATAGAACGTCACCAGCACCGTGGGCAGGAACTCGCTGATGATCAGCACGTTGGAGTACAGCGCATTGGAGTACACCGTGGTGGCATAGTCAAATATATAATAGGTGACGGGCAGGCTGCCGAACAGCAGCAGCGTCCACCGGGAGTAGGTCATGGTGGCATAGGCCGCCTTCACCAGAAAGCGCTCGCACAGCCAGAACACCCCCACCAGCAGGACGATGTACGCAATGTCGGCGGCCAGCATGCTGCCGGTCAGGGCTTCCACGGCGTTCTTGCCCCAGCGCAGCGGCTGGCAGCACAGATAGGCCGTGCAGGTGCTGACCACAGCCACGCCCAGCGGCTTTTTCAGCGCCAGCGTCAGTATCAGCACCAGCGGCAGGTGGACGATCAGCGGGTACAGCTGCATGGTCTTGTCCGTGCCCAGCGTCAGCGCAAACAGGGATTGCAGCACCAGAAACACGGGGCACAGCAGCGCCACCAGCTTTTTGTCTCTTTTTTCGGTGCAGCCGCCGGCGATGGATACGCTGAGAAACAGCCCGTAGATCAGCACCAGCCCGTAGTTGAACACGTCCAGCGCCGACTGGAATGTCACATCAAATACGTCCTTCATGCGTCCCTCCCGGAAAACAGCAGGGCCAGATAGTCCTTTTGCAGCTGGCCGTACAGCAGGCGGGACACGGGCACGTTATGGCCGCTGAAGGTGATGACCCCGGCGGGGGAGAGCTTTTCGGCCTGGAGCATATTGACGATGTAGGACCGGTGGACCCGCATGAACTCCGGGCGGGCCAGCAGCGCCCCTTCATACTCGCGCATGGAGGCCGCCACCTCATAGACGGTGCCGTCGGCCATGTTGAAGAACAGGTGCTTGCCGTTGACCTCCACATAGCTCAGATGGGAAAAGGGCAGACGCACCAGCATGCCGTTGGACTTGACGGTCAGGCCGTCCTGCGGCTTCTGCTCCCGCAGATACAGCTTGTCCAGCACCGGATAGAGCAGCTTGGCATTGATGGGCTTGAGCAGATACTCCGCCGCCCGGACGCCGTAGCTCTCGTAGGCGAAGCCGGGAGAGGTGGTGAGAAAGATGATGTCCGCCGCCGCGTCGAAGGAACGGATCTCCCGTGCGGCGTCCATGCCGGTCATGCCGGGCATCAGCACGTCCAGCAGATACAGGGTGAAGCGCTCGGCGCGGGCGGCGTCCAGCAGCTGGCCGCCGCTGCGGAAGGTCTGAAAGCGGACATCGGAGCGCCGGTCAGACTGCCAGGCCTGCAAAAGCGCCGTGAGCTTTTCCAGTTCCTCGATCTGATCATCACATACTGCGATATACATGGCGCCGCCTCCTTGTGCTTTTCTTGTGCTTCCGCGGCTTTATTTTATCATAAGAAAAGGGAATTGTCACCGCAAATTTTACATTTCGCGGACGTGTATGTGCATTTCGCGGCATACGCGGACGCAATCCTTCCCGTATCTGTTACGATATCCACAGCAGGGGTCGCTGTGCCCTGCGGAAGGGGGCGTTTGCGTATGAAATGGGTCATCTGGCTCGTGGCGATCGCCAGCACTTCAGCGCTTGTCGTCCTGTGGTTCTGGGAGGTCCGTCGTCTGCTGCGTCAGCACCGGAGCATGGTAGAGAGCGCCCGGTGCCAGCTGGCCGCTTTTGAAAAGCGGGCGGCAGAGGCTGCGGGCAATGCTGATGTGGCGGAGGTCCTGCGGCGCAGCGAGAGCATTTACCGGCAGGCCGCCGGCAGCTATAACGAGACACTGCATCGGCCATGGATCTATATTCCCGGGCGGCTGATGGGCTTCCACTATGAGGAGGCCGCGAAGGTCCCCGGCCGGGTACATAGATAGATGAACAGGAAAGAGAAGCAACAAAAACCATTGGGAGGGTATTGTTATGCGCGATGAAATGAAACGGACGATGTTTGAACTGTTCGGCGTGGGCAGCGAGGATGACAAGGTGCTGGCCGCCGGCGGCAAAAAGCCTGTCGCAAAGCCGGAGCCGGTAAAGACCGCGCCGGTGCAGGCTCCGGTACAGCCTGTGGTGAAGGCCAAGGCCGCCAGCTATCTGGCTGCGGGCACTTCGCTGGAGGGCACGCTGCGCTCTGACGGCGATGTGGAGATCGCCGGAGCATTCAAGGGCGAGGTCATTACCACCGGCACGGTGACGCTGCGCTCGGTCATCCAGAGCAATATCACCGCCGGCAGCCTGAACCTCATCGGCTGTACGCTGACCGGTGATGTAAAGGTCACGGGCACCGTTACCGTCAGCGAGGATTCTCAGGTGACGGGTAACATCAACGCCAAGGAGCTGCTGTGCGCCGGTAAGGTCAACGGCGATCTGGAGATCACCGGCGGCACTACCCTGGAGGAGAAGGCTCAGATCAGCGGCGGCCTGGTGACGGGCACTCTGGCGGTGGTCAAGGGCGCGGTCATCCGCGGCGGTGTGGAGATCAAGGCGTTCTCCGGCCCGGCTAAGAACGAGCCCAAGCAGGAACACAAGCAGGAGCACAAGGCCAACTGACTGCGATCATGTGATCGGCGGCCGTGCAGCGGACGCTGGTACAGGAGGTATATATTATGGGCCTGTTCAGCAACAATATCCAGTATGCCGGCGGTTTCATTGAGCAGGAGGACGGCCCGGTTATGATCGCCATGCTGGACGGCATCGGCATGAATGGCCTGTATTTCCACCTGTATATGGGCGAGTAAGCTGTGATAAAAAAGGAGCACCCGGCCGGGTGCTCCTTTTTGCTTTTTTATTCTTTCGCCTCGTCCGCGTCCTCTGTTTGAGGCAGCAGCGTTACCTCCGCCGCATTCACCTGATGGTCCAGAATGGAGGTCACATGGATCCGCATCCCCTCAGCCTCCAGCGTAATGTCCTGCGGGCCGTCGTCGGGTATCATGCCCAGCGCGTCGAACACCAGGCCGGTCAGGGTGTCATGCTCCTCCTGGTCCAGCTCGATGCCAAGTGCGTTCTCCAGATCGTCCAGCTCTACGTTGCCGGTGATGACCAGGGAGCCATCCTCCCGCTTTTCGATGCGGGGCTCATCATCGTCCGGGATGTTGCTGTCGTCGCTGCCCAGGTCGCCCACCAGCTCCTCAACCAGGTCGTTCAGCGTCACGATGCCCACCATGCCGCCGTACTCGTCCAGCACCACGGCCAGGGGATTGCCGGTACGCTTCATGTTGCGGAACAGGGCGTCGGCCTTAATGGTCTCCGGCACAAAGTACGGCGTGCGGACGGCGCCGGCCATTACGCTCTCCCGGCTCTTATCCGCCAGACGGAAGTACTCCTTGGCGTTCAGAATGCCCACCACATTGTCCGCACTGTCCTCGCACACGGGGTAGCGGGTGTGCCGCGTGTTGTGGATGGTCTCGGCCCAATCGTCCATGGTGTCGTCCAGCCACAGCAGATCCACGTCCGTGCGGTGGGTGGCGATCTCCTCGGCGGTCAGGTCATCAAACTCAAAGACGTTCTGGATGAACTCCTTTTCCTCATGGTCGATGCCGCCGTGCTCGCTGCTGGCGTCCACCATCATGCGGATGTCCTCCTCGCCCACCTGCTCCTCGGTCTCGTTGGGATCAATGCCCAGCAGCCGCAGTATGCCGTTGGTAGACGCGCTCAGCAGCCACACAATGGGCGCGAACAGCTTGGAGATGACAGTGATGAGCCCGGAGATGTTCAGCGCTACCTTCTCCGACTGCTTCATGGCGATCCGCTTGGGAACCAGCTCGCCGAACACCAGCGTGAAGAAGGACAGGATCAGCGTGATCAGGATCACGGCGAGGGTGTTCAGCGTAGCGGGCGGGATCGTTACGCCCAGCCCCACCAGCCAGTCCACCAGCGGATCGGAGAAATTCTCCGCCGCGAAGGCGCTGCCCAGAAAGCCCGCCAGGGTGATGGCCACCTGAATAGTGGCAAGGAACCTGGCCGGCTGGGCCGTCAGCCGGCTGAGCCGCCTGGCCTTCCGATTACCCTCCGACACCATTTTGCTCAGCTTTACCTCGTTTACCGACAGTACGGCGATCTCCGCGCAGGCGAACACGGCGTTCAGGGCGATAAGCACCACCTGTAAAAGCAATAACCAACCTATTGAGGTATCCAAATTCTGTCTCCTTTCCCGGGCTCCGCTGCTTTTGCGGAGCACCTCCTCTCGCTTTTTGCGCGATGTAAAAAGCGCAAAAGACACGGCCTGTGTGCTTCGCGCACAGGTCATGTCTCACGTCATTCTCTGTTGTTCTGATCTCGTTCAGGGCAAGAGTCGCTGCCGGCTGTGTCCATCCTGTGATAGAACCTCCCTGTATTTTTGGTTATGTTTTATTATACAGATGTGTAGGGGATATGTCAATATGACCGGAGGGAAAAGTGCCGCGGACGTCATGCCCGCGGCACAGTCATGTTACTCTGGCAGCAGCGTTTCCAGCCGCGCGCGGATCAGACCCAGCAGCGTGTCGTTGTCCGGCTTGTCGGTGTATTCCGACGGGTCGCACAGCATGGTCAGGTCCTCGGTAAAGTGCCCGGCCTCGAATATATCCAGCCCCGCCTGCTCCAGGCAGCCGGCAAAGCGCACCAGGTCGGCGTTGCCGTCCAGCTCGCCCCGCTTCCGCAGGGCGCCGGCCCAGGCGAACATGGTGGCCAGGGGGTTGGTGGATACCTTTTCTCCCTTCCGCCAGCGGTAGAAGTGGTCGGTGACGGTGCCGTGGGCGGCCTCATACTCGAAGCAGCCGTCCGGAGACACCAGCACGCTGGTCATCATGGGCAGGGAGCCGGAGGCCGCGGCGACCAGATCGCTCATCACGTCGCCGTCGTAGTTCTTGCAGGCCCAGACGATGCCGCCCTTGCTGCGGAGGACCTTGGCCGCGATATCGTCGATGAGCGCATAGCGGTAGTGAAGTCCCGCCTGTTCAAAGGCGGCCTTGTACTCCTCGTCATAGACCTGCTGGAACAGCAGCTTGAAGGTCTGGTCATAGTCCTTGGAGATGGTGTCCTTGGCGCCGAACCACACGTCCTGCCCTACGGACAGGGCGTAGGTGAAGCAGCAGCGGGCGAAGGAGAGGATGGAGGCGTCCCGGTTGTGCATGGCCTGCACCACGCCGGGGCCCTTGAAGTCGAATACCGTCTGGCGGCTCAGCTCCCGGCCGCTTTCATCGGTGAACACCAGCTCCGCCTTTCCGGCACCGGGTACGCGGTATTCCACCGCCTTGTACAGGTCGCCGTAGGCGTGGCGGGCGATGGTGACAGGCTTCTCCCAGCAGGTCACCACAGGCTTGACCCGCTTCAGCAGGATGGGTGCGCGGAAAACGGTGCCGTCCAGCGCCGCCCGGATGGTGGCGTTGGGAGATTTCCACAGCTGGGTCAGGCCGTACTCCTCCTGGCGCTGCAGGTTGGGGGTGATGGTGGCGCACTTCACGCCGATCTTCAGGCGCTTGATGGCCTCCGCTGCCTGTGCGGTGACGGCATCTGCCGTCTCCTCCCGGTGGGGCAGGGACAGGTCGTAGTATTCGGTGTTCAGGTCCACGAAGGGCTTAATAAGTGTGTCCTTTATCATGCCCCACAGCACATGGGTCATCTCATCGCCGTCCAGTTCGGCGATGGGGACAGGCATTTTGATCTTTTCCATTCAGTTCACCGCCTTTGCCGCGTAATAGTTGATGAGGCACCCGCGCAGCAGCAGCTCCCGCTCCTCCGCGTTGGTGTTTTTCAGATAGAGGAGGAGGTCCGTTTTCCTGCCGTCATGCAGCAGTACCGCGGGGAATTCCTCGTCGCCCCGGGCCACCTTCTCCCGCACCTCCGGGACGTAGATAAAGTCGCCGGGTGCGCCGTCAAAGCTGTCGTCCGCCGCCAGTGTAAAAGGCAGCAGGCCCCAGTTGACGCAGTTGGAGCGATAGCGCTTGGTGGCGAATTCGTAGCAGATGTTGGCGCTGCCGCCCAGCACCCGCTGACAGGAGGCCGCCTGCTCCCGGGCAGAGCCGTCGCCGGGCTTGTTGGCAAAGATAACGGAGCCGATGTGCAGCCGGGAGAGGCTGCGCGTATCCAGACCCAATGCGTGCAGCGTATCCGCCAGCGCCGCCGGTATCCCGCCTGCGGCCCGGGCGCTTTCCAGCGCCGCCGCGGCCTTGGCCCGGGGCACATAGTCCGGGTCGCGGCGGGACAGGGTGAACTGCGCCAGCTTCATGGGGTTGGAACGGTAGGAGGACGTCTCGCCGGAGGGGATGAGCTCGTCTGTGGTGGTGACCTCATCCCGCAGAACGGAGGCCGCCTGTAGGAGCAGATCATCGGATAGGGCGGGGATGGCGGGCCATTCGGCGATGTTGGGACCGTATTGCAGCGGGGCGTCCGGCTGGGGGTGGCCGAAGCCGCGATAGACCCGCTTGTCGTACACGGAGGCGTCGAACCGGCGCTCCGCAGGAGAAGGAACGTCGTAGTCCACATCCGCCGCAGAGGTGAGCACACCGTGGTTCCGCGCGGTGGCGGCAATGGAGCGGGCGTCCATCAGGATCACGCCGGACAGCTGGCCGTCGCCGGGCTTGGAGCCCTCCCGGTTGGGGAAGTTTCGGGTGGTGTGACGGATGGATAGGGCATCGTTGGCGGGCACATCGCCTGCGCCGAAGCAGGGGCCGCAGAAGCAGGGCTTGCACACGGCGCCGGCGCGCAGCAGCCGGGCGGACACACCGTTTTCCACCAGCTCCAGCTCCACGGGGACGGAGGGGGGATACACGGAGAAGTCAAAATTCCCGCTGCCCACATCGCAGCCGTCCAGGATGGCAGCCGCCTCGGCGATGTTGTCATACAGGCCGCCGGCGCATCCGGCGATGACGCCCTGCTCTACATGGAGCTTGCCGCCTTTTACCTTGTCGGTGAGATGCAGCTGCACCTTGCCGCCGAACTGGTCGGCGGCCCGCTTCTCTACCTCACGCAGGATGTCGCCGGGGTCGGCGATCAGCTCCCGCAGCGTCACCGCCTCGGAGGGGTGGAAGGGCAGGGCGGCCATGGGCTCGATGGCGGACAGGTCCAGCTCGATAAGGCCGTCATAGTACGCGCCGTCCTCCGGATGCAGGGGTGCATAGTCCCCCGCCCGGCCGTGCAGCGCCAGATAGTCCCGCACGGCGCCGTCCGTCTCCCAGATGGAGGTCAGGCAGGCCGTTTCGGTGGTCATGACGTCGATGCCGATGCGGTAGTCCATGCTGAGACGGCCGATGCCATCCCCCACGAACTCCAGCACCTTGTTTTTCACAAAGCCGTTTTTATATACCGCGCCGCACAGGGCGATGGCCACATCGTGGGGGCCCACGCCGTGGCGGGGCCTGCCGGTGACGTGCACCAGGATCACCTGGGGCGCTGCCAGGTCGTAGGTGTTACGCAGCAGCTGCTTGACGATCTCACCGCCGCCCTCGCCTACGCCCAGGGTGCCCAGCGCGCCGTAGCGGGTGTGGCTGTCGGAACCGAGAACCATTTTGCCGCAGCCGGCCAGCATTTCCCGGGCATACTGGTGGATGACCGCCTGGTTGGCGGGCACATAGTCGCCGCCGTATTTTACCGCCGCCGACAGGCCGAAGGCATGGTCGTCGGCATTGATGGTGCCGCCCACGGCGCACAGGCTGTTGTGGCAGTTGGTGAGCACATAGGGCACCGGGAACTCCGTCAGACCGCTGGCCTTGGCGGTCTGGATCACGCCCACATAGGTGATATCATGGGAGATGAGACTGTCGAACGTCAGGTGCAGCAGGCCGTCGCCGCTGCCGGTGTTGTGGGCGCGGAGGATGCGGCAGGCCATGGTCTTCTCCCGGGCTGCCGCCATGGCGGGTGTGGCCTCACGGACGGCGCCGCCGGTCCAGAGGACGGGAAGATCGTGCAGCTTGATCATAGGATAGCACCCCTTTCGGGAAATCAGAGTGTCGGGCACAGGCGGCCCGTGCAATAATGTAGTCAGTATAGCACGATGCTGGAAAAATGCAAGAGGAAAATCAAGAAAATTGCAAGTTTGAAATTTGTATTTTGCAAAAAGCTCGAGTGATGACGGATAAATTTGCGTTAAAATAAAAAATTTTGAAATTTTAAAATTTTGCTCTTGCAAAATGAAAGCGGCGGACGTATAATCACCCATGAAACAACGTACCGCCCTGCGGCGAAAGGAGAAACCGATATGACCGAGAAAGACACCACGATTTTAAAACAGTATACCAATCCTCTGAGCCGCAGCATCCAGGAGCAGTACGCCATCAGTCCGGATCACTACCGGGGCGATATAAAGCTGGGCCTGCGGAATAACGATGGCACGGGCGTTTTGGTGGGTGTGTCCAAGGTGGGCAGTGTTCAGGGCTATCTGATGCAGGACGGTCAGCGTGTTCCCGCCCCCGGCAAGCTGTACTACCGCGGCATCGAGCTCACCGACATCGTGGAGGCCCACCGCAAGGCCGGCACTTTCGGCTTCGAGGAGGTAGCCTACCTGCTGCTGATGGGCTATCTGCCCTCCAAGAGCGAGCTGGCCTACTTCGACAAGATCATGAACCAGGCCCGCAAGCTGCCCGAGGGCTTTACCGAGGGCATGATCATGCGGCACCCCAGCCACAATATCATGAACGAACTGGCCCGCAGCGTGCTGAGCCTGTATTCCTACGATCCGGACCCGGACAACACCTCCATCGACAATATGCTGCTGCAGTCCGTCAAGCTCGTTGGCTATTTCCCGTCCATTGTGGCCAATGCCTACGCGGTGCAGCGCCACTACTTCCACGGCGACTCCCTGCATATCCATTTCCCGGTGCCGGAGCTGTCCACGGCGGAGAACTTCCTCCGTATGATGCGCCCGGACAAGAGCTACACCGATGAGGAGGCCCATCTGCTGGACATGATGCTCATGGTCCACGCGGAGCACGGCGGCGGCAACAACTCCACCTTCGTCTGCCGCGCCATGTCCTCCAGCGGCACGGACACCTACAGCGCCATTGCCGGGGCTGTCGGCTCCCTGAAGGGGCCCCTCCACGGCGGCGCCAACGCCAAGGTCATGGAGATGTTCCGCTATATCAAGGAGAATGTGGATCCCCACGACGACGGCTCCATCAAGGACTATCTGAGCAAGCTGCTGGACGGCCAGGCGGGCGATCGGTCCGGCAAGATCTACGGCCTGGGCCACGCGGTGTACACCATGTCTGATCCCCGCGCCGTGCTGCTGAAGAAGTACGCCCAGCGCATGGCGGAGCTGAAGGGCTACGCCGACGACTTCGCCCTGCTGCAGAAGGTGGAGGAGCTGGGCCTGCCCATGGTCATGGAACGCAAGCACAGCGACACGCCCATGTGTGCCAATGTAGATATGTACTCCGGCCTGGTGTATGCCATGCTGGGCATCCCTGAGGAGGTGTTCACGCCGCTGTTCGCCTCCGCCCGTATTGCCGGCTGGTGCGCCAACCGCATTGAGGAGGTGGTCACCTGCCACCGGATCATGCGCCCGGCCTACCGTGCCGTCACCACCCACGAGGCGTATATCCCCATGGACCAGCGCGGCGAGCATCTGCACCTGTCCGCGGCGGAGTGATACAAGAAAAGAGCCGTCCCCATGGGGG
>OLOA01000879.1_pt1 | contig 31717 bp, 28 predicted proteins | sample 1672201 | NCBI WGS metagenome assembly OLOA01 (sample SAMEA3136658, study PRJEB25190) | human gut metagenome
CCCACGACGCCGTTCTGGCCGAGGGCAAGCGGGTGCTGATCGACGAGGAGCACCGCTTCGAGGGGGTGAAGGTCGTCGGGGTCGATGAGCACGTGTGGAGGCACACCCGTCGCGGCGACAGGTACGTCACCGTGATCATCGACCTCACCCCAGTGCGAGATGGCACCGGCCCGGCACGGCTGCTGGACATGGTCGAAGGACGCTCCAAGCAGGCGTTCAAGACCTGGCTGGCCGACCGCCCGCAGGAGTGGCGCGACGGCGTGGAGGTGGTCGCGATGGACGGCTTCACCGGGTTCAAGACCGCCGCCGTCGAGGAACTGCCCGACGTGGTGACCGTGCTAGATCCCTTCCACGTCACGCGCCTCGCTGGCGAGGCGCTCGATGAGTGCCGACGGCGAGTTCAGCAGGCCATCTGTGGGCACCGCGGCCGCAAGGGCGACCCGCTCTATGCCGCCCGCCGGACCCTGTCCACCGGCGCCGACCTGCTCAACGACAAGCAGAAGGACCGACTGGACACCCTGTTCGCCGACGACGCCCACGTCGAGGTCGAGGTCACCTGGAGCGTCTACCAGCGCATGATCGCCGCCTACCGCCACGAGAACCGGCGCCACGGCCGCGAGCTGATGGCCCGGCTCATCGACTCGATCAGCACCGGCGTCCCCAAGGCCCTGGTCGAGATCACCAAGCTCGGCAGGACGCTGAAGAAGCGCGCCGCCGACGTCCTGGCCTACTTCGACCGGCCCAGCACCTCCAACGGGCCCACCGAGGCGATCAACGGCAGGCTCGAGCACCTGCGCGGCTCGGCGCGGGGGTTCCGCAACCTGACCAACTACATCGCCAGATCCCTGCTCGAGACCGGCGGGTTCAGACCCGACTACACCCTGGATTCGGATGAGCCCCTGAAGGGTTTGATCCAGAGAGTGTGGGGATGATTCGGGTCGAGTAGGCGGCAGTCCTGCCAACGAGAGTTGGCGGGTAGTTCACAACAGTGGGGCAGATGTACCTCGCGTGAGACCATGCAGTCATGAGCGATTCCCTAAAAGAGCGGTTCGGTGCGAACCTTCGTGCCGAGCGTCAGCGTCGGCGGCTCACACAGGAGAGCCTCGCGGAGTTCCTGGGCGTCACGCCGCGATACCTGGGCGGGTTGGAGCGCGGCGAGCGCAATCTCACCCTCGACAGCATCGAGGCCCTGGCCGAGCAGCTCGATATCGACCCGCTGCAGTTGCTGGTGGGTCCCGCGGCGGCGCGCCGCATTCAGGCGCGTCGCGTTCAGCTGCGTTCTCGCTCGTAGCCCCACAGCCCGCGCGCCGAGCTGGTGACCCCGATCGCGCCGTGGGCCAGGGCATCGTCCACATCGTCGACGTTCCTGACGAATCCCGACGCCAGGAATGGCTGGAGCTTCGGCAGGGCGGCCGGGTCGAGGCGTCCGAGCACCGGGGCCGGGGCCACCAGGGCCGGGCCGGCGTGGGCCGATTCCAGTGCCGACAGCGCCGAGTCGACCAGGCTCGCGCCGCCCAGCACGAGCGTCTGGATCGCAAGGAACCCGTAGTGGGGTGCACTTTGCAGCAGGGAGAGACGCGTGGTGACGAGTCCCGTCACCCCCATCGCCTGCAGCCAGTCGAGGCCGGCCCGGTCGCGGCTGAGGCCCGACAGGGAATCGAGGTTGACCAACGGATGGATGTCAGCGGCGATCAACTGTGTGAGGGCACGCTGCAATGCGATCACCGACAACCCGCCGAGCAGACAACTCTCCGTGGGGGAGTCGAGGAAGCCCTCGAGCGCGTCGACGCCACTCACGGCGGGGATCACCGGTGAGTGGGCGAGTCGCGTCATGAGGGACCGGCCTGCGGGCACTGCCATGAGCCGGTGGATCAGCGCGTTCGGCAACGTTGCCGAACGCTCGTCATGGGGTGCTTCCCGGTCGCTCATGGTCGCCCCGATCGCTCGTGGATTTCCCCGTCCTGGCCGTGATGCTACCAACGCAGGGGCTTCGGGAACGATCGGGGCCAGGCGGCTCCTAGAGTCCGTACTTGCCCGGATTGAGCATCCTGCCCGGGTCGAGCGCCTGCTTCACCGCACGCAACACCTCCATGCCCCCGCCCAGCGATTCGGCGACATAGGGAGTGCGCACCACGCCGACACCGTGATGGTGCGACAGCTGGCCGTGTTCCTCGATGATCACCTTGTCGGCGACGTCCCACACCGCGCGGTACCAGGCGGCGCGGTCCTTGATCGGTAGGGTGCCCTGGATCGTGAAGTAGACGCAGGCCGCGTCGGTATAGGCATGCGACTGGTGCGCCGAGACCACGAAGGTGCCCTCCAGTGCGCCGACCTCGCTCTGCACCCGCTGGTAGATGCGCGGCAGCTGGCTCCAGCCGGCGGTCATCTCCAGGGTGTCGGCCATCCACGCGCCGTCGTCCTCGAAGGCGTTCTGCGCCGGCACCTCGAAGCGCGTCGCCAACCACTTCTGGAAGATCGGCTCCGCATCCACGGCGGTGCCGGTCGTTGCCGCCTCGTCGGAGGCAATGTCCACCGTGACGTCGACCAGCCGCGGATCGCCCTCGTCGAGGATCAGCAGCAGGGTGTTGCCACCGTTGCCGAAGTAGTAGTCGCCCTCCATGTTGTCCCACAGCCGCAGTGCCGCGGGCGTGACGCCCCTCTGCATGATCCGCCGGCAGGCATCGAGCCCGGCCTCGAAGGTGTCATATTCGTAGGCGGCATATCTGGCGTAGTCGGGCAGCGCGTGGGTGCGCAGGACGACGCGCGTGATCACGCCGAGCATTCCCTCCGAGCCGATGAACAGCTGCTTCAGGTCGGGGCCCACCGCAGCGCGCTGGCGTCCGCCCAGGGTCACCAGCTCACCGGAGGGCAGCACCACGTCCAGCTCGGTGACCATGTCCTCGACCTTGCCGTAGCGCGTAGACAACTGCCCCGCGCCGCGGCAGGCAACCCAGCCCCCGACGGTGGACAGTCCCAACGATTGTGGCCAGTGCCCGGTGGTGACGCCCCATGCGGTCTGGAGGCGTTCCTCGAGCACATCGCCGAACACCCCCGGCTCGCACTCCGCGGTCAGGTCGGTGGGGTTGAAGCCGAGGATCGAGTTCATCGTGTGGATGTCGAGCACGATGCCGCCCTCCAGCGGCAGCGTCGACCCGGTGACATTGGAGCGGCCGGCGGCGACGGTCACCGGGATGCCGTTGGCTGCCGCGAGTCGCAGCACTGCCTGCACCTGCTTGACGCCCGAGGCCTCCACGATCACGGCATCGGGCGTGGCGGGGTCGCCGTCGGTGTGGGCCAGCATGGTGCCCGGCCACCAGTCGCGGGTGCGTTCGGCCGTCTCGTCGGTGCCGGTGTACACGGCATCGCCGATCCCGCGCAGCTGCTCGACGATCCCCTCGGGCACGGCCACCACCCGCCCATCGCCGTAGCGTGGCGTGGCGCCGGTGATGGGCTTGGCCAGTCCGTCGTCCACCCAGCGCGGCGGGGTGAATTCGCCCACCTTGTAGTAGCCCTCGCTGTAGCCGGTGACCTGGAACTGCTTGCTGATCATGCCTGTGCCTCCGTGTTCGTGGTGAGCAGTTGACGTTCGGTCTGGATGGCCTCGTGGTAGGCCGCCACCTGGTGATCCACCTGCTGTGGGGTCCAGCCCAGTTCCGGGGCCATCAGCCCGGCGACGCGCCGGGCCGCCCCATCCGAGGCGTCGCGGGCGAACAGGCGCAGTCGGGTGCGGCGGGCGAGCACGTCATCCACGGTGTGGGCCATCTCGTGGCGCGCGGCGTAGACGACTTCGGCGGCCAGATAGGGCTGGCCGGCCACGATCGGCTCGCGCATCGCCGGATCGTCGGCCATGATCTGCGACACGAAGCGCGACTCGGTGCCGTAGCGCTCGGCGAGGTGGTCCTCCCACCCACCGCTGGCGGTGAAGGATGCCTCGTCATAGCCGGCAGCCCCCAGAATCGGGGTATCGGCGGTGCGGCAGCGGCGTTGCACGCCCAGCACCTTCTCGGCCGCGTCGATGCCCTGCATGCCCATGTGGCGTCCGATCGTGAGCTTGCCACCCAGGATCGACACCAGCCCATCGGGATCGGTGCGCACCTCCGAGCTGCGGGGGATCTCGGCGGTGTTCTTGGCGTTGCTCCTGGCCACCAGCGGCCGGGTGCCCGCGATCGAGCCCTGGATGTCGGCGGCACTCACGTCGGTGTCGAACGATGAGGTGACCGCATGCAGCAGCACGTCGGCGTCGTCGGCGGTGCAGCCGACGTGGTCGAGGTCGCCGGTGTACTCGGTGTCGGTGGTGCCCACCAGCACCGAGTCACCCCACCGGGTGATGGTGGCCGGTGTCTTCTGCCCGGGCACCTGGAAGGTCAGCGACGAGGTGTTGCGGATCTTCAGCCAGGGCAGGGCGATATGGACGCCCTTGGCCGGGCGGATCGTGGGGGCGTCGGTGCCCGGTGCGGTGCCGTCCCAGTCGCGCAGCCACGAGCCGGTGGCCATCACCACCACCGAGGCGCGCACGACGATCTCCTGGCCGTCCGCCTCGACGACCGCCCCGCTCACCCGTCCGGTGTCGCGGGTGATGCGCGTGGCGCGGGTGTAGTTCGCGATCGCCGCGCCCAGGGCGGCAGCCGAGCGGGCGACCGCCAGGGACAGCCGGGCGTCGTCGGCGCGTGCGTCGTAGAACAGGAAGCCGTTGATCAACTGCTCGGGCTTCAGGGTGGGCGCGTGCACCAACAGCTCGTCGCGGCTGAGCTTGCGGTGCAGCACGCCCTCGCGGTAGCCGCCCAGCACGTCGTAGGCGCTCAGGGCGGCGGAGAACCCCAGGGACAGCCGGCGGTCGAAGACCCCGTGGCGCATCATCACCGGGAAGATGAACGGAAGGCGCTGCACCAGGAAGCTCGCGTTGTTGCGCAGACGCTGGCGTTCCAGCAGGGAATGGGCCACAAGGCGCACATTGGCCTGCTGCAGGTAGCGCAGGCCGCCGTGGATCATCTTCGACGACTTGGACGAGGTGCCCGACGCGAAGTCGCCCTTCTCGACCAGCGCCACCTTGTGCCCGCGCAGGGCGGCGTCGAAGGCCGCGTAGGCGCCGGTGATGCCCCCTCCGATGATGAGGATGTCGAAGCGTTCTGACCCGAGCCGGGCCAACGCCTCGCTGCGCTCCAGCCGCAGGGGCCCTGCGCCGGCCTGCTGCCTGAGTGCCGCCTTCACGTCGCTGCTCGCGACCCTGATCATGGTGCCCCCCGGGGTTGAGGTCTCTGCCGGGGCCCTGGGAAGCGAAAAAGCACAAGTCAGGACCTCGACAAGAGGTCTGAGTTGTGCTTGTCTTCCTCCACTGTGCAGGCCGCGGTGCGCACTGTCAAGGGTTCGCAGGATGGCGGCGCTATCGGCCCGGGCGCCCGACGAGCAGACTGGGTACATGGTGACCACACGGCCCCCGCGCCACCGGCCGGACAGCAGTGGCAGCGGCGGGGGTGCCGCATGGCTCGAGCGTTGGCAGGTGCCGCTCTACCTGGCGTCCCTCGCCCTCGGTGCCGCGGTGGGATACCTGTGGCCCGCGGGTGCCCTCGGGTTCGGCACCGCCATCAATCCGGTGCTCATGGTGCTGCTGTACGCCACCTTCCTGGGCGTGCCGTTCGCGCGCATCCGGGCGGCCTTCGCTGACGTCAGGTTCATGGCGTGTGTGGTGGTGCTCAACTTCGTGGTCGTGCCGCTCGTCGTGTTCGCCCTGAGTCGCCCGGTGGCCTTCGACCCGTCGCTGCTGGTCGGCGTGCTGCTGGTGCTGCTGTGTCCCTGCGTGGACTACGTCATGGTGTTCACGCGCCTGGGTGGCGGTGACGCGGGACGCCTGGTGGCCGCCTCGCCCGTGCAGATGCTGCTGCAGATGGTGCTGTTGCCGTTGTTCCTGTGGTTGTTCGCGGGCGGGGCGGTGGTGGCTGCGATCCATTGGGCGCCCTTCGCGCGGGCCTTCCTCCTGCTCATCGTGGTGCCGCTGGTGTTGTCGGTGCTCACCCAGCAACTGGCCCGGCGTCAGGGGGCTGCCCGGGTGGTGATGCGGGCGATGGAGTCAGCCATGGTGCCCCTGATGATGGGCACCCTGATGGTGGTCGTGGCCTCCCAGTTCGGCCATGTGGCCGCCCAGTTCGGGCTGCTGGTGCGGGTGGTTCCGCTGTTCGTGGGTTTCCTGGTGGTGATGCCCGTGCTTGCCAACCTGATCGGACGCCTCGGCGGCCAGCCCGTGGTGATCCGTCGCACGTTGGCATTCACCGGGTCGACCCGCAACTCGCTGGTCGTCCTGCCCCTGGCGCTCGCACTGCCGCCGGAGATGGCCCTGGCCGCGTCGGTGGTGGTCACCCAGACGCTGGTAGAACTGCTCGGCATGGTCACCTTCGTCCGCGTGATCCCGCGGCTCATCCGGCAACGTCCTGGCCCGGGGCGGGGTGCTCCGGGCCAGGACGTGCGGGCAATCGGTGGGTGAACCGATCGCTGGGTGAACCAAGCTGGATGAACCAAGCTGGATGAACCGATCGGTGGGGGGGCTGGTCTGATGGCGGGGACGCTCAGATCGTGAAGCCGCTCCATAGCAGCAGGGCCAGCACCAGGCCGACCACCAGGTTCACCGTGAAGGCCGAGCCGAACACGGCCACCGGCCGCCAACCGGCCTGCTTGATCGAGGAGATGTTGAACTCCAGCCCGATGCTGACGAAGGCGAAGATCAGGAACCAGGTGCGCAGGTTGTTGGCCACCCCGATGGCGGCCTTCGAGACCTCAGCGGGAACCGCACCGGCATAGATCGTCGCAGCCACCGAGGCGGCCAGGAACCCCAGGACGAACTTGGGGAAGCGATTCCAGAACACCCTCGCCGTCGGCCGGGGGCTGCCCTCGGTGCGCTCCACCTTGAAGGTGAAATACACGGTGAGGGCGATGGCTGCCACGCCCAACAACGCATTCTGCGTTGACTTGACGATCGCCGCGATCTGCAGCGGACCCTCGCCGGCCAGGGTGCCGGCCGCGGTCACCGCCGCCGTCGTGTCGATGTTGCCGCCGATCCATGCACCGGTCACGGCCGGGCTGAGCCCCAGCACCCCGGCCAGCCAGGGCAGCAGGAAGATCGAGGGCAGGGCGAACAGGATCACCAGGCTGGCCGTATAGGCCAGGTGTTCCTTCTTGGCCTTCACCGCGCCGGCGGCCGCGATGGCTGCCGAGACACCGCAAATGGAGGCGGCGGACGACAGGAGTGCCCGGAGTCGGTCGTCCAGGCCGAACTTGCCACCGATCCACCAGGTGGCGAAGAACACCGAGCTGATCAACAGCACGGCCTGGGCCACGGCGGGACCAGCGGCCCGCACGATCACCGAGAAGTTGATCGATGCGCCCAGCAACACCAGTCCGGTCTTGATGAGGAACTCCGTGCGGAATCCTCCCGAGGGGCGTTCGCGCACATGCAGGGCGCTGAGCAGGCCGTTGCCGGCGAGCCCGACGATGATTGCGTACACCGGGAACTCGATGGACCCGGCGACCTTCCCGAAGCCGGTGCCCTTCGTCCAGGCGGGCACTCCTTCGCTCAGGATGCCGACCAGCACGCCGAGCGCGATGACGATGGCGAAGCCGCCAACGGCCCAGCCGAGTCGGCCCACGGCGGATTCATCATCCGATGGTCCGAGCAGGGCGGCGTCGCGGGCCGGCAGCTCGATGGCCCCGACGTGCGGTTCGACGCGGCTCATGGGATGAGTCCCGCCGGGATCACGCCGGTGAGGGCGAGGGCGAGCAACACGAGGCCGACGACCACGGCCAACCAGTCCTCGCTGACCGAGAACTTGCCGGCGCCGTCGGGATCGTCGGGCGAGCGGTGGGTGGATTCCGCAGATTGTGCGGGGGTGGGTGAAAATGACATGGGAATCTCCATGAATGTGGGGTGGATTGAATCATGAGCGGAGTGCGTGCGCAGGCGCGGTCAATTCCAACGGAACTCCCTGATTACCCTTGCGAAGGAATTCCGGATTTCACCGACGTGCTGGCTCCCACCAGCGTGATGGTCGGTACGGGGCAGTGCCACGCCCGGAGCCGGGCCCACGGGAGTGGTTCCCGCGAAGGCATCGCCGGAGGTGGTTCACGCGGGGATTTGCGTGCCCGCAGGCGCGCGACGAGCAGGTCTTCCGCCGGATCAGCGGTTCAGCAGATCAACAGCAGGAAACGGTGCTCGGGGCGCAACAACAGCGCTCAAGCGGCGTCGCGCAGACGGCGAGACCGCGGCGGGCAGGCGAGTTCATGAATGAAATATAAGCAGGAAATAGCGGGGCGCGTCAAATGTCCACGATTCAGGCGCAGAATTCGTGATCATATTGGTCGACCGTCGTGCGGAAGGCAGTGCCGCCGGAACGCGCCAGCAGCTAGAGACGCGCCAGCAGCTAGAGACGTGCCAAGAGTTCGCGTGCTGCGGCCGCCGGGTCATCGGCGCCGGTGAGTGCACGCACCACCACGATCCGGGTCGCTCCGGCGTCGGTCACCTGCGCCAGGTTCTGGGCATTGACCCCACCGATGCCGAACCAGGGCTTGTCGTCGGCCTGTTGGGCCACCGCGCGTACTGCATCCACGCCGACTCCGGGGCGTCCCTGCTTGGTGGGGGTGGCCCATACGGGTCCGATGCAGTAGTAGTCGGTGTCGGCAAGCCGCGCCTCACGTGCCTGGTCCACAGAATGGGTCGAGCGTCCGATGAGCACCTCGCGCCCCACCACCTGCCGGGTTTCAGCCACCGGAAGGTCGTCCTGGCCGACATGCACGATGTCGGCATCGCTGACGGCGGCAATGTCGGCCCGGTCGTTCACCGCGAACAGGGCATCGTGGCGCAGCGCCGCGTCGCGCAACACCGCCAGGAAGCGCAGCTCGGACAGGGCGTCGATGTGCTTGTCACGCAGCTGGATGATGTCGACCCCACCGGCGTAGGCGGCTTCGACGAAGGCGGCGAAATCGTCCAGTGATCCCCTGGAATCGGTGCACAGGTACAGCCGTGAACGCCCCAGGCGCCCGAGCCGCCATTGACGGTTGCGTGAAGTCATGGTGACGAGTGTACGAACCGGCCTTCCGTTACCGCGAGCAGCGTCCCCACGCGGCCCGAACCGGGGTACGGTTTTGCCGTTGCAAGCCAGCAGCTCCTCGTCGCGCCCGCGCAACCATGGTGGTTGGGCCCCGACGAGCACTGTTCATCCACATCGAAATGGGGCGGTCAGGAATATGGCCAAGCACGTGATTGTCATCGGAGCCGGCGTGGTGGGTCTCGCCTGCGCCTGGAGGCTGAGGCGTCGCGGCCATCGCGTCACCCTGCTCGACCCCTCCCCGGCCTCCGGCGCAAGCCATGCCGCGGCCGGCATGCTGGCTGCCGTCAGCGAGTACTACTTCGAGGAGGAATCGCTGCTGGCGCTGTCGCTGCCCGCTTCGCGCCTTTACCCGCAGATCATCGCCGAGCTGGCCCGACGCACCGGCGGCCCCACGGGCTTCCGTGACATTCCCACGATCGTCGCCACCGCCGATTCGGCCGATCGTGAGCGCCTGGAGCACCTTGGTGACCAGCAGCGCAGCATTGGCCTGACCGTCACCGCGCTCACCCCGTCGAAGGCCCGCGAGATGGAGTCGTTCTTCTCGCCGCGCATCTCCGGCGCCTTCCTGGCCGAGGATGACCGCCAGGTGAACCCGCGGGTGCTCGCCGGCGCCTACCTGTCCGACCTGGAGGCCGACGAGGGCTGCGACGTGCGCCCGCTGGCCGCTACCGAGCTGCTGTGGCGCGACGGCGCCGTCGTGGGGGTCCGCGCGGCCGCGGTGCCCGGTGCCGAGGTGTTCACCCACCGCTTCGATGAGCGGGCTGTCGACACCGACGAGATGACCGGCGACGCGCCGTCGTGGTCGTCGGAGGACCTCCCGGCCGGTGACAGCATCGATATCGCTGCCGATCTCGTGGTGGTTGCCAATGGCCTGCTGAGCCCCACCCTCGCCGGCCTGCCCGAAGGACTGGAATGGCCCATCAGGCCGGTCTACGGGGACGTGATCAGGCTGCGTACCCCCGAGCATCTGCGTCCGCTGCTCACCCGCACCGTGCGGAGACTGGTGCATGGGCGCAGCGTGTACATCGTGCCGCGTGAGGACGGCACGATCGTGATCGGTGCCACCGAACGTGAGGACGGCCGCGACGCCGTGCTGGGGGGCGGAGTGCTGCAACTGCTGCGCGACGCCCAGGACCTGGTGCCCGCGGTCGCGGAGCTCGAACTCGTGGAGGCCACGGCACGTCCCCGCCCCGGCACCCCCGACAACGCGCCGATCCTGGGGCCGATCGCCCCCGGGCTCATCGCCGATACCGGCACCTATCGCCACGGCATCCTGCTCAGCGCGCAGACCGCCGTGGTGGTCGCTGACTTCGTCGACGGCACGGCCGGCCAGGACGAATGGGCCGCCTTTGATCCATGGCGCTGGTCGAAGCAGGAGGCCCGGGCATGAGGGTGACCATCAATGGCGAGGCCACGCAGGTCGACGCCGATACCGTCGCCGCACTGGTGACCCAGCGCACCGGTCGCGCACTTTCCCCGGACGGCACGCCCGCCGACGGCGGACGCCTGGGGCTGGCCGTCGCCGTGAACGACGAGGTGGTTCCCCGCCGCAACTGGCAGGCCACGGCGCTGACCGAGGGCGCCACCATCGAGATCGTCACCGCAACCCAGGGGGGCTAGGAATGAGTGCCAGCACACTGTCATCAACCACGCAATCATCAACCACGCAATCCACCGAACAGGCCGACCGGCCCCTGGTGATCGCCGGGCGTGAATTCGGTTCACGGCTGATCATGGGCACCGGTGGCATGCGCAGCCTTGAGTCGCTCGACGAGGCCCTGGTGGCCTCCGGCACGGAACTGACCACCGTCGCCATGCGCCGTCACAAGCCAACCGCCGGACCCAACATCTTCGACACCATCACCGGCCACGGCATTGCCGTGCTGCCCAACACCGCAGGGTGCCAGACCGTGCGCGAGGCCGTCATGGTGGCCCAACTGGCCCGCGAGGCACTGGACACCACCCTGGTGAAGCTGGAGATCATCGCCGACGACCAGACGCTGCTGCCCGATGCCACCGAGTGCCTGCACGCCACCGAGCAACTCGTGGCAGACGGCTTCACGGTGCTTGTCTACACCAGCGACGATCCGGTGGCGGCCCGCCGACTCGAGGACGCGGGGGCCTCGGCCGTGATGCCGCTGGGTTCGCCGATCGGCACCGGCATGGGCATCCTCAACCCCTACAACATCCGCACCATCTGCGAGAGCCTGTCGGTGCCGGTGATCCTGGACGCCGGCATCGGCACTGCCTCGGACGCCGCCCTGGCGATGGAACTCGGCTGCGACGGCGTGCTGCTGGCCAGCGCGGTGACCCGCGCCGACCATCCCGCCGTCATGGCGCGTTCCTTCCGGCTGGCCGTCGAGGCGGGTCGGCTGGCCCATCTGGGCGGACGCATCCCGCGCCGTGAGGAAGCCCTGGCCTCCTCACCCATGGAGGGGCGGCCCGACCTGTGAGCAGCGCGGTGACACTGCCGGTCGAACCGACCGAACGGGAACTCACCCGCGAGGAACTCGACCGGTATTCGCGGCAGATGATCCTGCCCGGATTCGGCATGACGGCGCAGCGTCGGTTGGCGAACGCCCGGGTGGCAGTGGTGGGCGCAGGTGGCCTGGGTTCACCCCTACTGATCTACTTGGCCGCCGCCGGGGTGGGGGAGTTGACGCTGATCGACAACGACACCGTCGACGTGTCGAACCTCCACCGACAGGTGATCCACTCCACCGCATCGGTGGGCCGGCCCAAGGTCGAGTCGGCTGCCGAGGCGATCGCCCGCCTCAATCCGCATGTGCGGGTGGAAGCGCGGGCGGAACGGCTGGACATCGACAATGTGCTCGAACTGCTTGACGGGCACGACCTGGTGATCGACGGGGTCGACAACTTCGAGACCCGCTATCTCATCGCCGATGCCTGCGAAATCCTGGGCCTGCCCGAGGTGTGGGGCTCAGTGCTGCGCTACGAGGGACAGGTGGCGGTGTTCTGGTCGGGTCACGGGCCCGCCCTGCGCGATCTGTTCCCTGAACCACCCGAGGCCGGATCGGTGCCGTCGTGCGCCGAGGGCGGGGTGCTGGGAGTGCTGCCCGGGCAGATCGGCATGGCCATGGCCAATGAGGCGATCAAGCTGATCACCGGCGTGGGCGAACCCTTGCTGGGTCGGCTCGCGATCCTGGACGCCGCCCGGGGCTCATGGCGGGAGCTGCGCATCGCGCCCGATCCCGATCGGGTGCCGGTGAGCGGGCTCAGCCTCGAGGCGGTGTCGTGCCTGATGCCGATCGCCGTTGCCGGAGCAGCCCATGACGATCCCGCATTGGCCGTCAGCGCCCCGCAGCTGCAGGAGATCTTGCAGGCCCGCGCCCGCGGGGACCTGGACTTCGACCTGGTCGACATCCGCCAACCCGAGGAATACTCGGTGGGCCACATCGAGGGCTCGCGCCTCGTGCCCATGGGCACGATCTCGGTGGACCCTGCGCCCCCGGACCCCGCGCCCACGGACCCGGGCGTCCCGGATCAGGTCGCCCTGCCCCGGGATCGCGACATCGTCATCACCTGCCGCTCGGGGGCCCGCAGCGGCAGGCTGCTCGACCGGCTGGTGGCCGCCGGCTATGGCCGCGTCAAGCAGCTGGACGGGGGCGTGATCGCCTGGCAGCGCGAGGTGGACCCCAGCATGGGGGTGTGACCCCAGCATGGGGGTGTGAGCCGCACCGGCATGGTGCAGCTCACACCCGGTATCGGGGGGTGGGTCGTCAGATGTTTGCCCCCAGCCCCAGGAAGATGCCCGCGAAGACCACCGCCATGATCACCACCGTGGCGAACAGGCCGAGCAGCACCGGACGTGCACCCAGCTTCATCAGCGACTTAACATGCACGCCCAGGCCGAGGGCGAACATCGCCGTGGCCAACAGGAACTGCTGTACGAGCTTGACGCCGCCCAGCACCGGCGCCGGCACGATGCCGATGGAGGCCACCAGGATCATGACGATGAATCCGACCACGAACAGCGGCATGAGGGCCGGACGCTTCTGACCCGGCACGCGCGTGGCACAGTGGTTGCGCAACAGTGACACTCCGGCCACCACCGGCGCCATCAGGGACACCCTGGCAAGCTTCACCGTGACGGCCACGGCCAACAAGGGCCCGCCGCCGGCGATCCCGGCAGCCGCGACCACCTGGGCCACTTCGTGGGTGGATGCGCCGATCAGCGTGCCGGCGTCCCCCGGCCCGAAGCCCAGCAGCGCGGCCAGCCCCGCGGTGGCCGGGATCATGAGCGTGCCGTAGAGCACCACCAGGGCCACGGCAGCGGCCACCTTCTCTTCGCTGGCCCGGATCGTGCCCTGCATCCCGGCCACGGCAGCGGCTCCGCAGATGGAGAAGCCGGCGGCAATCAGGGTGTACATGTCGCGGTCCATCCTGAGCAGCCTGCCCATGGCCAGCGTCGAACAGAAGGTGATGGCCACCGCGCAGGTGACGATCACCAGCACGCCGGGTCCGAGCCCGATGATGGTCGGAATGGAAACCTGCAGGCCGAGCAGCACCACGCCCCAGCGCAGCACCCGCTTGGCGGCCAGCGCGATGCCGGGCTCCAGGGCGGCGTGGATCGGCACCACATTGCGCAGCACGATGCCCGCCAGGATCGCCACCAGCATGGGGCTCAGGCTCGGCACCACCGAACCCAACGCGAGCACGGCCAGGCCGACGGCGGCGCACAATCCCAGTCCGGGCCAGAAGTCGCGTGAGACGCGCGATCGCCTGCCCGGCCCCGGGGCGTCCGCCAGCTCTGCGGCCAGTGGTGGTTCGATGTCGAGCACTTCGCTTGATTGGTTGTCCACGAGTCACATGTCTACGGGGGTTGGCCACCCTGCTCGATGGATCCCCGCATCAGGTCATACACTTTTTGCATGACCACTGACGGGGCGACCCATCCACTCGATCGCAGCCTCACCCCCGCCGTGCTGCGCCTGTTGGTGTTGGTGGAGGACCTCGGCGGAGTGGGGGCGGCGGCCCGGGCCTGCGGCGTCAGTCAGCCCAGCGCCTCACGGGCGTTGGCCGGCGTGGAGGGGCGATTGGGTTGCCTGTTGTTGCGACGCACCGCGTTGGGATCGTCGCTCACCCCGGAGGGGCTGGCGCTGGCTGCGCAGGCGCGCCTGGTGCTCAAGGCCTACGACCAGTTGGAGTCGCTGGCCCATGACCTGTCGCGGGGCACGCCCGGGCATGTGCGCCTTGCCGCCAGCCGCACCGTGGGGGAGCAACTCGTACCGGGTTGGTTGGGTGCACTGGCAGGGCAGCGGGGTGACCTGCAGGTGTCGTTCCACGTGGGGAATTCCGATGCGGTGATCCAGCAGGTGCGTGCCGGTGAGGTGCCGTTGGGCTTCGTCGAGGTGCCAACCCCGCCGGTGGGTCTGGCCCACGAGATCCTGCTCTATGACCGGCTGGTGGTGATCGCGCCGCCGAACCATCTCTGGGTGGGGCGTCCGGTCGGCCTGGACGACCTGGCCGCCGCGCACCTCGTGGAGCGCGAACCCGGGTCGGGAACGCGTTCCATGGTGGATACGGTGCTGCCGCACCGGGCAAGCCCGGCAGCGGAGTTCGATTCGAACACGGCCATCGTGCGTGCCGTCGCGGCCGGCCTCGGACCGGCGGTGCTCAGCGAACTCACGATCGGTGAGAATGCCCGCACCGGGGACGTCGTCGTGGTGCCCTGGGCGCACGATCCGCCGAAGCGGCCATTGTGCGCCATCTGGCAGAGCGCCCTGACGTCGTCGCGCCTGGTGCGTGACATCCTCACCGTCGTGCGTGCCGACATTGCTCAGGCTGACTGACCCTCAGCAGCAGCCGGTCGACACATTCTGTTCATCGAAGTCGGCCCGCCACCGCCAGAACTCCCGGGCGCTCATCGGCGCGTGGTCGGGATGCTCACGCTCATGGCGTTCGACGTAGTGGTCGTAGGCCGATTCTCCGGTGAAGTCGCGCCACAGCTCACGCCAGCCCGCCAGTGTGTCGGCGAGCCGGCGCAGGCGGTGAGCAGTGTCAATGCTCATGGCGTGCCTTCTCCTCGGCGATGCGCTCGGTCTTCTTCAGGCCGGGAATCAATGCCGGATCACCCACCTCGTGGTATTCGGCCACCAGCTTCTTGTCGAGCTTGGAGGCGAACAAGCCGCCGGGGGCGAAGAAGTTCGACTCCTGGTGCGGATCCTCCGAGGTGGTCGTGTCACCGGTGCGCAATACCTTCACCACGCGGATGATCGCGCAGATCAGCACGAACACCACCGCCGCCAGGAAGGCGATGGACAGGGTTCCCTGAATGAAGGTATTGCGGATGATGGCCTTCTGGATCTCGATCTTGGCCGGATCGGTCAGCGTTGTCAGCAGCTGGCGGGCATTGCGCCACTGCTGCCAATAGCCCACCAGTGGATCGGTGGAGAAGATCTTCTCCCACGACGCGGTGAAGGTGACCGCGGCGTCGAACAGGAAGGGCACCAGCGGAATCCACACGTACTTCTTGTAGCCCTTGCGAATCACCATGACGGTGCACAACAACAGGGCCACGGCGGCAATCAACTGGTTCGCGATGCCGAACAGCGGATACAACGTCTGGATGCCGCCACGCGGATCGGTGACGCCCATCAGCAGCAGGGAGCCCCAGGCAGCCACCACCAGGGCGGTACTGCTCCAGGCACCCACGCGCCACGAGGGATCCTTGAACTTCTTGAAGGCATTGCCCAGGGCGTCCGATACCTGGAAGCGGGCCACTCGGGTCACCGCGTCCACTGCGGACAGGATGAACAGCGCCTCGAACATGATGGCGAAGTGGTACCAGAAGCCCATCATCGTCTTGCCGCCGCCGATCTGGTGCAGGATGTGCGCCATGCCGGTGGCCAGGGTCGGGGCGCCGCCGGTGCGCGAGACCACGGAGGGCTCGCCCACGTCGTTGGCCACCTGCTTCAGGGCGTCAGCACCGTAGTAGACCTTGTCGTTGCCGTTCTCGTCCCACGAGTCCCAGGTGGCCTGGATCTTGTTGCCATGGGCATCGGTGACGCCGAGGTTCCCGACGGCCTCGGCCGTGATCTGCTCGCGGTTGCCGTCGGCGGCCTGCACCACGGCGGGGCCGGCCAGCTTGTCGACGGTGGCCTCAGAGGTGTTCATGCCGAAGTAGACGCCCTGGTTGAGCGACACGGCCGCGGCCAGCGCCATGATGGCCACGAACGACTCCATGAGCATGCCGCCGTAGCCGATCATGCGGGTTTGTGATTCCTTCTGGATCATCTTCGGGGTGGTGCCCGACGAGACCATGGCATGCATGCCCGACAGGGCCCCACAGGCGATGGTGATGAACAGGAAGGGGAACAGCTTGCCGGCGAACACGGGGCCGGCGGTGTTGGAGGCGAATTCGGTGACGGCCGGCATCTCGACGATGGGCCGCACGATGATGATGCCCAGGGCCAGCACCACGATGGTGCCGACCTTCATGAAGGTGGACAGGTAGTCGCGCGGGGTGAGCAGCACCCACACCGGCAACACCGCGGCGAAGAAGCCGTAGACGATCATCGCCCACACCAGTGCGGTGGGCGACAGGTGCAGGTACTTGCCGAAGGCGGAGGTGGAGACCCAGCGCCCGGCAATGATCACGCCGATCAGCAGCGCGCAGCCGACGATGGACACCTGGGTGATCTTGCCCGGCGAGATGTAGCGCAGCCACAGGCCCATGCCGACTGCGATCGGGATGGTGCAACCCACCGAGAACACGCCCCAGGGGGAGGCGGCCAGGGCATTCACGCAGACCATGGCGAGCACGGCGAGCACGATCATGAGCATCACCAGCACGGCGATGGTTGCCACGGTGCCGCCGATCCGGCCGATCTCATCGGTGGCCATCTGGCCCAGTGAGCGGCCGCCGCGGCGCATCGAGAAGAACAGCACGAGCATGTCCTGCACGGCACCGGCGACGCAGACGCCGAGGATGATCCACAGGGTGCCGGGCAGGTAGCCCATCTGGGCCGCGAGCACCGGACCGACCAGCGGACCGGCACCGGCGATGGCCGCGAAGTGGTGGCCATAGAGCACCACCCGGTTGGTGGGGTCGAAGTCCTTGCCATTGTTGATGCGCTCGGCCGGCGTGGCATTCGTGTCGTCGGGGCGCATGATCTTGCGTTGGATATACAGGCCGTAGAACCGGTAGGCAATGGCATAGGTACACACGGCGGTGACCACGAACCAGATCGTGTTCACTTCCTCACCGCGCACGATGGCGAGCATTGTCCAACCGAGCACTCCAAGGGCCGTGATCACCACCCACACGATGACCTTCCGGACCGTCCATTTGTTATGCGGCTTGACGCCGATGGGTACACCCGCCTTATTGCGGATGATGAGCTTCTCTTCCTCCGGTGTGTAGGAAGGCAGCCCTTCTTTGACAGCTGCTGACATGTTGTTCTCTCGTCTTTGGGAGGTGCATGGATGGCATGAAGCCGTTGACGCAGTCAGCATAGGAAAATGGGGGTTCATTCGGGGTCTGTCCATGAGAATCATCAGGGATGGAACCAGAATGGATCAATCGCAACCAGAATGTGCACCGGGGAGGGGAGCGCGGCCTGTCCCGGCCCGCGCGGCCGCGCTGTGGCCCATGATGGATAGGGACGGGTGCCGCGCCAGTGGTGGTGCGGCGATTGCCGGCACGACTGACACGGTGCGGTGGCCGTGGCCGGAACCGTCAGGACGCACAGCTCAGGCAGGACGCACAGCTCAGGCAAGAAACTCAGGTCAGGCAAGAAACACAGGTCAGGAAGGTGGGATGAAGATGTCCCGGATCATCATTTCCCCGGATTCGTTCAAGGGAACCATCAGTGGCGAGGACGCCGCCGCGGCACTCGGCGCGGGCTGGGCCCGGGTGCGACCCGACGATGAAGTTGTCGCATTGCCGCAGGCCGATGGCGGCGAGGGCACCTGTGCGGTGATCGCCGATGCCGTTCCCGGGGCCCGGTGGATGTCCACTCCCGAGCCGGTCACCGGACCCGATGGACGTCCGGTGCCCGGCCGCTGGGTGGTGCTGCCCTCCGGCGAGGCAATCGTGGAATTGGCGATCCCCTCGGGCCTCACGCTCATGGCGGCCAAGGACCCGCGCGGGGCCCACACCCGCGGCCTGGGGCAGGTGCTGCGGGCAGCGGTCGCGGCAGGTGCCGACCGAATCTCGGTGGGCCTGGGCGGTTCGGCGTCCACCGACGGCGGCGTGGGGGCCATGCGGGAGCTCGGCGTGCGATTCCTGACCGCCGACGGCACCGAGATCGGCGACGGGGGAGCCGGCCTGGCTGATTTGGCGTCCATCGATCGCTCGGCGATGGTGGCCCCGCCAGCAGGTGGCGTGCGCCTGCTGTGCGATGTGCGCAGCCCCCTGACGGGCCCCGAGGGTTCCGCGGCCGTCTTCGGGCCCCAGAAGGGCGCCACGCCCGCGGGCGTTGCCTATCTGGACGCTGCCCTGGCCCACCTGGCCGAGGTCAGCGGGGGCGACGCGGACTTCCCGGGCACCGGCGCTGCCGGGGGCACTGCCTTCGGGCTGATGAGCCTGTGGGGCGCGTCCATCGTCTCGGGGGCCGAGGAAGTGGCCAGGCTCACCGGGCTCGCGGATGCCCTGGCTCGCGCCGACCTGGCCCTCACCGGTGAGGGCTCCTTCGACGTCTCGTCGCTGGCCGGCAAGGCGGTGGCGGCCATCATCGATGCCGCAGCCGCCAGCGGGACCCCCTGCGTGGTGGTTGCCGGCGGGTTCACCGATGAGGGTCGTGCCGCCCTGACCCAGCGCGGCATCGGGTTCCTCAGCCTGACCGAGCTGGCCGGCTCCTCCGGGGAGGCCATGGCCCACCCTGCCCGCTACCTCGGGGAGGCCGGTGCGCGGATGGCGCAGCAGTTCTCTCATTGAGCAATGCCCACGCCGGTGGCTACGGGACCGGCAGCACCGTCGGCGCCTCCGGAAGGGCCGGGATCAGCCGCGTTGCGCCGCGCGCCTGACCATGAGCGAGCCGATCAGGCCGAGGACCAGCATCGCGGCGGCGATGCCCATGGACCACTGGGCCGCCCGTGAGAATCCCTGGGCCATCACCTCGGCAACGCGCGGTCCCAGCTCCCCGAGCTGCCCGTGGCCGCCCTGTGCGGCGACGGTAGCGATCGAGCCCCCTGCGGAGCCCCGCAGCGAGTCGACGAGCCCCGACACCGCAGCCGCTGGCATGCCGGGGATGGCCGACAGCAGGCCGGGCACGATCCTGCCCAGCGCCACCGACAGGGCCGTGCCGGAGATGGCCGCGCCCAGTGCAGATCCGAGTTGGCGCACCGTCGATTGGGTTGCCGATCCTTCGCCCGACTGGGCCACCGGCACCCTGCCCAGCACCAGGCTGGTCAGTTGGGCGGAGGCCAGTCCCAGTCCGACCCCGTAGATGATCAGGGTGCCGGCGAACCACAACGGCGACATCGAGGGCTTCATGATGGTCACCGAGATGGCCACGCCGATGATCTCGAGCAGCAACCCCAGCTGCACCACCCGCGCGGCCCCCAGCGCGGCGGCGAGTTTGCGGGCCAGGGCACCCGAGACCATGGCGCCCAAGGCCATCGCCATGAGCACCAGCCCGGCCCGGATCGTCGACAGGCCCACGGCGTTCACCAGGTAGAGCGGCAGCACGAAGACCAGCGCGAACTCACCGGCCGATACCGCCCCGGCCGTCAGATTGCCCCACGAGAACGACGGGATCGAGAACAGGCGCATGTCGAGCGTCACGGCCTTGTGCCGGGCGCCGCGCAGGCGCTCGACCACGACGAACGCCACGATCAGTGCCGCGCCGACGAACAACGCCACCGGCGTCACCGAGACTGCCCACCCGGTGGGCCATTCAATGCCGGCCACCGAGAACGGCGCCGTGGGGCTCCACCATCCATAGGTGTTCCCCTCGATGAGGCCAAAGACGAACAGCGCCGCGCCCAGTGAGGCCAGGACGGTGCCGGGCACGTCGAGGAAGGACAACGGACCACGACCCCGCCGGCGGGACGCCCCGGTCGGATCGGAGGCACCCGGCAGGGCCGATGCCCCGCCGGTGTGCGGGACGAACTTCAGTCCCAACGCCACGATCACGATGCCCACCGGAATGTTGACCAGGAAGATCCACCGCCAGCCGATGGTCTCGGTGAAGATGCCGCCGAGCAATGGACCCAGGGCGGCGGCGCCCGACATCACGGCACCCCAGACGCCGAAGGCGGCGGCCCGGTCCCGGCCGCGGAACGAGGCCGACACGATCGACAGGGTGGAGGGCATGATCATGGCCGCGCCGATGGCCTGCACCGTGCGGCTGGCGAGCAGGGGAGCGGCGGCGCCCGACAGGGCGGCCAGGCCGGATCCAGCCATGAACACGACGATGCCGATGAGGAACAACGCCTTGCGGCCCTTCTCGTCACCGAGCTTGCCCAAGGGCAGCAGCAGCGCCGCCAACACGATGTTGTACAGCGAGGTGACCCATTGCGCATCGGTCAGGCTGATGCCGATCGAGTCGATGATCGTCGGCATCGCCACGGACACGATGGTGCCGTCCAGCACGATGATCGCCAGGCCGGCGGCCAACACCCACAGGGCCTTCCAGGGCGGTGCGGTGGGCGATCCGCCGGGAGCATCGCGGTGCGAATCCGCCGCGGGCCCCTCGAGGGCGCGTGACGCCCGCTCACCTGCCGTCAGGTCGTCACCGGTGGCGGCGATTCCTCGTTCGGCCCTCATGACAGCACCTTGTCTTCCGGGTCTTCCAGGTGGTTTTCCACGTGGTTTCCCGGGTGGTTCCAGGGGTCGCACGCGAAGCCGTGCCGGGCTCGGCGGGGTCCATGGGCTCGATGGGGACTGCGCGGTTCGAGACACCCTGTCGCAAACATGATGCGACTATATGTCGCGATCCCGGAATCCGACAAGGCCCACCTGTCGGCCTCAGAAGTCGGCGATGACGAGCTTCTTCATCGCGAGCATCTTCTGGTAGGCGCCGGGCCGGGCCATGAGCTCCTCCATCGCCGCGGGCACCACCTGCCAGCTGACGCCGAATCGGTCCTTGCACCAGCCGCACTGCTCGGCCTCGGGCACTGCTGACAGGGCCTGCCAGAAGTGGTCGATCTCGGCCTGGTCAGCGCACTGCACGGTCAGGCTCACGGCCTCGTTGAAGTCGAACCCTTCGGGCAACTGTGCGCCCGAATCCATCGCGCTGAACCATTGGCCGGCCAGTTGGAAGTCGGAGAACAGGATCGTGCCGTCCGGTTGGCCCTGGTCGGGCTGGTAGCCGACGACCGTGCCCTGCCGTGCGTCGGGGAACACGCTCGTCCAGTACTGCAACGCCTCGTGGGCCCGGGCGGAGCGGTAGGGGAACATGAACTGCGGGATGACGAACGGACGCGGCTCGCCGGCGGGGTCGGTGAGCATCAGCTGCCAGTTCACCCCGAAACGGTCCTGCAACCACCCGTAGCGGGCCGACCAGTCGTAACTGTCGAGGTCCATCAGCGCCGAACCGCCGTCGATGAGGCGCGCCCACAGGGCATCCAGCCGGTCGCGGGCGTCGGGCATGGTGGACGGGTCGAAGTTGAGCATGAACGAGATCGACGGGTTGATCGCGAATTCCGGCCCGGCGTTGATCGCGCTGAACTCGAAGCCGTCGATGGAGAAGCCGATCTCCAGCACCTCGCCGGCGAACTCCTGCTGGAAGTCGGGTAGTCCCTCGGCCGGGTAGTGGGCGATGTGGGTCTGGCGGGCGTCGGGGAAAACGTCGAGGTAGAAGTCGACCGCCCCGCGCGCCACGTGGTCGAACCACAGTGACGGAATGATGACTTGGCTCATGCGCCGACGTTACAGGCCGCGATGTCGCGGTATCAGGGCGGGCACCGGATGCTGGGCGGACGTGGGGGTCGCGGCTGCGGTGCCGGGATAGCGTGGCCGGGTGAGCGTCGATTCCTTCCATGTGCCCCATCCCGAGCCCGGCGGCGTCATGCCGTGGGCGATGCAGCTGGTGGTCTACCGTGACCGCCACGAACCCGCGCGTCAGGTGGATGTCTGCGAGGCCACGGCCCGGGCCGTGGTGGCCCTGCTGGACGATGCGCGCTCCGCCGAGGGTGGCCCCTGGCATGACGCGGTGCAGCACTGGGTCGGCGGGCACATCCGCAAGCTCGTCCGTCGTGCGGACGGCAAGCGGTGGGACGATGTGCAGCTGCTCGAGGGGGTCAGCGTCGAACAGGCGGGCCCCGCGGACTTCGGTGTCGCGGCGGCGCGGGCCTTCGTCCCCGGGCCCGAGGAACCGCAGCCGAAGGCCATCGACAAGCTGCAGATCGCCGGCACCAACTTCCCCGACGAGGGCGTGAGCCTGTCGGTGGATGCGCTGGCCGTGGTGGAGGTCAGCCCGTTGGTCGAGATGACCAGCGGGAAGATGGCGGCCCAGTGCGCCCATGCCGCGCAGCGCCTCTATGAGTCGGCCGGAACAGATGGTGACCCGGAATCGACCCGTGCCTCCTGGCGCGCCGACGGCTTCCGACTCCAGGTGGACTTCCCCAGCGTCGAGCAGTGGCACCGCACCCCGCGTCCGGTGAGCATCATCGATGCGGGATTCACCGAACTCGGCGGGCTCACCGAGACCACGCGCGCCTATTGGCGGCACTGACCCGCCGGGCGACGGATCACGAACAGGGAGGAAAACCATGAGATTGCCACGACGTGCCGTCCTGGGGGCGATTGGACTTGCGACCCTGGCCGCCTGCTCACGCAATGACCCCATTGGTGCCAGCTCATCGGCCAGCCGGACGGGCCTGGTGGTCGGCTCGCAGCAGTACTACTCGAACGAGATCATCGCCGAGTGCTACGCCCAGGTGCTCGAGGCCAGCGGCATCGCCGTGACGCGCCAGTTCGAGATCGGGCAGCGCGAGGTGTACATCGACGAGATGACCTCGGGCAAGATCGACCTGATCCCCGAATACTCGGGGAACCTGCTGCAGTACTTCAACAAGGACACCCAGGTGACCGACCGCGACGCCGTGCGCGAGGCGGTGGTGAAGGCACTGCCCGCCAGCCTGCATGTGCTCGACCAGGCCGACGCCGGCGACCAGGATTCCTACACGGTCACCAGGGCATCCGCGCAGGAGCATTCCATGTCGTCCATCGGCGACCTGGCGGCCCTGGGCACCACCATCACGGTGGCCGCGAATTCGGAGTTCGCGACGCGGCCCTACGGTCCCACCGGCCTGAAGAGGCTCTACGGGGTGGACGCCACGGTGCTCGGGGTGGAGGACTCCGGAGGCCCCCTGACGGTGAAGGCGCTGCTCGACGGCAAGGTGCAGGCGGCCGACATCTACACCGCCGATCCCTCGATTGCCAGCAACGACCTGGTGGTGCTGTCCGATCCGAAGCACCTCATCCTGGCGCAGAATGTGACGCCCCTCGCCTCGGCGCGGGTTGACGCTGCGGCCGCCGCGGCCATCAACAAGGTGAGCGCCCAGCTGGGCCAGTCGGAGCTGCAGTCGTTGAACTCCCAGAGCGTGACCAAGCAGTTGAAGGCCGCCGACATCGCCAGGGAGTGGCTGCGCGCGAAGTCGCTCGTCTGACCGCGACAGGACTCGGACAGATCGGCATAAGGCCTTGTCAGGGGCGATGCGCTGGTGGCGAAAAGTTCCCGAATGGTGAGATCGGGGGCATGATGGCCGGGGCCCCGACGGTTGACCAGCTGGCGTTCTGGCCCAGAAGGAGCATCCATGTCGAATGTGACATCCACTATCGAGACTGAACCGACGTTGAATCCCAGCCATCGGATCCGACGCCACCTGCCCGTGTGGTTGGCGGTGGTGGCGGTCATTGTCCTGGCAGTGAACCTGCGTCCGGGCGCGACCTCGATCGGCCCGTTGCTCAGCGAACTGCGTGCCGGGCTGCACATGGGCCCGGGCGTGGCGGCGCTGCTGAGTGCGATGCCACCCTTCTGCTTCGCCATCATCGGCGCCTTCGCCGCCCGCATCGGCGGACGCTTCGGCACCACCCGCACCCTGGCCGTCGCCGCCCTGGTGATCACCGGGGGGCTCCTGGGCCGGGTGCTGGTGCACGGCGAGATGAGCTTCCTGGCGCTCAGCGTGCTCGCGCTGGCCGGCATGGCGGTCGGCAATGTGCTGGCCCCGGTGTTCGTCAAGCGCTTCTTCCCCGGGCATGTGGCCGGCATGATGTCGGTGTACACCACCGTGCTGCCGATCGGTGCCCTGGCGCCGAGCCTGCTCGTGCCGGTGATCTTCGCGTCCCATCCGGGTAACTGGCAGCTCAACCTGGGTGTGTGGGGTGCCACGGCCGCCGTCGCGTTGGTGGTGTGGGTGGTGGTCGCCGCCATCGCGCCCCATGCCGGACACATGCGTGACATGGCCGAGGGCGCCGTGCAGCGCAAGGGTCCGACGATGTGGGAGATCGCGCGCACCCGCAAGGGGCTGGCGCTCGGACTGTTCTTCGGACTGCAGTCCATGCAGGCCTATGTGTCCTTCGGGTGGTTGCCGCAGATCTTCCGGGACGCCGGCCTGTCGGTGGCCCAGGCGAGCCTGTTGCTGTCGCTGTTCAACGTGATTGCCATTCCCGGCGGGCTGGTGATGCCCATCGTCGCCCAGAAGCTGACGCGGCCCACCGGCATGATCGTGGTGCTGGGTATCCTGCTGGCCGGCGGCTATGTCGGGCTGTTGCTCGCCCCGGCCGCGCTGCCGTGGTTGTGGACGATCATGCTCTCGCTGTCGGGCTGGGCCTTCCCGCTGGCCATTGCCCTGGTGGCCGAACGCAGCCGCGATCCGCTGGTGACCGCGCAGCTGTCCGGGTTCTCCCAGGCCCTCGGCTATCTGATTGCCGGCGTCGGCACCTGGCTCGTGGGCGCCGTGCACGGAATCACCAACGGGTGGACCGTGCCGCTGGTGGCCCTGATCATCAGTGCCGTCCTGTTCGTCACCTTCGGCATCATCGCCTCGGCGCGCGGTGACGTCGACGACGAGCTGCCGGCATTCGCCCGCTGAGCCCGGACGTCATCCCCCGGCCTTGGTCGGGGGAGTCTGATCTGCACGAGATGTGACATGACGGTCGCAGCCCGGCCCACTTGGCCGGGCTGCGACCGTCCCTCACGTCGTGGGCTGGTCGTCCCCCTTGTTCTTTCGTGCCGGTGGACGCCCCGGTTTCCGGATGGGCTTCACGTCCTTCGGCAGTCGCCCCGCGCGCCGCAGCGCGTCGCGGAGGACCATCTCCATCTGCGCGTTGGTCGACCGTAGTTCGTCATTGGCCCACTGCTGCAGTGCGTCGTGCACGGCAGGGTCAAGTCGCAGCAGGAGCGTCTTGCGCTCACTCATGGCGCCAGCGGATCAGTTGTAGAGCGTTCCGGCGTTGACCACCGGGGTAGCGCGGGAGTCGGAGCACAGCACCACGAGCAGGTTCGACACCATGGCGGCCTTGCGCTCATCGTCGAGTGCCACGATGTCCTGCTCCTCCAGCTGGTTGAGGGCGTTCTGCACCATGGTCACGGCGCCCTCGACGATCTTCTCGCGCGCGGCGATCACCGCCGAGGCCTGCTGGCGTTGCAGCATGGCCTGGGCGATCTCGGGGGCGTAGGCCAGCGAGCTGATGCGGGCCTCGATCACCTCAAGGCCGGCGATGGCGATGCGGGCGGCCACCTCGGCAGCCAGCTCGTCGGCCACCTTCTCGGTGGCCCCGCGCAGCGTCTCGGCGCCGGGCTCCCCATTGTCATAGGGATGGGCGCCCGCGATGTGGCGCAGCGCCGACTCTGACTGCACGGCCACGAACTCGTGGGCATTCTCCACGGCGAACACCGACTTGGCGGTGTCGGCCACCTGCCACACGATGATGGCGGCGATGTTGACCGGATTGCCCTCGGAGTCGTTGACCTTCAGCTCGTTGGTCTCGAAGTTGTTCACCTTGACCGACACCTTGCGGCGGGTGGTGAGCGGCACGGTCATCACCAGACCGGTGCGTCGCACCGTGCCGATGTAGGCACCGAAGAACTGCACCACGCGGGTCTGGCCGGGGCTGATCACCGCCAGGCCACTGAACAGCAGCAGGCCGATGACGGCCAGCACCACGCCCAGCGGTGCGCTGAATTCTGGCATGTCCTCGGCCAGGAAGAGCCAGGCACCAACGGCCAGCAGCGCTAGGGCGATGAGGATCCCGGGCAGCCCGGTGATGGCCCAGGCCCTGCGTTCGTTGATGTCGACGCGGCTTCCCTCGCGTCCTACTGGATGGCCGGCGGGGGAGTGCACCAGGGCATCGTCCGGTAGTGGCGTGCCCGAGGCGTCAGGGGACTGAGGAGTGGTCATGGTGGAATCCTCTCAATGTGATACCAAAGTGATATCATATTATCTGGGAGGTTGGGGCCCTGCCATGACGATGGTGGGCGGACGGGTGCCGGAACGCGCAAGGACGCCGCGTCCGCGGGCGGGTGACTTCCCTCGGAGACGGCGTCCTTGTGGGCCGGCAGGGCCGGGGTGACGGACCTGTCAGTGGTGATTATGTGTGCGTTGGGGCCGGGCTGTCGCTCAGAGCTCGACGTCCTCGTGCACGGTGAGCTCGGGGAACTGGCCGAGGGCGGTGGACAGGTAGCGGTCGCCCGAATCGGGGAGCAGGGCCACGATGCGCTTGCCCTTGTACTCGTCGCGGGCGGCGATCTGCAGGGCGGCGGTCAGGGCAGCACCGGAGCTGATGCCCACGAAGATGCCCTCGGCGGTGCCGAGCAGGCGGGCCTGGGCGATGGAGTCCTCGTCGGTGATGCCCACAACCTCGTCGTAGACCGAACGGTCAAGCGTGTTGGGGACGAAGCCGGTGCCAATGCCCTGGATTCCGTGCGGGCCGGGCTTGCCACCCTCGAGGATCGGGCTCTTGGCGGGCTCGATGCCGATCACCTTGAGGTCGGGCTTCTGTTCCTTCAGGTACTTGCCGGCGCCCGACAGGGTGCCGCCGGTGCCGATTCCGGCAATGAAGACGTCGACGGTGCCGTCGGTGTCCTTCCAGATCTCCGGGCCGGTGGTCTTGTAGTGGATCTCCGGGTTGGCCGGGTTGTCGAACTGGCCGAGGATCACCGAGGAGGGGTCGGCGTCGTGCAGCTGCTCGGCGTAGGCGATGGAGCCCTTGATGGCCAGCGGTCCGGGGGTGAGGATGACCTCGCCGCCGTAGGCCTGGATCAGCGCGCGGCGCTCAACCGACAGGCTGGCGGGAAGCACGACCTTCACCTTGTAGCCGCGGGCGGTGCCCACGGCGGCCAGGCCGATGCCGGTGTTGCCCGAGCTGGGCTCGATGATGGTGCCGCCGGGCTTCAGGACGCCGCGCTTCTCGGCGTCGGTAATCATTGCCAGGGCAATGCGGTCCTTCACCGAACCGGCCGGGTTGAAGTACTCCAGCTTGAGGGCGATGTCGGCATCAGGGGCGCCGGCTGCCTTCAGGTAATGGGGTGCGCGCACCAGCGGCGTGTTGAAGATGAGTTCGGTGATGGAATCGTGGATTGCAGACATGCGAGGGCCTTTCGAATGAGGGAATAGCTTTTGATGAAAGAGAGTTTTCCGTCAATTGCTGTGACGGCGCAGTGAAGAGCTTGAGAGGCCTTCGCGCCGCACTGTCACGAGAGTTCGGGTGTGCAAGCACGCCGGCTCTGACAGGGGAGTTGGGAGGCCCGCCCGGCTAACGCAGAAGTTTGGGAGTATGACCGCACAAAGCTGCGCCGGACTAGCGGCAACAGAGACAACACATCATCGCGACGGCATCGCGCGACGACGTCGCGTGGCTCAGGTCGGGAGTGCTGTTCACGTGAATAAACATAGCTGTCGAATTGCCATATGCCAAACCGGTTCAAATTGCGGACAAGGCGGGCCGGTGGTCCCGCATTGACGCCGCGGCGCCCCGGGCGGCGGACACGCAATGGGAGGCCACCGGGCGTCGACGCCGACCCTGGCGGCACAATGAATCCCATGGTGGACAAGCAGGGCGATGGGCCGGCGCGATGGTCCGATGTTCTGCCGCGTGCCCGTTCCCGGCCCTTCGACCGGCCGTCGCGTCCGTCCGGGCGTCCCCGGATGGTCGGGCTGCTGGTGCACTCGCTGGCTGAGCGTCAGGGTGCCATCGTCGACTCGGTGCAGGCCGTGTGCCGGGAGGTGGGGGCGCGGTTGCTGGTGCGGCACACCTCCCGGGCCGAGCCCGGGCGCGCACAGGTGCTGCAGTTCCTGGACGCCGGGGCCGACACGGTGGTCGTGGCCGGCGGCGACGGGACGGTGCGCTTGGCCGCCGGGGTGCTGGCCGGTGCCGGCGCCAACCAGTGCACCCTGGGCATCCTTGCCGCGGGCTCGGGCAATGTGCTCGCCTCGGCGCTGGGTCTTCGCCGGGGATCGGTGAGCGGTCGTGCGCGGGTCGCCGTGCTGGGCGACCTGGCAGACCTGGACGTCGGGTTGGCCAGCTGTTGGGATGAGCACGGGCAACCCGTGGCGCCACAACCCTTCTGCACCATGGTCGGCATGGGGCGCGATGCCCTGTCGGTGCAGTCAACCCATCGGCGCACCAAGCGGGTGCTGGGGCCCCTGGCCTATGGGGTGGCGGGCCTGGGGCAGCTTCCCCGTCGCGGCTTCGAGATGTCGTGGCGCACCGACGACACGCCCTGGCGGCGGGGGCGCTATTGGTCAGTGTTGGCGACGAACACGCCCCTGCTACCGGGAATGGGACCCTTGCGCGCGGGCGCAGTGCTCGCCGACCGGGCGCGCATGGACGATGGGTTGTTGGACGTGGTGGCCACCCGCCCGGAGAACCCCGGGCATTGGATGGCGATTGCGGCGGCGGGCCTGCTCAACACACGGACTGCCACGCGTGGCCTGCAGCGGGCCCAGGGGGCGCGGGTCACCATCGAGCCCGATCAACCCTTGCCCGTGCAGGCCGACGGCGACATCATCTGCGCCCGGGCGCGTCAGCTGTCGGCCGAGGTGGGTGGCCATGTGGCGGTCCATATCGGCGACGGTCGCCTGGACTGAGCCGTGTGGACGGCAGCGGCCCGACCGGGTCGCCCACACAGAGGGTCTGAGGGTCGGCGGAGTGCACGTGCCGGTCGCCGCGCGCCGTGATCACAACGCCGCAGTGATGATGGCCGCGATCTGCTTCACCTTCTCGGTGCTGGTGGTCGGCCCGCAGTCGATGCTGACCACGTCGGTGGGCCAGCCCAGGGAATCGGGCAGGTAGGCGGGCCGTGGCCAGCTCTGCGGCGAGAAGATCCCGTGCCGCGCCAGGGCGTCCTCGATCGCCGGGGCCGCCGCCGAGCCGATGAGTGGAAAGCAGGCGCGCCCCGCATTGAGCACCTCGAGGGGTGCGTCGCCAAGTTCCCTGGTCAGTGCGCGGTTGGCCCGGCGTCGGCGACGGGCCTGGCGCGGTAGGTCGAAGATGTCCAGCTGCGAGCGGGCCCCGTGGCTGATCGGCACCGGCATGGTCGCCAGGTCGAACAGCTCCTCGCTGCGGGCGAGTTGGGCGAGGTAGTCGTCGGCGAGCCGGGGCGGGGCCGCCGGCAGGTCGGCCATCGACGCACTCACCGGCACCGGCGTGCGGGCCTCCAGCGCCGCCGACCGGGTGAGCAGCGTGGACCGGGCTGCGGACAATTCCCCGTCGACCCCACTGCGGGTGGCGGGGGAGTCGGGGGTGATGCCCTCGCGCGACCACAGCAGGGCGCCATCGGTCACCGCGACGAGCTTGCGCAGGCTGGCCACACGAAAGTCGCAGGCCGGCAGGGGCCGAATGGCCGGCGCCTCCGTGGTCGGCATTGGGCTGGTTGGCATTGGGCTGGTTGGCAGCGGGCTGGTTGACAGGGAATCGGGCAGAAGGTCGTCCAGCACGGCATGGGTGGCGTCGTCCACCACGAGGTGGCCCCCCTCGCGGGCACGCCGCAACACCGTGGTCAGCGCAGTATCGGGAGCGATCGCACCGACCCGTGACCACACCACCAGGGCCGGCTCATCGGCGTCGTCCAGCGCGGTGCCGAGTGCCGGCGGGTCGAACTGCAGGTTGGCGCCCACCTCCACAAAGTGCACGCGCATGCCCTCGAGCCAGAACGGAAGGGCCATCGTGTCGCAGTGGTAGCTGGGCAGCACGGCCAGCTCGATGTGCTGGGTGCGGCACCATCGGGCGATCAGCGTCAGGGCCTGGCGTCCCGATTCCAGCAGTATGGCGCGCCCCGGGGTGGTCGGCGCGAGCCGGGTGAGTGCCTCGTCGTGACCCTGCCCGGATGCTGGCTGCTCCATGGCAGGCACGCTACCCGCTCGGTGATGGACGCTCCGGGCGCGGTGATGGGGCCGGTGCAACCATGGCTCCATGAGCAATGCAACGAATGCTTCGACGCCATCCGATGGCACAGCGGCCGGCAGGACGGCTTCCGATCCGACCACTCCCGATTTTCGGGCGATGGGTGCAGAGCTGGAGGCGGGCCTGTCGGGCCTTCGCCGTGAGCTGCACCAGATCCCTGAGCTGGAATTCGACCTGACGCGCACCCAGGCGCGCCTGCTGCAGGCCCTGGATGGCCTGCCCCTGGAGATCCACACCCGTGAGGGGTCCAGTTCAATCATTGCGGTGCTGCGCGGTGGGAGGCCCGGGCCGACCGTGCTGCTGCGCGGCGACATGGACGCCCTGCCCGTGGCCGAGCAGACCGACGAGCCCTTCAAGTCGACCAACGGGCGCATGCACGCCTGTGCGCATGACCTGCACATGTCGGGCATGGTTGGCGCGGCGGAACTGTTGAGCCGGGTGCGCGACGACCTGGCGGGCTCGGTGTTGTTCATGTTCCAGCCGGCCGAGGAGATCGCCGGGGGCGCTGCCGAGATGCTCAGCCACGGCCTGCTCGATGCCGCCGGTGACCAGCCGGTGGTGGCGTGGGGCATCCACGAAATGCCCTATCCGCTGGGCACCGTCCACGTGCGCGCCGGCGCCCAGATGGCCAGCAACTGCCAGTTGACTGCCACCTTCACCGGCCTGGGCGGCCACGGCTCGGCGCCCCACACGGCGATCGACCCGGTGCCGGCCGTGCTCGACCTGGGTCAGCAGCTGCAGAACCTCGTGACCCGCGAGTTCTCGGTCTTCGACCCGGTGGTGTGCACCACCACGCAGCTGAGGGCCGGCGAGGCGATCAATGTGATCCACGACACCGCCTACCTCGGGGCCACGGTGCGGGCCGTCTCCCCGGAGGCCACCGAGCACTTCGCCAGGCGCGGGGTGGAGGTGGCCAGGTCCGTGGCGGCCACCCATCGCTGCACCGTCGATGCCGAGTTCAAGGTCAATTGCCCTACCACGATGAATGATCCCGTGGCGGCGCAGGTCGTGCTGGACACCGCGACGCGGCTGTTCGGCGCCGAGCGCGTGGTCGAGATGAAGCATCCGGTGATGGCCAGCGAGGACTTCAGCTATGTGCTGGAGAAGGTGCGTGGGGCCTTCCTGTTCATGGGGGCCCTGTATCCCGGCGTCGACCCGGCCACGGCTCCGCAGCTGCATTCGCCGTTGGCCCGTTACGACGACGCCGTGTTGGGCGATCAGGCTGCCCTCCTCGCGGCACTTGCCTGGAGCGGCGCGCTGCCCGAGTGATACTCCCGGGAAAGCGATGAGGGGGACCCGCCGGAATGGG
>OLOA01000880.1_pt1 | contig 31714 bp, 27 predicted proteins | sample 1672201 | NCBI WGS metagenome assembly OLOA01 (sample SAMEA3136658, study PRJEB25190) | human gut metagenome
CCTCGTAGTTGTAACCTTCCCATGTCATGAAACCGATCAGTGGGTTCTTACCAAGGGCTAATTCACCCTGTGATGTAGAAGGACCATCGGCCAGAACATCGCCTTTTTCTACTCTGTCGCCTCTGAATACAATCGGACGCTGGTTGTAGCATGCACCCTGGTTGGATCCGGAGAACTTGAGCAGCTTGTAAGTGTCTCTTGTACCGTCATCAGCCTTGATAATGACTTCATTAGATGCGGAGCGCTCTACAACACCGCCGCGTTTTGCAACAACGCAGACACCTGAGTCTACGGCTGCTTTGGCTTCCATACCTGTGCCGACTACCGGTGAGTCAGTCAGCATCAAAGGAACGGCCTGACGCTGCATGTTGGAACCCATCAGGGCACGGTTCGCATCATCGTTCTGCAGGAAAGGAATCATAGATGTCGCAACAGAGAATACCATTCTAGGAGATACATCCATCAGATCCACCTGTGAACGCTGGAAAGATGTTGTCTCTTCACGATAACGACCGGAAACTGTCTTGTTCACGAAGTAACCGTTCTCATCGATTGGCTCATTGGCCTGTGCAACTCTGAACTTATCTTCTTCATCGGCTGTCAGATAAGCAACCTCATCTGTAACACGCGGATTCTTAGGATCTGTCTTGTCAAGGATTCTGTAAGGTGCCTCGATGAAACCGTACTGATTGATTCTTGCGAAACTTGCAAGGGAGTTGATCAGACCGATGTTAGGACCTTCAGGCGTCTCGACAGGACACATTCTGCCGTAATGTGTATAATGTACGTCTCGAACTTCGAAACCGGCTCTGTCTCGTGAAAGACCGCCAGGACCCAGGGCAGAAAGACGTCTCTTATGTGTTAACTCGGAAAGTGGGTTATTCTGATCCATGAACTGTGACAGCTGGGAGCTTCCGAAGAATTCCTTCACTGCTGCAGTTACAGGCTTGATATTGATCAGAGACTGTGCAGAAACACCTTCCAGATCCTGTGTCGTCATACGTTCACGTACCACACGTTCCATTCTGGAAAGGCCGATTCTGTACTGGTTCTGAAGCAGCTCGCCGACAGCTCTGATACGACGGTTGCCCAAATGGTCAATATCATCTGCATTGCCCACACCATATTCAAGATGCATGTTGTAGTTGATAGAAGCAAAGATATCTTCCTTTGTGATATGCATAGGAACAAGATCTGCTGCGTTCTTCTTAATTGCATCCTTAATATCTTCAATGTCTTCGTTCTCATCAAGGATCTGACGAAGAACCGGATAATAAACATACTTCTCAGTAATGCCCAGTGTTTCTGGATCAACATCCACGAAACTAGTAAGCTCTACCATCATGTTGGAGAGGACCTTCTCAACACGTTCTTCTGTCTGAACATACACAGCAGCAACACCTGCATTCTGGATCTTCTGAGCCAGATCTTCTGTTACCATTGTGTCTGCTTCTGCAATAATCTCGCCTGTTGTCTCATCTACAACATCTTCAGCCAGTGCAAAACCTGTGATACGGTTCTTCAATGCCAGCTTCTTGTTGAACTTATAACGGCCAACCTTAGCCAGATCATATCTTCTAGGATCGAAGAACATCGCATTAATCAGACTCTCAGCACTTTCTACAGCCAGAGGTTCACCCGGACGGATCTTCTTGTATAATTCAAGCAGACCGCTCTGGTAACTGTCTGATACATCTTTGTTGCTGGACAGTGTTGCCATGATCTTTGGTTCCTCACCGAAGAGATCGATGATCTCCTGGTTCGTACCAACACCCAGTGCACGGATCAGCACTGTAACAGGTACCTTACGTGTTCTGTCCACACGTACATAGTAAATATCGTTGGAATCTGTCTCATATTCCAGCCATGCACCACGGTTCGGGATAACAGTTGCGGAGTAAAGCTCCTTACCAAGCTTATCATGACCCACACCATAGTAAATACCAGGGGAACGTACCAGCTGGCTGACGATAACTCGCTCAGCACCATTGATAACGAATGTACCTGTTGCTGTCATCAGCGGCAGATCTCCCATGAAGATCTCATGCTCGCTGAAACTATCTGTTTCTTTATTAATTAAACGAACTTTCACCTTTAAAGGTGCCGCATATGTTGCATCACGCTCTTTACATTCCTCGATGGAATACTTTGCTTCCTCTTCACATAAACTGAAATCTGTGAACTCAAGACTAAGATGACCACTGTAGTCTGTGATTGGAGAAATGTCTTCAAAAACTTCCTTCAGGCCCTTCTTCAGGAACCAATCGTAGGAATTTTTCTGAACTTCAATGAGATTCGGCATCTCAAGAACTTCCTTCTGACGGGAATAGCTCATACGGATGTTTCTACCTGATTTAACCGGTTTAATTCTGCTTTTATTCATTGACGTTTTTCACTCCCTGAATGATAAATCAACAAGTTCTATCTGCTTATCAGGCTAATGCGCCTAATATACCATAATAATGCAGTAATATATACTAACATAATTTTCAAGTTCTGTCAACAAGTTTCTATTCTGTATATTAATTTTTTACATAAAAAAGAGACTGCCGCACTTTTCTTCCTTCGTACGACAGTCTCCTGTGTGTTATTCATAAGACTGAATTAACTGAATATTCTTAATTTCACAATCATTAAATACAGACGTAGAGAAATCTTCCGGATTCACAGTGCCCTTATACCAGGACTTGCCGTTGAAATAAGCCTGAAGTTCACTGTCGTTGAACTTACGTCCATGACGGGCATAAATCTCATTACGTGCGATCATCAGCTGATAGCTGGAAAGATCCTTCACATCGGAAGCTGACAGGTACTGACTGCTGCTGCCCGGCAAAACATAATCTGACGATGCGCTGCTGTTAGAACTGCTGCTGTTGTTCTTACTGCTGTCCTTCTTACTGCTGTCCTTCTTCGTCTCAGTTGTCTGATTCTTCTTGGATTCAGCCGCTTTTGATTCGGCTGCCTTGGACTCTGCAGCCTTAGATTCAGCTGCACGCTTCGACTCAGCCTCTGACTCTGCCTTCGCCTGCTCTGCCGCCTTCTTGTCATCGATGGTCTTCTTCAAGGCTGTAACATCTGTCTTCCAGGAACTCAGTGTTGTCACTGCCTGTGCGTAATTCTCTTCTTTGATGTACTTCTCCACTTCAGTACTGTAGGCATCCAGTTTCTTCTGGTCATCCGCACTGACATAATCCTTGTCGAGGCTGACACTGGAAATGTCATTCTTCAGATTCTGGATCACTTTCAGATTGTCTGACTTCAGATTCGTAGCTAAGGCATCCAGCTGTTTCTGGAAATCGCTGACCTTCTCATAATCACAGTCCTTCTGAGCTGCTTCGACATCTTTCTTCAATGTCTCATATGTGGCCTTATAATCATCTGTGATGGAATACGTTGAAAGTGCCTGATCAATACCGGAAGCAAAAGCATCCAGTGACGTCTTGCCGTTGGAAACGGTTGTGTAAGTATTCTCTACTTCACTCCATTTCTTGTCCAGATCTTCCATCTTCTTGAGGTCTCCGGCATCAATCGCATCCTGGCACTCTTTCATGAAATCTGTAAAATAGGACTGATGGGAACCAAAATCCCTGCCGTCCAGTTTCTCAGACTGGAATGCAGCCACTTTCTGTGAAAAATCAGCCAGTTCCTTCTTATCTGCCTGCATCTTGTAAGCAAAAGCAGCACCGCCTGCCAATGCGATCAACACAATAACAACAATTGCAACAAGACCCTTTTTGCTCTTTTTCTTCTTTGCAGTCGGAACGATTTCAACGTCATCTTCAAAAGGCTCTCCCAGCCATTCTGCCTCTTTCTTACGTTCCTTCATTTCACGTTTGCGCTGTGCGGCACTCTTCTTCTCGTCCTTCTCACGCTCTTCACGACGTCTTTCTAATTCTTCTTTTTTCTTCTGGCGCTGTTCTTCCAGCTCCTTCTCCTGAGCTTCAATCTCTTCTATTTCCTTCAGATAATCAAAATCATCATCTGCATTCGCATTCGCCTCTGTATTCACATCCATATCAGCATCTTCCGCAGATGTATGCTCATCTAAATCCAAATTGATGGTTTCATCATTTCTATCTTCTGTATTGCTCATTCATTCCCCTCCATTCTCAACTTGTTACATATATATTACAAATTATAAACCATTCACCCTTTAAAGTCAATTTGAACTGTTCCTCCCCCGCGCAATCTGCAAAATCTTAAGGTTTTCGTTATTATTTTGGAAATTTTGTTCTGAATCTCTCCATTAATTCTCAGTTTTTGTCTTTATCTGCAAATTATAATAGGCGGCAATGGCATCTGCATCAGCTGTTCCCATTGCCTTCAACTGCGCCTCGTCTTTCAAAATAGCATTGTCGTGTGGATTGTCCATATAAGCATGCTCAATGATCATCCCAGGATGTCCTCCCTCCACACTGTAACTGATGAGATAATACCAGTCCTGTACACTGCCGTCATCATAATGTCCTTTTTCCTCTTTTGTTCGGACAAAAACCCCTCTCGGATTTAGATCAAGCTGTGCCAAATTATCCAGCACCATCTGTCCCAGCTTTTTGCCCTCTTCCGTATAGGCACTGTAATTCGACACATAGACTTCTGTCCCATTGGCTTCTGCCCCGTATACACCGGTTGTCCCGTTATTATGCAGGCTTACAAAAAGATCTGCACCCAAATCCGTGGCATACCCTGTCCTTTTCTCAATGCAGTACTCTCCCTGATGTTCGGCATCCGGGCAGCTGCCATCCTCCCTTGTCATATAAACATCCACGCCTTGATACTGCTGCAGTCTGTCTCTGCAGGCCAGCGCAATCGTCAAATTCAGATCCTGCTCATTCACCCCCAGATCCGGATGATTTCTCGTGCAATACTCCGAATCATGCCCAGGATCCAACACAATCACAATCGGATCTGTTTCCGTTTCTATTTCAGTTTCTGTCTCAGTTTCTTTCTCAAACCCATTTTCTGTCTCTGCTTCTGCCGACACGATCTCCTCTGATTCAGACACTGTCTCAGAATCACTCGCCGACACCGATTCTGCCGTATTCGCTTTAGCATTCGGATTACCGCATCCCCCAAGCATTAATCCTGCCAGAAGCACCGCAGCTATATAGCATCCAAGCTTTCTCTGCTTCATCTGTGTATAAATCTCCTTTTTAGTGCAATGAATTATTAAAAAAATATGCCCTCTCACGTTTCCCATATGATGACTCACACCGGCAAGTGTGGTTCAGCTTTGCTGGATACACATACAACAAAAGGCACCTCCGAAGAGATGCCTTCCATATCAAATTGAAAAGTACAATTATTTAACTGTAACTTTAGCGCCTTCAGCTTCAAGTTTAGCCTTGATTTCTTCAGCTTCTTCTTTGCTAACAGCTTCTTTAAGTGTCTTAGGAGCGCTGTCAACTGCTTCTTTAGCTTCTTTAAGGCCAAGACCTGTGATTTCACGAACAACTTTGATAACCTTAACTTTGTTAGGGCCAACTTCTGTTAATTCAACGTCGAATTCAGTCTTTTCTTCTGCTGCTTCACCAGCGCCTGCTGCTGCTACAACAACACCTGCTGCTGCGGATACACCAAATTCTTCTTCACATGCTTTTACTAATTCATTTAACTCTAATACTGATAACTCTTTAATAGCTTCGATAAATTCAGCTGTTGTTAATTTTGCCATTTTAAAATACCTCCGTTTTTAGATTTTATGCAACTTCTTCTTTGCTTTCAGCGATCTGCTTAATAACACGAGCAAAGTTGGTAATAGGGGACTGGATACTTCCAAGTAATTTTCCGAGCAGTACTTCTCTTGATGGAATTGTAGCGATAACCTGAATCATCTTCTCATCATAGAATGTACCATCTACAACACCGCCCTTAAGTTCAAGGTTCGGCATTTTCTTAGCTGCTTCATATAAAACTCTAGCTGGAGCTGTTGCATCTGAAGCGCTTGTTGCGATAGCTGTTGGGCCTTCGCAAAGATCTGTTACAGCTTCAAATACTGTACCTTTAACTGCACGTTTGATTAAAGTATTCTTGTATACCTTATAATCAACGCCAGCTTCTCTTAAAGCCTTACGAAGCTGTGTATCTTCTTCTACTGTCAGACCACGATAGTCAACCAGAACCATTGCCTGAGCATCTGCTAAATAACCAGCGATCTCATCAACGATTGGCTGTTTGATTTCTACTTTTGCCATTATTGGTGCACCTCCTTATAGAATAATCGTGTGTACCGCCAAAAAAGACCTCTCCGGCTGCCCAGAGAGGTCTTGATATAAGTCGAGTTCATAAAGAACACCTATAATCTCCCTCGGTAGGCGTTTTCTCCTTATGCCTTACGGCACCTACTGTCTTTGGCAGTTTTGCTCTGATATTATATCATCATTTATGTTGGTTGTCAATCAAAAAACCACAACAAATTAAAAATAATTAAACAAGTTTAACTGGGTTTAATTTGATACCAGGGCCCATTGTAGATGTGATTGTTACACTTTTCAGGTACTGACCCTTAGCAGCTGCTGGTTTTGCCTTAACGATTGCGCCCATTAATGTATGGAAGTTGTCCGCTAACTGTTCTTCTGTGAAAGAAGCTTTACCAACTGGTACGTGGATAATGTTTGTCTTATCCAGTCTGTATTCAATCTTACCAGCTTTGATATCATTAACAGCCTTTGTAACATCCATTGTAACTGTACCAGCTTTTGGGTTTGGCATTAAGCCTTTAGGACCGAGTACACGACCAAGACGACCAACAACACCCATCATATCCGGTGTAGCAACTACAACATCAAAGTCAAGCCATCCTTCGTTCTGGATCTTCGGAACGAGTTCCTGTCCACCTACGAAATCAGCACCTGCTGCCTGAGCTTCTTCTACTTTGTCGCCCTTAGCAAATACAAGTACTCTAACCTTCTTACCTGTACCATGAGGCAGTACAACTGCGCCACGTACCTGCTGATCAGCATGACGGCCATCAACACCCAGTTTGATATGAGCTTCGATTGTCTCGTCAAACTTTGCGTTTGCTGTCTTCTTAATGATACTAACTGCTTCTTCTACATCATAAAGATTTGTACGATCTACTAATTTGGCAGATTCTACATATCTCTTACCTTTTTTCATGATAAATCCTCCTTGTGGTAATATCGGGAGCGACCCTCCCACTGTTATTTAACAAGTATTCGTATTAGTCTTCTACTGTGATACCCATGCTTCTTGCTGTACCAGCGATCATGCTGATAGCTGCATCGATGGATGCTGCATTTAAGTCAGGCATCTTCAGTTCTGCAATCTTCTGAACTTCTGCTCTGGAGATAGTAGCTACTTTCTGCTTCTTGGAGTTTGCAGAACCGGACTCAATCTTGCAAGCTTTCTTTAATAACATAGCTGCAGGTGGAGTCTTTGTGATGAAGCTGAAGCTTCTATCATTATAAACAGTGATAACAACTGGGATAATCATACCAGCCTGATCAGCTGTTCTAGCATTGAATTCCTTTGTGAACTGTACAATATTAACACCGTGCTGGCCTAATGCCGGACCTACTGGTGGAGCCGGTGTAGCCTTTGCTGCAGGGATCTGTAATTTAATATATCCTGTTACTTTCTTCGCCATTATTAGCGCACCTCCTGAAAATTGTGGTAATGTCGGGGATTTCCCTCCCACTGTCCATGACCCAGGTCATGAACCGTACGTAAATGTTACATTTTCCTGATATCTAAGAAACTGATTTCGACTGCTGTCTCACGGCCAAACATATCAAGTCCGACAGTTACTGTTCCATTCGCTGAATTCACAGACTGCACGATACCTTCTTTGTCCTGCCATGCACCAGATACAATATTGACCATGTCGCCCTCTTCAATATCAACAAGAATCATCTGATCCGGCTCATCCTTCTCAGCGTCATTCATATTGATTCCCATTGCAGTCATCTCTTCCTCAGTCAGCGGAACCGGCTTGGATTCCGGACCAACGAAACCTGTGACACCGCGGGTATTGCGGACAACATACCATGTCTCATCGTTCATGATCATATGGAGTAAAACATAGCCCGGGAAAAGTTTCTTCTGAACCGTTTTCTTCTTGCCGTCTTTTACCTCAATGACCTCCTGAACAGGCACCTGAACATCAAGGATCTGGTCCTCCAGATGAAGATTCTGAATAGACTTGTCAATATTCGTTTTAACCTTATTCTCATAACCGGAATAGGTATGAACTACATACCACATCGGGTCTTCCAAATATTCATTCCTGTCTGCCATATTCTCACCCTTCTGTTATAATGAAATAATTACGTCTGTCAACAGAAGTAAAACTCTGTCTAATACAGCAATAATTACTCCAAGCAGTACGGAAACAGCAAGGACAACAGCGGACCTTCTGGCAACTTCTTCCTTTGTCGGCCAGATGATTCTCTTGAACTGAGCTTTAATGGCGTCCAACCAATTTGTTTTCTTAGTTGTCTCATTAGTTGCATTGCCCATGTTATTCACTCCTCACAGTCATCCTAAATTACTTTGTTTCTTTGTGTAATGTGTGTTTCTTACAGAACTTACAATATTTCTTTGTTTCCATTCTGTCAGGATGAGTCTTCTTCTCTTTTGTCATGTTGTAATTACGCTGTTTGCATTCTGTACATGCCAATGTTATCTTAACGCGCACAACTTCCACCTCCGTTATATTTAATCTGAGTGTGTCTCCTGCTCCGCTAAAGCAGGATAAGTTACCTGGTCTTAATTTTAGGCATAAAAAAAAGACCACTTCCATTACATAGCTTTACAACTATAGCACATTTATACCCTATTCGTCAATATTTTATTGAAATTTTTTTATTCTTTCAAATGATACTTCTTCAACTTCTTGTACAGCAGGCTGCGCTCAATTCCCAGAGATGTCGCTGCAGCTGTCATACTCTTGTTGCTGCGCAGCGCCTCCTCCAGCAGCATCTTCTCGAAACGATTCATCTTCTCCTTCAGTGGCAGATGCTCTATATCCTCCATAATCTGCTCTTCTTTCTGATTGACAGTGATAATCTTCGGCAGATTATCCAGTGTGATCAGTGAATCTTCACAGGTTGCATAGGCACCGGATATCACATTCTGCAGTTCCCGCACATTTCCCGGCCAGCTATGTGCCTTGAGGCACCGCCTTGCACCATCGCTTAAATCCACATGGGTCTTGTACTGCCGGTTCAATTCATCCAGATAATCCAACGCATGTAGAATAATATCCTCCGGGCAGGCTCTTAAAGCTACCGTCTGTATATTAACAACAGCCAGACGATAATACAAATCCTCCCTGAATGTACCTGCCTGCACCATCTCCATCAGGTTCATCCTTGTCGCCGATAAGATCCTCACATCAATCGGAATCGGTCCGCTGCCGCCCACACGCTCAATCTCATGCTCCTGCAGGACTCTTAAGAGCTTCACCTGCATATGCAACGGCATATCTCCGATCTCATCCAGAAAAAAGGTTCCCTTATTCGCCATCTCGAATTTGCCGATCTTTCCCTGACGCTTAGCCCCGGTAAAGGAACCGCCTTCGTAACCAAATAATTCTGATTCCAACAGTTCCGCCGGGATGGCCCCACAGTTGATCGCCACAAAAGGCTCTTCACTGCGTCCGCTCTCCATATGGATTGCCCTGGCGATAACTTCTTTTCCTGTACCGGTCTCACCGGTGATCAGTACGGGAAAATCTGTCCGGGCAATACGCTGACCAAGTTCCCTGATATGCCGGATCTTTGGATCATTGCCCTTGAAATTTTCAAATCCGTTCTCTTTCTTCATCCGCTCTCCGTATTCCTGCTTAACTGTATCCGTCTCTACTTCTTCCGGAGATACAGCAGATAACTTTCTGTTCATTTCGGCATCCATTTATGTCCACCTTCTTCACTGTCGTATTCTGTCTTCTATTATACGCTTTATGTGAATCAAAAGGCAACAATTTCTCCATTAAAAAGTGAATATATGACACAGTTTTTGATTGGATGACCGTTGCAATACGTACACAATCTCATCGCTTTTCCTTAAAAAACACCGCCTGTACAAAGTGTCAGAAACCAGACTTTCTCGATTCCTGCCTGTTTCAACGCCCCTGCACAATAATTCACCGTACTGCCGGTGGTATATATATCATCGATCAGAAGGACCCGCCTGACCCCCTGCAAATACCGGGCATCCGCAACAAAAGCATGCTTGAGATTCTCACCTCGCTCATACTTGCCCAGTTTCTTCTGGGGTGCAGTACTGTGAATTCTTCTGAGTCCCCGGGTATTCACAGGCAACGACAGCCCTTCGGCGATTTTCTCCGCCAGCAATGCCGCCTGATTAAAACCTCTCTGCCGCTGCTTTCTCCGGCTGAGTGGAACCGGGATCAATTGCTGCACATGCAATGATTCAATCCAGTCCCTGTAAAAATGCAGGACTGCCTGACTGTAAAAATCCGCATAAGCTCTCTTTCCGTCATACTTATAAGCAAATATACTCTCTGAACTGACAGCATCATACATCCACAGACTGTGTCCTGCTTCACAGGCCGATGGCCGTCTCTGACAGTCATAGCAGTATTCCTGCTGTACTGACAAAAGCGGTTTGCCGCAGCGTTTGCACATAGGTTCCACAATCCGTCTGAGTTTCCGACAGCAGTCACCATGAATGTGACGCCTTCTGTCCTCAGTATCCGACAGCAGCTTCTGACATACCGGGCACTCCGGCGGATACAGCAATGCCGTCCATTCCTTCCAGTTCATGACATTTTCCCCAGTATATCAATAGGAATTAGATATTTTTTAATCATATTGTCTAATCGCCCCCTGACACGCGTCATTTTGTATACAAAGTTTCTATATTTCATGCATTATTTGTGAACACTTACAGTCGGGTCCGTGATAATATAATAGGCGTAAACCCCCAATACATTATATTTTTATTACACCCCAAATAATAAATATACCTTCTCCAAAAGGGCAGCCGTTCGTTGGCTGTCCTTTTCCTTTTATCGCATCTATGCTATAATGAATCCGTATACTGTCAACACTTCGCATTATCTATATTACCAAGAGGTTGGATCACATTATGACGCATCAGGAATACTTCGACAAACTGACGGACAGTATTGATACGCTGTCCGATATTCTGGATACCGAACACTATGGTATGTGTCTCGTCGATAAAGACGGCTATATCATCAAATGGTACTATGAGAAATTCTTTAATATAAAGGCATCTGCCGCTGTAGGACGCCACGTCACGGAAGTCATTGAGAACACGCGGCTTCACGTTGTGGCACAGACCGGTGTCAAGGAGCTGATGCAGCTTCAGGAGATCAATGGCTCCATGGTCATCACCAATCGAATCCCTCTGATTCACAATCATGAAGTCATCGGTGCAGCCGGTACCATCATCTTCCGTGACATCAAGGAAATCGCCCACTTGCACAGCCGGATGTCCAAGCTGGAAGACAACTTCAAGGCTTATCGGAGTGAGATTGCCAAGATGTACGCTGCCCAGTATCACTTCGACGATATCATCACCAACAATCAGAAAATGCTGAACCTGAAGCATCTCGGTCAGACCATTGCCCGCAGTGATGCCAGTGTTCTGATCCAGGGCGAAAGTGGTACCGGCAAGGAGCTCTTCGCCCAGGCCATCCACAATGCCAGTCTGGTCAGTCATCAGCCCTTTGTCAGCCTGAACTGTTCCTCCATTCCGAAGGAATTGCTGGAAGCCGAACTGTTCGGCTATGAGAGCGGCGCTTTCACCGGTGCCCGCAAAGACGGCAAGATCGGCAAATTCGAACTGGCTGGCGAGGGTACGCTCTTTCTGGACGAACTCGGAACCATGCCTATGGACATGCAGGTCAAGCTGCTCCGTGTCCTGGAATCCAAGGAATACGTTCCCCTGGGCAGCAACAAGAAGGTTCCCTTCAAGGCCCGTGTCATTGCCGCCACCAATGAGAATCTCTCCAACTCCATGCAAAACGGCAGTTTCCGTTCAGATCTCTACTACCGTCTGAACGTCATCAATATCAATATCCCGCCCCTTCGGGAGCGTATTGAAGACCTGCCGGTTCTGTGCAGCAGCATGCTCTCCCAGAAGGAAGGGCTGTACCATCAGTCCCGGCTGCATATGTCACAGGAAGCCATGGATCTGCTGAATCTCCACAACTGGCCCGGCAACGTCCGCGAGCTGCGCAACGTCATCGACCGTGCGGCCATCATCTGTGAAGGCAGCGAGATCCTGCCTCAGCATCTGCCGGAATATATCCAGGCCTACCGGAAGTCTTCACCCCTTGAGAGCAGTGATGGCTATTATCACTATGAGATTGCCTGCCTGGAACGCCAGCTGATCACCAAGGCCCTGCGGGACAATGGCGGAAATCGTCAGGCTGCGGCCAGACAGCTTGGCATTCACCGCTCGCTGCTGTACAAGAAAATGAAGGATCTTGGCATTCACGAATAATTTCATTGTACTTTTATAAGTACATTTATCTTTATTATGTTATTTTGAATTTATATTCTCAGGAAGTGTCTATAAAACGAACATTGTAATTTTATGCGTGTCCGTTTTATAGACGCTTCTTTTGCTTTATTTTACGTAATTTTCTATTCTTTGCCTGCCAATTATGTCTATTTAATAGACATATCATTTTCGCTATCTTCTGTTTTTTTGAATAAATCGACCTGTTTTGGCTTATTTTTTCAAAAAATGGCCTTTTTCCGTATTAAAAAAAGTTGGCACGCCTTTTGCTATATTATATAGGCGAGAAGATAATTAAGAATGCTTGAACCACATTCACCTACCCGATCTTCTCCAGGACAGTCACACTGTTGTACTGATCCTGTTATAATGGCTATCTGTTGGCACCCATCCAACAGGTAATCATCCTCCCTATAAATAATATAACACACAATAAAGCTGCGAATGACTGACGCCAACGGTTATACGCAGCTTTATTGTGTTTCAGGATGTACCTGCATTCCGGTATCCGCTGCACTTCCCTCCGATGACTATTCTATGTATTTCGGGGATAGGCTCAGTATACACGGTCTATTCGCCTTTTTCAACGATCATTCATCGACATAAAATGACACAGACAGCAGAACATCCGACATCCTCCGATCCTGCGTGAACCTCTTGATGCATGATTCCTGCAAACTATGAGAAACACGCTCCGCGAGTTTCTCAAGTTATCGCGGCCTCTACACTCCGTTTCGGTCGTTGCTAAACAAGCGCCACTGGCGCTTAGCAACGCCAAGGTCTCGTGCAAGCACGGACTTTTGCTCGTTGCTCGCGTAAATAAAAAATCGGCCCCTTCCGAATTATAACACCCGGAAGGGGCCATCTATCCTTTATATGAGGTTGAGAAAGGATCTAAAATAAGTTATTTTATGCAGGGGCGCCAGACCTTCGCTTTCCGGCCATGGATGCCCCCGCAGGGTACAATCTGCAGCTGTAAGCTTTTAGGGGGGAGTTGCTGCAGATCATCTATCCTAATTGTATACGAAGTTCGCACTGGTTGCAGAAATATATTCATACTGCGAACCGGAGTATACATAATAGGATGCCTTCAATCGATAGGTATAACCGTGCGGACACGGCGAATAAGTAATCTCCTTTGCACCATGCCAGCTGTTGAATTCATAGCGGTGGGAATCCAGTGTGATCCAGTTGCCACCGCTTAACTGCTGAATATACATATAGGCCACAATACGTGTAGCTGTGCCTTTATATCCGGTCACATTTATACAAGCGGTAGCTGTTTTATCCTCCACACTGATGCCCTGGGATGTGGAAGATGTATACTTCCATCTGGCCACCTTCGGTGTGCCGTCAATTCGCTCCTGGGCCTCGAAGGCTTCAAAGTCAAATCCCACCTCCGGGTAATCTTCCGCTGCCATGGCCGGCATGATCATCAAGGACAGGCAGACCGTTACTGTCATCAAAAATGCAATCACTTTTCTCATAATACATTCCCTACTTTTCTGTCAAAAGGGATTCCGCCACCGCTATCATCTCTTCTTCAGAAAGATTGCCCTGCAGCTGATAGGCATAGGTATAGTCAAACCACCATAAGTTTCCTGTATGATCCTTTTCAATATACACCCCCGGATACTGTCTGATAGTCAGAGAGTCCCAATCCCCCTCCTCTGTATCCAGAAATGTATTCTGTTCAACTGTCATTTGACAATATTTATACCAGCCGTCACCATCATTTTCATAAAAGATATTAATAAACTTCGATTCATCTTCTCTTGAAATTTCCTTATATCCATCTGCGATCACCCCAGGTACGTAAACCTGTTTGATTTTCGTCGGAAAGCTGGTATAATCCAGGGTTGATATAATATCCTTCAGCGAGCCGATCTTGGAATAATCAATGCTGGCTGTTGTCTCCGGTGCCGTGTTCACAGCAGGTATCTTCGTGGCACTGACACTGCCTGCCCTGTGCACACCAAAACCTGCCAGTACAACCACAAGTACTGCAGCTGCGCGCCAGACCCATCTACGGTATGAGCGCTTCGATGGCCCTTTAGCGGCTGTCAGAGATATCCGGATGCTCTGCGGTAAGCGGTACCGATTGTTCGGTGGGAACATCCGCGTTTTTTGTTTGAGGCAATCTTTTTTCGGATTCTGGTACGACGCTTGTTGTTTTTTCTTCTTTTATCATATCTTTATTTTGTACCATAAACCGTTCTGCGGCTTCCTCACCAAACTGTTCCGACACCATCTCACGCATGCGGTCCATAAACCCCTGTGAAAACAGGCCCATCTCGTCATCGTCCGCTGCTTTCTTTCCACCGGAGGAATTCTGAAAATTGTCCTGATTCAGCGTTGACAGAATCTGTTTATCTGTTTCGTTCTGCATATCAAGTTCCTTGCCGCATTCTATATTCTCTGTCCGGCAATGTCCCTGACCTGCAATCTTCGTATTGCCGTCCTTTGGTTCTCCAGTCTCTCCATACATATTGCAACTCCCCCTTCATTTGAAATATAACTGACTAGCGTCCCTCCGTGAAGCATACACTTATATAACCTCTTTAGAAGGGAAACTGTGACATCATTTTATCTTTTTTTGCAATTATTTTTGCAATCGTTTCACTTTTTTCGTAGGCGCCGAATGCCTGACGGTTCTCAGCCGAATAACCAATGGCCATCCACGGTGCCGACAGATGAATCTGCTCAAGGTATTCCCGGACGTAGACGGAACCCTTTTCCTTCACCCGGCACACCAGAACCGCTTTGCCGTCCGTTCCCATGATATACAGGCCATAGTTTTTCTTTGCCAGAGGCAGCACGTAGCACCAGACAACCTGATCCAGCGGAATAACGATATCCTTATAAGAAGGCACCAGCAAAAAGTCTTTGACAACTACCACCTGACGATGTTTTGTATCCATCTTCTCGCCGCTCTGCATCCAATTCTGCTCAAACTTCGGAAAGAAATCCTGTCTTTTAAGGGCTGCAATGCGTCCGTGCCAACGTATCGCTGAAATGAGGCATCCCAACAGACCGATCAGCAACAGAGCAAACATAAGCAGCATACCGCCGATGACTGTATCCATATCCCCCATGCTGGTGAGATCCATACAGTAACTGTAGAAATAGTCATCATACATATCTGTCGTCAGATTCATCCCCAGATACTCGGACACATACTGGATCGCATAATTCTTCACCTCGTCATCCACCGGCTGCGATCCTCCGGTCCACTCCTGATCGATTTTCTCATATTCACCGCTCTCATAAAGGGAATCAATGTATTTCAGACATTGTTCATCATCCGTCCAGCTTCTGATCATAAAAAATCTATCGGAATCCTCGCTTAACACAAGAAAATAATCATATGTATCTTCACCGTTCATGGTTTCCGTTGCAAAGGCATCACTCATCCATCGGCTTGTAACCGCACAATACTGCCCCTTTTTGCTGATCTGATCCGGTGTCAGTGCATGATCACTCAGATAAATTTCCATGGCCACGGCAATGATTGCTCCGATCAATGCCAAAATAAACAGTCCCCGCCACTTTTTGATTTTTGGATTTCTGATTTTCATTCGTTCCATATTCTCCCCCTGATATTCTATGAAAGTGTATTCATTTCTCTGAGACGCAGATTCAAAGACGTATATCTCTTTTGTTGTTTTTCATTCTCGATCATATGACGGACGGTATGCTCATCCCCCACAATGGCCACACACTGCTTGGCACGGGTCACTGCTGTATAAAGAATATTTCTGTTAAACAGCATGCGCGGGCCGGACAACAGCGGCATAATGACAGCCGGATACTCACTGCCCTGAGATTTGTGGATTGTAATGGCATAAGCCAGTTCCAGTTCGTCAAGCTGTGCAAAACCATAGGTCACCCTGCGTCCTTCATCAAATTCTACCACCAGCTGTTCCGCAAAATGATTGATCTCCCGGACAACGCCCATATCGCCGTTAAAAACGCCCACGCCCTTGTCCAAAGGCAGATTATAATGTCCCAGCACTTCCCATTCGATCTGATAATTATTCCTGATCTGCATGACCTTGTCCCCTTCACGGATAACACCCTGATGAAATTCGCGCTCTTTCTTGTCCGGGGACGGCGGGTTCAGATAGTGCTGCAGTACGGTATTCAGCCGCTCTACCCCCAGTTCTCCTTTGCGCATCGGCGTCAGCACCTGGATATCGTAAGGCCTTGCATTGACAAACTTCGGAAGCTTGTCTCTGATCAGAAGCACCATGACCCCCAGAATCTGCTGGACATCATATCGTTTCAGGCAGAAAAAATCCTGGCTTTTGTTGCCAAGTTCAATCTGCCGTCCCTCATTGATCAGATGGGCATTCTTGATGATATCGCTTTCCAGTGCCTGTCTGAAAATCTTCGTCAGACGTACCACCTGAAAACATTCAGAATCAATGATATCCTTCAGCACATTGCCCGGTCCGACACTCGGCAGCTGGTTCACATCCCCTACAAGGATCAGCCTTGTGCCCACGGCTATGGCCTTCAAAAGGGCATTCATTAGATAGATATCCACCATAGACATCTCATCAATAATGACCACATCCGTTTCCAGGGGATTGTCCTGATTGCGCTCAAACTGTGTTCGCAGGCGGTCGTCATCCGGTCCGCCTGATAATTCCAGCATCCGGTGAATGGTCTGGGCCTCCCGTCCTGTGGCTTCTGACATACGTTTGGCTGCTCTTCCCGTCGGCGCCGCCAGACGCATCTCCAACCCTTCATATTCCAGGTATTTGATAATGGCATTAATCGTCGTGGTTTTACCGGTACCGGGACCGCCGGTGATGACAAGCACCCCATTGCCTGCAGCAGAATACACCGCTTCACGCTGGTGATCATCCAGATCAATGCCTTCCCTTTTCTCAATACGGTCCAGAACCTTTCCTACTTCCTTCTCATCCACGCTGTAATCGACACCAAGATTCTTCAGAAGTCCCGCGGTCTCCAGCTCCAGACGGTAAAGTGAGGCTCCATACACCACCGACACATCGTCTATTTTCTTCACAACAATCTTGCGGTCCATCTGCAGGCTCTGAAGCAGATGGTCCACAGCTTCTTCTTCCACCCCCAGCATCTGGGCCGTCTTCTCCACCAGCAATGCCGCCGGTATGTAAATATGCCCGGAAAGAGTTCCCTGCTGCAGCATATAGATAATGCCGCTGCGGATTCGAAAATCTGAATGGGAACCAATCCCGGCCTTTTTGGCGATCTCATCCGCCAATTTGAAACCGATGCCGTTCATATCATCGGCCAGCCGGTACGGATTCTCCTGAATGATCCGGTACATCTCCTCGCCGTACTGTTTGTAAATTCTCAGGGATAAGGTTGTTGTAATCCCGTATTTCGCCAGAAACATCATGGCCTGACGCATATCCTGCTTCTCATGAAACTGCTGATAGATCTCCCTGGCTTTGCGTTCACTGATGCCCTTGATCTCAGCCAAGCGCTCCGGTTCTTCTTCAATGATCCTGAAAGAATCCTTTTTGAATTTCTTGACAATGCGGGCTGCCAGTGACGGTCCCACACCCCTGATGGCCCCGGAACCGAGATATCTTTCAATGGAATATTCATCCTCCGGCACTTCCACACTCATGGAAGTCACCTTGAACTGTCTTCCATATACCTGATGTTCCGTATATTCACCCTCTGCCTTGAGATATTCTCCTTCATCCAGCGAAGTGACATTTCCCACACAGACAATCTCTTCCCCCTGGCACATCAGGGAAAAAACTGTATATCCATTGGTGTCATTGTGATAGACAATATGCTCCACAAGTCCCTGTATGCTTTCCATTCCATTACTCCTACTAACATGTATTGATGGTTAATACCCTAACTTAACCAAGAATAGCGAACCGGATACCGCAGTCTGCTGCGGCATCTGATTCGCCATCCATTCTCGTCTGTCATCAGGCTCTCGTCTGTTTGCCCTCAATAAATTCTGTATAACGGCCTGTTCCAATGGCCACTGCAGAAATCGGATCATCCACTGCTGTTGTCTGTATGCCTGTTGTCTCTCCAATCAGGTCATCCATGCCAAAGAGCATACTGCCGCCGCCTGTCAGCAAGATACCTCTTGTGGCAATGTCTGCAGCCAGTTCCGGTGGTGTATCTTCCAGTACCTGATGGACCACTTCCAGAATCTGGATAATATTCTCCTTGAAAGCCTCTAGCATCTCTGTGCTGCTGACTTCCACTGTCTTCGGCATACCGGTGATCAGGTCACGGCCCTTCACCTGCATCAAAAGCGGACTGACACGCTCATACACGCCGCCAATGCGAATCTTCACATCTTCCGCTGTCCGATCACCCACCAGCAGATTGTGCTGCTTTCTGAGATATCGGATCACTGCTTCGTCGAAATCATCACCGCCAAGCTTCAGTGAACGGCTGACAACTGTATCACCCAGCGATATCACAGCGATATCCGTCGTACCGCCGCCTATATCAATGATCATGTTGCCGCATGGACGCGAAATATCAATACCTGCTCCAAGGGCCGCTGCAATCGGCTCTTCAATAATCATCACGTCTCTGGCACCTGCCTCCAGTGCTGCCTGCCAGACCGCATTCTTCTCAACTTCTGTTGCACCGCTCGGTACACCTACACAGACTCGCGGACGCTTCAATGTCTTTCTGCCCATAGCCTTCTGAATAAAGTAGCGCAGCATCTTCTCTGTAATAGTATAATCTGAGATCACACCCTGACGCAGCGGACGTACAGCTTCAATATTCCCTGGAGTTCGTCCCATCATCTGACGTGCTTCCTCACCGATGGCCTTTATTTCATTTGTATCTTTATCATAAGCCACAACTGAAGGTTCCTTCAGTACGACTCCCTTGCCTCTCACATAGACAAGGACACTGGCTGTACCCAAGTCAATTCCTATATCTGAACTTGCCATATGTTTCCCCTTTCTCTACCCGTTGGCATCTCTATTTATTATAACGTATTTTTGATAAATTACCACTGGTTTTTACAGCTCATGAACAAAAAGAAAGGGAACCGCACCATCCGGCGCCATTCCCCATGTTCTCTTTGTATTCTGAATCAAAAATGTACTATTTATTGAACAGGTGTGCTCGTTTATCGAAATAAACCTTATTGGCCCCGATCATAAATAATGACACGATCATGCTTGAAATCAGCATCGTTCCTGATTCGGATGCTGTCAGAAGATTCACCCCGCTGATCAGAGAGCTTGCTGCAATGTAAGCAACCTCAATAACCAGTGAAACAATATACATGATCAGCAGCATCTTCGGTCCCTTCGCCTTAAATCCGGCCAGATACTGGCGGACAATCAGCGCATAGACCCCCAACAGAATCAACAGCACACCGTAAATAATATCCAACACATGAAGCCCCGGATAGACAGCATAAACCTGTGCTGCCTGACTCTTCGTCTCGTACTGCATCCCCAGAACAGCCTCTACACCTGTCCATATATTGGCAAAGCCTGTCAGAACCAAGGAAAAATAGATCAGAAACTTGTACCACTTCATCGGTCTCGCCGGATAACGCTTCTCATCCGGAGCCATCTGATCAGTACGCCCGCTCTGTGCGGCTGATGCCTGTTCTCCCATTGACTGACATGTACCTTCAAATGAAGATGAAGCAAAATCATCTTCATTCATGGCTTTCCTTCTTGTCTCTTCATCAATTACTGTCCCACAGACAGGACATCTTCCCGCCTCATCTGCGAGGCGCTGGCCACAATTCGGACAACGCATTGTCATTCCCCCAACTCATATTCCCGAAGCATCGGGCATTTCTCTTAATTAAACTTGTAAATCTTCTGAGCCATTCTGTAGCATCGCACAACAATTCCATAGGAAATCTTGCCCGGTGGATTGCTGACAATACCACGGCCGCCAAGGCGAACTCTCCAGTACATGCTCGGATACTTCTTCTTGAAGTATTGCCACAGTTCACGACGCTTCTCAAGATTCTCAGGTGTTCCTGAGATCAGAAGCATAATAGATGTCACGCAGCAGATCATGGCCAGATAGCTCAACATATAACGCGCCAGATGCTTATTGGATACATCCTGCGGCAGGCAGTAGGCATCGATCATCAGCTTGTTCACATAAATCTGCTGATCAATACGGCTGATCATCACGCGTTCGTTGACAGACTGGTCATTACGTCCAATAAAATATCTGTAAAGATCCACATCTAAATAATACAACGTCTTCACATACGGCAGCGGTATATAGACAAACAGATTGTCCACATAGAATGTATGCTTCGGCAGTTTCAGCCCGCTCTCTCTCAGCACTTTGGTTCTGTAGATCACAGAGTGCATCAGCAGATTCTGATCCATTCTGAAATGGCGCGCCTCATCCCATCCGAATATCTTCTCTTCCGGGAGCACCTTATGATAGCCGATTGTATGAGATGTACCATCCTCCACATGTTCATAGACATAATTGCAGATAAACATATCCACACGCTTGCGATCCTCTCTGAACTGTTTCAATCTATTCAGCACAATCTTGTAGCTGTCTGTATCCAGCCAGTCGTCTGAATCCACAACCTTGAAATACATGCCTCTGGCATTGGTAATACCTGTATTCACTGCACCACCATGACCTGCATTCTCCTGATGGATCGCACGGCAGATCCCCGGATACTTTGCTTCATATTCATCCGCAATGGCAGCTGTGCCATCGCTGGAACCGTCATCTACAATAATAATCTCCACGTCCTCGCCGCCCGGCAGCAGTGAATCAATACACTTGCGCATATAAGCTTCCGAGTTGTAACAAGGAACCGCAAAAGACAGAATCTTCAATCTTCCCAACCTCCTGATTAGATGTTTTTAAGCGTATAATGAGCAGGAGACAACTCCTGTCTGTTATATCTTAACAGGTCAATCCATAAAATACCAGTATAAAAATCTTACTTTTTTATAACTAATGGTTAAACGGATCTATCTTCCGCGTAATTTATTCAAAATCGTCACTGCAATCAGCACGATCAGATTGATGATAACAATGCTGGCACCCGTTGGAAGATTCATCTCAAATGACAAGATCAGCCCTGCCAGGAAGCAGATCACAGACAGAAAAACGGATAATACTGCCACTGCCTTGAAGCTGACAACCAGCTTGCGCGCAATCACCGCAGGAAAAATGATCAAACTGGAGATCAGAAGACTTCCCATCATCCGCATACCCATAACAACGGTCAATGCTGTCAGCAGCGCAATCAAAAACTGATAAAACCCGACTCTGATACCGCTGGCCTTTGCGAAATTCTCATCGAATGTGATCAGGAACAACCGATTATAAAATACGACAAACAGCACAAGAATGACAATCGACAGCACAACGCTGAAGATCACATCCTCTCTGCTCATAGCCAGAATACTGCCGAACATATAACCGTTGACATCAACATTGAATCCACTGCTCATGGCAGTGATGATCACACCAATGGATAATGCACCGGTGGCTACCATGCCAATCGCTGTATCCCCGCCGGTTTTAGACCGCTGGGACCAGAACATGATCAGGCAGGCTGCAATCACAACAATTGGAATCGAAACTGCCATAACCGGCAGTCCGAGCGCTACGGCCAGGGATGTGGATGCAAAACCGACATCTCCGAGTCCATGGCCAATAAGGGAATACTGCTTCAATACAAGAATAACCCCCAGCAGTGCCGCACAAAGAGAAATCATCACACCAGCTGCAATAGCTCTCTGTACAAACGGATAAGACAGGGCCTCAATTAACTGTGTCATGATAATGTCCTCCTTCTTGTGCACACTTTCTACACCATGCTTCATGATCGCCGTCGAATTCCACGGTCTGATTCATCATAATAATATGGCTAGCATACTGTTCCACCTGATCCAGATCATGGGAAACCATAAGAATGGTCACACCCTGCTTCTTGTTGATATGGTCGATCAAACTGTAAAACTCCGCTGTGATCGCCGGATCAAGACCTGCACATGGTTCATCCAGGATCAAAAGCTTCGGTTCTCTGCAAAGAGCTCTTGCCAGAAGCACACGCTGCTTCTGACCGCCTGAAAGGTTGCCGATCCTGTAATCTGCCAGATCTGTAATATCCAATGTCTCCATGGCATCTGCAGCTTTCTTCCTGTCTTCTCGCGTATAAAAAGGAAAACGTCTTCCAGAACGCTGCATGCCCGTCAAAACAACTTCTCTGACGGTTGCCGGAAAATCTCTTTCTACCTCCGTAATCTGTGATAAATAAGCGTACTGCTCCGGTGACAGCGCATGAATGACCTCACCGGATGTAACAGGCACCAGTCCCACAATCCCCTTGACAAGGGTGCTCTTGCCTGAACCGTTGCTGCCTATGATGCAGGCATACTCGCCTGCCTCTATCTTAAAAGATGCATGTTCTACAGCGACACGCTTATCATCGCTGTAAATGATCGACACATCTCTGACTTCCAGAATTGACATTTCTTCCTCCTACTCCAATGCCTTCTTCAGCATCTCGGCATTCTGCTGCATAAGATCAATAAAGGTCACGCCGGATTCGAATTCATCCTTCGTTACATTATGACAGGTGGAAAACATCAGCATCTGCGCACCTGTTGCATCTGCAATAGCTCGGGCTACATTCGGCGTTGAAAGCTCCTCATATAAAATATACTTCACATGGTGTTCTTTCATATAGTTGATCACATTCGCCATCTGTGCCATGCTCGGCTCCGTATCCGCCGAACAGCTGTCATAAACGCTCTCATACTCCAAGCCATAACCGTGAATGAAATAACCATAGGCAAAACGTCCGCCGAAAACAACATCCCGGCGATTACCGCCTGCTGTGATTGACTTCAGTTCACTGTCCAAAGCCTCCAGTTTCTCAATGTAAGCTTCTGCATTGGCCTTATACGTCTCGGCATTGGCCGGATCTGCCTCACAAAAGGCATCCTCGATATTCTTCACCATCTGTATGGCATTCTGCATATCCAGCCAGATATGCGGATCATACGTATGCTCATGGTGATGGCTGCTGTGGTCATGACTGTCTTCCTCCGCATGGGCTGAATCTTCCTCCGCCTCCGCATGTTCATGTTCCTCATCTTCTTCCTTCATCATAGAAACGCCGGAAGAAGCATCCACAACCTTTACTTTCGACATATCGACACTGTCTGCCAGCTCCTGAGCCCAGGGCTCCATCTCGGCGCCGGTATAGATAAACATATCAGCCTCAGAAATTCGGATCATATCTCCCGGTGTCGGGTCATACATATGACTCTCCATTCCCGGCAGCAGAACCAGACTCACATCCGCATGATCGCCGCCGATCTGTCTGGCAAAATCATACTGAGGAAACAAGGTTGTCACCACCTGCAGTCTGCCGTCAGACGCTTTATCAGCGGATGCCACCTGATGCCCGCAGCCTGCCAGCACCCACACAGCAAGCAAAAGCACCGGCAGTAATCTTATTCTATTCTTTATCATATCATTACACTCTCTTTCCTTAATGGAACCAAGTTTCATTAAGGAATGATACAATGATATTTCTGAAATGTCAACTACTAATTTGAAAAATACATTGGCCGCTCCGTCGGTCCTTCTGTCTGCCGCCGGATCAAACTACCGGAAAATCTCCCGCAGAACCTTTCCCTTTGCCCCCGGAAGCTCCAGTCCCATGATCTCGGCCATGGTCGGGCCCTCATCCATCAGAGACATCTCTTCAATCTCCACTCCCGGCATAATATCCGGTCCAACAGCCATGAAAACAGTCTGATAGTCTTTCCTTCCCGGGTGAAAACCGTGGGTTGCCCGCTGCACCTCAGGAATCTCTCCCATATCCAGCTCATTCTGAAAATAAAATCCGCGCCGTGCTTCCAACATAAAAGTACATTCCGGGTCTGCCCCCAGCTCCTTCGCCTTCTTCGATGAATAAATGGCCGCAATGCCATTATCCGGATCATTCTTCATGGCACACAGCCAATCATAGATTTCATTCTTGATCCGAATCTGCTCAGACTTCTCCAGTCCGTTCTTCCTGATATAAATATAGGCTGAACCATCACAATTCTGACAGTAAGCCTTCCAGTCCGTAATCCTCCCATGCTGTACCCTGATATATCCCTGCTCACGCAAAAATCGGTTGATCAATATAATATTCTGAACATCCAGCTGACTGTGATCACCGAGAAGCACTACCGTTGTATCCCGCTTCACGGACATTCCGCACCTGTGCAGCAAATGCATCAGTTCTCCGACTCTCCGGTCATGTCGCTCTATCGCCGCATGGGCTTCCTTCGAATGCACACCAAAATGATGCCGCTGTGTATCCAGATCTGTCAGATGTACAAACATCATATCCGGTCTGTAAGTCCTGATCGTATAATTCATGGAAGCCTGTACAAAATTGTCCAGGGCCGGCTGTCGAATACCGTCTCTGAGGCTGCCGAACTTCCGGTTCAGGGTCAACTGATACCCCAATGTGCCATTGGCCGCCGATGTCATGATCTGATTCGACCACCTGTGGTTGGCAAAAATCTCCGGAAGATTCCATGTAATATCAGACTTCGCCGTCACCGGCCATAAAAGGGCCGCCACCTGCATGCCCTTCTTCAATGCCTCATCATACAATGTCGTCCCCTGAATATACTTCCGCTGCCAGAACCAATCCGGCGATGAGCGTTCCGGCTGAATCAGAATATTGTTCACAATTCCGTGTTCTGCCGGCGGCCTGCCGGTCACGATCGTCGTATGGGCCGGATAGGTCAGTGACGGGTACACCGAACGGACTTGCCTGCAAAAAGCCGCATGGTCAATAAACTTCTTAAAGTTCGGCAGCTGCGAAAACATCTCAAAGTCCGTACTGCCCAAGGCATCCAGTGAAATAACGATCAATCGCTTACTCTTCATCCGATTCATCTCCTCTGATACGCCGCATATGTTCCTTCATCTCTTTCTCATAGCCCAGATCTCCCATGTGATAGAACTTCTGATCCTTAAAAGCATCCGGAAGGTACTGCTGTCTGACATAATGATTCGGATAGTCGTGGGCATACTTATAGCCAATGCCATGTCCAAGCTTCGCTGCCCCGCCGTAATGGGCATCCTGCAGATAAGGCGGTACCGGAGCTGCCTGGGTTGAACGCACCAGGGCCATCGCCTCATCGATCGCCATGATTGCTGCGTTGCTCTTCGGCGCACAGGCCACATAGGCTGCTGCCTGGGCCAATGTGATCCGGGCTTCAGGCATTCCCAGTCTTTCAACCGCCTGGGATGCGGCAACAGCCACCTGCAGTGCCTGAGGATCTGCATTGCCCACATCCTCTGATGCACAGATCATAATTCTTCTGGCAATAAAAGCCGGCTCCTCCCCCGCATACAGCATTCTTGCAAGGTAATAAATAGCGGCATCCGGGTCCGATCCCCGCATGCTCTTAATAAAAGCTGAGATCGTATCGTAATGATTGTCTCCGTTCTTGTCATAACGCATCACACGGCGCTGAATACATTCTGATGCCACATCAACCGTAATGTGGATCTTCCCATCCGCTGACGGTTCTGTTGTCAAAACACCCAATTCCACCGCATTCAATGCCATGCGTGCATCACCGCCGGACATATCCGCCAGAAAATCAACCGCATCATCTGAGATCTCAGCTCCATAACTGCCCATACCGCGCTCTGTGTCATAAACCGCGCGCCTGATCAGCACCCCGATATCCTCCGCTGACAGCGGTTTCAGTTCAAAAATAACCGATCTGGATATCAAAGCGCCATTCACCTCGAAATACGGATTCTCCGTTGTTGCGCCGATCAGGATCAACGTGCCGTCCTCCACAAAAGGCAGCAGATAATCCTGCTGACCCTTATTAAAACGGTGGATCTCATCAACAAAAAGGATGGTCCGTTTGCCGTACATTCCCATACGGTCCTTCGCTTCCTGAACAACCTGCTCCATATCCTTCTTGCCGGCTACAGTCGCATTGATCTGTGTGAATGCCGCGCTGGTAGTGTTGGCGATCACCTTCGCTATCGTTGTCTTGCCTGTTCCCGGCGGCCCATATAAAATAATCGAGCTGAGCTTATCAGCCTTGATCGCCCGATACAGCATCTTGTCCCGTCCGAGAATATGCTGCTGTCCTACAATCTCATCCAGCGTTCTCGGACGAAGCCTTGAAGCCAGGGGCGACTCTTTCTCCATTTTGTCTTCTCTCATATAATCAAATAAATCCATGATAACCTGTCACAACCTCCATATAGCAAAATCTTACCACATATAGCGAAAAGAAACAAGTGTTCTGTTTTTATTATTTTTCAAGTTTATAAACCTTTTAGAAAAGTTTACACTCAATTCATTGAACATCCAGTCCCAATCATGTATGATATCTATTGTATATACTGATATCCGTATGTACAACGCTTATTAGAAAGGACGAAACCCTATGGCTGGATTTTTAACATATTATCTGTTTGGAATGGAATCCTGTGATATGCTTTCCGACAACTATATCCATGAAGTCATTAAAAAGAATAACCATGCTTTTCTTCTGGGTCTTCAAGGGAACAATCTGCTCTCCTTTAATCCTCATACTTTATCCAAGCGTGGACTGTCCTATCGTACAGCTTCCCTGACGCTGCGCAACCAGGAATACGCTGCGTTTTTTAATAATATGCTGGATACATTAAGTGGCATGGCCGATCAGGAGCGCGATGTCTGCATCGCCTATATGGCAGGCTATCTCTGCTTTTTTGCCATTGATCAGTCTGCTTCACCCTATATTCTTTTCAGGGTCTGGCAGGATCTTCCGGCCAAGTGCAGTTCATCCCGCATGACATGTCACCGTCGGAAGGTTGAGACAACCATTGACACAGTGCTGCTTCGGAGTCGCTGCCATATGGAGCCTTCCCAGCTGAATTTTGAAGCACTGACCTTTGTCAGCCGCAAAGACCTGTCAGCCATTGCCTATCTGATGCGTCAGACGATCCAGACCACTTACAAGTACCGGATCGCCGCGAATGAAATCAGTACAGGCGTCCGCAATATGCAGCGTCAGAACATTCATTTACGCCCGAACAACCGTTTTTATCATTTGCTGAGATACCGGATTGAAGGCACTCTGCCAATCCTCCCTGCTCAGAAGAAGAAGGTCTATCAGGATTATCTGTCTGATGAGCATGATTATATGAACACTGACAAAAAGCCGTGGTACACCTATCCCGGCTGCCCAGAAGCTTCCTATCTCTCCTTTGAAGAGATCTTTGAGCAGGCACTTCAGAACAGTCATCAGCTTCTTGAGAACCTGGACAGCTGCCTTGCATGGGGCATGGACCGTGAAGAACTTATCAACAGCATTATTCATCTCATTCCTTATCCATCGATATAAAAAGAGCTCTTTGAGGTTTTATCTGAACCCCAAAGAGCTTAAATATATTTAATACATGACCATCAGACGGCTGATCAGGAACTGATACTCGTCGATGGTCTTTTTCATTGCCAATGCCTCGTCAATGTCAAAGTCCGTGAACTGACCGGCTTTATAGGCAATGACTCTGTTGGTCGCACCGCCGGACAACAGGTCAACGGCATAAGCACCCATTGTGGATGCGTATACCCTGTCTTTAGCTGTCGGCGAGCCGCCTCTCTGAATATGACCAAGAATCGTGGCTCTTGTCTCAATACCTGTGGCCGTTTCTATACGTTTGGCCAGTCGATTCGAATCCCCGATACCTTCCGCATTGATGACAACATGATGTTTCTTGCCTTTCAAACGGTTTGAGAGGATCGTCTCGATCAGATCCTGCTCATCGAACTGTTCCTTTTCAGGTATCAGAATGCCGTCCGCACCGTTGGCAATTTCGCACCAAAGGGCAATATAACCTGCATTTCTGCCCATAACTTCAATGATGCTGCATCGCTCATGGGACATGGATGTATCTTTGATCTTGTCAATGGCTTCCACAGCCGTATTGACCGCCGTATCAAAACCGATGGTATAATCCGTACATGCAATATCCAGATCGATGGTTCCGGGGATACCAATGGTATTGATACCCAGAGCTGACAGCTTCTGTGCTCCTCTGAAGGAGCCATCACCGCCGATGACGATCAGTCCGTCAATGCCATGCTTCGTAAGGATCTCTGCCGCTTTCTGCTGTCCTTCCTCAGTCATAAATTCTTTGCATCTGGCAGTATACAGAATTGTACCGCCGCGCCGCATAATTTCTGAAACGCTCTGCTTGTCCATATCAATGATCTCTTCATTCAAAAGGCCGGCATAACCGCGCATGATACCTTTCACATTCAGGCCGCTGGCGATAGCTGTACGCACGATCGCACGAATAGCCGCATTCATCCCCGGTGCATCTCCGCCGCTGGTCAAAACGCCAATTGTCTTAATCTCACCCATTTGATATCTCCTCCTTTATTCTCCCTGCTCCATCCCCTTACAGTGACTGCACAGGGCACTCTGTCTGTCCATATGACTTTTTAAAGTTAATCCATATAGCTATAGTAGACTTTTCCATTCTGCTCAAAAAGCTTTTCTGCTGCTGTCTGTGTCATGGAATATACTTCTCCCTTTGCAGGATCCGCAATCCAGACATAATCATTATCATAAGCCGTGATCAGACCGTAATTGTTGTTTGAAAGTTTGACAGCCACAACACGGTCGCGATAAACAAAATGAAGCACATCATCCAGCTTCAGGCCGCTCAGATCAATCGTCTCCGCCGGAAGTACCGCTGTCATCGCCGCAAATAACGGCTCTGCATCATCGATCGTGCCATTTAATTCCCAACCTTCGTAATCTGCAATCGTCTTGATCAAAATGCTGTTCATACTCTGTGTATTGCTGGTCTTGTCAATACTGTCAATATTCAGATCCCAGATATAAGCTCTTCCGGCTTTCTGCCAGATCACCTGCTTGTGGCTGGTCATAATCGTGCCGGCGTAGGTCGTACCGTAATCCACAGCCTCCTGGATCGTCGCGAATGCCGCATCCATGCGTCCCTTTGTATAAACATAATACTGCATTTCCACCTGGTCCGTATCTTCGTATTTCCTTGAAATATCATAACCCGGATCCAGGTAACGGGCACTCTGTGAAATCGGCACAAAACTGTCGGATGTATTCAGATGCAGCCAGTTCTGCTGTCCTCTGATACTGTCCTTTTGTTTATCCACATAAATTTTCTGGTCATCATTTTCGATATTACGGATGATATAATCTTCACCAGCATCCTGATAATCCGTATAATTGCCGTTCTTTACAGCCTTGGCCAGCTTCATGGATATATTGCCGTCACTGATGGTCAGCCGCATCACATAGTCACCGCTCTTCTGATACGTCTTGACCTCATTATAATTCTCATCCATAATGTGCACTTCGCTGATCGGTGTGCGAATGACACCGGAGGAATCCTCTGTCAACATCTGTGGATCGATCAGACCATAGATCAGATCCTTTCCCGCATAGCCAAGAGGCACAATCCGCCAGTCGCCGCCTTCAATGGTTCTTTCCTTTCCAGAATTCAGATCAACGATCTTCAGCCGTTCTCCGGCATTTTCATCACCGCCGTCACACATAACAAAAATGCCGTCTCCCGATGCTGTACAATTGCTGCTGTTGAGGTCTTTGTAGGCCACATCCATTTTGCCCATATTGACATCGATGGCATAAACGGTATCTTCCAGCAAAAGATACAGTGTGCCGTCATCATTCATATAAGCCAGTTCCTCCAGGCCTGACCGCATCTGCTCAAAACCTTTATTAAAAGGAATAAAAACAAGATCTTCCAGAAGAACATCTTCATGGCTGAAATGATAAACCATCACGCCTTCCCGGCCTTCGTAATTACCGGAATGCATATAACCATACACAATAAAATACAAATCTCCGGTTTCAGGATCCGCATGAACAACCTTTATGCCGGCTTCATCCTGTCGTCCGCAATTGTGATTGTCATCCTCCTCCGTATAAACCTTGGTCATAATACGGTTGGTATTGTCATAAAGCCACAGCTGCTGATCGCCTGTTACCCAGGTATACTGCTGCTGGTCTGTTCCATAGGAGGCATAGTCGATATCTGAAGCGTCTCCGATACCAAGCCTGAGTGCTCCTGAAGAAACAGTTATATCTGCCAGTCCGATATTCTCTGCCATCCGCCGTTCAAAATCCAGAAGATAGACCTTTGAATCTGTCCATCGCAGCCTGTAATACTCATTGACATTATAAAATGTATTAATATCTCCGGCTGAGGATTCTATCGTATAGGACAAGGTAAAAGCCGCCGTCTCCGTATTAATCTCCTTCAGACGAATAGCGATCTCACTTGTTCGGTATGGCGCCATACTTCCCCATGTCACCGTATCCGACGATGAATACAGCGTCACCAGACTCTTGTCTGAACTCGAGGAAGAGGATGTTGATTCAAGATAACTGCTCAAAGCATCTGCACTGTCCTTATTGAAAGTCGTTTCATTGAAATCCAGGACAAACTTGAGTTTCTCAGCTACCTTCAGATCCGATCCGTAACGGACTCTTGTATAATAATGATAAACCTGATCCTGATCGTTTTTCAGCATCAGATGCAGACAATACTCCCTGTTGGAATACAGTGTGTTTTTGAATTGGAGCTGCATCTGAACCATGGCATTGACCTTTTCCATGTCGGTACAGTCTCCGCTTTCGATCAGATCTGTATACTGATCATTGTACAGCTCAAAACTGACAGAGGAAATGTTGTGTCCATAGGTATCCATACTCAGATTGATGGTCTTGCTCTCACCTACAGGTGTTAGCGTATCTCTGTAGTAACCGCCGTCTACCGGCTCTGTATACCCATGCATTTCATTCATGAGTTCACCGCCGGTACGCACATACAAAAGCGGCAGATCCGCGCTTGAACGCTGCTGCTCACCACTGACCTTCCCCTGATTAAGCACAAAGCTGCTGACACAGACTGCTGCAATAAAAGCGGTAAGATAGGCCAGGAGCGTCAATAGTATCTTCTTAGTTCTGCTCATACGCCATCTCCCCTTCCATCTCCTTAAAAAGTTTCTCCAGGGTCAGCTCTGCACCAAAGAAATCTCTGCACTTCTGATAATTCTCCATCTGCTGCTTTCTGGCCGCCTTCGGCAAAAGTCCCTTGGACTTCACCCCACGGATCAGAATGTTCTTCGGTGTATGTTCCATATCGATAAATTCAAGAAGCTGGGTTTCATATCCTTTGCTTT
>OLOA01000890.1_pt1 | contig 31388 bp, 30 predicted proteins | sample 1672201 | NCBI WGS metagenome assembly OLOA01 (sample SAMEA3136658, study PRJEB25190) | human gut metagenome
AAAATCGCCGGGTCGGAAGAATTATCGATCCGTTTGCATGCATCGTCGAAGCGCTCAACATCAGTAAAAATCGTGTAATTAGGGTTTAACGTAAAAGTCCCGTGCGACGCCTGAATCAAATCGCGGATCCCTATGCATGCCAGCGTGCTGCGAAGGCGGTATACGACATTCTTAATCGAATTGTACGGATTCTCCATGTCTGTGCTTTTCCATATGATGTCTGTGAGCAGCCGCAGCGGATGTTCTCTTTTGCGGTTTAAGAGCAGAAATGTCAGAAGCACATATCCGGACTCATTTGTAAATGAATCATCTTTCAAAACATCGGTTGAAGAAATGATTTCCAGTTTCCCAAACATATTTGCCTGAATGATTGTTGGTTGTTTTATACTCGCATAGCGCCTTTCTCTCCACTCCTGCAGCAGTATTTCATTTAGCTCCACAACGATGCAAAGGATAACAAGTCGTAAAAAACCCGGATCTTCCACATTGCGTTTCGGATTATCTACGCCAAGAAAACCGGCATTGAGTCTTTTTTGAAACGGAACCGCCAGAAGCGAATTCACACTCCGTTTCTCCAAGTATCTGTATTCTTCCAGGAATTCAGTTTTAATCTGCTCCAAATTCGTAATAATGATTGGCGTATCGCTCTTTAGTGAACAAAGCCAGCGCGGAAACATTTCGAACGGCATAAATTGGAGATTGTCAATTTCGGGCGCTATTCCAGGGGCACAGCACTCATATGTATTGACTCCGATACCCAACTCATCGTCCACTTCAATGACATACGCTCTGTCAGCGCCGTAGAACATAAGCGCTCCCTGCAGTGCTAGTTCGATTTTTTCCTTTGGGTTCGTATTGTTGCGCAGTTTGGTTTCCAAATCGCTCAGAATGCGCAAATAATCGCAGCCATTACCGTCTACATTCAGTCTGCAGATTCCTTCCTTTCTATCACCGTTCATCATAGTGTTCACCTCCTATTTGGATGATACTTCCCCAGATAAAACGCAAAGCTGCCAAGTAAGAACCGGACAGCCTTTCGCGCTCGTTGACCGTGCAGATATAGACTGTACGGTGCAGAATATTCATTTGTGTTGACCTAGTGCCTACTAAGCAGAAATCGCTGCCTCCAAGGAAAGGCATTCACAACTCAATGCTCGTCATGAGCTTTTTCGATGATGTCAACCAACTGCCTCAGCATATCGCAGGTGAGTATCTTTGTTTTCACAGGGAATTTATCAATGCGCTCATAAAGGTCGCACATGATGACCTGTTCCTTATAGTCATAGGAATCCAACAAAAGCTGATCCACTGTGGTGTGCAGCATGTTTGCCACTGAAACCAGCAGTTCAATGCTGATTCCGCCTTTGCCATTTTCAATTTTGCCGAGGTAGCTGTTCGTGCAATTCAGCCGATCAGCGAACTCCTCCTGCGTCATTTCGAGGTTCTGACGCATCGCTTTTATGCGTCTTCCAAGAGCTACTTTGTCCACCAGCATCGTCTCCTTCTATATTATTATTTTACAAAAAAGAGGCGTGCTGTTGAAGTTACTATAAATCCATTATCCACCTTAATAATGCGTATTTACGCCTTGAAGTGGTTTTGTATTCATCAAAACAACAGAAAAGTAGATTCACAGTTTTGTAAGTTCTTAAAAGTCAACCATCAAACAACTCCAGATTACTGATCATTGCCGCAATGTCCACGTTCAAATCTTCCTGCATTTGTATAGATGGTGTTTCAACGCCTCCGGCAAGCAACTGACCGTTTGCGATTCGCTCGTCAATAATGGATCGAATCATTTGCTCAAGCGCCTCACGCCTTATCCCGCCGTCAATTTTAACACTTACCGGCGCAGGTTCGGCAAGCTCGGGATGTGCAGCAATATATGCATTCAGTGCGGCTATGACAACTGCGCTTTTTCGGTTTCCAAGACGCTCTAAAAGCTCTCCTGCCTGCACCTGTTCTCGCGTTTCTGAACCGAACTGCAGCGAAAAACGGTATTTCCCATCCCGCTTCACAACGGAACCCTCATTATTGTACCGCGCGCATGGCCATCTGTCCTCGCGCAAGCATCTCATAACCGATCGCGTTTGCCTTTGGATCCTCGATGAAGGTAGCCTTCGCCACAAGCGGGGTATGCTCAATCAACGGTCTGAACAGGACACTTCCGCCTCCAATAAAGATGGCGGGATTGGTACGCAAATCCACCTGAAGCTCACGCAGCTTGCCCAAAATATCTTTTGCGTGCAGCTGAGCCGCATCACGAATCGCCTTTTTCACCTCCTCTGGCAGTATCGTTTCCTGCCCCTGCAGCACTGCACAGATATGCTCGTCTTCAACGCGCATGTCGTGCTGCGCGCTGATTTTGCCAATGATATCATTGTTCATGGTGATGACTCCGCTCTCCAAACTGCGGCAGAATTGCAGATCCGGCTTTCCGTTGCGAAGGAGAAGCACATCGGTAGTATATCCGCCGATATCCACGATAAACATCCGCAGCGTTTTCAATAGCTGTCCGCTTTGAGGAACAACAGCGGCATACGCCTGCGGATACACAAAGACATTTCGGATCACAATGCTCATAGGACGGTTGTTGTAAGCAAAATTCACTGTTCCAAACCGCCTGAAATACTGCGCGAAGCGTTCTCTCAGCATCCCGTAGTGTTCCGGCGGCAAGCCAACCGCAAGGTCGATCTGCTCAAACGCCGTATTGGCGCCGACAGCGGAAAGCTCCTTAGCAATGGCAAAGAGCGACAGGATAAAGTATCGATCATCTCTGGTCTTGTCTCTCATATAGGGCAAGCGCTGCCCGGTGAGCGACCAGTATTTCCCGTTGTACTCCAAAACCTCCTCTGCCATAGGCGGTTTTACGGTGTGTTCTGTCAGCCCGGAAATGAAAGAGAAATGCGGGGTTTTAACGGCATAATTTCCATGATCAATGGCGATCAACATAAGAGTACCTCCCATTTTAGTTTATCTAATTACACGGTTTAGCATGCGTATTTACAGCAGAAATACGCATTGAGTCAATAAATACGCGCGAAACGAAGGATCAGGCTTCCGGCTCTCCGCGGGGAAAAGTCTCTGTTTCTCTCTTGGGAGAACACAATTCGACACATTTACTTTATTTCTCTCATAAAAGAAACTATTGATATTTCCAGCTGTTTGTGCTATGATAAAAGAAAACTCCGGAGGTGACCTGCCATGATTGCGCGTGAACGATATATGCGGCTGATCCGTGATTTTATGGATAAGCCTGTAATTAAAATCATAACAGGAATGCGGCGGAGCGGCAAAAGCGCTCTCTTGGAGCTTACGCGTCAGGAGCTGCTCGACCGCGGTGTTGACAGGAAGAACATCATTTTCATTAACTTTGAATCCTTGCGCTATGAGGCGCTCAGGGACTATAAGGCGCTGTACGCAGAGATCATCAAAATCGCGGGACAGACAGAAGGACGGATCTACGTCCTTCTCGATGAAATCCAAGAAGTGAACACTTGGGAGCAGGTCATAAATTCCCTCCGCGTAGATCTTGACTGCGATATCTATGTAACAGGCTCAAATGCAAAGCTCCTCTCCGGAGAACTCGCCACGCTGTTGGCTGGGCGGTATGTGGAGATACAGGTCTATCCGCTGGATTTTGAAGAATATCTGGCATTCGCAGCAGAGAATGAGGATGAGGCAAAGCTCTCGAAGCGGGAACAGTTTGCTAACTTTCTCCGCTTTGGGGGACTGCCCGGCATCCATCAGCTGAAATGGGATGAAGATCGCGTCATGCAATACCTTCATGACATCTATAATTCCGTTCTGCTGAAGGATGTGATTGCACGAAACCGGATACGCGACACGGCGCTGCTGGAGAGCATCGTCCTGTATCTCATGGACAACATCGGAAACACTTTTTCCGCAAAAACAATCTCTGATTTTTTAAAAAGCCAGGGGCGAAAGCTAGGCACGGAAACCGTCTACAACTATCTGAAGGCATTGGAAAGCGCCTTCCTGATCCACAAGGTCGTCCGCTTTGACATCAAGGGAAAGCGGATACTGGAGACGCAGGAAAAATACTATCTCTCCGATTTAGGTCTGCGCCACGCCGTTATTGGCTACCGGGACAATGATATTGCCGGCGTTCTGGAGAACACGGTATTCCTGGAGCTGCTGCGCAGAGGTTTCTCCGTCAACATCGGAAAGCAGGATGTGGCAGAGGTTGACTTTGTCGCAAACCGGGCTGACGACCGGCTCTATATCCAAGTCTGCTATATTCTTACGCCGGAAAATACAGATCGGGAATTTGCGCCGCTGGAGGCCATCTCGGATAACTACGAAAAGCTTGTTCTGTCCACGGATACGCTGCTGCGAGTCAATCGTGGCGGAATCCGTCAAAAGAACATTACTGACTTTCTGTTGGAACATTAAATATGAGATAACGCAGGAACGAGAAAAGGACGGTACAGCCGAAGCTGAACCGTCCTTTTTCACTAAGATAATTGCCGCCGGAAGCAGTGCTCCCAAACATAATCATCAAGACCTTTGTAGCGTGGATCCCACAGATAGGTGCCATAGCGAAAGCCCGCATCCGAAAGCAGTGAGACCAGCGTCCTGTATCCGCCTTGCACATGGGGGTTCTCCATGAAATCCATGTCGAATGCAGTCATGATACGTTCTACACCTTGCTCATGCAGCTGCGGCAGGATAAGCTCCAATTGGGTCAATGTATTTACCCCCGCAACCGCGAGCACTGTCTGTCCTGTCAGGTAATGGATGACATCCGCTTTCATGGGGCCCTCTGTGAGCAGCACCATAGCGCGCGGTTCCCCCGCAATATGTACCCAACCCTCCGCCTTACAGCCGTCTGTGCGGCCGGTGCTGGATACCCAGCGAAATTTGCGTCGCGCCGCATTATCCCGGCGAATCTGCATGCCTTGAATACGGCCTTTGCTGTCTCGCACCGGAATCAGAATACCGCGGCTCTCACAGGCAAAGGACCATTTCCCGTCTTTTCGGTAAAAGCCGGGTACACCGGACAGATAATATCCGCTGGATTGAAGCTGCCTTGCAATGGTTTGCATCCCCACCACCGGAGTGGTCCGGTATCCAAGCCTGTCGATTTCCTCATCTGATAGGCCCCGGTTTCGCAGGTTCTGCCGATGGTCGGAGGCCAGCGTCAGCTTGGACAGAAGCCCGGTATAGGTGTCGCTTCGTGATGCAATATCTGTCGGTGGGACTTCTGCAACCACGGGCACAGGAATGTGCTCTGGCTTCGGTATACTGCCCTGCACATCCAAGCGTGCAATCAGAGCATCACGGACCTCCTCGCGGGCAATCCCCGCATAGTATGCATACAGATCGAAAATGCCGCCGGAGAACCCACAGCGCGGACAGCGAAATACATCCTTCTGCAGATTGATGTTGAGATGTTTTGCGTGCGGCTCATCATCACAACACGGGCAGGGCACATTGTAGTTGCTTCTTCCGTATGGCGGGTATGGAAGCCCAATCAGCGGAATGATATCTGACATATGAAAGATGTCCATACAGCCTCCTTTCCGGGGGACGGTTTATCCGTCCCCCGTGATGATATCCGCATCACACGGATGCCTGCTGCATGGCATGTTCACAAATCAGCCTTGCCGCGTCAGACAGCTCCTGATTGTCTTTGTATTTATTGGCCACCCATGCAATCGCGTTTGGATCCATCGCTAACACCTCGCCAAGCGTCTTGCCGCTGTACTTTTTGATGGGGCACGGCTTCTGGAAAGCCTGCTCCAATCTCTGCTCCTCCGTTAGAACTGCCGGTTCGTATGCCGGCTCAATCTCTGCCTGTCCAGGCTGCTCCATAGCCGGCGACTCTCGGCTCGTGTCCATCTCGCCGACAGGCAGTTCGTCCGGAGCCATGTCGGGGAAGTCGTCGCCGGCCGCTGAGAACTGAAGCCCAAAGCCTGCGTTTCTTAGTGCAATGCCTACCGCTGCCGTCTGCGCCCATTCCCGCGGTGACACAGATGGCTTGGAGGCATCTGGCCCCCTTGACGCTGTAGCTTCTGCGAGATAGCAGTCAACCGGGTCCTTGTAGCTGGGATAGATGCGCGCCGTTGCCACAAAACAATCCTTGCCGGGCGACACCTGGATGGCGATGCGGCCTTCAGGGTATTTCAGGCGGAACCATGCCATTTGGATCATGACAGGAAGACGCTTTCGCGTCTCCTGCGTATTGAGATCCGTATAATCCACGGCAAACGGGGAAGGGTCAAAGCCCTCCACCTTGTGGATGCTGTCCAGCTTTGCCAGCATAGCTGTTTTGGCATTCGAGTTGTTCTGACTCATGATAAAGCCCTCCTCTTATTTACTGATGTTGATGTAGGTGTTGCGCAGCTTCAGCCAAACCGGTAAAACGGTGTTGATCAGGCTGCTTACACCCTTGCGATACTGGTTCTGATCTGTTGGGGTGAAGCTGGAAAACCGCTTCCGGCAATCCAGAACGACCTTGTCAAGGGTCTCGGACGCCGTCTGGCGCTTGGCCTTCAGATTCTGATCTGCAGGCTGTCCCAGCCGCCGTTCCTTGGTCAGGCACTGGATATAGGCGTCTACCAGCTGGTAATGGCCGGACAGAACGGCTACATCCGTCGTGACCGGTGCCGTCTGGCAGAATGCCTGACTTGCATAAAGCACCTCAATACGATACAGCAGCTCCTGATACAGCATCAGCTGCTCCAGGGAGGCATGTCCTGCACCGATCTGCTTTTCCATCTCGTTTTTCAAGTTCTTGTACTCACTGAGCCAAGTTGCCATTGTAATGATCTCCTTTCACATTTGAGATTAGCTCTTTGATTCGCGCCGAGAGCATCGTCCCGCGCTGTTCCGTATCTGTACGCTTGATGGCAATGCATAACGCTCTCCGCTCTCCTACGATCAGCACGCGCTCCTTTGCGCGTGTAATTGCCGTATAAACAAGCGGACGCACCAGCATGACCGCATGGGCGCACTGCAGGTTGATGATGACAGACTTATATTCGCTGCCCTGGGACTTGTGGATGGTGGAGGCGTAAGCCAGATCCAGCATTTCAAGGTCGCTTCCGTCATACTCGGCAATTCGGCCATCGCCGAAATCAACGGTCAGCACACTGTCGGTGTCATCGCGGGTGACGGATGTGATATAACCGATATCACCATTGCTGATGTCCTCGCAGTTTTTTATCTGCATGACCTTGTCTCCCAAACGGTATATCCGCTTTCTGTATACAACCTCCGGCTTTTTCCCGTCCTGCGGATTGAGCTTTTCCCGAAGCCGCTCGTTCAGCGCATTCACGCCCGTCTCCGTTTTTTGGCGGTATGGGGTCAGAAGCGCCACATTGTCAACACCGTATCTGGCGGTTTCCTGTAGGTACAGTGTCTCGATCTGCTGTGCGGAAGCACTCATGTCACAGGAGTCATAGAACTGGAAATCTTCGCCGTATTCCAAGCTAAGATTTCCGTGTCGGATGAGCTTTGCATTAGCGGCGATACGGCTACCATAGCTCTGCCGGAATATGCGATCCAGCCGCACTACCGGTACAGCGCCGCAGGCGATGATCTCGCTCAGCACGGCGCCGGGCCCGACAGAGGGAAGTTGATCCGCATCGCCAATCAGCACAAGCTGACTGCCGTGCGGTACGGAGCGGAACAGATGGTTGGCAAGATAGATATCCATCATGGACACCTCATCCACCACAATCAGATCCGCATCCAGCATCTCCGGTTCACAGTAGTCTCCGTCCTCACCGGCCAGAAGCCCAAGTGCTTTGTGGATGGTAGTGGCCGGGAACCCGGTCGATTGCTCCATCCTGCGGGCTGCGCGTCCTGTAGGCGCACAGCAGATAATTTTTGCTCCGCGGTTTTTCCTGCGATAGATATCCAGCAGGAATCGCTGGATCAGCGTCTTGCCGGTACCGGGTCCGCCGGTAATCACACTGAGCTGTGATGTCAGGGCTGTCGTAACTGCGTACCGTTGTTCGGAAGCCAACTGTATACCCTGCTTTTTTTCTTCTGCGGAGATCTCCGTATCAATGTTGACGTGAGACCCCGCTTTCTCATAAGTAAGCATTCTGTAAACGGCCCACGCAAGGCTCTGTTCCGTTCGCGCTGTGACTGCGCGGTATACCTGCCTGTCGTAGGAGGCCAAGCGGCCGGACTCAAGCATTCTTGAAGCCCGTACCGCCAGCATCTCTTCCGTCAGCCCTTCGGTATCCAGCAGTTTCAGACATTGCTTGAGAAAGCTGTGCTTTTCCATACACAGATGCCCTTTCAGCTCTGCATCGGTCAGCGTGAATATCAGCCCCTCATCCACACGTTCCGGCGAAAGAGGGTCAAAGCCCATGCTGACAGCAATACGGTCAGCCGTCTTAAAGCCGATGCCCACCATCCCACACAGACGGTAAGGGTGATTTCGGACGATGTCCATGGTATGCTCTCCGTACTGCTTGTACAGCTTGACCGCCCTGTTAGGCGTTACACCATGTGGCGCCAGAAAGGCAACCACATCGCGTGCGCCGCGGGAGGCAAGATAGGAGTCACAAATCTTTTTGAGCTTTGTTTTGCTGATGCCCGACACGGCAAGCAGTTGTTCCGGCTCATGATCCAGCACGGTCAGCGTGTTCTGCCCAAACATGGCATAAATCTTTTCCGCGGTTTTAGGGCCGATCCCCTTGATCTGCCCGGAGCACAGGTAAGCGATGACGCCTTCCTTGCTGGGCACAATCACTTCATCGAAGCCCTCGACTTCAAATTGGATGCCATGCTTGGCGCTCCGGCTCCAACGTCCGCGCATATCATAGCGCAGATTATCTGCCGTCGGCAGGCAATAACCCACCGCCTTGATCTCAGAAACCACATTCCCCGCCGCGTCCATGACCTTCTCACAAGGTCGGTACAGGGCGATCATGTAGCTGGCATCACCGGCCGTAACGGCTTTCGGATAGATCAGCCTTTTGAATTGACATATCAAGATCGATTCTCCTTTCCTTTTGAAATCGGGTAATCAGTCAAAGTCAGGCTCCTCAAAGACCATGCCGTCGTAGTCACTGCGTTCTTCGGCGTCGGTGGGGCTCCAGTCGTCTGACCAGTTGACATGATCGGTTGTGAGATGGTCTGCAAGATCCATGGCCGCAGCCGAGGTAGCTGCTCTTACGAACACGACACCTGTGCGGACGATCGTGACCTCATAGATAGACCCGCTAACTGGGCAATCATCGGTCGCTTGATTGTCCAATGGCGTGTAGTATTTCAGCAGCTCGCTCTCCGGCAGCGTCAGATCCTTGTGCATGGGCAGCGTTCCGAATTTAAGCGCACGGCTGATGGTCACAATGTCTCCTTCGACCTTTTTGACCTCGCCGCGAATGCAGAATTCTGTTTCCGGCTGTCCTTCTGTTTTGCAGATCAGTTTATCTCCAACATTCAGCATAAATCTGCTCCTTTCTGTTATAGGGTCGTGACCAGCACCTTGCGGGTCTGTGGAAGAAAATACTCCTCTTCAATGACCTGTGCTTCTCTTGTAAGCCGGAGCGCCAGCTCAACCATACGGTCTGCCAGTTGATCCAGCTCCTGCACGAGTTTTACACGTTCACGAAGCGCGTGCATGCTCCAGTCCTCGAAATCCTCGCCGTCGTCAGTGCCACGCCCCGGATAAGTTACCACCTGCATGTGGGTCTGCGAGAAATTGACCCGAGTGGGACTTCCGCAGACACCGCAGGTACAGTTGCCACCGGCAGCAAGCCGGTAATTCTTCTGTCCGCAGTTAGCGCAGTAGGACTTGTAGCCGCTCGGGTGCTTTTCTCCCTGATAGAGAACCAGATACCCGCCGCTTCGTCCGTTCATCCCTGCCTGCCAGAGATAGTTGTGTTTCGCAGCAAATTCCCATTTACACTCGCCCATGGCATCAAAAAACTCCTGGGTCTGGATCATATCGAACAGCTTGTCCACCACCTCGGGCGAGAGCCCAAGGTGTGTGATTTTTAGGTTACAAGCATACGATGTGGATCTGTTCCAGGAGTTTAATGTTGGATAGCGAAAATGTGTGGTCAGATACTGCGCCATTTCCTGTCGGGACCGGAGATCTACCGGCTGATAGAATCTACGCAAGGCATCGCACCTCCCAGGACCGGTCTGCTCCCGGCTCGTTGGAGGCCAGTGCCGGATGCGTTTCGTCTATTGTGACTAACTTCTTATCCGCTCCGGCCTGTGTCGCCAGCTTGCGAACATCCAAATAGAGGTCTTCGCAGTATACGATAATGGGGATTCCCAACTGGGCGGCATGATGGATTTCGCCCTTCATACCACGGCTGATGCGATCCCCGCAGATCAGCAAAACCTCGCTCTGTTCCAAAAGCTGAAGCCCAAATTGCAGAGCCAGTGCACGCTCCGCCGCTACATGGTCACACAGGAGCATGGGCAGATAGGCGTGGGGGGCGCGTGCCAGGTATCCCAGCATGGTGCGGGCATAAAGCATGTATGCCCGAGCACGCCAGATGTTGCTGAGTTCTTCTTCCGCCGTGCTCCCGCTCAAAGGTGAGCAGATATAGGCGCGTTTCCGGTAGCGGTCGTTTTTCAGGAACTGCCGGTCAAGCTCGCGCTCCCAGCTTTCGTGATAGGCTTTCATTGCGTCGTGCATTACTGATTCTCCCTTCTTATGTCGGTGTAACCGATACTTTTAGTTTCCGGCTCTCACTGGTATTGAGCACATCCGCATACACGGTGGGATACTTCTCTTTGAGAAGTTTCGAGTCGGGACGTTTGGTTGTTTTGGTGACAAAATCGATGAGGAGCTTGTCGCCGGTCGTGCTCAGTACGCCATGCTCATGCGCCTGCATCAATTCTGCGATTCGCACGCTGTGTGCAGCGATCTCTCTTTCATAGGTTTTGATCTCCGCATTGCAATCGGAGATTTTCCCCTGCAGCAGCGCGATCTGGCGCAGCGCCTTCTCATACTTTGCAGGGAATTCAATCGTGGGGAGTCCGGGCTGGCTGGCGCCGTAAATGCGCGCCAGGGATTCCAGTGCCAGTGCTGGCTTGACATCCGCCATCGTAGGTGGCTTGTCATGCTCCAAGCTCCAAATCCATTCCTCAAGCCGCTGGAAGATCATATCCTCCTTGGCTCGGTCACGGGTAAGCGCCGGCATTGCCAGATCATGTTCCGGATTGTTTCCCCAAATAGTAGAAAACGCGCCAATCTCCACATCCGCCACAGCCAGATAGAAGCGAAGCTGCAGCTCATAGTAGATGGGATAGGCATCGTCAGCCCAATCTCCGGCTTTGTGATAGGTGCAGCTTTTGCACTCCAAAATGCCGGGAGCGTTGTCCTCCTTACGGGTAAAGCGGCGGTCAAAGTCCGCAAGAGCCCACGGGTGATCTGCGTGCTGATACATATAGGTATCGTCATAAACCGTATTGCCGGTTTTTTGCTGATACCAATAGGCCGCGATAGGTTCCAGAAGATGCCCCATTATCAGCTGCTCCTGATTGGATTTCACAGGCGCCTTCATCCGGCCCTTTTTGATCATCCATAGCTCCAGCGGTGTTGTCCACGGCGATACGCCGAAGATAGCAGCCACATCGCTGCCTCCCACCGTATAAGGAATGGTGCCCTTAGGCCCGTGGGCGCGGCACTCCAGCCATCGTTCGTTGGTCATGCCTGCAGTGTCGCAGAGAATAATCGGAGCGGACATCAGTAGCTCACCGCCTTCGCAAGGTCGTAATCGCCCCACCTCAGCGTAAGCGCCCGCACCATGTTCTCCTCCACAACGAGCATTTTGCTCTCCGGTGCATGGTCAGATTTGAGAATATAGGGGATCTCCTGCATAGCCATGAACACATCATGGGCGGTTGCAGTTCCTCCTCCATAGGCCATCTCAAACATACCGATTGCTTCCAAAGCAGCTTTCTTCGGCAGAGACAACTTTTTGCAGATTCTGGTCATCGCATTGACCGGATAGCTCAGATGGATATCCAACAGCTTTTGTAATCTGGCGACCGAATCACCGAACTGCGCAAACAGCTGGTCCAAAGCTGCTTCAAAGTCCTCCACTTTACTCTGGTGCCTGTGGTCCACGGCGATACAGCTCCCAATATGGATCGGATGCTGCGTACCCTCCAGCATGGCGGAAACCTTAGCCGAGGCAATGCCGGTATCCGAGGTAACAAAGCGGATGGCGGGAACAAGTTTGGCAGCAAGTGTGGGTTTCCCCTGCGACGCCAGCAGCTTGGCATAGGCGCCGAGCAGGTCTTCCTTTTGCCCGGGCATAGTCCAGGAGGCACTGGAGAGCGAATGATCGCGATATCCGCCCTGAAACATGCTGCCGGGGAAACGGTCGTCCAGCTTTTTGGTCAGAACCTTCAGCAGTTCATCGATCGGCAGCACGGAATAATCCATGGAATCGCCGGAGTGTGCTGCCGAGATCTTTTCATCTCGGATAAGCAGGAGCGTCTCCGAAGAATACAGCTCCAGGCAATCGTTAAGCACCGACGCCAATCTTTGGCGGCTCAGCTTTGGCAAGGCCGATCCGCTGATTTTCGCTCTGTCCAACAGGCTTTTGTAGGCCGTGCTGCGGACGGGATAGTAAGAACCATCTACCCGCATGGCAAGGCCGAGGTTTTCCGCCGTGTCCTCAACGGACTCGGCGCTGATTCCCGCAGCGAATGCGGACGGAGTTCCATAAAGAGGCGACGCCTTATCCAGCGGCTCAATATGCAGTTCATGGACCCTGCATCTGTGCCATCGGCTTTCCAACGATTCCTTCTCATGGTACCGGCGCATCCCCTCGTAGGAAGCAAAGGTCGTGGAGTAGTTGTCCTGGCATGGTTGTAACATTTTTGTGTTCTCCTTTCGTTTTTTGGCGGTATTCGCCGTGATATAACAAAAACCAGCAACCCATGATCGGACTGCTGGCTTATGCCACTATGGAATTGGCCGGAAACGAAAAAAGTGCCATTCGTGCAATGCACAAATGACACTTCGCAACTCGGTTAAACTCTGCTTAGCCGTGGCTAAACTCTGATACTTACATGATGATTATATCAGAGCAGCGGCCGACAGTCAATCCATAGTCAAACGAAAAGGCCATAAAAGCTGAAAGGAAAGAGGGATGCCGCAGATACGGCATCCCTCGAGAGGCAAACTATTCGGAACGGTTCAACGCCCACATCCCGCGTCCTATATGCACGAAGAACTGCGGACTGCATTGCAGGGTTTGGCGAACCTTCTCTTTCCACCACTGATTTTTCCGCGCTTTGGTATATGGCTCGACTTGCTCATAAATGTATGCAAGCGAAACAGGAGATTGGCAGGTTTCCAGCACTGCTGCAACCACATCCCGCCAGGTAGCGCCGTTCATATCGCGGATATCCTTTTGTACAGGCTCCGTTATCAGGATCGGATACACCAAGGACGCATCCTTCTTGATAATCAGTAGATACTCATGCAGTATGGGGATGAAATGCCCACTGTACTGTGTTTGATTTGAAAAGCAATTGTGCTGTGCTTTTATGATGACATTTTCCAATGTGCCCGGCTTGATCAATTCAAAGAGCATGCTGTAAAGCTGCCCCTTCTTTTTGATATCGCCGACCAGCACGGCCATCCTGCCGCCACGCTCCAAAGCGCAAAATTGTTTCATCATGGCGTAGTTCATTACGCGCACGAAGTCCTCCCATTTAGGGATACGTGATAAGTCGAACTGCCGGGGATCATATCCGTATTTTGACTGCACCTCCGAAGCCTTGTACATCACGTCTGAATATGTAATCATATCCCAATACGGCGGATGCCAGAACACAAACTCAGGGCGCTCCGGTATCTCGCAATTGATGAGATCGAATCCGCTGTGCAGATCGTAGCAATGGCTAATGATTCCCATGGTATGAGCGGCATCCTGCGTCGTGCCGCTGCCGCACATGTAGTCGCAGATCTCGGCCGGCTTGAAAAAACCGATCAGATCCTCAATTAGCTTGGGTGAACAGTTGCCGCGATAGCGATTGTTGCCGCCAGCTCCGCGCTCTGGATACGAGACGATGGAGGTGAGCCTGTTTTCAGCACTCATAGCCGCCTTCTCCTTTCATATGCATATACAGGCAGCAATCATCGCACTCTGATTTGCCCGAGCCAATGCAAAGCGGGTATGGATTTTCTGCTTCTGGTGTGAAACAGTCCGGCTGCTTTGATGCTTGCCTGACCAAACCATGAGCAGCCTCAGATACACTTTCCCAATACGCTTCCCAATAGTGGTCATTGCGCCCGAGATGGCGTTCGATGCACTCAGGAATCATCGGGTTTGTAATGAGTCTCTGATACTGTGCGTCACTCAATGCTGCAACTTCATCCCATTGTTCGATTTACGATATAAAGTCTTCGGTCTGGCATTGTGCCTTATACACTCCTCCAACCTCCCGAATATACCTACTGGACATCATCAGCGGCTGCCGGATAATCATGATTTTGTAGTGATTTTCCATGTATTCGCCGTCAAGATATGCTTCGTAGAAGTCCATCGAAGAATTCTCTACGAAGATGCTTGATTCTCTCCAAGACGGAACACTTCCGTCCTCCAATTCTTCTCGAATACGATTTGTCATAACACGCTTTGCATCGTCATGGTCCGAGAACGCCTCGCAATCATTTCCGTGCTCGCCATTCACAGCCCAGTCTTCCATCACAAGAAAAACATTGACGCGTTTGCGCATAGAACGAAGATCATCCAACAGACGAATCATTTCGGGCGCCATGATAACCATGTCCAGTACGATATCAGCAATGGTCTTTGGCTGGTGATACAGATCAGAGAAGGTATCCTCCAGCACCTTGACCTCGTGCGGCATGACCGGAGGGTCAAACTCACAATAGATGTCAGGAGTTTCGTTTTCGGTCTCCTTATCCTCGCCATCATGAATGGCGTTTATTCGGCCATAAAGCCCTGCGTATTCACTTTCAGTGGTGCCTACAATGGCTCCGCCAATCGTATATGTGACGCCTTCATACTCAAATTCAGCGCCAGTTCTGTTCAAAATCATTTTTCGCTCCTCCTATCTTAGATATGGCAGTCAATCCCGACAATGAAATGATCGCCAGGGATGCTGTCTATGTAGTCTGCCAACATCTGCCGCCATGCATCCGGCTTCTTGTCGTTGCTGTTGATGCCCCACCAGCCCATTTCTCCCTTGGAGTGCCAGTCTCCGTCCTGAAGGAAGGAATAAGCGCCGGGCACCATGCGCTGATCCGGTGCGAGTCCGTTGCGGCGGAGGTAGGCCTCCTCGCTTTCATTCTTGAAATAGATCTGCGTCAGAAAAGAGAAAATTCCATCCTCCGTGATCTTCCAGAAGCTGCCTTCCGGAGCCTTGCCGGAACGAAAAGTCTCTGCAAGAAGTTTAAAGCGCTTTTTGGCGTGCTGCAGCTCCCATTCCTTCATGAGATCCCATGCAATATCCCTTTTTCTTGCGCCGCAGACCCATATATAGCCTTCGGGCGCTTCACATACATCATCTTCGTTGCCCCATGTGCGCTCACCGTTAATTCGTTCCGCTGTGTCACGGACAAGGAATTGGAACGGCCAGCGGCCACCAATAGAATACCAATCCCAGAAGGCATTCGGATTGCAGTAATACCCATACGTATTGTTCTTGCTGTCATAGGTATAACCACAGTAGTCCTCCGCATACTGCTTCAGGCTGGGATAGAGCTTCTTCACCGGATATCCCATAAATGCGCGCATCTTTTTCGCTTTCTTCGTGCGCTTCTCATGGCCGAGGTGCCCGGCCTTTTTCTGGAACGCCTTTCCATCTTTGATGAGATATTTTTTGCATACCAGCCGGTTGTACTCCGGAACGACAGTTCCGTCCGGAAAACGGACACAGTTGATTTTGTCGGTCTCATAATCCCGCCGCAGGTCATCGGTTCGATCCTCAAACTCCAGATAGGCCGGGTCATCCGTTCCTTCACAGAATGGGGCCATTAGCTCATCAATCTCACACTCAGCCGAACGTTCCAGAGTGCTGGCCTTGCTTTGAAGTCGTTTCAGAAGAAACCGCAAAGCAAAACTCTCCGGGTCCTGCGCCAGCTTTTCTTTGACTTCTGCGATCTGTTCCGCATAACGCATATTTTCCTCGCAGTTTTCCTCCAGCTTGGGCATATAAAAATTGACCAGTGTTACAAAATGACTCATTTTTTTTTGATTCCTTTCCTGTTGTAAGATTAACGGGCAGCAGGAAAAGAATCCGCTGCCCGTCGTTGTGAATTGCAATATTCCCGTTAGACCCGCATATGGCGCTTGACCGCTGCGGTCAGCTTTACGGGCAGTTGATTCAGATCTGTGATGTCCATAAAGGAATCACCATAGATTCGCTCGATGTTCTGTTTGTCCTCCCCGATAGCGGCCGCAATGAACAATACTCCCTTGCGCCGGTACTCCTGCTTGATGCCGCGGAGATCTTCCTCGGCGGCACTGCCATAGTAACCGGGCGCTGCCGGTTGACCATCGGATACAAGAATCAGGATTTTTACCTCTTCCGGTCGTTTAACCAGCTGCTCCGCCACAAAACGAAGCGCGGCGCCGTCGCGATTGCTGCCGCGGGCGGCAATGTCCATCATGCGGTATTTATCATCGTTATCGATGCTTTCGAACTCTGCATAGGAATACAGCTCCACACTGCTGCCACTGGCGGAATGACCGTAAACGGTGACAGGGATATGCAGCGCCTTGCAGAAGTCATATAGAATGATGGCCGAAGACCTGGCGTAGGTGCAGCGGTCGCAGGAGCACATGCTGCCTGATTCGTCCAGCAAAAGCCCTACGGACATCTGTGGAATTTCATTGGGCAGGGCATTTTTATAAAAAACCTTCCCATCGTTCCGGCAGAGGGCGTGGGCATCCAGCCGTCGCCCCATCATGAGACCGGTCTGCTTGCCGCCGCGCTGTTTATCCTTCAGCTGCTGCAAGAGGCTTTTCTGCAGCTGCCGTGAGATATCCAGCAATGGCCCGGAAATGGCGTTATACTGCTCTACAAGCTCCTCATCAACGGTGGATATCCGGTTCACACAGATATCAACACCGGCATGGACATCTCCATAGGAGATGCTCTGGGCCACATCGTTGAGTTCCCGTGTCCGTTCATTCTCCAGCTGCTCGCAGGCGGCCTTCTCCGCCATCTTGTCCAGCAGGCGCTCAATGTCCTCCGCTGCATGGTCATAGCGTTCACGCTCATATGCTTCGTTGTGCTTGGTAGCCCCTCCGCTTCCTTCGGAGACACGATCCGTCTGCTGATAGGGGATGCGTCCGTCTTCTTCCACGGATACTGTCTGCTTCCCATCGGAAGCGCCTTCCATATCTCCGGTAATTGCACCTTCTTCCGCCGAATTTTCGGTCTGAGAGATCCCGGCAGAAGAACCCTCGGATTCAGGGTCAGTCTGGGGCTCGGGCTCTTCAGAGCCGCTGCTTCCTTCAGACTCGCTTTTTTCTGCCTGAGCCGCCGTCTGCGCCCGTTTCCCGGCTCCGGCTGCCACACAGACCGCACCCACTTCGGGGATCGGTGTGCTGCTGCCCTCGCCGGACACAGAGTTTCCGGCTATTGCCTGCAGAAGCTGCGCGATGGTCTCGGCCAGCGACTCTGTGGAACCGGACGCCTTGGCCTCCTCCTGGCGCTTTTTGCAGATCTCCAGGAAATCCTCGATATAGTCCCAGCAGCGAACCAGTATGAGATTGACGACCTTGAGCCGTTCTTTTCCGGAGGGATTGACAATGGCGGCGTCCAGATCGTGGATCAGCTTGAACACGACCTGGATACGCTTATCGCTGAGGGGAGCATCTCCGTACTTGATTTCACCGAACTTCACATACGACAGCATGATCTGCAGGATGCTCTCAAAGATATGGCAGTTCCCGTCATTCTCTTTCTCGATAAGCTCCGTTACCGTCGGAATGCTCTCATACTGCTGCTCCCGTAACGCTTCCAGGCAGTTGCCCAGTGTGCCGCGGAATTGAGCGAGTATCCGATTTTCGATATAGGCGTCCTCGATGACATTGGAAATATGGTGTGCGACATAGCGAAGCATCTCATTGTTCCGTGGCTCCAGCCTTACATACTCCCACAGCGCTCGTTCGCTTACAGTGTCTTTGGGCAGCTTGTACGCAGGCGGCTCCGGATACCATTTCTCCCGGCTGAGGTAGTTGTTGTAGGTCTGGCCCGCAAGAAAGTCCGTGTATAGACAATGCCCAAGTTCGTGGGCAAACAGTCCGCAAACGATCTCATAGCGGTTCTCCCGCCCTCTGTTTTGGGTTACCAGCCTATGCCCCGCATTGATCAGCACCGACAGGTTATTGGTGCATGCCACTTCACCGGACTTCGGACTCCAGCTGATGGCCACATGGATGCGGCGGTTGTATTTATACCGCCGCGTCTGTGCCATGGCCATGTCTTCAAAATGTCCTGCAAGGATGCGGGACGTGAAGAATTGCCGGTCTGTGATTCTGCTGCGTTTTTCATTGAGCAGCTGTTTAACCCGCTTATGATTCACTCTTGCCATATAGAGTCGTCCTCCTTTCTTCCGGACTTATGCCGATGTTCGCTTCCGCTTTGGGGCAAACATAGGGTCCAGAATGGTTGTAATCAGTGCTTCCCGGTCTTCCTCGTCGGCAGTGGCTTTGCTGATGACCGTATACTTTGCCGACAGATAAGGGTCACCGGAGATCTCTGCACTGATGACCCAATCGATCAGGCTGCGCATTCCGCAGGCACCGTCGGTGATGCTGTTTTTGCGGCAGTAATCGGCCATGTCGTTGACCACCTGCACCATCTGGGATACCAGGTATTCGTCGGCACATCCGGTCACGGCCATGGCTCGCTGCACCATAACCTCGGGCTCCGGCAGTTCAATGTCCTTGACCAGACTCATTCTGTCCACCACCGACTGGTTCATCGACCTGCAACCTTCGTAACTGACATTGGTCGTCACAATGACGACCGTATCAGGGTGTCTGCGAATGATCTCGCCGGTCGGAAGAGTGATAGACCCCTCCTGCTCCAGAAGAGAGTTAAGGCCCACCAGCACACCCGGCTGAATGATCGTGGATGGCTCCTGAACCTCGACTAAATACCCGTGTTTTAACGCTTTCACAAAATCCGTCTCCACATAAGTATAGTTCTGGCCGGAGCTTTGACGGTTTTCAGTACGCTTGCTAAGAGCCTGTACCTTTTCCGTGACCTTTTCCAGCACAACGCTCATGCAGTCCTGCACGGTAGCCGCCAGATTTTCCACGCCTGTCAGAGCCTGATAGACGCCGGCAGGATCGTAGTCCATATCATCCAAGTCCGGAAGGCGCAGAAGCTTAGCTACATTGGCATAGCTGATACCTCCCATGGACTTGAGGATCTCGCGCTCACGGTCAAGCTCCGAGCTACCGGTGGACACTGCGTCCGTTTCAGGGAAGATCATGCCGGTGAAATCAAATATTTCTGTGTTGGCAGAGCAGGTATACTTCATGTATGGCAGCCCCAGTCCGGCGGCAATGGCTTTTGCGCCCATGGTCTTGCCAGTACCGGCAGGCCCGCGCAATAGGAAGTTTCGCATCTGCATGGGCCGCCCGGTGGTTTTCTGCGCATGCTTGCAAATATCCACCACTTCCGGCGGAATGATATACCATTCCGGGAGTTTCGGAATCAGGCTCAGCTCCAACGCGCTCAAGGTGCGTCCCGGCGTCAGGGGATACTTGCCGACGAAATCCGTATGCTCCACCACGACGCCGGCTTTTTTGATAACGGCCGGTCCGGTCTTGGCAAAGATCGTGAATTCTCCGGCTGTGACGCTGGTGGGCACAAAGGATCCGGAATCCAGCTGACCTTGAGAGACCCGCATCAGGTTTCCGGACTTGTCCACTGTGATATTGATATGCGCCGGGCAGGTATCGTCCTTGATTCTGCGGTAGGCATTGTCGCAGAGGATTGCCATGCTTTCGGTCGCCTTTGCCATATCCGGGTATCCGGCAATGAACTGGTCGTAGTACTCCTGAAAGGTTTCATCGAACTCCGCATCTGACATCAGGAACGGCATTAGGGCAAAGAAGATTGCCGCGCCGTCCCGCTGGCTCGGATGCGCCACGTATTGCTCGATGAGCTCGGTGTTTTTGTCATAAACGCTTGCCAAAGCGCTGCCGGAGGCTGCATCGAACACCACAAGATGATAGGCATCCGGACCGACGGAGGATTTATACTCCGCCACGCTTTTGTTTGTATCGATCTGGCCGACCGCACCTTCTCCGGTGCCGTTCATGCACCGGCACATGGCGTGGACTGCCTTGATCACAGAACCACATAGCGTTGATTCCGTCTTTGCCCCGTACATGGATGCCACCTTGACCTTCTTATTTGTCATGGTATCAAAGGGGACGGGCAGCGAACGGGAGTAGTTGAACAGATTGTTGATTGATACGCTCATATCGCGTCATTCCTTTCTGCAGTGTCACTGCATGAAATCAATGGTAATACCGGTATCTGTACAGCAGCAGTTCTCCATGCCGTTTCGTTCCAGCTCCCGGCAGATGTCCGGCCAGCTTTCTCGTGCAGGCAGTTCTGCCGCCGTTATTTCCAGCATGGATAGCCCTTGCGCGATGCTCTCGTTGCACCGCTCATTGAGTTCCATAACATGGGCGTCCACCCATTCAAAAGCCAGATACTCATAATTCTCCGGGGGATCAACCTTCTGCGGAGTGTCATCCTCGTTTTCCTCTGCGCCCGTCTCATCATTTTCCGTTTCCGGCATCTTGACTTCTTCCGCGTGCGGGTAGGTCAGACTGCACACTTGAAGGCCGCAAATCACAACGATCGCTTCACGGTATCCGCCGGCATGGTTGAGCAGGATTCGCACCTCGTTGCCTGTCGCAATATTGTGCATGGCATTAGGCGTCTTCCATACCCATCTGGCGTTGGGGAAATCGGCCGTGACCAGCTCTGTAATCCGCCGCTGCATTGAGCCGAACGCCATGTCCCGGATATCCTGATCCGTAGGTTCTGGGCGAGCAGCCGGAAGCAGAGGCGGGATATTCTCCACTTTTCTGGCAGAGAGAAAGAGCAGTCGCATGGCGGCGATAAAAATACCGAGTATCACCAATAAGAGAATCGGCCAAAGCCTGCAAACAAACAGCAGCAGAGCCAATGTCCCCAGTATGGTCAAAACCTCATAGGCGATGTGGCGCTTGAATTCTTTGTTTTGCATATACTGTCCTTTCTGAACGCAAAAAACGCACATGAGTCCACATAGATACTCATGTGCGTTTTAATGCGCCCGATCCATTTGTAGTTCTTCGATTGATTATTCGTCGAAGAACGAATTTACGCCGCCGAAGGGTTCAAAGCCGGTGAAGTTACCGGGCATCTCTCCGTTGGAGGCAGCCTTTGCGGGTGCGGCAGCCGCTCTGGGCTGTTCCCCAGCTTCCTCGGTCTTCTGCTTTCCGCCGCCGGAAGAGCAATACTCAATTTCATCCAGAATGACCACCATGGCGCTCCTTTTTTCATGCGTCGTGCTGTCCTCCCAAACATCCTCGTCCAGGCGGCCGAGAATATTGATGAACGAGCTCTCTTTAAGCTGCATCTTTTTGATGCGCTCACATACCGGGCCAAAGGCTTTTACAGAGAGGTTTACCCATCGGGTGTTGTTTTCGGCGCGGGTGTCATACACCTTTTTGCCGATGCGGAACCGGACACTCTCCCCGTTTTCGGAGAATTTGAGAGCCGGGGCGCCGTCATATCCCTTGGAGATGACGACATCAGTTGCGATTACCTTGAACATAAGATGCTCCTTTCTTGCAGGTGCTGCCTGCTATAACATGATTTATTTCAACCCATTTCGGGAAGAAACCGAGAAACAAAAAAAGTGCCAACCAACACGAATGTGTTAATTGACACTTTATAACTTGAATACTCTGGTGTTCCGCGCAGGAAACCTTGATACTTATGATTGTATTATAGCAGGTTCTCATATGACAGTCAATTGCTTTCCGCTGTTTTCGCCGGGCACTTCGCTGTTTTCACCGGGGTACCTTGCTCCAGCACAGACAGAACCAACTCCAACGCAAGCCTCACTCGAAGCGGGTCGAATATACAGTTCCCATCCGGCAGGATACCCGCTTCGACTCTGTTCTCTATTTCCCTGACTAATCCGCGGATCTCATCGCCTTTTGTCATTTTGATCCTCTTCCTTTCAAAATATCGATTGCCAAATATGTGCTAAGCTGTTGGCAGCCTTCGTTTTCATATACCGGTGTGCCGGTTGCCGTATATACCGTGATGATGTCGCCCTCATCAACATTTCGAAGTCTTCCGGCGATCTGTATTTTCACTGTATGTGGGTCTGACCACAGATAGAGCGTTTTGATGCGGCGGCGCATCGGAGTTTTTTCCAGCCCGGTACAGTGACCACGAATTACCACTATTTGATTGGTGACTGCGCTATACAGCAGTTGCAATGCACTGAACCCATAAAAGGCGAAAAAGAGCAGGACGGAAAGAGACAGATAAAGGTTGCCCTCCAACAACAGAGACACCACCATCAATAAAAGGCTTACCAGCGCGGCTCCACATCTCATTATAATCTGTTTTTGCAGCGGCGGTGGGATTTTTTCGAATTTTTCTCTCATTACGCACCTCACAGCAGAAGGATTCTCTTTTTCTTCAGTAGCCTGAGCAATGCGGAAACGACCTCATCCCGCACTGCGGCGTGTTCCATTTGGGCTTCCAGAATGTTATCAAAAATGGTTTCCTGCGTATAGATCGTTTCCGTCAGGTTCTGCCTGTTTCTATCCCCCAACAGGTTTATTTGCGGTGCTACATGATGTTCTGTCAGGAATACCAGTTCTGCCGTGGTGAGCCGAAGTCCGGCTTCTGCCAGCCATAGCAGCAGTTCTTTTTGGCGTGCGCTAAGGATTGCACGAGCTCCTTGCGGCTTCGCAGGCGTCAGAACGCACTGCGTCAATGCACGATACTCAAAAACGGGCTCATCACCTTCTGTAATTTCAACAAGTCCCTGACGTTTAAGCTGCTGCAGTGCTTTTACCTCCGGCACATTCTCGCGGTTTTTTGCAAACCCAAATCTGCCGTTAAGCCAGAGCGCAGCCTGTTCCCCGGTCAGCTGAAAATCTACGCCGCAGCGGGTCACGAACAGAAGATCCTCTGTGGAGGCTCTGATTACCATACCTTTGGATATATATTTCATTTTGCTCACTCCTTGTCTGTCCTTTTCCCATATTACACGGCAAGGCGGCGCGAATTACAGCACTCACAGCAAATACATTGCGACAACGCACAGAATAACAATCAGCAGCATGACTCCCGCCACGGCGGAAACCTTCTTCACCAATTCCATGTCAGGCCCCTCTTTCAGTTTTCCTGCGTCTGAAGGCAGAACATCGTCATAGTAGCCGTCATATCCATCGTCCTTTGGATGAAAAGCTCCTCCCACGTGTTCACCGACAGGCTTTTCATGCTTTTTCCGTGGCTTTGGAGACAGGTGCTTACGCTTCTTTTCCATACGCTTTTGTGACTTTACGGGTTTCTCTTTTGGCTTTTTCTGACCACCTTCCGCAGTCGGCAGACTCTTCCCGCACTCCATGCAGAAAGAAGCGGCGCCATCTGCAAAATCGGCGCCGCAATAGGGACAATATTTCATACTCAGCACTCCTTTGGGCAGTATTCGGCATTCATGCCGGGTTTCACGATCCATTGGGGGACGATACGATTATACCGCAGCGTCTTTTTCGTGTCATCGGCGCAAACCCTGCCATTTAGTCAGCCATTTCGTGAGACATTTTGTGTTCCTCAATAGGCTGAATGCTGCAAAGTCAATGCTCATATACGGTGAAGAAGCAGAAGACAAAGATATAGTCAAAATGCCTCGCTATCGCGCCGATAGTCAGTTCAATAGCAAAACAGGAAGCTTTCGCCGACGCTCACGCTGCGAAAGCTCTTGAACATCCGCATGGCGGACAGTGCCGGGAAGATCACCAGTGCAGAGATCAGCAGGGAAACCCACAAGGTTCATCGCCAGCACGATGATGACCGCAACGACGACGGCGATCAGCAGGTTGTAAAGCCCCGCCTTCGTGCCGGCCGCCCTTGCGAAGCTCTCGTCAAAGGTCACGGCGAAGATCTTGTTGTAAAACAGGATGAACACCGCCACGACCAGCACCGACATTCCCACGCACAGCCATACCTCTGCGGGAGACAGCGTCAGAATGGAGGTGGAGCCGAACAGCGTGCTGCACACATCGCCGGAAAGATTGGACGAGGTGGAGAAAATGTTCATCAGAAGATAGCCGACGGCAAGCGCCCCCACCGAGATCATGGCGATGGCGGTGTCGCCCTTGATTTTCGTGTTCTGCCCTGTACGCAGAAGCGATACTGCACTGATAATCGTAATGACCATCACCAGCGGCATTTCATTGGTGATCTGCAGCACGGCGACAATGGCCACGGCTCCAAACGCCACATGGGAAAGTCCGTCGCCTATGAACGAAAAGCGTTTCACCACATGCCTTCATCAGGCATGATGATTCAGAGTCACTGCTAAAGATACGTGTCTTTAATCCTTAAAAGACCGTTGGCCTTGCGCAGAGCGCGGGTCAGCGGTCTTTTGCTGTCCAGCCGCAGAAGGCGGCGGCAAATTTGCAGTTCAGCGTTTTATGGCAGCGAAATGAGCATTTTTTGCGACACTCTACGCATTATTGTGCATTGTATTGCATCGAAGTATCCGATATGATGGATTTACAGTAAATAAGCATGAAAAGGAGCGCACACATGAACGCAGCGGAACTGATCAAATATATCCGCACTGCCGAAAAGAAAACGCCAGTCAAGGTCTATATTTGGGAGCGTTTTCCGACGAGCTTTCCGAATGCCAAGGTCTTTCCGGCCGGGGACGGGGCAAAAATCGTATTTGGCGACTGGCGGGATATCGGCCCCGCCGTCCAGGCGCAGCAGGATGCCATTGCCGATATCGTGATCGAAAGCAGCTGCCGCAATTCAGCCGTTCCTCTGCTGGACACGAAGGGGCTGAACGCCCGGATCGAGCCAGGTGCCATCATTCGAGAGCAGGTCGAGATCGGGGAGGGAGCCGTCATTATGATGGGCGCCATCCTCAACATCGGCGCAAGCGTGGGCGCAGGAACCATGATCGACATGGGCGCGGTACTCGGAGGCCGCGCAACGGTCGGCGCACGCTGCCACATCGGCGCAGGCGCAGTGCTGGCCGGGGTGATCGAGCCTGCAAGCGCGACGCCCGTCGTCGTGGAGGATGATGTGCTCATCGGGGCGAACGCAGTGGTGATTGAGGGCTGCCGCATCGGCAGGGGCGCAGTCGTTGCGGCGGGCGCGGTCGTCATCTCGGACGTACCGCCCGACACCGTGGTTGCCGGATGCCCCGCTCGTATCATCAAGCGTAAGGATGAGACCTCCGCCGCCAAGACGGCGCTGGTGGACGCCCTGCGGGAGCTTTGAGCCGCAGGCGCATGACATTCAAACACGCACAAGAAAGGGTTTCAGATATGCAAACGCTCACCCCCATGACAGTGGACAGACGCGCCCTGCACCGCATCCCCGAGCTGGGCGACGAGCTGCCCAAGACCATGGACTATTTACAAGATGTCCTCGGCACGCTCGACTGCGAGGTGCTTTTCCCACTTGACAGCGCCGTGTGCGCCTATTTTGACTTCGGAGCGGCGGATACGCTGGCATTTCGCGCGGAAATGGACGCGCTGCCCATCGCGGAGCAGACAGGTCTGCCATTTTCCTCTCAGCACAGCGGAAAAATGCACGCCTGCGGACACGATGGGCACATGGCGATGGTGCTGGAGCTTGGCCGCAGACTCCGCACGAAGCAGGCGCTTCCGCACAACATTCTGCTGCTGTTTCAGCCCGCCGAGGAAACGACCGGCGGAGCCAGACGGCTTTGCGAAACAGGGGTCTTGGAGCGTCTGCGCGTCAAAGCCGTATTTGCCCTGCACCTCTGGCCGGGTCTTTCTGCCGGGATGATCGCCGGTTTGCCCGGCCCCATGATGGCGCGCTCGGCCGAGGTGACGTTCACCGCCGAGGGGCGCTGCGCACATTTCTGCTCCGCCGCCTCCGGCCGTGACGCACTTGCAGCCTGCGTGGAGTTTTACAGCCGCGCCGCGGCATTGCCGCTTCCGCAGGCTCCGCAAAGTCTGCTCGGCTTCGGGCGCATGGAGGCCGGAAGCGTCCGCAATGCAGTTGCCGGAAGCGCACGGCTGGAGGGCAGTCTGCGCGCGCTCGATGATGCTGCGTTTTGCAGCATCCAGGAGGCGCTGGAGACGATCAGCCGCCATGTCGCGCAAACCAGCGGCTGTGCGGCCGCCGTCCATTTCAGCGAGGGCTACCCCGCTGTTGTGAATCCGCCCGATCTGCTCCGCAGGGCTTCTGCGCTGTTTCCCATTGAGGCACTGACCGCGCCAACCATGGCAAGCGACGATTTTTCATACTATCAGCGGCGGCTTCCCGGCCTGTTTCTGTTTTTGGGCTGCGGCGAGACATCGGCGCTGCACACGGCGGCGTTCGATTTTGACGAGCGCGTGCTTGAGGCCGGCGTACGCTATTTTGAGACAGTCGCGGGAGGCGCAGTATGGTAGACAGGCTCTGCACATCGCTCGCGGGGCTCTCTTTGAGCGCCATTCGCCGCTATACCGCCCTTGCCGCAGAGCGTGAGGACTGCATCACTCTGACCATCGGCGAGCCGGATCTTCCCACGCCCGCACCCATATGCGAGGCCGCCGTCCGCGCACTTGCAGGCGGCAGTACCCACTACACCACAAACCAGGGCAGCGCTTCTCTTCGTGCAAAGATCGCCGCCTATGAGGCAAAAACGCGCCAGCTTGACTACGGACCGGACGAGATCCTCGTCACCGCCGGTGCAACGGAAGCCATTTACTGCGCGCTGACCGGCGTCCTCGACCCCGGCGACGAGGTCGTGATCCCGACGCCCGCCTTTGGGCTTTACGAGACCGTGACACGGCTCGCAGGCGCTGTTCCCGTGTATCTGGACACCGCCCGGACGGGCTTTCAGCTGACATATGAAGCGCTCTGCGCCGCCATCACTCCGCAGACAAAGGCGCTCGTGCTCAACAGCCCGAACAATCCAACCGGCGCGGTATATACGGAAGCCTCCCTTGCGGCCGTCTGCCGCGCGGTCGGAGACAAGCCCATCTTTATACTCTGCGACGACGTTTACCGCGGGCTGTGCACGCGGCCCTGTCCGGATCCTGCGGCCCTGCCCGGCCTGCGGGAGCGGCTTTTGATCGCCCAGAGCTTTTCAAAGCCGTGGGCGATGACGGGCTGGCGCATCGGATATCTCATGGGCAGCGCGCCGGTCATCCGAAAGCTCACTGCGCTCCACGGGCATATTCTGACCTGCGTACCCAGCATGCTCCAGGCCGCCTGTGAGACGGCGCTGGAAACCGACACGGCGCCGATGCGCGAGACCTACGCAAAAAGACGGGCGCTGGTGCTGCGCCGCCTCCATGCGATGGGGCTGTGCTGCCCCATCCCGGAGGGCGCGTTTTATGCCTTCCCGGATATCCGTGCCTTCGGCCTTTGCTCCGAGGCGTTCTGCCTTCGTCTGATCGCGGAGGCCGGGGTCGCAGCAGTACCCGGAAGCTGCTTCGGAACAGAGGGGCATGTCCGCATATCCTACTGCTGCGGCGAGCAGACGCTCGAACGCGGCATGGATCGTCTCGAGGCATTTCTGGAAAAGCTCAAACAGGAAAGAAGAACTTGACGACCTACAGAAACAGGAGGTAGCTCAAATGAAACAGAAAACACTTTTCCGCGGCATCGCCACGGCTCTTGCCACCCCGATGACATCTTCCGGCGCCATCGACTATGACGCCTACGGCAGACTCATAGACTGGCAGATCGAAAGCGGCGTCACCGGGCTTGTCACCTGCGGTACAACTGGCGAGGCGTCCACAATGACCGCCGAGGAGCACCGCCAGACGATCGCCTTTGCCGTAAAGCGGGCCGCCGGGCGCGTGCCGGTCATCGCAGGCACCGGCGCAAACTGCACCGAAAAAGCCGTCGAGCTGACACGGTTTGCCTGCGCCGCCGGAGCGGATGCCTGTCTGGTGGTGACGCCCTATTATAACAAGGCCACACAGCGGGGGCTGATTGCCCATTATACCGCCATCGCGGATGCATCAGATAAGCCCGTGATCCTCTATAACGTTCCCTCCCGCACGGGCTGCAACCTGCTGCCCGAGACCTGCGCCGCACTTGCCGGGCATCCGCGCATTGCCGCCGTAAAGGAGGCAAGCGGAAACCTCTCGCAGATCGTATCGCTATTTCACAAGGCAGAGGCTCATCTGGACGTCTATTCCGGCAACGACGATCAGATCGTGCCCATCCTCGCCATGGGCGGCGAGGGCTGCATCTCCGTGCTCTCCAATGTGCTGCCCAAGGAGGCGGTTCGGCTGTGCGAGCTGTTCTTCTCCGGCGATGTGCGCGGCGCTGCGGCGCTCCAGTGCCGTCTGCTGCCCGTCATAGACGCGCTGTTTTCCGAGGTCAATCCCATTCCGGTCAAGGCGGCGCTGGCAAAAATGGGCTACGGCACCGACACGCTGCGTCTTCCGCTCACCCCGATGGAGGAAGGACGCCGGGCCGTCCTTCTGAACGCGCTCGAAGCATGGGGTGTTTGAGATGACAAGGATCCTTCTGCACGGCGCAAACGGCGCGATGGGCAGAGCGCTTCGCGCGCTGCTGGACGCCGGATTTGCGGACTGCACCGCAGGGCCCATGGTCAGCCGCAGCGGAAACGGCGCGTTTGCGTCCTTTTCCGAAGTTCTGGAGCCTGCCGACATCGTGCTCGACTTTTCCTTTCACACCGCGACCGAAGGCGCGCTTGACTTTGCGCTGGAGCACGGCCTTCCCATCGTGATCGGCACCACCGGACACACGCAGCAGGAGAGCGCGCGCATCGAGCGCGCCTCAGAGCAGATCCCCGTCTTTTTTTCCGGCAACATGAGTCTCGGTATTGCGGCGCTCTGCGGCCTTGTGCGCGAGGCCGCGCGCCTGTTTCCGGAGGCGGAGATCGAGATCGTGGAGACGCATCACAGCCGCAAGGCGGACGCTCCGAGCGGCACGGCGCGTATGCTCGCCGCCGCCGTTCAAAAAGAGCGGCCGGAGGCAGCGCTTGTGTGCGGCCGCAGCGGCTTTTCACCGCGAACTCACAGCGAGATCGGCATATCCTCCATCCGCCTCGGCAGTGTGACCGGCATCCATGAGGTGCTGATCTCGACCGGAGCCGAAACGCTGAGTCTGAAGCACGAGGCGCATGACCGGCGGCTGTTCGCGGAGGGTGCGCTGCGGGCTGCCGTCTTCCTCTGCGGCAGGCAGCCCGGTCTTTACGATATGGACGATCTTTTGAAGGGAGACGCCCTATGAAAACAGCAAAATTCGGCGGCACGTCTCTGGCAGACGCAGCCCGCTTCCGGCAGGTAAAGCGCATCGTATCGGCAGACCCGGAGCTGCGCTTTGTCGTGGTCTCCGCCCCGGGAAAGCGCTCTGCGGAGGACAAAAAGGTGACGGATCTGCTGTATGACTGCCATGCCGCTGTAAAAACAGGCACAGACCCCGAGACTGCCTTTGCACCTGTCGCTGTGAGGTTCCGGCAGATCGCGCAGGAGCTCCGTCTCGGCATCGATCTGGAGGCGGAACTCCGGCAGATCGAAAAGGACCTGCGCTCCGGCGCGTCTGCTGCATACTGCGCCAGCCGCGGCGAATACCTCAGCGGGCGGATGCTGGCAGCCCTGCTGGGCTGGCCGTTTCTCGACCCGGCGGAGCTGCACTTCTTTGACGCTGACGGCGTCCCGCAGCACAAGCTGGCGGAGCAGGCGCTAATGCACAGGCTCCACGATATGGAGCGTGCCGTCATGCCCGGCTTCTACGGCGGCGGCGCGGACGGCCGCATCCACACGCTGCCGCGCGGCGGCTCGGATATCTCCGGAGCACTGCTGGCAAGCGCCTCCGGGTCGGATGCCTACGAAAACTGGACGGACGTGCCCGGCATTTTCCGCGCCGATCCTGCGATCGTGCCCAGCGCAAGGGCGATTCCCGCCATGGCCTATGACGAGGTACGGGAGCTTGCGTATATGGGCGCCAACGTGCTGCACGAGGACGCGGTGACGCCAGCCCGGCGTATGGGCATCCCCATTCACATCCGCTCCACGATGCAGCCAGACGCACCCGGCACCCTCGTCTCATCGCAGAGCCCTCCCTCCGCCTGTCCCGTCACGGGAATCGCGGGGCGCAAGGGCTACTGCTCCATACAAGTGGAGAAGGAAAACATGAACAGCGCCGTAGGCTACTGCCGCAGGATTCTCTCGGTGCTCGAAACGCACGAGATCCCCTTTGACCACATCGCAACGGGGCTTGGCAGCATCTCGTTCATCGCCCCGGCCGCGGCGGTCTCCGCCTGCCGCGAGGCGCTTTTGTCGGACATTTCCGCCGCCGTCCGCCCGGACAGCATCTGCGTTGCAGACGGGCTTGCCATGGTGTCCATCGTCGGACGGGACATGGCGGGAAGGCCGGGCGTCTCCGGCCGTCTGCTCTGTGCGCTCGGACGCGCCGGCATCAACGTGCGGATGGTCGTGCAGGGCACGCGCGAGATCAACATCACCGTTGGCATCAGCGAGCCGGAATATGAAAAAGCCGTGCACGCGGTGCACGGTGAATTCTTCCCGGAAGCGCCCCAGTGAGCCTTTGATCGCGCTCCTTCTTCGGTTCTGTTGACCTTGTTCCTTCCCCGGCGCGCCTCAGCCCGCCTTTTCTGATATCCTGCTGCGGAGCGCAGAAGCGCTCCGCTTTGTCCGATGCAGAAAAAGCGGCCGGCAGCGTTCAACTGCTAACCACCAAAAAAGCGGGGCAGTTCATCGCGCCCAAGGCCGCTTTTTGTGTCCTGTTTTATGAAAAAGACACTTCTTCCGCCCTTTGCGTCAGGCGGGACAACGCACAGACCGCGTACATATAGCCTGCAAGGATCAGCGGTGCCGGCAGCCCGTAGAGCAGCGGCGCCGGGATGATGCTCCAAAACAGCTTGAGCACGCCGATCTCTGCGCCGTAGGTGAAGAAGTAGTTCGCCTCCGGGCAGAGCGTGAGGCGTAACAGGAGATTGATAAGATGAGCGCCTACGGCAAGCAGACCAAAGGTCTTGAGGATCCGCGGGATATCCTTGGTGTCGGGGCGGTAAAAGCCTAGCGTCGCCAGACTCAGGCCGCAGACAATAAGGAGAGCGTGCGTCACATAGTAGCCAAAAATTCGCGGCAGGAACAGTGAAAAGCCGGAGAACAGAGGCTCCGGGAAGAGCAGCGCCATCAGTGCGCCAAGGG
>OLOA01000906.1_pt1 | contig 31124 bp, 29 predicted proteins | sample 1672201 | NCBI WGS metagenome assembly OLOA01 (sample SAMEA3136658, study PRJEB25190) | human gut metagenome
CCCAGGCGCTGGATGCCGTCGCGGATGGTCTCCTCGTCGGCGTTGGTGAAGTTCAAGCGCATGGTGGAGCGCGCGCCCGGCTCGGGGTAGAACGGGTCGCCCGGCACGAAGGCCACGTTGCGCTCAAGCGCCTTCGGGAACAACTCCATGGTGGAAATGCCCTCGGGCAGCGTCGCCCAGAGGAACATGCCGCCCTCGGGCTTGGTGAAGCTTACCTCGGCGGGGAAGAACTCGGCCATGGCGTCGGTCATCGCGCGGGCCTGGGTGCGGTACAGCTCGCGGATCTTCACCAGGTGCTCGTCCAGGTCATTGTGACGCAGGTAGTCGAGCACCACGAACTGAGCGAACACGTTGGTGTGCAGGTCGGCGGCCTCCTTGGCGGTGTTGAGCGCCTTCAGCAGGTCGTGATCCTTCGTGAGCAGGTACCCCATGCGGAAGCCGGGGGTGACCGTCTTCGAGAACGAACCCATGATCACGCCGTGGGGCAGCGCGGTGCCGCCGATGTAGGGCAGCGAGTCGCCCTCGAAGCGCAGCTCGCCGTAGGGGTCGTCCTCCACTACCACGATGTTGCGGCCGGCCAGCACCTCGCGCACCTGCTCGCGATTCTCGGCGGTGTAGGTGAGGCCCGTGGGATTCTGGAAGTTCGGGATGAGGTAGATCATCTTCGCGCCGGCATCGAGCGCCGCGTTCAGCTCGTCGATGTTCAGGCCCTCTTCGGTCAGCTCCACCTCGCGGAAGACGGGCTGCTGCAGCGCGAACGCCTGGATGGCAGCCAGGTACGTGGGCTTTTCCACGATGACGCCGTCGCCCTTGTCCAGCAGCACCTTGCCGAGCAGATCGAGCACCTGCTGCGAGCCGGTGGTCACGAGCACGTCCTCTTCGGTGTAGTCGGTGCCGAAGCGGTGGTTGTAGCGCTCGGCGATCCAGGCGCGCAGCTCGGGCACGCCGGCGGTGACGGAGTACTGGAAGGCCTCCGGGCCGCGCTCGGCCACCACGCGCTGCATCGATTCCAGCAGCTTTTCCTGTGGGAAGGAAATGGGGTTCGGCAGGCCGCCGGCGAAGGAGGTCACCGCAGGATCGGACGCGGCGGCCAGAATGGCGCGCACGAACGACGGCGGCGTGTTGGTGATGCCGTCAGACAGAAGCTCGTCGATGGGGAATTCCCCGACGGTCTCGGTGGTTTCGGTCGCGATGGTCTCGTTGGTCATGGTTGTTGCCTCCGCTCGGTTGAAAGCGCTTCGTCGATGGCGTTGCGTTCGTTGACTAATCTGCTCTTCCATTTTTCCACGAACCGGCCTGTGTGCAACCATTATTTCGGCTTACGTGTAGAAGTGCTCCGCTTTGGGCGCAAACTCCGTCTTTGACAAAACTTGAGGTTTGGTACCCCGTGATCGGTTTTTAGCCCGAACTTTGGCGAAAGTCGAGGTTTGGTATCCCGATTTCTGTCAACTTCGGCGATTTGGTTCCCGGGGCCTGGAGAAACGCCTGGTCGCGAAGCGCGCGAGCGGCCTTCGCGGGTACCAAACCTCGAGATTCGCCCAAGGGCGGGTACCAAACCTCGGATCTTGCCGCGAAAAGGTACCAAATCACGCGATTTCGCCAGAATTTTCTCTTCACGCGGTACCAAATCTCCGATCTCGCCACCGCCCCGTTCCGCTGCGGTACCAAACCGCCGATCTTGGCAAGGAAGGCTGTGGAACTGAATCTCTAAAACGTCTCCTTGTGCACCTTCCCCAGCAGCGCTTCGTCGAAGGGGCGGCGCGGGGCTTCGGCTCCGGGCATGCCGAGGGAGAGGATGGCCTCCAGCTGGTAAGGAGCTGGCACCTTCAGGAGGTTCGCGACGAACTCGTGGGTCGAGCGTCCGTCGGCCGCCTGGCGCAGACGGCCCTGAATCCAGCAGCTGCCCACACCCGAGGCTGCCGCCTCCAGCTGCATGTTCGCCATGACGATGGAGCAGTCCTCCACCCAGGTGTCGGCGAGTGTCGGGTCGGCCACCACGACGATGGCCGCGTCGGCTCCGGTGAGCATGCCCGCGCCCTGCTCGCGGCATTCGGCCAGATCGTCCAGCATGGCTCGGTCGCGCACGACGATGAGTTCCCACGGCCGCCGCGAGCGCCCCGATGCCGAGCGCAGCGCCGCCTCCAGAATGCGGTCGAGCAGCGCTTGCGGCACCGGCTCGCCGGAATAGCGGCGCAGGCTGCGGCGGCGCGCCATGGCGTCCAGCACGTCCACGCCGGCCTGGGGCGCGAACTCGGCCTTATTCGGCAGAATTTCCAGCCAGCAGCCGTCGGGGTCTTCGATGAAGTACAGCCCCATGGCCTCGTTCACGTGGCAAATGCAGCCCATCTCCTCATGCAATGCGCGGGCCGCTTCGTAGTCGTCCACGATGAAGGCCAGGTGCGAGTCGCGGCCGCCATTGTCGTAGGGCTCGGTGCGCCCGCGGTTCCAGGTGAGTTCCAATTGGAAGCCCGAGGCGTCGCTGCCCATGAACACGTTGGTCCACGAGCCGTCCTCGGGCCCCATGCGGCGAATCTCGGTCATGCCGAGCGCCTTCTCGTAAAACGCGATCGACTTCTCCAAATCCAGCACATGCAGGCACCGGTGAATAGCTTTCCCGTCCATGCGATTCCTTTCTCAAGTGTTCGCGAAGATATGAGTCCGCTGGCATTTTAGCCTGAGGATTGGCTCTCTACGACTTCGTCGTGAACTGGTTGCGGCACTTCGGGCACGTGATCTTCAGCGTGCCCTTGCCCTTGGGCACCGAAAGCGACTGGCCGCACTGCGGGCACTTCAGGAACTTGGTCGTCTTGCGCTGATCCCACCGCGTGTTGAAACGAGCCCAGGCAGCGCGTGGTTTGGCCGTGAGTGCGATGTAGCGGGCGTTTTCCCGAGCGCGGGCGGCAATATTGCGCGAGAAGCAGCGGAACATGAAGTACAACAGGAACACCATGCCGATAAGCGAGCAAATGCCCAGGCCGGTGACGATTTCCAGGAACGTGAACAGCACGCCCATCCACAGCGACGCGCGCGCCAGCGCATCCGGCCCGTTGCGCCCCGCCATGAAGTTCGCCAACTTATACGGCAGATTTTGGAAGAAGTTGCTCATAGGTGCCTCCTTGGCTGTTCGACAGGCACCTTATCATGGGCACAAATGGTTGCATGAAACAATTATCAAACTGGCATAACTGCAACATCTCTTGATATCGTGCTGCTGAGAAGGCTTTATTGCTGGGCCATCGAAACCCCGTAGGGGCGGACTTTAGTCCGTCCTCGTGTTCCGATAGTGGCTACGTCTGGGGGTGGGGGGGGGTGACTAAAGTCGCCCTCTGCGCCCTCTGCGGGAAGACCGATCAACCATGTCGAAATATGTGTTTCTTCTCGAACGGGAAAAGGTGCGCTATAATTCCCTTCACGCATGCGGGCGTCGCCAAGTGGTAAGGCCCAAGCTTCCCAAGCTGTTGCACTACCAGGTGCAATTTCTCTTGAAAAGCCTTTCTGACCTCGTAAGATTTGTAAACCGTCTTTCATTGTAACAAGCGCACGGGATAAAAGACGGGAAAAATCGACACGTTTTCATTTCATTTCAAAATGCTCATAGGAATGCAAGAACGCCGTCTTCGAGACGGCGTTCGATTTTGTCATATGGAGCGGGCGACGGGACTCGAACCCGCGAAATCCTGGCTTGGGAAGCCAGTGCCTTACCACTTGGCGACGCCCGCGTTCCGTCAAATTATACGACATTGCTCTTCGATGGCTCCGACTAATAGATAAAACCACAATCTTGACCGACGGAACGGATGTAGGTTGATTCGCGAGTTGATCCGTACACCTTCACTTTTTCTCAAAACTCAGCTGGACGCGTGCGGCTGAGTTCGGGATGCTTCCCCCGACAGCGGCGCCGAAGGGGCGCCGCGCGAGCGGAAGGAGATTCCGATGTCCCAGAGAGGGCAGAGGCTCTACAGGAGGCTCGACCGCGCCGAGAGGGCCGCGATAGAGCGGGGGCTGGACAAGAACCGGCCGGCCCGCGCGATGGCGCGCGACCTGGGGAGGTCCCAGTCGAGCGTCGCCGACGAGGTCAGGCGCAACCGCACCGTCGCGCGCGGGCCGGGCAAGGGATCGAGGGTCGAGTCGGTGCCCGAGGGCGCCTGCGCCAGGCTCCGCGGCTGGCCGCACGTCTGCAACGGCTGCAACAAGCGCCGCTACCACTGCTCGATGCCGTTCCGCTGCGAGTACTCCGCGGCCCGCGCCCAGCTGCTGGCCGACGGCGAGCTGTCCGCCGCCAGGCGCGGGGTGGACCGCGCGGAGGAGGAGTTCGAGTCCATCGCCGCCAAGATCAGGGCCGACCTGGCCCGCGGCCTGTCGCCGGCGCAGATAGCCGACGCCCGCTCGTCCGAGTTCAGGGCCGCCCCCTCCACCATCTACCGCTGGATAGAGCGGGGCTACGCCGGCATGTCCAACATGGACCTGCGCCGCAAGGTGGGGTACAGGCCGAGGAGGAGGGCGGCGCCCGCGCCGACGCCGCACGGCCCGGAGCGCTCCTTCTCGGCGTTCTCGGCGCTCCCGGAGGGCGAGCGCGAGGCCGCCTGCGAGATGGACACGGTGATCGGGCGCGCCGCCGACCGGCAGTGCGTCCTCACGCTCTACCTGCGCTGCTGCCGCGCGCAGCTGTGCCCTATCCTGTCTTTGGGGTCGGGAGATACGACGTAGTGTTTGTAGGTGCGCACGCGCTTTCCGCGCCAGGGCAGGTCGTTTCCGAAGGCGCGGCGCGTGGAGTCCATGACGCGCGCCCAGTCGAAAGCTGCGTCCGGATGCATGGGGTCGGGAACGTCGATGTTGATGTAGTCGCTTGCGAGAGCGCGGTTCTTGCGCGTGAGGTAGCGGCAGATGCCGCGTGCGGAGGTGTGCCCGGCGATGGTCTTGAGCATCGGCACGGCGCGTCACTGCCCGATGGCCGCGATGGCGCGCTGCGATATGGCCTCCGCCTCGCGCCGCAGCGCCTCGATGCCCGGCTGCATGGCGGCGAGTCTTGCCGATGTGCGGTCGAGCTCTTCGAGCACGTCTGAGGTGTCCATGTCGTTGGCGCGAAGGTAGTAGGCGATGGCGTTCAGGGCGTGCACGGCCTGGTTGTAGTGGTGCCCCCACCGCCGCATCTCCCGGGCGAGCTTCAAGGCTGTCACCCGGTCTATGACGACGAGGTTGCCGCCTTCCCCGACCGAGGATGCGGGCAGCTGCAGAAGCGTGCGGATGAGGTCTGAGAGCGTCATGCCGAGGCTTTTGGCGAGCGCCTTCGCGCGGGTGACCTCATCTTCGGACATGCGCACGTGAATCTGCTTGGGGTGTCGCTCCATCGCGTCGGCCGGAGTCTCCTTCCGAGTTGGGTTTCCAAGGAGGCTCGGCCGACGCTTTCAGGGGCGCGGGGAATCCCCCGCAAAGAGCGTAGCCGAGCACGGCGAGGCGTGTGATGCCGCCGTGCCGTTTCGGGAAGATTCGTCCTCATAACGATGCCGCCCGAAACGTGCATGAATCGCGCCTTCCGAAGAGAATGCACGCGGCGGTCAAGAGCTATTCCGTGGACCGTGTGCACGGAATAGGCCTCTTGCTTTGCTGCAAAACATATTGACATATTTCGATGTTTGAATATACTAGCTAACACATTTACAAACTTCGATATATGGGAGCAAGCATGTGCGTATGCAGAAGACGCTATCGGTGCCGGTCGGTGTAGCGAGACTCCGACACTTCTTTTGTCCCATCCGCTCAACCCTTGGGCGCGGACGGCAGCAGACATCACCCCCTTGCCTGCTGCCGGCTTCCGCCGCCGATAGGAGATACCATGCTCGAAAACCTTTTCACCGTGGAGAACCTGCTCTCGGTCGGAGGAACCTTCCTCTACCTGTTCGGAGAGCTGTTCGCCCTCTTCATAGCCATCAGCTTCCTCGTGGCGCTCCTGCAGATATGGGTGTCGAAGGACCGCATCAAGCGCCTGCTCACCCGCCCGCACAAGGTGGAGAATGCCATACTTGGCGCGCTGCTCGGCAGCGTGACGCCCTTCTGCTCGTGCTCCACCATCCCCGTGCTCGTGGGCCTGTTCAAGAGCGGCGCGCCGTTCTCGGGGGCTATATCATTCCTCATGACCTCTCCCATCCTGAACCCGGCCATCATCGCGCTACTGCTGGTGTTCTTCGGACCGCTTCCTACCGTCGTGTATGCCCTCATCACCTTCGTATTCGCGATTTGCGTTGGGCTCCTGCTCGACAAACTCGGCTTCTCGCGCTACGTGAAGAACGTGAATGTCTCGGGCGGCTGCGGTTGCGAGGACATCACCTGGGAGAAGCTCGAAGGCACGTTCTGGCAGAAGCAGTGGCAGGCATGCAAGTACGCCGTGAAGGACGCCATCGGCCTGTTCAAGGGCGTCATAGGCTGGCTGCTTCTGGGCGCGGGCATCGGCGCGTTCATCTACGGCTTCGTACCCACCGAGCTTCTGGAGAACTTCGCCGGGGCGGACAACCTCTGGGCCATCCCGCTCGCAGCGGTCATCGGCATCCCCATGTACATCCGGGTGGAGACGATGATCCCCATCGCTGGCATCCTCATGGACAAGGGCGTCTCCGCCGGCATCGTCATCGCGCTCATCCTGGGAGGCGCGGGCGCCTCCATCCCCGAGGTGTCGCTTCTGAACAGCATCTTCAAGAAGCAGATGGTCGTCACGTTCGTGCTCTGCATCTTCCTGGTGGCGGTGGGCACGGGCTTCGCGTTCACGCTGTTCTCTCTTTAGCGCAGCCGATTCGAGGAAAGGAATCCTGTCGTGTGCGTCATCGTCTACAAGCCACTCGAAGCTCCGTTGCCGAAGGAGCCGTTACTGCGAATCTGCTGGAAGCGCAACCCGGACGGTGCGGGGCTCATGTGGCCCGAGAACGGCACCCTGCACTTCATCAAAGGGCTTATGACATGGGAAAGCTTCCTGGAGGCATGGCGTTCCCTGAGCGGCCGCCAAGACATGGAGCAGGTTCCCATCGCCATCCATTTCCGCGTCTCCACATCGGGAAAGGTGGATTCGCAGCAATGCCATCCCTTCCCGATAGGGGCTGCAAGCGCTTCTCTTGCGCTCAAAGGACGAGCCGAGGCGGCCTTCATGCACAATGGGGAGCTCTCTCAGATGGATGCCGCGGAAGGCGAGTCGGACACCATGGCCTTCATGAGGTCGATAGTAAGGCCCCTTTGCTGTTGCAACCATAACTGCCTCTCAGACAAGCAAGCTTTGAGAAGCATAGACGAGGGACGCGAGGAGTCCCGGTTTCTCATGATGGACGGCCGGGGAAGAACCAGGCTGTTCGGTGACTGGATCTACGACTCCGGGCTTCTCTTCTCGAAGCGCAGCTATCAACCGAAGAGGCGTCTTCCCGCGGCTGTGACGCAACCAGCGTAAGTGAGCTAGTCCGTTTCTAGATATGCAAAGACGCATAGAAAGGAGGTCAAATGGAAGCAATAGGGACATTCCTCATGGACCAGGTGCTAAAGATGCAGTGGCTCTCCGACCTGATCGCGGGGCTTCTGGGCGCGGCAGGGCTGGACACGGCCTCGCAGTGGGGCGGCACACTGCACTTCTTCATCTACGACACCATCAAGATCGTCATCCTGCTGTGCGTGACGATCTTCGTCATCAGCTACATCCAAAGCTACTTTCCGCCCGAACGCAGCAAGCGCATCCTCGGGCGGTTCAAGGGCGTCGGCGGCAACATCGCGGGAGCGCTTTTGGGCACGGTGACGCCGTTCTGCGCGTGCTCGTCCATCCCGCTGTTCATCGCGTTCACGCGAGCGGGGCTGCCGCTCGGCGTGACGTTCTCGTTCCTCATCTCGTCGCCCATGGTGGACATAGCCTCCATCATCCTCATCATGAGCATCTTCGGGCCACACGTGGCCTTCATCTACACGGTGGTAGGGCTCGTCATCGCCGTTGCGGGCGGAACGGCCATCGAGCACATGGGGCTCGCGGACCAGGTGGCCGACTTCGTACGCGGCGAGGCGGTGGAGGCGGACACGAGCGAGACGATGACCCGGCGCGACCGCGTGCGCTACGCGCTCGGGCAGACCGGCGAGACCTTTCGCAAGGTGTTCCCGTTCATCCTCGTCGGCGTGGCCGTGGGCGCCCTCATCCACAACTGGATCCCCCAGGACGTCATCGAGGCCGTGCTGGGCGACGGCAACCCCTTCGCGGTGGTGCTCGCCACGCTCATCGGCGCGCCCATCTACGCCGACATCTTCGGCACCATCCCCATCGCTGAGGCGCTGTTCCAGAAGGGTGTCGGACTCGGCACCATCCTCGCGTTCATGATGAGCGTGACGGTGCTCTCCATCCCCTCACTCACCATGCTCTCACGCGTGGTGAGGCCGAAGCTGCTCGCGGCCTTCGTGGGCGTGTGCCTGGCGGGGATGATCGTCAGCGGCTATGTGTTCAACTGGCTGCAACCCTTCGTGTAAGCGCACGAACGACCCGACCCGCGCAAAGCGGACCACGCGCAATGGAAACCCAAGCAAGCAACAAACGACAGATAGGAGAGATCATGGGACTGTTCGACAAGCTGTTCGGCAACGAGGAGAAGAAGGGCGGATGCTGCGACATCCATATAGAAGAGGTCGCGGAATCGCAGAATGGCGATTCGTCGCAGACGGATGTAGAAGGAAGCGCGCCCTCGCCAGCGCAGGAGCTCGTCGTCATGGGGCCGGGCTGCAGGAAGTGCCATCAGTTGGAAGAGAACGCGAGAGCGGCTGTGGAAGGCATCGCCAGGCCTATCGCCGTGCGCCATGTGTCGGACGCTGCGACCATGGCCGCCGCCGGGGTCATGGCCACCCCCGCACTCGTCGTGGACGGCAAGGTGGTCTCCCAGGGCAAGGTGCTGAGCGCCGCCGAGATCGCCGGGATGCTCTGATCCCCGTGGGAAAGAAGAGAAGCGCCGCCTCCGCGAAGCCAGCCAGACCACGTCCCGCTTCGGACAACGCAGCTGCAGGCAGCAAACGCAGGGCGATCATCGCCGTCATCATGATAGCCATCGTGCTCGTGGGAGCATGGGCCATCAAGGGCGCCGGCGAACCTGCAGGAGCGCTTGGCGAATACGCTGCCGGTGCGGAAGGTGACATCTGGGCGTTGGAAGCATCTTCGGTCAGCATGAGCGACATCGCCGCCGCCAACGTGCCGGCCGTCATCGACTTCGGGTCCGACAGCTGCGCCCCCTGCAAGGCGATGGCGCCCGTCCTTGAGGAGGCGAACCGCTCCGCGCAGGGGAGCGCCATCGTCAAGTTCGTGGACGTATGGAAGCATCCGAATGCAGCGAACGGCCTCCCGGTGCAGGTGATACCCACGCAACTGCTCGTGATGCCGGGCGGTGCCCCCTACGTGCCCAGCGCCAGCCTCTCCGACGAGTTCGGGCTCGAGTTCTCCCGGTACGACGACGAGTCCGGCAACCACGCATACACCACGCACCAAGGGGCCCTCAACCAGGAGCAGATGGATGCGATCCTCGCGGACATGGGAGTGTAGCCAATGGATGCGGCCATAAGTTGGATAGCGGCCTTCATTGGCGAGAACGCATGGTTCGCGCCTTTGGCGGCTTTCGCGGGAGGCGTGCTCACCTCCTTCACGCCCTGCTCGCTGTCCGGCGCGTCGCTGGCCATCGCCTATGTGGGAGGGGTCGAGCAGAAGGGCACATCGCAGTCGCTCAAGCTCTCGCTCGTCTTTGCTTTGGGCACGGCAGTGGCGTTCTGCGCACTCGGCATCGTTGCGACGGCGGCGGGCAGCTTGCTCGGAAGCGGCGGAGGCTGGCTCTACATCATCTTGGGCGTCCTCATGCTCGCTACGGCGCTCCAAGTGTGCGGCGTCGTCGAGATAATCCCCTCGACATACCTTACCTCCAAGAACACGAAGCGAGGGTACGCGGGGGCGCTCGTCACCGGCGTGCTCGCTGGCATCTTCGCCTCTCCGTGCTCCACGCCCGTGCTTATAGCTCTGCTCGCAGTGGTGGCCTCAAGCGGGAGTATTGCTTGGAGCGCGGTCATGCTCGTCGCGTACTCTGTCGGCCATAGCATCCTCGCGGTGATCGCCGGGACCTCCACAGGTTTCGTGAAGTCGCTCTCGGAAAGCAAGCGTTACGGTCGGCTCTCCAATGTCTTTAAATACGTGATGGGAGCCGTAATAGCGCTCATCGGAATCTACCTCATCTACACAGCCCTTTAGAAGGAGACGGTATGGCATCCAAGGGAAAAGGCACGATGGCGAGGCTCGGAGCGTTCGACCGCCTGCTTACGCTTTGGATATTCCTGGCAATGGCGGCAGGCGTCGGCATCGGGGCCGCCTTCCCGGGCGTCTCCGACGCGCTCGACTCCATGAGCGTCGGGACAACGAATATCCCCATCGCCGCCGGGCTCATCCTCATGATGTACTCGCCCTTGGCGAAGGTCCAGTACTCGAAGATGCCGGAGGTCTTTAGGGACAAGAGGCTCCTTGCCCTCTCCCTTCTGCTCAACTGGGTGGTTTGCCCCATCCTCATGTTCGCCCTCGCGCTCATCTTCCTGAACGATGCCCCCGCCTACATGAGCGGCATCATCATGATCGGGCTCGCCCGATGCATCGCGATGGTGCTCGTTTGGAACGAGCTCGCGGGAGGCGACAACAACTACGCGGCCGGGCTCGTGGCGGTGAACGCCGTATTCCAGGTCCTCTTGTACGGTCCCATGGCTTGGTTCTTTCTGGCCGTGGCAGCGCCCGCGTTCGGGGTTCAGGCGGCCATGGTCGATGTGTCCATGTGGGAGATCGCCCAGAGCGTGCTCGTCTACCTCGGCATCCCGCTTGTGGCGGGAGCTATCACGCGCGGCCTTTTCGTGCGCACTAGAGGGGAGGATTACTTTGAAAAGAGGGTAGTTCCGAAAATATCGAAGATCACGCCCGTCGCCCTGCTGTTCACCATCGTCGTCATGTTCTCGCTGAAGGGCGATATGATCGCGCAGTTGCCGCTTGACGTGCTGCGCATTGCGATACCCCTCGTCGTCTACTTCGTCGTGACGTTCTTCGCGAGTGCTTGGCTGGCGTACCGGCTGGGTGCGGCCTACCCGCGCATGGCGTCCATCGCCTTCACTGCCACGGGCAACAACTTCGAGCTGACCATCGCCGTTGCCGCGGCGACGTTCGGGCTGGCATCGGGAGAGGCGTTCGCTGCCGTGGTCGGCCCCCTCATCGAGGTCCCTGCGCTCATCCTTCTCGTGAACGCGTCCCTGGGACTTGGGAAGAGGTGGTGCGGGAGCGCCGGACTCAACCAAGAACGAGATTTCGATTCCCAGAACCTTGACTGAAAGCGACGGGTGGAGGAACATATTTAAATATATCAATGGATATTAGCCATGGGGGTTAATGATGAACACAGAGGAAGCGGCGCGCGCGTTCAAGGCCCTCGGCGACGAGAACCGCTTGCGAATCGCAAGGATCGTTGCCGAGAGAGGCGAGATATGCGCCTGTCATCTTCTCGACGAGCTCGACATGACGCAGCCCACCCTCTCCCACCACATGAAGCTGCTCCGGGACTGCGGAGTAGTGAAGGCGAGGAAGGAAGGGCGCTGGATGCACTACTCGCTGAACCGGGAAGTCGTCGGTGCGCTTGCCTCGTTGCTGGAAGAACTGGGGTAGCGCCAGCAAGCATTCCGTCGATGATAAAGCCGCCTCGGCCCTGTTAGCCATAGCCTTCGAGCTGAGCAAAGACGTGTTTACCGACAAGGACACAGAGATTTCACCACGGGGCGGAATAGTTGGATCATGCGGGAGAAATAGCTGCGCGGATGGATGCCGTGCGCGAAAGGCGCGGCATCAGCATCGCGGAGCTTGCGCGTCGGGCCGGAATCGACGGCAAGAGGCTCTGGTACGTCCTGAGAGGGAACAGAACAATGAGGGCCGATGAGTTCGTCCGACTATGCGCGGTGCTTGATTTGGAAATATATCATTTCCTTACAAGAGCCCAGGCAAAGGAGCTGAGGGCCAACAAGATACGGTCAGGCGGAGAATGGCAGCGTGCCAGTGAGGTCAGGAATACGCTAAAGGGCGATTCGTGCGAACGCTGATTGGCTCGTCCATGAAAAAGCCCTCCGACCCGAAGGCCGGAGGGCTCGCCCCTCGTGATGGAGACCAGGAGGTCTAAGCGGCCTCCGGGAGGGTCTGCAGGTCGGCCCCGGTCGGAATGTTCGCTGCGGATCGCGGCTGAAGCTGCTCGAAGGATTCCCCGAGGGCGTTCAGGTGGTGGCGAATCATCGCTCGGCTGTCGCCCATGACGAGCATCGCGATGTTGTCGAAGCGTACCGCCATGTCCACAGCGTCCTCGTGCTCGGCGAACCATGCGAGGGCGACCATCTCGCGGCGCTCACGGACGCCTGCGCTGCATCGCTCGGTCGGGAACCCCTTATCGGTGTCGCGGCGTGCGCTCACGTCCACGAACACGATGGCGTCCCCGTCCTCGGCGATCACGTCGCACGTCCCGGCTGGGCACTTCCAGGCGGTTTCAAGCACGGTGTAACCGCGGTGCTCCAGGTAGCGGCTCGCCGCCTTCGTCGCCTTGTCGTTCAGATTGCTCATGGTAGACCTCCTAAGTCTATTCGGCTGGGCCCTTTGCCCCGCCTCGTGACCCGTCTGCCGTCCGAGGTTCGGGCACCCGCGCAAGGGAGGAAGCGAAACCCGGAAGGGCTTGAGTTTTCCGGAGGTCTTGGAAGGAAGCGCTCCCGGCGGAAAAGTTTTCGCGGCCCTTGCGCGGGCGCGCGGTTCTCGGCGAGCATGCGGGATCAGAGGCGGGAGGGATTGGCCGGATGCGGAGGTCGGCCATGCGGGATGAAGGGCAACTCAGGAGAGCGGCTTCTCGCAGGCTAGGGCGAGAGAGGCAAAGAGAAAGCCCGCCGACCGGGTGGCCGACGGGCTTCGATGGAATTGCGAGCGCTCAGGTTGCGGCCTGCTCAACTCGTGGGCGGATGCGGGCCATGTCGCCGTGGACGTAGTTGTTGCAGTTCCACGAGAAGTCGCCGTCGTGGTCGTAATGGGCGACGTACGGCATGTCAGGGTAGACGATCTTCTTCCCGCCGTTCGGAGCATCGACCTCCACTGCGATGCGGTTGCCGTTCGGTTGCCCGAAGCCGACGACCGGGAAGGCCTCCCACTTGCCGCGCACGCTGTCGTACATCCACACCTCGTCGCCGACCTGAAGCTCGCTTGCCGGAACCTCCACCGAGTCCAGAAGCTCGCCGAGGCGAAGCTCCTCGGGCATGGAGGCGTCGAAGGCGCGGAGCGTGTCGTCGAACTTGTGCCAGTCCTCCTCCTCGGAGGGCCCGAAGGAGCGCATCCCGACGGGGTTCCAGTCCGAGTCGTACTCCGTCCGCAGGTGGTCGGCGATGCGCCAGCCCTCGATGACGTAGATGCCGTTGTCGCCGGGGTCCATCTGCCGGTCGGTGGTGTAGGCTCCGACGCCGAGCGAGAGGGAGCCTCCGAAGAAGTTGCCCATCACCTGGCAGATGCGGGCGAAGCCGTACTCGTCCGAGCTAGGCGCCCGGTAGCCCTGCAGCTCGCAGTACTTGAGCAGCGGCTCTACGGTGTCGCGCCCTCCGTTCCAGTGAAGGTAGACGCCGACCTTGCGCTCCGGCGTGGTGATGACCGCTCGATTTCCCATGATGACCTCCTGGTGTTCGCGGCGCCCCTCCTTCAGGGGCGCCTCCTTGGGCCTGCGACCGCGCGGGAGGGCGTCCGGGCGCAAGGGGGGAAGCGAAAACCGCAGGCCTGAGCTTCCGGTCACGAACGTGGTCTTTCAGCGGAAGGTTTTTCGCGGCCCTTGGCACCCGGGCGCCGTCCCGTGCAGCGTGGCTCCCAAGGTGGATGCACCTGGAGGGAGGGGCAGATGCCAGGAGGCGGCCTTGGAATCGGCATCGTCCGTTCGGGGCGCTTCATCGGCGGAGCCTGTCTGCGAGGACGAGGGACAGAAGCTCGCTCGCGCCCGAGTCGATGGAATCCGCGCCGCCGAAGCGCTCGCGGACGCGCTCGCACTCCTCGGGGGAGATGTCGCGGCTCCCTCCCGTCTCGGGGTCGAACCCGGTGAACACCATGTCGCCGAACACGATGGTGAAAAGATCGCCTTCGCGAACTGGCGTCCTGAAGTCGAGCTGGCTCAGGAACCTGGCGTCCTCCATGGCCTTGTCGGCGTAGACCGCACGGTTGGCGTCGAGGAAGGTCGCGCCGAGTGCCCCCTCCTCGTTGCAGTAGCCCGCGGGCGCGTCGTCGAAGAGCCAGGGAAGCGGCTCGATCGGGCCGTCGACGCAGCCCTGGAGCGCCTTGAGGAAGCTGCCGCTCTCGTCGGATTCGAGGGTCTTGAACTCGGGCTCGCGGCCCACGGGAACGATCATCACATCGAGCGTGCGTTTCATGTCGGTGCCTCCTTGTCGGTGGGAATGAGAAGAGAAGGGGTCGCCCGACCCGTGGCTGGGGCCGGGCGGTTGGAAGGCGTGTCAGGCCGCCTTTGCCAGGGCGGGGTCGTCGGCATCGTCCTCGTTCACGTCGAACGGCGGCTCCTCAAGGGGCTGCTCGTCGGCGTCGAAGGGAGGCTCGTCGTCCGCATCGGTCTCGGCATCGCCTTCGCCGAAGATCTCGTCCTCGGCGGCGAAGATCCCGTGGAGGTGGTCCATCAGGTCGCGCTCCTCCTCGGAGAGCTCGTACCCTGCGGGCATGAGCACGTCGTCCATGAAGGAGACGAAGCCGAGCAGGTCGTCAACGTCGTAGGACCAGGGCTCGTAGCCGCACTTGAGGGCGCGGTCGGGGATGCTGGGAACGCAGGCCGGGATGGTGCGCATCAGGATGAACTGGTCGAGCGCCTTGCCGCGCGGCTCCTTGAAGCTCTCCCAGGTGTCGTCGGGCTCGCACTTGTAGTAGGTTTCGAAGGTCTCGTGGACCCACTGGCGCAGCTTCGACTGGCCTTTGGCCGGGAACTTCGGGTAGACGGACTTGGCGAACTCCGCGATACGCCCGTCCATGGCCTCTAGCGTCGCCTTGCGCCCGAGGTAGGCCTCTGTCTCCGCGACCTCCTCGGGAGTGGGCTGGTAGTCGTGGGACTCATCGTCGCAGTAGAAGGTGGTGTCGGCCCCCTCGCCCCAGGCTTGGGGCTTCACGACGGCCACGAGGCCGGGGTGCCCGCACTCGCCGTCGCAACCGTGGTAGCCCTCGCCGAGGGAGTCCGCATCTACCACCTTGATGCCGAGCGATTCCAGACGCGCCGTCTCCTCCTCCGCCGCTGCGCGGGCGCGGGCCTTGCGGCAGACCGCCTGGCGGTCCCAGTGGCTCTTCTTGGAGAGCACGGCCACCACGTCGTCCTCGGTGAGCACGTCGTCGTATTCGCCCATGAGCGCCACGGCCTCGAAGTCCAGGTTCACGGCGTCCACCGGCACGACCTTCGTGCCGCGCACGTAGGACTCGGCCTTGTCCTCGGGGATGTCGGCACTGACGGCGGCGTCGGCGACCGGGATTCCCAGCGAGAGCATCGTCTGGATGCCGCGCCCGCGCTCGGCCTCGGTCAGCTCCTTGCGGTGGTTGTTCTCCGCGTTGAGGATCTGCGCGATCCTGGCGTCGTCCCAGCCGTCCATCACGTAGGCGTCGGCCTCAACGAGTCCGAGCGACCTCATGGCTGCGGTGCGGCGGTGTCCCACGACGAGCTGGTAGGCCTCGCCATCGGCCACCACGATGAGCGGCGTGATCTGGCCGTTCACCTCGATGCTGCGGGCGAGCCCGGACACGTCTCCCAGCTCCTTGCGGTTCTGGTAGCTGCTCTCGACGCACTGGGAGAGCGGGATTCTCGTCGTTTCCATGATTTCGACCTCCTTGTCGGTTCGGCCCGCCCCCTATGGGCTGCCCTTGTGGCCCGTGCACTGGACGGGGTTCGGGAGGCGTGCCAAGGGAGGAAGCGAAACCCGGAAGGGCCTGAGTTTTCTGAAGGATTTGAAAGAGGGATCGCCCTTCAGAAAAGTTTTCGCGGCCCTTGCGCGCCGCCCGGCTCCCGGCCGAGCATTCGGACATCAAGGCCGCCGGGGGCTCGGGGCCGCGCCTGCGGAGGCCGGATGGCGACAGAGGAAGCCGCCCCGTTGCGTCGATGTTCCGCTTTCGGGAACGCATGGTTTCTGGGCGATGACGGCTCGCGTAGAATGGAGATATGGAAGAAACGGAAAAGACATACACCGCTTGGGGCCTAGACGGCGGCGTGCACGAGGTGCAAGGTTTGAAGCCCATGCTGACGCCGGAAGGGCAAGTCGAACTGCTGAAGGCGAAGGGCGTCACGTTCGAGCGCTGCAGCGAGGATCAGGCCATCGATGCGCTGTCGCGACAGGGCACGTTCATGCACCTCGCATCGTGCAGACGGCTGTTCCAAAAGCACGCAGAGGGCCGAGATAGGGGGCTGTATGTAAAGCTGGACTTCGCCGATCTGCTCGCTTTGAACGGGCTCGATGCTAGGATTCGACGCGCGTTCCTGTTCGCCGCCCAAGACGTGGAGCGTTTTGCGAAGACGGCCGTCATCACCCGCATATCGGAGGATCCCGCGGAGGACGGCTATGGCATAGTGGCCGACTTCATGGAGTCGCAGCAAGGGCGCTATCGCGGCTACATTGAGCGAGACTTGTCACTGCGCATGAGCGCGGAGGTCGAGGGCGACATCTACTCAGGAAGGATCATCGCGCACTACAGCGAGGCCATGCCTGTCTGGGCGTTCCTGGAAGTAGTCACGTTCGGAACGCTACTCGCCTTCTACCTGTTCTGCTCGGAGCGCTGGGAAGATGCCGCGATGAGGGAGGAGCACTACATCCTCAAGGGCGTTAAATCCGTGCGCAACTGCTGTTCGCATGGAAGCTGCATACTGAACGGAATGGATAAGAGCTACGAGTCGGACTACGCTTTATCCAGCCTCGTCTACGACTGGCTTAACAGCAACGGCATCCCCAATAGCAAGAAGAGACGAGCCAAGCTCAAGAACAGGCGGGTCCAGCAACTGCTCGAAACTCTCGTCATGTTCGACCGGCTAGGCGGTGCAGGCCTTTCGGCTACCACGGAGGATGCGCTGTCATCGCTCAAGGCATCGCTCCATGAGGTTTGCGAAGAGTATGGAGACCAAAACGGCTTCGTATCGTATCTGCGGTTTCTTGCCGATCTGATTGACAAGACGATCTGAGGGTGTCATCATAACTGCAGATTCAAAAACCGCAAGGTTTTGCAAGGGCCGGTCCTGCTGGGACTGGCTCTAGTTTTATCTAGGCCTCTTCCAGAACCCCGCCAAGATTCGTCGCACAGGTTTCCACGATGCAGCGCACGGCTGCCAGTTCGGAAGCGGTTATCCTCTGGTTGTCGGCCTTGTCCTCAAGCATCTCAAGGAGCGACGCCGCGCCTTCCAGCTTCTCCGAGGACTGCACCATAACGTTGACGAGCTCTTTCGGCGGGGCGTATTCTGCGCTTGCTGCCATGGGGCCACCTTTCCGTAATCGGGATTAGGAAGATGGTAGCCCCTGGGAATGTCAGATAAGAGGCATCCACCTCAGTTGTCACGCTGTTGGGAATTGAACACCAAATACCCAAAACGGCAGATGCCCCTCTGTCCGGTATTTGGTGTTCATATTCAATTAGCGTGACCCTTTCATTATAAACCGCCCCGCATTCGCCCAAAAGACGCTCACAGGTTAAGCAGACGCCAGGCACGGCGAACGTCCGTCCGACACCTCTCACATGAAGCGGAACACGGCGCGGAAGAGCCACTTCGCGAACCTCCATAACGCCCTCATGAAAGCCTCCCTCCGAACGGCATGGCGCTCAGCGCCAATGCTTCCTCATGGGCCCGCTCAAGGCTCGCGCTCGGGCTCCTGAACAGCTCGATCACCTTGAGGTAGCGGTCGTAGCGCTCCTTGCAGGCAGTGAGGAAGCGCTGGTAGTGCCTGTCGGTCTCGCAGGCGGCGAGCACGTCCTTCTCCGGCGGCAGCTCGCCGCTCATCGCCATGGTCGAGCGAATCACGCAGCGCTGCGTCTCCACGCGCCGCCAGAGCTTCGCGAAGTCGGGGTCGGCCTGGGCGAGTCCCGGCATGTCCAATGGCTCGCCGTCCGCGTCGAGCAGGTCGGGCGGTATCGGCTCGTCGGCGTAGGCAGAGAGCCCTCCCTCGCCTTCGAGCCAGCGGGCGAGGTTCTTTGCGAGCGTCACATCGTCGCCGTTCCGCATCCAGTAGCTCTTGGCGTAGGCGCAATAGGCCTCGATGATGTGCTCAGGGGCGAAGCCCTGCGCCACCCTGCGCTCCCAGGCCGCGAGGCAGTCGCGCTTGAAGCGAAGCGAGGAGACAGGCTTGATGGACATGGCGCACAGCCGCTCGAAGGCCTCCGGGAACTCGCCCTTCCGATACGCCACGAAATCATCGCGGCCTTTCTCGTTACCGCCTGGGCCATTGGGGGGACAAGAGGGGGGTTGTTTATCGGAATCAAGCCCTTTATCGGATGAGTGATTTATAGGGGCCGATTCCCCAGATGTGGCTTTTCCAGATACGGGTTTTCCCGTTCTGGCTCCGAACTGGGGATTCTCGCCGGTTTCGCATGTTTCGTCGGCGCTCAGAGGCGCAATCTCAACTTCCACGTTGGCGGCCGGTTCGCGGGTGAACTCGGAGAGGATGGCGAAGCCGTCCGCCTTGAGCTCCGCGGACACCTCATCGTGCATGACGGGGTCGTCGAGCGTGATCCAGGTGGCCTCCTCGGCCTTGAGGAAGCGCCCGTTCACGCTCCGCTTGCGTGCGCGGATGATGTAGCCGGAGGCCTCAAGCTCCTTTATGCCTGCCGTCACGGCGTCCACCCCGTCGCGCACGAGCGATGCGAAGCCCTTGATGGTGAACACCCATTCCGGGTTGTTCTCGAGCGAGCGTATCTGGCAGTAGATCCCCTTGGCCTTCGCGGAGAGGCCGTGGTCGAAGAAGATGGTGTTCTCGACGAATGTGAACGACCCCTTGCCGCGGTGCATCACGTTGCCCATTATGCACCGCCTTGCCTGCCGCGCCGCGCCTCGGCCTGCTCAAGCAGCTCCAGGGCGCGAACGATGCGGCTCTCTATCTCGTCTTTGGTGGCGCTCGGCCTGAAGAAGCGGGCGATGCTCTTCCTGGGAATCTTGAACTGCTCGACCTGGTTGGGCTTCTCCTCCTCCATGATGGAGCGCACGAGGGCGCCCGTGAGCGAACCCTCCTTGGAGTAGCGCTTCATCTTGACGCCCTGCGCGTGGGAGGGCGTGCACGCCTGCGCCCCCATGGCATCGTAGAGCCACGTCTGCTCCTCCCGAGATAGGTAGCTCACCTCGACGGCCGGGAGCATCTTCATGCGCCCCTCGTCCACGAGTGCGAGCAGTTCGGGAATGAGATGGGTCAAGCGTATGAAGCGCTGCACCTTGTCCTTGCTCACTCCCAACTCTTCGGCAAGAATGTCGCGCGACCTCCTGCCGTCTGACTTGTGCGCAAGTTGCGCACAAGTGAGGTCGGTGCGCTGCCCCTGGCGCTTCATCGCCTCAAGCCGCATCGAATAAGCGAACGCCCGCTCGCTCGGCAGGATGGCCTCCCTTTGGAGGTTGCTGTCTACCATGGCGATGACGGCCTCGTCGTCGCCCATGTCCCTCACGATGCAGGGGACGCTCGCAAGGCCCGCCAACTCGGCCGCCCTCTTCCTGCGATGCCCGCTCACAAGCTCGTAGCGCTCCGCGCCCGACGCGCGCACCGTCAGCGGCACGAGCACGCCGTTCTCTGCGATGCTCTCCGCCAGCCGCTCCATCTCCTCGTCGTCTTTCACCTGGAAGGGATGGCCGGGAAAGGGGTCTATGAGCGCGAGCTGAATCTCCGTAACGCCCTCAAGGGTCGCGTTGTCGCGCTCGCTTTGGGACGTGAACAAGTCGTCCACTGTGGGTAGCTCTATGAGTGCTCTCTTCCTAGCCACGGTCAAGCACCTCCTCCGCAAGTCTCTCGAAAGCGTGAGCCACCTTCCCATCCTCGTCATAGGAGAAGACGCTCATACCGGCTGCAGGTGCTTCCGCCGCCGAGACCGCGCGGGGAATGACCGTATCGAACACCCTGTAGGTGCTCCCGTATCTCTCACGTATGGTCTGCTCGATCTCGTGCGCGAGGTTGTTGCGGCTGTCGGATAGCGTCACGAGGATGCCCTCCACTTCGAGAGAAGGGTTGATCTGGCGGCGCACGCGCCCGACGGTCTTCAAAAGCCCTGTCATGGCGGAGGCGGGAAGATATTCGGCCGACACAGGCACGAGCACGCTGTCGGATGCCACGAATGCGTTCACGGGAATGATGCCGAGCGTGGGCGCGCAGTCGAAGATGATGAAGTCGTAGTGCGCCTTGAGCGGGGACATCCACATGTTCACTAGCTGCTCGCGCGACATAGCCATCAGGATGGGCATCTCCATTCCGGCGAGCTCGATGTTAGCGGGCATGAGGTCGATGCCCTCGTCGTGCAAGAGGATGCCCTCACGGGGGTCGAGGGCGGTGCCCTCGATCATCGCGTTCAGATGGTTGGCGAGCGTCGGTGACTCTAGGGCATCGGGGTCCTTCCAACCGAGCGACTTGGTGAGGTCGCCCTGCGGGTCGGTGTCCACGAGCAAGACGCGTTGGCCGCTCCTGGCGAGTGCCATACCCAAGCTGAGGGTGGTGGCCGTCTTGCCGGTGCCGCCTTTTTGGTTGGCAACGGCGATGGTTCTGCATGGCATGGTGCATGCACCTCCTTCTGCGGTTCCCCGCATCAGGAGGTCAGAGCGGCTATTTCAAGAAAGAGTACGGGTTTCGTAAATGCCCGAAAGACGGGATGGGCACGGGATGAGGACGGGAAAAATCGGCGTTTCGCCGTCCCGTCTGGGGATGTGCCCGTTTCGTCCGTTTTGTGCGAATGTCCGTTTCACCTGGTACAATTGTTTCGATAGCACACGGCGGTGTCGCCCGAAGTGGGACGGGGAAGAGATTCCCAAGCTTGTATTCGCGGGTTCGAGTCCCGTCGCCCGCTCCATGAACTTCCCGACCCTGCCTTCCGGCGGGGTCTTTTTTTGACGCGGATACGGTTTGGGGCGCGGATGGCCGCTCTTTGGAGATAATCTCGCATAGTGCAACGTCCTTGCGCGAAACGAGACCCCAATGGATGCAGCCTTCCGATACCTCAAATGGAACGACGATGTCGTCGGCCTCGTCGCGCCCGACTTATCGGTGCGCTTCGCGGAGCCGCGCTTCAACACGACGGTCGGCCTGTACACCCACGGCCAAACGTCCTGGACGCCCGACCAGTTCCTGCAGTTCCTCTCCGAGCGCATCATGAGTCCGGCCCGGCGCGACATAGAGCGCCTCTTGTTCCGTCGCGGCCTGTCGGAGTACGACGTGTTCAAGATCGCCGATGCCACTCGCGCCATCAACCCCCGCGACGAGCTGTGGCTGGCTCCCACCCCCGATGCTTCCATGGCCGAGGCGGCCACGGAGGTCTTCGACGCCATCTTCCTGCAGCGCACCGATGCGGCGGGAGACAGCGTCGATACGCCGGAGGGTGCGAACGTGAAGCGCTACGGGGCGAGCCAGGGCGCCTACGGCATCGTGAAGCAGCGCATCAGCCCGCTTTCCACCGACGTCGAGTCGGAGGTGGCTGCGTCCCTGTTGGCCGAGATGCTGGGCATGCCCTGCTGCCGCGCGTGGCGCTTCGGCGACGACGCGGTGTTCAGCGCATTCGAGTACGACTTCACCTGCGAGTACCTGGTGCATATGCGCCGTTTGTTCGATGGCCCGCGTGGCGAGAACGAGCTGGAGAATCTGCTGGCCGTGCGCCCCCAGTACGCCGACGACCTCTACTGCATGATCGCCTTCGACTTCATCACGCGCCAGGACGACCGACACCTGTCGAATATCGCCGTGCTGGTGACTGAGGGCGGCGAGGTGTTCTACCCGCTCTACGACAATGGACGTAGCCTCTTCTACGAGGACACCGAGTCCTTCGCGCGGAAGGCCGCCGCCGACCCGCGCGCCTTCGCCACCACCTTCGGCTACGTCGGCACCTACTGGGACCACGCTCGCGACATTGCCGCTAAGGGCGTGCGCTTCGGCGACCTGCTGAACCTCGACGTGGACGAGCGCACCGTCCGCCAGCTTCTCGTTGAGGCCGGCTTCACCGACTACCGCCTGGAAGCTGCCACGGAATGGATCATGAACGCGGTGGAATGCCTGAAGTCGCTGGGATGATGAAGGGCGAGCCAAGGGAACCGTTCCTCTGACCTACTCGTGACTTAAAGGTCGAAACTCTCGGGGGCTAGGGCAATCGCTTCTCGGGCGAGTTTCCTCTCGCCCATAGCCGGAGGTAAGCGAAGCTGATGAGGGCGGGCGGAACCGGCGCCGCTGCCTTCCAGAAGGGACGGCGCATGATCTGCGGATACTGACATGGAGAGCCTTTCGATGGGGGTGAATACAAAAGGAGAACGGACGCTTGCCCGTTCTCGTGCCCATCGTTCATGTGCGCAAGCCGAAACAACCTGAGGCGGGTTTTCACGGCCGACGATTGCTCAGGCTCTGCTCCGGTCAGCGTCTCGTCCGTATGCTCCCGAAGCCATCCCAATGCAGAGTTTCATGGCTGTTCCTGTCGATATTTGCAAACGCGAGGATTATCCCACCGGGCAAACGTGCTGGCAAGTAGCTGTTGTGCTGCAGTCGCTTTCATGTGCTCAGGAATAACAACGAATGCCGACTGTTGCCTCAGAGCGCTACTTAGCCTTAAATAGCGCAGAATACGGTTGTATAATCCATTGAAATCAGAAGAAATGATCAATCGTGGTGGTCGGCATGTCTTCCTCTTTTGATGAAACCTGAAGTATTTTCTTGAGGACGATCGAAAAGCACCGATGGTGAACCAGCAATCGGAAGCTTACGTTAAACATCTATGACCGCGCAGAGGTGGACGAACTCATCGACGTGCATGGAGTGCTGCCCGTTGAGGACGTACCAGAGGCGCTTCCTGCCCACGTCGATCCGGCGGGCGAGCTCGGCCACGCTGATGCTGCGGTCCTGTCGGGCGCGCTCTATCCTCGTGACTATGAGATCGGCCTGGTTCATCCGTCTCCTTGCTCTGAGCTCGCTCCCGGCATCTGGCGCAGGGGCGCGAACCCTTGGAGGTTCTCGAATCGTCGCAAACCGTACCAATTCTCCTGCTACGTATGGGGAAAAGGGCCTACTATAGGGCGGGTTGTTCCCATTTTGGGAACACATGAGGGCAACGAAAGGATGTAGCGATGCGGGAGTCACCTGGCTACGTTTGTTCAGGGGTCATCTGAAAAATGCAACCAATTTTGCTCGAACGCCCGTTCCATCACATTTATTGACGTCAGAGACGCGGAGGAAGATGGGCTATGCGAAAAGCATTCGTATTATGATGCAAACATATGCTTGTTGAGAGAAGGATTGCGGCATGGTGGTATCGAAAAGGAAGTCTCTCGCTGGCATAAATGGCATCCCTTTGGAGCAGGACCAATATGCCGACTCCATCGTGTTTGGGATCTCCTCGCGCCCCTCCGATGGGGCGAATAGAACCGAATAGAACCGAATAGAACCGAATAGAACCGAATAGAACCGAAAAACACCCCTCTCGTTTGCTGCTTACCCGTCCATTCCCAATAATCTAGCCAAGCATCAAAGAAGGGATGTTTCTTTTCGGAAAGCCGAAGACGGAGAAACGAGCGGGGGGATCTCAGCAGCTTTTTCAAATACCAAAGCGATGGGGGCCGCTAATGGGTCCGGCGATCGCAGCCCTGCTGGTTTGATTTGATAGGCAGGCCGTAGCGTTGCTCAATCTTGAATCGCGTTTGCCTCAGCCGCCCGGCGATGTGCAGATGAGCTGAATGACGGAGCAGATCCGGTGTTTTCCGGATCTGCTCGGTATCGCCAGGTCAAGTGGAAGAGCCGGTCTTCATAAGAGCTCATGCTTCATCTGCAACTGCCCAGAAGAAAGGCGGCAGCCGCAATTGCTAGTTCAACGTTACGTCGTAAGATGCCAGCGTCTCGTAAGTGTCATTATCCCAGACCTCAATAACCATCTCGACGTTCGTCATTTCGCTAACGCTTGCGACATCATCGGAATCGGCATAGAAGAACGCGCCCTCTGCCAGCTTGCCAGGCAATACGACTTCGCCGCCCCAGAAATCGACCATCTTGCCATTGACGGAGCACGCATCAGAGGGAACCGTTACGTAGATGGGCTTGTCGGATTTATTGTTCACGTCAACAACGTAGCCCGAGCCTCCCCATTCGTCGCTCTTCTTCGCCACGACGTCAATCGTCCACATGTCGTCGTCAACAACGGTGACGGGAGTGAAGGAGGCATCGTAGGTCACTCCGCTGTCGGCAGAAGTAGCGTCATCTCCCTCGTCGCTAAGGATGCCCTCCATGCTCGCGGCATCTTCTTTGATCTTCGCTGCCTCTTCTGCGCTGACCTTCTGGAAGGTCATCTCCTCGCCATCAACAGCAATCGTAAGCTCTTCGCCATTCAGTTTGCCCGTTGCGGAACTGCCTTCGATGGTCAGCGTGAGTTCGGTACTGCTCTTTGCTTCCCAAGTGCCCGATATTTCCTCGCCCATCATATCAAGAACAGCAGTTTTGTCTTCGTTGAGGTCGAGTACGACGCTTATGCCGAACGCCTCCATGGCCGCAATGTCGTCTTCGGTTGCGCCTGCTACGTTCGTCATCTTCCAGCTTCCCTGGAAGTTCGCCGAAGCGTCTTTTTGCGCGCCGCTGCAGCCGGTAAACGCAAGGCTCAAAGCGATTACGAGCGCCAGCGCGGTGATCGATAACAGTCTCTTCATGATTTCCGTCCTCCTCAGTTCGAACGTTTTGTTCGTGAGACGGTTGCCTCACACCGCTATTGATACACTTCGAAAGTCTGCTAATCCATTACCTCGTTGGGTATTTTCTTGGGGCAAAAGAAAAAATACTTAAATTGAGTAGTGTCGCTGTCTTATGCATAACCGCAGTTCAATCACATGATTTCTGAATCCAAGGCCTAAATCGAATACTTCGGTTCTGAAAGTTGATGCGCGGACAATGTTTTGCTGGCATAATGAGCCGTGAGACTCGATCTTTTTCCTATCTGCTGCAAGCAACGATATGAATGGGGGGTTGTGCGTATGAGAAGGATAGTCGGCATCATTCTTTCGTTGGCGCTCGCCTGCGGGCTGTTGCTCGGTGCCGGCTGCGTCCGCTCGCAGAGCAACCAGCCGACCACCATCACCATCTGGCACGTCTACGGTGGCCAGACGGATTCTCCGCTCAACGATCTCATCGATGTTTTCAACAACACGGTTGGTGTCGAAGAGGGCATCCAGGTTGAGGTCGCCATGGTGTCGGACAACAAGAACATCCACAACGGCATCATTGCCGCAGCGGCGGGAGAGCCAGGGTCGCCGAAGCTGCCCGATATGTTCGTTTCCTATCCGAAGACCGTTCTTGCTCTGCCTGATCAGAGCATCCTTGTCGATTATCGCGATTACTTCACCGAAGACGAGCTTGCAGCCTTCGTGCCGGCTTTTCTGGAAGATGGCGAAGTCGACGGCCATCTTGTGTGTTTGCCCGTTGCCAAGTCAACAGAGTTGTTCTTCGTCAACAAAACCGATTTCGACCGCTTTTCCGCTGCAACAGGCGTAACCCTTGACAGTTTGAGAACGTGGGAGGGTCTCTTTGACGCTTGTTGCGTCTACGAGGAATGGACCGACAGCCTTACGCCGGATATCGAAAGCGATGGGAAGGCGTTTTTCGCCCATGATTACCACTTCGATTACTTCCAAGTGGGCATTGAGTCTCTCGGAACGTCGTTTTTCGACGGTGACGACATCTCGTTCAACTCGACGTTCGCCCGCGTGTGGCAGCCTTATGCGCGCGCGGCAATCAGCGGAGGCCTGTGGCTGGGAGGCGGCTATGCGACCGATCCCCTTCGGACGGGGGAGGTGGTTGCCAGCGTTGGCTCTTCGGCGAGCGTTCTGTATTACACCAACGAAGTTATTCGCGCCGACAACACCTCCGAAATCGTCGAGTTCGACATCATGCCCGTCCCGACATTCGCCGGCGGGGAGAAGATGGTGATGCAGCGAGGGGCAGGGATATGCACGGTAAAGTCGACGCCCGAAAAGGAGCAAGCCGCCATCCGGTTCCTGAAGTGGCTTACCGACCCCGAGCGCAATAGCCAATTTGCCGTAAGCACCGGCTATATGCCCGTTGTTCAGGAGGCGTACGATTCCTATTTGCCACAATGCATTGAAAAGCTAACCGACCAAAGATACGTTGAGCTTTATCGCGCCTACATAGAAACCCAGCGGGACTACCTGTTTTACAAAGCCCCTCAAACCGATTCGTATCTGCAGCTTGAAGATGCTTTCGAGTCGAACGTGCGAAAGCATCTCTCGGCGGCGCGCAACAGCTTCATCGAATCAGGAGACGAAAGCAGCGCGGCTCTCGACAGGCTCATCGCCGATAGCTACGAGCAGTTCAAGAAGGGAGTCTGATAATCCGGCAGCATGGATCCCGGTTACGAGCCATGCGATCGCGGAATGATGGCCTAGCATCTGTTTGTCGGGAGGTCAGATTCCCATAGATTGAAACCGGATTCTCGGTTGGCGAAAGGAGGGAGTCGCGCATGAACCGCATACGGCAGACGATCGAGCTTATGCATGCGACGTGCAAGGAAGTCTCCATGCGGCGCAAGCTTGTCGCATATTGGGCTTCGATGATCTTCGTCCTGCTTGCTGCGATGCTCATCCTCGCCAGCTTGTTCGGCGTGTTCTCCATCAGGGAGAGCAACCTCCGTCATGCGCTCGACGCCCATCATGCCAGCACAGTGGCAAGCGTCAAAAAGCAAACGAGCGTGCTTGCCGCCCATGCCATCGCGTTGTCTCAGGAATCTTCGAACGCCCTTGATCACCAGCTGCTCACCCATCCCACATCCAAGCTCAACGACGACCCGGAGGGCATTGCCCGCGCCGAACGCGCGTTGTTCTCCGTGTTGCGCACCGCGCTTGAGACGAGCCCGTGCAGCGGCGCTTTCGTCATCATCGACGCCACTGTCAACACACAGATCGACAACGCCGAAAACTCTCGCGCCGGCGTGTACATCAGGTTTGCGAATCTCAGTGTAAGCGAGGTTGTCGGTCAAGATATCGTTCTATTTCGCGGGACGCCCCAAATCGCTCGGGAAAACAGCCTCGAGCTCCATAATCGGTGGAGGCTGGAGTTCGACAGCTCTCTTATGCCCGGATACGAAACGATGCTCCGCGGTTCGACCGGGAGGGTTTCGGAAAGCTGCCGATGGACAAGCCGTTCGCAGCTTCCCGGCACCTGGGAGGGCGTGGCCATGGTCGTCGCTCCTGTCTGCTCTTCGAACGGAACGGTTCGCGGGGTGTGCGGTCTGGAATTGAACGATTTGCTTTTCAGCCTGTCCTATCCCGCGCAAGATAGCGAGTACGGCTCTGTGATGACGGCCGTAGCCCCTGTAAGCAACGACGTTGTGGACTTGCCCAAGGGCATGACCGGAGAGCTCAAATCAACGTATCTGTCCGACGCCGAAAAACTCTACGTTCGCGAGGACTCCGGCTTCAACGTGTATGAGGCGTCAAACGGCACGTTCGTCGGCCTTCACACGCCGCTTGGCCTGCAGACAACAGACGGCGAGGACGTGTGCGCCATCACCCTCGTTCCCCGAGAGTATTACAGCGCGATGGCCTTCGCCGACCGCATGAAGATCATCGTCGCCTCTTCGCTCCTGTTCGTCGTCGCGCTTATGCTGTCCCGGTATTTGTCGCGTCGATTCGTAAGGCCGATATCCGATGCGGTTGACGCCCTCAAGGCGGACGGATCCATCGGGGACGGCCTGACGGGTTTTTCCGAAATAGACGCGCTCGTTTCAGTATTGGATTCGAAAGCGGCGAGCATCAAGCCGAGCTTGCTTCCTCCCGATGTCGCCTCTTTGCTCGATGAGTTTTCGGCTCGTTTCGCCACGCTTACCGCCACGGAGCGCAAGATAGTAAAGCTTTATGCCGACAACTTGGAAACGAGCGAGGTCGCCGAGCGTCTGTTCATCAGCATCCATACCGCACGCAAGCACAATGCGAACATATATCGCAAGCTGAACGTCGGCTCGCGTGAAGAGTTGGTGCTCTATCTGGAGCTGTTCCGCCGATGCAAGAAGCTCGATGCCCTCTTCGGCGAAGGGGGCGCTTCGCAGAATCCGGAGGCTTAGCTGCCGGTCAGGCTCCTGATCAAATTAAGTACTTTCCCGCGTTCGCGTTGAAATACCCAATAAGGTAATGGAACTTCGTGGACCTCCCCCCGCATAATGCAGTCAACGGAAGGGCTCTCGCCCTGACCTCGCCCCGCAATTCAAACCCCGTCTCGGCGCTCGCCAAGAACTGCGCGGCAGCTATCAAGCGGGCTAGGAATGCAGGCGGCCCTTCCTCTGTGGCGTCGCAGTGGCTGAATGCTGCATTCGGTAAGGGAGGATGAACCATGGGACTGTTCGGGAAGCTTTTCGAGAAGAAAGAGTGCGCTATCTGCGGCGGAGAAATCGGTCTTTTGGGCAACCGCAAGCTTGAGGACGGCAACATGTGCAAGGCGTGCGCAGCCAAGCTGTCGCCATGGTTCGATGAGCGCCGGCACTCGACCGTCGCGCAAATCGAGGAGCAGCTTGAATACCGCGAATCTAACAAGGAAAACGTCGCCGCGTTTCGCACGACGCTATCGCTCGGTGAAACCGCCAAGGTTCTTCTCGACGAAGACGTAGGCCGCTTCATGGTTACCTCGGCGCGCAATTACTCGGAAGCGAACCCCGATGTGCTCGAGCTTTCCGATATCACGGGATGCACTTACGATATCGACGAGGGCATCGACGAGGTGACGCGTTTCGACGAGAACAACGAGGCCGTAAGCTACGATCTTCCGAGATTCACCCACTCCTACAATTTCTATGTAACCGTTTACGTCAACAACCCGTATTTCGACGATATGCGCTTCAAGGTGAACAGCCGAACCGTCGAAGTCGAAGAGAGGCGCGGGCCTGCGGTTTCTGCGAACCCGGGCAGCATCAACCTCGTTATCGGCTCGCTTTCGGGAGCAGAGACGTTCAATCCCGAGGCCAGCGTCGAGTACTGTACGTACCGCGACCTGTGCGAAAGGATAGTAGCAACCCTTCTTGAGAACCGCCAAAGCGCACGTGAGGAAATCGCAGCGGCGGCGGCGCCCAAAGCAGCGGTTGCGTGCCCGTATTGCGGTGCGACAACAACGCCCACAACGACGAACTGTTGCGAGTTCTGCGGCGGAGCCCTTGGCGATTAGGCTTCGCGCTGAATCGGACACCGGGCAACTGATCAACGGAGGCGGCCATGGCTTCGAGCGTGAAAAACTACCAGTGCCCTTCCTGCACGGGTCCTCTCGGATTCGATGCGGAAACAGGGTTGCTCGTATGCCCCCGACGCCATAGAGGCCCTCTATGGCGTGCGCACCGAACCCGAGGCATCGGCTGAAAAGGCCGACATGGGTTCCAAAGAGGGCGGTTCGCCTTGGAGCCTGGCGGGAACAGGGGGTTCGACGATGCGGAAGAGCAGGAGATGCGATCATGCTGCTGCCCCTCGTGCGGGGCCGAGCTCGTTTGCGATCATGCGACCATAGCCGCGTCGTGTCCCTACTGCGACAATCCGACCGTGATCCGATCCAGGGTTGCAGGCGCGCTCAGGCCCGATCTCGTTATCCCGTTCAAGTTGGAGAAAGATGCGGCCGTTGCTGCGCTGAAGAAGCATTACGTGAAAAGGCCGTTTCTGCCGAGGTGCTTCAAGGATGAGAATCGAATTCAATCGATCAAAGGGATCTACGTCCCGTTCTTCTTGTTCGACTACACTGCTTCCGGGATCTCTGATTTATATAGTAAATAGTGCATATTTAGACAAAAGGAGAGGCCTCAGCCTCTGTATTTTTTTGAGCTCATCTTGCTTGTGCTATGCTGAGCGTGGCAACTTCGCTGAAAGGATTTCCATGGCCGCTCTGCAACCTGATCCCTGTGCGCTCCTTCCCTTTTCCGCCGGACAGCTCACGCCGATGCAGGCGATTGAGGCGCGCCATGCCGTGCGCAGCTACATCGACGAGCCCCTCGCGCCCGAGGCGGTGGAGGTGCTGCGAGAGGCCATCGCCCGGGTGAACGAGGAAGCGAACCTGAACATTCAGCTTGTGCTTGATGAGCCGCGGGCTTTTACCGGCTTTAAGGCGCGGCTTGTGAACTTCACAAATGTGCGCAACTACCTGGCGCTTGTGGGGCCTGAATGCAAGGAACTCGACGGTATCGTCGGCTACTATGGCGAGCAGCTGGTGCTGCTGGCCCAGTCGCTCGGGCTGAACAGCTGCTGGGTCGGGGGCACCTACAAGGTGGTGAACCGCGCTTACAATGTGGATCTGGGCCAGAAGCTGGCCGCCGTGATAGCGCTCGGATATGGGACCACGCAGGGGGTGCCGCATCGGTCGAAGGCGCCCCAGGAGGTGGCCCCGGGCTACGACGGGGCGCCGGAATGGTTCAAGCGCGGGGTGGACGCGGCCCTGCTCGCTCCCACGGCCTTAAACCAGCAGAAGTTCTCCTTCTCGCTTGACGGCGAAGAGAACGACGTGCCGGTGGTGCGCGCATCCACCAAGCGCGGCGCGTTCACCCAGATGGACCTCGGCATCGCCCAGTGCCACTTCGAGATAGGCGCCGGGGACGCCCTCTATCGCTGGGCCGAGTAGTAGGCGTTGGGAGTCAGGAGAATCGGCCTCCTTGGCTCCGCTTCCCAGGGCCTACTTCCCTGGCATGACTAGTTTCAGCAGGTGCATCTTGGTCTCGTTGAAGGGTGGGTTGCGGATGCCGGTTTCGATGAGGGTCGACTTCTTCATGGTGGACTTGTAGTGGGTGAACGCGCCGAAGCCCACCTTGCCGTGGTAGGCGCCGATACCGGAATTCTGCACGCCGCCGAAGCCCATCCGATTGCTGCTTGCGTGAATGACCACGTCGTTGATGGTGGCCCCGCCGCAGCGCACCGCGTCCAGGA
>OLOA01000913.1_pt1 | contig 31016 bp, 17 predicted proteins | sample 1672201 | NCBI WGS metagenome assembly OLOA01 (sample SAMEA3136658, study PRJEB25190) | human gut metagenome
TTTTTATAAGTACAATTTAAGTTTTGAATCTTTTATCATTATTTATGATACTTTTCATTATTAATTATTTTAAAACTTCTATATATTTGTTCTAATAATATTCCTCTGAATAATCCATGAGGGAATGTCAAAGAAGAAAATGATAGTAATAAATTTGATTTATCTTTTACTTTTTGACTTAATCCTTCTGAACTACCAATAATAAAATTAATTGTGCTATATCTAATAAAAGTATTTTCTATTGTTTTAGATAATTCGATTGAACTATATTGTTTTCCATTAATATCTAAAGATATAGTAAAATCTTTATTATTTACAAATTTCAATATATTATCTGCTTCTAATTCTAAATCATTAATATCTTTTAATTCTATTATTTCTAATTTATGATATTTTGATATTCTTTTTTTATAATCATTAATTAAATCATTTAAATATGCTTCTTTTATTTTACCTAAACATATTATTCTTATCATATTGTTACAACCTTAGTTTTTTCTCTTTGTTTAGCACATTCAATATTATTAAACGGAATTTGATATTCATTAAATACTTCATTAATTGTTTTTAAAGCTTCTTCTTCAGTATTATTTTCTTTACTTAAATGGGCAAGGATTATTTTTTGAGTATTGGATCCAATTAATTTTGATAAATAAATTGAACTATCTCGATTAGATAAATGGCCTTTAGGACCAACTACTCTTTTCTTTAACCATTCCGGATATTTACCATTCATAAGCATTTCTCCATCATGATTACTTTCAAATATATACATATTTTTATTTTTCATTATTTTAAAATATTTTTGATTTATATACCCTGTATCTGTAACATAAACTAATGACGAATTACCACTTGTAATAACGAATCCTCTTGAATCACTAGTATCATGGGAAGTTTTAAATATTTCTATTGTTAAATTTTCAAACACCATCTGATCATCATAAATTATGATATGTTCATAATCATGTATATAGTCTATTTCTTGAAACATTTTTTGGCTTAAGCAAATAGTTGGCTGATATTTTTTTATAAATTTATCTAAGGCACCAATATGGTCTTTATGGACGTGAGTAATCAATATTAAATCAATTTGTTCAGGAAGAATGTCTAATTCTTGTAGTTTTTCTTTGATGTATTTAACATTCATTCCTAAATCAATTAGTATTTTATGGTTCTTTGTTTCTAAGTATGTAGAGTTACCTTCAGAACCACTTGCTAGTACACTTACTTTCATTATTGCCACAACTGAAGAGGATTTATAGAACGTCCACCACCATAAGGTTTTCCAATAAATACTCCAAAGTGAAGATGAGTACCTGTTGCTGTTCCAGATTGTCCCATTGCTCCTAGACGTTGTTTTCTACTTACTCTTTGTCCTTTTGTTACACCAACTGATGACATATGTGCATATACAGTGTAATAACCATTATCATGTTGTAATACGACATTATATCCTGCAGATGAACCAACCATACCACCATATCCAGCATTAACGACTACACCATCAAGTGATGCATAAATAGGTGAACCATATCCTGTACCAGATATATCCATACCATCATGTAATGTTCCCCAACGATAGCCATATGGACTTGTTAATACATAAGGTGAATTTGTTGGCCATGCCCATGCTGCTCCAGTATCTACATAAGTACCAGATATATATCCACCACCAGAAGATACTCTTTTAGATCCTTTAACTACTTTTTGATTTACCGCTTCTTTGATTGTTGTATAAGAAACGATAACTGCGCCTTGATTCTCTTCACCATTTGTATATTTTACTTTTTTAGTAATTCTATTTATTCCTTTTACTCCCTCTTGAGTAGTTTCACTATAAGTTGTAGGTTTACTAGAATCATATGTTGTTTCTACTTCAAAATCAATATCAGCATCTTCAACTACATGCATTTCGTAATTTAAAGAAACAACTGGATTAATTAAGGAAATATTAACTTCTTGGCCAATAGATAATAAACTATCAGCACTTTTAAATTCAGGGTTAGCTATTAAAAACTCTTCAGTATTTAACTTATGATTATAAGCTATTTTTTCAATAGTATCACCTTGATTAACAATATACTTTTCTTGAGCATTATTAGTTCCAAACATTAAATATTGACTTAATTCTTGTTCATCAGTAAATATTTTTTCTTTAGTTCCAATATATGCTTCTTTAACTGTTATAGTTTCATCAAAATAAACACTTTCTATTAATGAACCAGTATCTACAATTTCTAATTGTTCATCTTTTAGGTAAGCTTGATATTTTTCACTAGGAATAAATGATGTTATTAAATTGTTTATAGCATCTGTAAAAACTTTTTTGTCTAGAACATTAATTTTTAAATCTTTTTTATTTTCATCTTTATATTTTATTGTTATTACATATCCTTTTATTGTAAATGGCTTTTCTTCTTTTATTTCATCATAGACTTTTTTTACATTATCAATATTATTTTCATATGTAATATCTTTAGTTATATTAAATCCATTTGGCGGATACACATTATCAACATTATATGTGCTTTTTATATCACTTTGTTCTTTATTAATAAGTGTATATAGTTCATCAGCATCTGCTATAGCTCCCAATTTTTTACCATCTAAATATACTTGATAAACTTCTTTTGCTTCTTGACTTCTATCTTCTAATACGCCCATTACAAAGGCTAAACTAGTAACAAACATAGTAATAAATGTACATATAATTATACTTCTTATTTTCATTAGATCACCACTTTAATATTCTTCGACTGTATTTATGTAATTTCTAAAATTACTCATATTTAATTCAAATAATAGTTCAAATTTACCAGTTGAACCTTTACGATGCTTTGCTATTATAATATCACAAGGAACATTAGTTTCTCTATTTAATTCAGCTTTTTCTTTATAATAATCTTTTCTATTTATAAACATTACTAAATCTGCATCTTGTTCGATAGATCCTGATTCACGTAAATCAGCTAGCATTGGTTGATTATTTTCTCTTTTTTCAGCGTTACGTGATAACTGAGCTAATGCAATAACTGGAACTTTTAATTCCATTGCCATAGTTTTTAAAGAACGAGAAATTTCTGAAACTTCTTGTTGTCTAGATTCATTTCTTTTAGCTCCAGATGTAACTAACTGTAAGTAATCAATTACTACTAATCCTAATCCATTTTCACTTGCAGCAAGTCTACGACATTTTGCTTTAATTTCTGAAGCTGTTATACCTGCATCATCTTCAATATAAATATTAGTATCAGCAAGTTGACTCATAGCTTCATTATATTTCTTCCAATCTGTGTGTTGTAATTGACCAGTTTGAAGTTTTTTAGAATCTATTTGACCGACTGCACTAATCATTCTATTTACTAATTGTTCAGCAGGCATTTCTAAGTTAAATATAGCTATTGATTTATCAGTATTAAACGCTGCATTAGTTGCAATATTTAAGGCAAATGCTGTTTTACCCATACCTGGTCTAGCAGCAATGATAATCATTTCACCAGCATGTAAACCACTTGTTGCTTTATCTAAATCATAAAAACCGGTAGGAACTCCTGTAATATCACTTTTATTTTTAGCTAAACGTTCTAGGTTTTCTTGGGCCATTTTTAATGCATCACCAATAGTAATGAAGTCACTTGTTTGGCGCTTTTTTAAAACACTTAGAATATTTCTTTCTGCACTATCAAGTATAACATTTATATTATCTTCATTATCGTAAGCATCAGTAATAATCTCTGTAGCAGTATCTATTAAACTTCTTAATGTTGCTTTTTCTCTTACTATATTAATATAATAATCGACATTTGCTGCTGTAGCTACCGAATCAATTACTTCTGTAATATATTCTATTCCTCCCACAGCATTTAAATTTTTCTTTTTATCTAACTCTTCAGTTAAAGTTGTTATATCTAAAGGAATATTTTGTGAATATAAGCTTTTTATAGCATTAAAAATTTTTTTATTGGCTTCACTAAAAAACATTTCTTCTGTTATTTCTTCGCAAACTTTTTCTAAAGAACTTTTATTAAAAAATGTTACACCTAAAACAGACATTTCCGCTTCTAGATTTTGTGGCATTTTACGATTTGCCATTAAATCACCCACCTATTTTACTAAAACAATTTTGATATTAAAAATTACTTTTTTATGTAATTTTATTTCTACTTCATGTGTTCCTAAAGTATCTAAAGGACTTTTTAAAGTTATTTGTTTTTTATCAATTTTGTATCCCAATTCATTTAATTTTTCACTAATTTGTTTAGTGGATACATTTCCAAATACTTTATCCATAGCTCCTGTTTTTACTTTAAATTTTATTTCTCTATTTTCTATTTCTTTTTTTATTAAATTACATTTTAAAATCGATTCATCTTCTTCTTGTTGTCTTTTATCGAGTTCTTTATTTAAAATGTTTGTACTTGTTTTACTAACCGGTACAGCTAAGTTATTTTTGATTAAATAATTATTTGCATAACCATCACTTACATTAATTATTTCATCTTTTTTTCCTTGTTTTTTTACATCTTTAAGCAATATAACTTTCATTTATATTCCTCCTCTTTTGCACTTCATATTATAACATTTATGGATTAATATGTAAAATTGTTATAAAAAAAATTAAGTTAAAATATTTTAACTTAATTTATTCATTTTCTTCTTCATCAATTAATTCTTGTTTTAATTTATTTGCTTTCTCTTGCATTAAAAGCATTTTTAATTTTTTAGGATTACGTTCTTCAATAGCATCAATTAACTCATTTTTAGTAACTACATCATCATAAATATCAACATTATCTTCTTCAGATTTTAAAGTTGGTTTATGATTTCTAATTTCTTCTAAATCAGCTTTATTTACTACATAAACGTCATCTTTTTCTTGCTTTCTTTTTTTACGTTTTTTTCTTTTAATAATAATTATTATAAAGATTATTATTAATAGAAGTAATAACAATTCAATAAAATAGAAAATGTATTTTATACTTATTCCAAATATTTTAAAAGTGTTATCTCTTTTAACATTGATTTTATAATATGTTTGAAAGCCATTCTTATCTGTTAATTGAATTAGTACTACATTATTACCAATTTCTAGTTTATTGCCAATTATTTCTATTTTAGTATCACTATTTTTAGGAACAGCATTTATAGTTAATTTTTTTACTTTTCTATCAACAGTAATATTATATTCTAATACATCTTTATCAAAGTCTATTTTAGATTCTTTTATGGTTAGTTTTTTTAACTTATTATCAACTTTATTATTAGATTTTTTTACTTTTAAAGTATATGTTTTAGTACTACCATCTGAAGCTGTTACTATAATTTCAACTATGTTATCTACATCGTTTTGAAAATTTTCATTTCCTATTACTTTTACTGAAGCATTTTTATCTGTTGCTTCATAATCTAAAGTTAGCTTGTTCATATCATTTGGAATTTCAACATTATATTCAAATGTATTTTTATTAAAGCTAGGAGAAACTTTAGCATTGCTAATTAAGATTTTAGATAAACTAGCATCTGAAGATTTTACAGAATTATTATTTTTTTTAGTGGATGAATTTTTTTTATGATATGGTTTAGTAGTTGTTGAAGATGATGGAGTTGTTGTTTGAGTATTATTATTACTAGTTGAATTGTTATTATTATTTTCATTATTACTAGCTCCAACTATATTAATAGTTTTATTAACAACATTAGATCCATGAATAATAGATTTAGTATCTCCAACTACTATATTATTAACACTTATTGTAGTTGTACCAACATTCTTAGCTTTAAAAGTTAGTTTTATTAAATTATCATTATTAGCAATAAATTCACCACTTAACCCTAAAGCTACAAATCTTTTAGTTCTACTTCCATAACTAACACTTAAGGAAGATACGTCTTCATATTTTACATATTCTAAGTAATTTTCATCGAAGCTAATATCTCCTTGAGCAGTAGCTAAACCATCATTAAGTCCTGATATATCGGATGCCCTAACAATTATTTCAATATTATTGTTAACAGTGACACTATCAGGTCCGCTAAAGTTTATAGTAACATTTCCTGCAAAAACACTAAAAGTGAATGAGAAAAATGCAAAAATACTAAATAGTCCAAATATTATTTTCTTTTTCATAATTTACTCCTCCTTAATCCAATATGATATTTCCAATAATGTGATTGACTATTTTTAAAGCATCAATTGCATTTATTTCCATATCTTTCGTTGTATCTGCTGCAACCATATAAGGTCCTATTAATGAATCAGTACCTATAATATGATTAACAACTTTTAGTGCATCTATAGCATTGATATCTCCATTACCATCAGTATCACCTAATACTACAATAATTTTTTGATCTAGTACTATATCATTTTCAATTAATTTAACTATCATTCCTGTTGCTACTTTATCGTTTGTATATTCTGTTGTTCCATCACTTAAATATATTTTTAATTTTGAATTATCATTATCTAGTTGATCTTTTAATTCATCAACACTAGTATTATATTTTACAGTTTTAATCATTCCATCACTTATATTATGGCCATAATTATTTGAAGTTATTTTTTCATCTGACTGTTTCATTATTGTTACAGTATAAACTGTATCACTATCTGTACCAGTTACTTTTATTTTAACGATGTTAGAATTTTCTAAATCAGTTACTTCTATTGATGAAATATTTTCATAAGCTTGATCATTTAAAGATATTGATAACCTAGCTCTTGCATCACTTAAAATTGGTGTTATTAATATGTTAGTCGCATCTTGGCCAACATAAGCTATATAATCAGTTACCTCACTTTTAAAGGAAGGTGTTAAAGTACCATTTGTTACTTTTATATTATCTAGGGTAGCTAATGTATTCTCATTTCTAATTACCTTTATATTATAAGTTTTTGTTGTTCCAGCTTCAGCTGTAACTACTAGAGAAATATTATTTTCACCATAATTTAAATTTATAGTTCCATCTCCTGCTACAGTTTGTCCTTTATTTAAAATAGCTTGAATATCTATTTTTTCTGTTGTAGATGAAACATTAACTGTATATGATGTTGTATCTTTATCAAAAGCCGGAGTTAATGTTCCTTCACTAACTTTTATTCCTTTTAAATCAGCATTAGATGATTTTTTTCTTTCTATAGTTAATGTATATATTCGATCTATTCCACCAGCAGATGTTACTGTTATTTTATGATTGTAAGGGAAACTAGATATTTCAATATTTTCAAAACCAACTACAGTACTACTTGTACTTTCTTGAGTACCACTAATAGTTAAATTATTATCATCTTCATCTATTAAAACTGTATAATTTAAAATATTTTTATCAAATTTTTGGTTTAAATCATATTTAGTTCCTGAACTACCTGTAACTGTTATATTAGTTAAGAAGTTATTTGCTTGAGGAAGTCTAGTAACTTGGATTTGATAAGTTTTTTTACTAGAATCTTCGGCAGTGACTGTAATAAATACTGTATTATTATTTCCTATTTGAAAATCAACATTTCCTTCAATATCTACCGTAGCATTGGCATCTTCAGTAACAGTTGTTAAATTTAGACTTGTCACTTCATATGGAACTGACATTGTGTATTTTGTAGTATCTTTATCAAATTCTGGTGTTAATGTTCCTTCTGTTGAATTTAGCATAGCTAAGTTATTATTTGATGATTTGTTTCTTGTTATTTTAATTGTGTATGTATTAGTATCACCACTTTGAGCAGTTACAATAATATTAATTATATTTTCTTGAGTTGTTTTTAAATAATATATTTCATCGGCTTGAACTGTTGCTGTATTATCCTCTGCAATTGCTTGAATACTTACTTGAGTAATATTATTTTCTACTGTCATGCTATATTCTTTAGTAGATCTGTTAAAGTCTTTAATCGTAGTACCATTTACTTTTAAATCACTTAAATAATTATTAGTCGATGGTTCTCTATAAACATCAATTGTATAAATTCTAAATGTGTTATTTTCAGCGGTTACGGTGATATCAATTTGATTATGCCCTACATTCAAACTATGCTCTAAATCTCCACTCACAGTGGCATTTACATCTTCTGCGATTGCCTGAATATTAATTTTATCTACACTATTAGCAACTGTTGCTGTATAGTTTAATAATTCTTTATCAAATGGTTCATTTAAAGGTTGATCTGTTAATAAAGATGATAAGTAATTATTACTAGAAGCAGCTTTATTTACTATAATTACGTATGTTTTTACGGTATTATCTTCAGCGGTGACTTCGATATTAAAAGTATTTAATCCTGTTGTTAATTCTTTTTCACCAGCACCTTTTACTTTAGATGTTGAGATTTCTGGAGTAGCAATAATATTTATTTTATCTACATTGTTGTCTACTGACAAAGAATATGAAATTGTATCAGGATTAAAATCTGGTACTATTTTTTGATCTTCTACTGCTAAACTAATTAAATTTGCATTACTATTTTTAGCTCTTGTAACTTTTATTACATAATCACGTGGTGTATTATCTGCACTGATTGCTTTTATAGTAAAGATATTTAGTCCCGTTTTTAAACTTTTTTCTCCAATACCTTCTATAGTCGTATTTGCATCTTCACTTGTTGCATTGATAGTAATTTTATCTATATCGTTAGAAATATTCATTTCATAAGTTGTCGTTATTTTATTAAATACTGCAATATAATTTTTGCCATTACTATCTGTTACTTCTAAATTGCTTAAATAATTATTACTAGATTTTTGACGAGTTATTATTAAGTTATAAGTTTCTATTGTTCCATCTTCGGCAGTTACAATTATGCTTATCTCATTAGTTCCAACAGTTAAATCCATATTACCTTTAATTATTACTTGAGCATTGGCATCTTCAGCTATTGCTTCAATTTGAGCATCGGTAACTTCGTATGGCACACTTAAAGCATAGTTTTTTTCATTTTTATTAAATGTTGGAGTAATAGCACCATTAGTTGATGTTAAACTTTTTAAATAAGCATTAGATGATTTTTTTCTTTCTATTGTTAATGTATATACATTAGTATCATTATTTTCGGCGATTACTGTGATTAATATAGTATTAGTTCCAGTCTTTAATGTTATTTCACCATCACCTGATACTGTTGCAGTACTATCATCTTTTATAGTTGTTATTTTTAATTTTGAAGTACTATTATCAACAGTTAAGGTGTAATTATTATTTAATTTATTAAATGTTTCATTAAATGTATAGCCATTAGATAACACAATATTAGTTAAATAAGCATTACTACTCTTAGCTCTAGTAACGATTATTTCATAAGTTGAAGTTGTATTATCTTCGGCTGTTACTGTTACTAAAACTCTATTTTCACCTGTATTTAAGTTAACAATTCCTGTTCCTTCTACTTTTTTAGCTTTTAACGATGAGGCAGTTGCGTTTACTGTAATCTGATCAACATTATTAGCTACTGATGCTGTATAATGATAGTTATCTTTATTAAATGGTTCATTTAGAATAGCTTCATTAATTGATAAACTTGCTAAGGAACTATCGTTTGATGCTTTTTTATTTACAATAATTGTATATGTTTTAGTTTGATTGTTCTCACTTGTTACAGTTATATTAAATGTATTAAGTCCTGTCTTTAAACTCTGTGTTCCAGTTCCCTCAACACTACTAGTTGATTCTTTGGCTGTAGCTTTTAGTTCTACTGTTGAGATATTTGAATCAACATCTACTGTATAACTTGTAATATTGGCATTAAATTCTGGTGATAATTGATGATCTACTACTTCTAATGAAGATAAATCATTATTAGCATTTAGTTCTCTAGTAATATTTAATGTAATTGTTTTTGTATCATTGCTTGCTGCAGTTATTACTATTTTAAATGTGTTAAGTCCTGTTTTTAATGCTTTATTACCTGTTCCAGATATAGTTTGGTTTATTTGATCACTTAATATAGCATTTATATCTACATTATCCACTTCATTTGGAACACTAATATTATATATTTCATCACTATTATTATAATTAGTTAAATAATTCGTTTGATTATTAGTAACCGTTAATGAAGATAATGATGTGTTAGTAGATTTTTTTCTAGTAATATTTAAAGTGTATGTATCAATATTTCCATTTTCTGCTGTTACTGTTATTGTATAGGTATTTAATCCTACTGCTAATGAAGTTGGACCTGAAATTGAAGCAGTTGCATCCTTATATTCAGGTGTTGCTGTTATAGTAGCAGTGTCTATTTCATAATCTACATCTATATTATAAGTTTTTGTTTCTTTGTTGAATTCAAAACTTTTTTCTTTAAGTGATAAATTACTTAAAGAAGTGTTTGAAGATTTTTCTCTTGTAACATTGATTGTATATTTTGTTTTTGTTGTTCCATCTTGAGCTGTGACTATTACATCAAATGTATTTAAGCCAGTTTTTAAATCTACTGTTTTATTTCCTTCAACAGTAGCATCATCATCTTTAGCTATACCATTTATATCTAAACTAGTAGTTGTAAATGGTACATCATCTAAAGTGTATGATAATTTATTTTCATTAAAATCTTTTATTGTTACTCCATTTATTTGTAAATCTTTTAATGTAGAAATATCTTTTTTACTTCTAGTAACTGTTATTGTGTAATCTTTAGTTGCAGTATTTTCTGCAGTAACTCTAACTTGAATTGTATTTGTACCATAATTTAATGTATATTTCCCAGTTCCAGAAACTGTTGCTTTGGAATCATTAGCTATTGCATTAATATTTATTTCACTAACAGTTCCTGGTACAGTTGCTGTATACAATGTTTGACTTGGCGTGAATGTTTCATTTAAATTGTAATCATCTATAGATAATGATTTTAAACTATTATCACTAGATTTATTACGTGAAAATTTAATTACATATGTTTTTGTTGTTCCATCTTCGGCTGTTGTAACTATATTTGCTTCACTGTCAGATGAACTATATTCTTTTATTTCACTTATTATTTGAGCATTACTATCTTCTAGTGTTGCTGAAATATTAATAGAATTTACTTTTGAATCATAAGTATATGTATAATAGTTATAAAATGTTGGTGTGAAATTTGGTGTTAATGTCCCTTGGGGATCGGAAGTTACATTTAAAGTTGCTAGGTTTGCATTATTTGATAATCTTCTAACTTTTATTATATAATCTCTTGAAGTTTTATCTTCTGCTGTAACTGTGATTTTAAATTCATTATCGCCAACGTTTAAATTTTTAGTACCAGTTCCAGTTATACTTGCTTTAGAATCACTAAGAACTGCTGTAATATCAATTGATGTTTTAGAATTACTAACGTTATCTAAAATATATTCTTCTTTGGTACTACTGAAATTATTTACTGTTTGACCATCAATTTTCAAATCACTTAAATAACTATTATTTGATGGTTCTGCTCTTGTTATATTCAAAGTATAATTTTTACTTGTACAAGTATTTCCAGATACTTGAGCGTATGAATTATCACAATCTTCAGCTTCTACAGTTAATGTTTTTGTATTTATTATTGAACCATAATTATCTAAATTCCATAATCCTGTACCTGAAGTTATTTTAGCATTATCATTTGTAGTTCTTGCACTTACTGTAGTAGATTTCGTTGCAAATGGTGCTGATGCACTATAAGTAAATATACTATTGGATAGATTATAATCTAATGTTAATCCAGAAAAACTCAAAGAACTTAGAGTAATATCATCTGACAACCTTTTTATATTAATTGTATATATTTCTTGATGTCCATCTTCTGATTGAACTACTAAATTAAAACTATTATTTCCTATACTTAGGGTTTTATTTCCAAATCCTCCTGGTAATACTTTACCATTTGCATCAGTTGCTTCTGCATTAATAGTTATACTTGATACTGATGCCGGAACTATAGTATTAAATATTCTATTAGATGTTCCTGATGTAAATAATGGGTTTAGTAAATAACTTAGATTATTATTGCCAGTTAATTCTAATTTCTTTAATGTTACATCACTACTCATAGTTGTACTTAAAGCAAATGAAATTCCTTGAGTAGAAATTGTTTCTTTTTGTTTGTCTATTCTATCAACTGCCATTCCTGCAGAAGTATTTTCAAAGTCTAAATTTAAAGAAGCTCCATTAGTAACACTATCTTTTATTTTTAAATAGAATGTTGTTACTATTCCTTCATTTACGAATGGTTTATTTACATTTTGATCAGAATCACTTGCGTTACAAATGATTTGACTTCCAGTATCATTACATGAGTTAGTCCATGTAGTTGAATAAGTTTTCTTTAATCTATTATATGTATATGGATAGGGACTATCTTTTAAAAGTGAAGGATCTGTATATACTTCAACTAAAAATTCACCATCGTATTTAATTACCTCAAATATATCACTGTTATAATTTATTGTGTAATTAAATCCAGTATTTCCAACATCTCCAGGCGAGTAGACAACATCTATTTGGATAACTTGTCCAGGTTGAACGTTTGCATTATTGGCAATTTCATCTCCTGTACCATCGCCTTCCCAATCATTAGCTGTTGGGTCTATGTCATATGCTTTTAAACTAAATTCTTCATCTTTAGCAAAAACTGTAGTTGGTAAAATAATACCACCTATTAATATTGCTAGAAAAAGAATTCCTTTTTTTAGTTGTTTCATATTGTCTACCTCACTATTCTAAATTTTAACATAATAGCTTACAATAATCTACATTGCTTAAATATAGATTATTGTAAATTATCATATTATAAATAACTTAGTTAAGATAGAACCTTTAAGGTTCTATCTTAAAAGCTATTTACTCGGATTTAAAGATTCAATCTTTTTTAATATTTTATTTTTTATTTTATTAGAATCTTTAACATTAATTATTTTTTCATTCTCTTCTTCTACATTTCCCGAAGCAAACCAATAGTTTTCTAATATTTCTTTTTTTAGAGTATGGTTAACTGCTGCATTATAATCTTTAACGTTAATTTCACCATCACCATTGATTTCTCCTCGAACTACTATATAAATTTTATCGTATTCTTTATTTTTGAATTCTAAAGTTATATAGCTACCAGTTTTTACAACTTCATTTTCTAAATCAGTTATTTCTGTATTATCAACTGAGTAGAAATGTATTAATTCAGGTTTGTTTCTTAGTTTAGTTTTAAATTGTGCTAAACTTTCTTTTAGTTCTGCTCCTAAAATATAAGGATATAAAGTATCATCTCTTATAATGTCATATTCACTACTTTCTAGTTTCAAATTAAGAACACTTACATCAACCGTAGTTTTTATTTCTTTATTTTTCTTACTAGATATAGTTATTTTAGTATCTCCAATTGCTAAAGCAATAAGTTTATTGTTTTCAAATTTAACAATTGAAATATCAGAGCTTTCAAATTCTAATTCTTTATTTGTTGCATCTTCTGGAAGTATAGTTGGATTTAATTCAATAACTTCTCCTACTTCCATTAAAATAGGACTGTTGATAACTATATCAGTTATCAACTTATTTCTAATAACTGTTATATTAATATTTCTAATAGAACCATCTTCGGCAGTGACTGTAATGGTTACATTATTTTCACCATAGTTTAAAGATATATCTTTATTACCAATTACATTAGCTGTTTCTTTTTCTAAAACAACATCAAAATCTATTTCATCGACGCTTTCGTCAACTTCTACTTGATATGAATCAATATCATTATTATATGTCGGTGTTAAACTACTATGACTTGGAATTATATTAACAACATTATTATTAGAAGATTTAGCTTTGTTTGCTTTAATTGTATAAGTATTTACTGAACCATCTTCAGCTGTGACTACAATATCAAATATATTTTCGCCACTTATTACTTTAAATTTTCCCGTTCCAGTTATACTTGCACTTGGATCTGCTGTTGCATTTATTTCTATCTCTTCAATATCTTCTGTTAAATCAACTGTATACTCATTAACATCCGAATTAAATTCTGGCGTTAGTATACCATGATTAATTGTTAAACTATCTAAAATATTAATATTAGATTTATTTGGTTTAACATGAATGATATAAGTTGTATTAGTACTTTTATCAGCACTTTCTACTTTTATTTCATAAGTATCATTATTACTTGAGTAATCAAATGTCTCTGGAATTGTTACTGTAGCTTCATCATCGGTTGGAATTGCTGTAACATCACTATTTTTAATTTGGCTTACATCCTTATCTAAAATTAAAGTATATTCTTTATTATTAGATGTGAAATCTGGTGTAATTTTTCCATTAGCAAACTCTAGTTTTGCTAGTGAGGAATCACTACTTTTTTCTCTACTAATTTCAATAGTATATGTTTTTTTAGTAAAGCCATCTTTAGCAGTAACAATTACACTATAAATATTTGTGGAAGAAGTTTTTAATACTAATGAATCTGTTTTTGAAATATTTGCTCTAGAATCAATTGGTGTAGCAATAACATCATTAGCTAAAATAGTACTAACTGAGTTTGGCAATGTTATTGTGTAATTATATTTGTCCTCATTAAATTCTTCATTAAATTTATAGCCATTTATTTCTAAATTAGATAGTCTTGCTTCATCCATTTTATCTTTATAAACATTAATTTTATAAATTCTTACATCATTATTTTCAGCTGTTACTTTAATTTCTCTAATTGATGAACCATCAGTTATTAATTCGCTATCAATACCAGACACTTTTGCATTAGCATCACTAGTAATTACATTAAACGATAGCATTGATGCACTTGCGTTTAACATTAAAGTATATTCTTGTTGATCACTATTAAATACAGGGTCTAAAGATCCAATACTTGGAATAATATTTAACAATTTATTATCATTGCTAGCTTCTCTATTAATAGTAATAGTATATGTTTTTACTAATCCAGATTCACTTGTAACTATAATATTAACTTCGTTCCTTCCAACTACAATAGTTTTTTTGCCAATTCCTGATATTGAAGCATTTTCTGATGCTGTTGCTAAAACATCTACATTATTAGTTCCAACTGGGACATTTACTTCATAAGATAAAGTTTCTTTATCAAATGTTGGTGATAATGACTGAACTTCGTCATTAGCTTTTATAGTTAAACTAGTTAAATCATTACTAGAACTTTTCTTTCTAATTACATTTACAAAATATGATCTTGAAATATTGTTACTACTAATGACTTTTAATTCTATTTTATTGTCACCGGAATTTAATTGATAATGACCAGTTCCTTCAACAGTATTAGTTTCAATCTCAGCTGCAGCAAATATATCTATAGCTGTTACATCACTTTCAACTTCAACTGTATAAGATAAAGTTTCTTTATCAAATGTTGGACTTAATTCACCTACACTAGGATAAATATAGTTTAAAAAGTTATTACTATAATTCTTTTTATTAACATTTAAAGTGTATGTTGAAGTTTCTTTGCCTTCACTATCAGTAACTTCTATTTTTATGATGTTCATTCCAACAGTTAAATTATCATTGCCAATTATTTTATATGTTGCATTTTTATCCATTAATTCTACATTTAAATTAATATTTTGAGTCTCATTATCAACAGTTAAAGTATAATCATATAAATTTGGTGAGAACTCTTCTTCTAAATTATAATTATCAACAGTTAAATTTAATATTTTAGAACTTACTATGCTTTTTCTTATAACATTAACATTATAAATATTAGTAGAACCATCTTCTGCTGTTACTGTAATAGAAATTTTATTATCTCCAACAGAAAGCTTATATTTTTGTAATCCTGTTATAGTTGCAGCAGCATCTTCAGGAGTAGCAAATATTGTTATTTCTTCTATATCATAATCAACTTCTACTTGGTAATTATTTGTTTCTTTATCAAAATTAGGAGTTAAACTTCCAGTTGATGGTATTAAAGAAGACAAATAATTGTTACCACTAGCTTCACGATTAACGATGATGGTATAAACTTTCTTAGTTCCAGCTTCACTTGTTACAATAACATCAATATAATTTTTCCCCATATTTAAGTCAACAGTGCCATCTCCAGCTATTGTTGCATTAGCATCTTCTGCTGTTGCATTGATCACAATATTATTGACGTCGTGATCAACATTTAATTTATAAATAGTTGTTGTTTTTGAAAATTCTGGATCTATTTTGTAGTCTTGTACTTCTAATGATTTTAAATTATTATTTAAAGATTTCTCTCTTTGAACATGTAAAACATAATCCTGAGTAGTGATACCGTCTTGAGCGGTTACTCTTACAATGACATCATGATTTCCAACATTTAAATCTTGATTGTTGATTATTTTATATGTTGCATCTTTATCTAAAGGAATTGCTTTAATTGATAATGAATTATAATTAGTTTTTAAACTATATTCAAAAGTATCTTTATCAAAGTTTGGATCTAAAGATGAATCAGTTACTTGCAAACTGGATAATCTTGCTTCAGTTTTTCGTTTTCTATTTACTATAACTTGATAATATCTAACAACATCTTCAGTTGATGTTACTGAGACGCTTAAGACATTTTTGCCAAGCTTTAATTCATAATCGCCAGTTCCTTCAACTTTAGCATTTTTATCTTCTGCTATCGCATCAATTGTTATATCTGTAGTTTCATAATCAACATCTACATTATAATAGATTGTTTCTTTATCAAATGTAGGCGATAATGTACCTTTATTTACTGTTAAACTTTCTAATTTATCACTGGTTGTTCCTTTTGCTTGACGTAATACATCTAATACATAAGTTTTTTGAGTTTTATCTTCAGCTGTTACAATAACATTTACTGTATTGTGGCCAATTACAAAATCACTATTTCCTGTAACTTCATAAGTAGCTGTTTCATCATCTAGTTCTACATTTAAAGATAATGATGTAACATCTTCTAATACTTTTAAGTAATACATTGTAGTATCTTTATCAAATTTAGGATCTAGGACGCTTTCTTTAGCAATTATTAAAGAAGCATCAGCATTTGAAGATTTTTTTCTATTTACTACTATTTCGTATGTTTTTTCTTCTCCTTCTTCAGGAGTAACTACTATACTTATAGTATTATTTCCCGTATCTAAATGGTATGTTCCATTACCAGTAACTACAGCTTTTGAATCTTCAGCAACACCAATAACTGTTATTTCATCTTCATTATTATCAACATCAATATTATATTTTAACGTATCCTTATTAAATGTTGGAGTAAGTTGGTTAGATGAACTTGTAACTAAAGATATTAAATTATTATTCTTATTACCGGTTTGAAATATATTTAAAGTATATGTTCTTGTAGAGCCGTCCTCTGCTGTTACAATTATTTTTATCTTATTAGTACCAGTTTTTATATTATAAATTCCTGTTTTGGATACTTTTGCTGTAGAGTCTTCTGGAGTAGCACTAACTTTAATAGATGGGATTTTATCTTCAAAAACAATATTATATTCTTCTGTTTCCTTATTAAAGATACCAGACATATCATATTTATCAATTGTTAGACTACTTAAGTAATTATTACTACTAGCTATCTTATTAACATTTAATGTATAAGTTTTTTTAGTACCATTCTCTGCTGTTACTGTAATAGTTACTTTATTTTGACCAAGAGTGAATCCATTATTACCTGATATTTTATACGTTGCTTTAGGATTATTCACTACGGCATTTATATTTAAAGAGGTAATTTTAGAATTAACATCTAAATTGTATTCTTCTGTTTCTGGATCAAAACTAGGATTTAACTCTGATTCTAAGACATCTAAACTTTTTAAAGTCGCATCAGTAGACTTTGCTCTTATTATATAAAGTTCATATATTTGAACGGAGCCATCACTAGCAGTAGAAACCAAATTAACCTTATTTGTTCCAGTATTTAACTTAGCATTTCCATCACCACTAACTGTAGTTAAAGCATGCTCTTTTGTAACTTCAATATTGACATTATCTACATCATTTGGAACATTTATTATATAATTACTTATAACTTTATTAAATTCTGGTGTTAAGGGATAAATGGTATCATCATGACTTACTTTAATACTACTTAAGAAAGTATTACCACTTTGTTCTTGATATACATTTAACGTGTATGTTTTAACATCACCATTTTGAGCAGTTACATTAATTTTAACTATATTTAAGCCTAATTGAAAATTTTCATTACCAACTACTTCATAAGTTGCATTGCTATCTGCTAGATCAATTTGTAATTCTAAGTTACTTGTAGTTTCTGGAACTGAAATATAGTAATCTGCTATTTCTGGTTTGAAGTCAAGCTCGGTTGGTGGATTTACAATAACAAGATTATCAATATTATTATCTCCGGCCATATCTCTTATAACATTATAAGTATAAACTGAAGTACTAGTTCCATCTTCAGATGTAATTTTTATTTCTATTTTATTTTCACCTTGTTCTAGTAAATTTATCCCATCGCCATTTACAGATTGATTAATGTTTGATTTTTCAACTTCAAATCCTAGTTGTTTAATGCGACTAGGAACTTTTAATTCATAAGTATGACTTTTAGGGTTAAATGAAGGAGTTAAATTACAATATTCATCTTTAACACTACAAAGTGATTCTACTAATCCAGTTATTTTAATATTTAAAGGATCAGATGTATTAGATTTATCTCTTGTGACATTTATAGTATAAACTCTTATATCGCCATTTTCTGCAGTTACAAATAAAGAGTAGCTATTAGTTCCTGCTTCAACATTAAATGTACCCGTACCAACTAATACAGCTTTTTCATCATCTAACTCAGCATTGATTGTAATAGATGTATCGTCTGGATCAACTGTAACATTATATTCTTTTGTAAGTTTGTCAAATTCTGGTGTTAATGTTTGGTTATCAACAGATAAACTTTTTAAGAAATTATTTTCTGATCTTGATGTAGAGGCAGTTATTATTGCATAGCCATCTTTATCATTTCCTGTTTGATATCCACCTTGTGGATTAGGTTGGTTTTCTTCACCAGTAGCCATTTTTATTTTACTAAAGATATAATTTGAATAATGTTTATTTGAATCACTGGCAATGATATTATCACTGGTTGAATTTTCATCTATTGCAACACAATCTTCACAACCAGAAACAAATGAATTACCACCAGTTCCTGAATATGATTCAGCTGTGTATCCACCATAATAACCACCACCAGCTCCTCCTGAACCAATATAATTAGGTATACCTGGCATACCATAACCAAAAGCATATCCTGATGTTTGGTTAGGAACAGTTTTGTTACCATAACCTGCTATACCTTGTAGAGAACCACCGGCTCCACCTATTCCGTAATACGATCCACCGCCGCCGCCAGCGGCTACCATTATACGACTTTTTAAGGAATTAAATTCATTCCAAATATTTGCTTTAGAAGTTGGTGTTAGACGAATGTCGGTTGCTCCGCCGCCGCCGCCACCAGGTTCTGGAGCACTATCTCTATTAGCATCATTACCACCATTAGATCCACCGTTAAATCCACCGGCTCCACCAATATGACTAAGTTGAGTTCCACCAATTTCTCCTATACAGCCAACATATACATATAATTTTTGGCCTTTAGAAAGGTAGATTTCTCCTTCAGTATATGCACCATAACCACCACGGTATTTTAATGCCCAATCTGTTCTACCATATCCACCACTTGCTCCCCATAGTTGTACTTTGTAATAAGTACTCCCTGGTGCAGTAAACGTTTGATATGAATTTGTACAAGCATAGTTATTTGTGATTCCTTCTACGTTTTGTTCTCTAGAAACTGTAACTTCATAGGTTGTTGTTTCTACTTCAGGATGAGTAACTATTATTTTTACAATATTATCTTCATGTTTATTTAGATAACCATTTCCTTCAATTTTGATAGTTGCAGTTTTATCATAAGGAATAGCTTCTACATCTAAAGCAATAGTACTATATGGTACTTCTAATTTATATTTAGTTTTTGAACTAATAAATTCTGGAGTTAAAGTAAATTTATTATTATTTATTTTCAGTGAAACTAATTTAGTAGAGTGTTCATTATCATTTAAGTTGCCTCTTGTAACAGTGATACGATATGTTCTAACTTCTCCATTTAAAGCTGTTACATTTATATTTATTACTTTAGTTTCGCCTAAATTTAATTCATATTTTCCTAAACCACTTACTTCAGCGTTTTCATCTGCTACTGTTCCTTTTAGAGTAAAGTGCTGTTCATATTTATCTAAAGTAAGAGTATATTCCATTTCAAATGGACTAAATTCTTTGTCAAAGGCTCCATAATCCGTTTCTAAATTTAATAAATAATTGTTTTTAGATTGGAATAATGGTGTAACTTTAGCATATCCATATCCTTCTTGACCAGTTTGAATTTCTTCACCACTTGTTGTAGGTTGCCCAGTATATTCACTTTCTGCAAGTACAACGTGTTTACCAGTACCATCTTGTTTTGTAAAACTTGGATTTGAGTCTTTTGTCTTCCAACTATATCCCATTCCATCTATCATTACTGTATTAGTAAACTTCTTCTTTGAATAGTGTGTTTCACTATCTGTATGAATTATATTATCTTCTGTTGAATCTTCTGATATTGAATTTACTCCTGGATGTCCTGATATGTATGAGCTTCCGCCACTACCTGCAGCTGTCATTGGGCCGCCATCGCCGCCGCCGCCGCCTCCGTAGTAGCCGCCGCCGCCTGCTCCACCATATGATGAAGGACCGCCTTCGCCACCTGTACCAAAGGTTCCTGTTTTTCCGCTTTGATTATAACCATACATCCCTTTGCCGCCTTCTGTTTGTGTTGCTCCCGTGTTTAGAGTGTAATACCAAGATCCACTGGCATAATATGGAACATCATAAGAATATAATCCTCCGGCTGCTCCACCATAACTTTGACCTCCCCAATCTTCTGCACCGCCGCCGCCAGCGGCTACCATTATACGACTTTTTAAGGAAGCAAAATTATTCCATGGTCCACTAGTTAGACGAACATCAGTTGCTCCTCCTCCAGAGAATCCATTAGATCTACCTAAACCTCCACCATTGTAAGATACTTGGTGGGTTTTACTATCACCAACATAAATATATAATGTTTCTCCTTTTTCTAAGAAAATATTGCCTTTTGTATATGCACCTAGGCCGCCTGGTTTACTACTAGCATTTGCTCCTTGTGCTCCCCATAATTCAAAACGATAGTTACCACGTATGGGTGCTGTAAATGTCTGATAGTCTCCGGTATAATTATAAGTATATTCTTCTTGAGAAAGTTGTTCTTTCTTGTAATGAATTAAATATGTTGAAGTTTCAGAATTTGGTTCTGTTACTGTTATTTTTATATCACCGGAAGATGCTATAATCATTCCTGTTCCTTCAATACTAATTTTAGCTTCTTTGTCATATGCTCCTGCTTTAACATCTAAATAAATCATATTTGGTGCAAGACTTACATTATACTCAAAAGTATTAGAATCAAAATTGGGTTCTAAAATCGGAACAACATCATCTTTTGATATTACAAAATCTAAATCAGCAAGTCTTGAAGTATGTTCGTTGTCTTCTAATTGTTTTCTTTTTACATTAACAATATAAGTTCTTGTGTTTCCACTAGTACTTGTAACTATAAATTGAATAGTAGTAGTTTCATTATATTTAATTGCATAATGTCCAGATCCGGTTACCGTTGAACTCTCATCTGAGACAATGGCTTCAATATCTAATTCTCTTACTTCTTTATCAAGTATTAAATCATATTCATATTTAGTCGCTGAAAATGAAGGAGATAAAGTACCACTGCTAACTTTGATATCTTGTAAATAATTATTATCTGAATTTAGTGAATATGGAGTAATTTTTGCATAGCCATTTCCTTCTTGCCCAGTTTGAATTTCTTCACCACTTGTTGTAGGTTGCCCAGTATATTCACCATCTGCAAGTACAACGTGTTTACCAGTGCCAGCTTGTTTTGTAAAACTTGGATTTGAGTCTTTTGTCTTCCAACTATATCCCATTCCATCTATCATTACTGTATTAGTAAACTTCTTCTTTGAATAGTGTGTTTCACTATCTGTATGAATTATATTATCTTCTGTTGAATCTTCTGATATTGAATTTACTCCTGGATGTCCTGATATGTATGAGCTTCCGCCACTACCTGCAGCTGTCATTGGGCCGCCATCGCCGCCGCCGCCGCCTCCGTAGTAGCCGCCGCCGCCTGCTCCACCATATGATGAAGGACCGCCTTCGCCACCTGTACCAAAGGTTCCTGTTTTTCCGCTTTGATTATAACCATACATCCCTTTGCCGCCTTCTGTTTGTGTTGCTCCCGTGTTTAGAGTGTAACCCCAAGATCCACTGGCATAATATGGAACATCGTAAGAATATAATCCTCCGGCTGCTCCACCATAACTTTGGCCTGCCCAATCTTCTGCACCGCCGCCGCCAGCAGCTACCATTATACGACTTTTTAAAGAATTAAATTCATTCCAACTACCGTTAGTTAAACGAATATCTGTTGCTCCTCCTCCGGATAACCCACTAGATCTACCTAAACCTCCACCATTAAATGATGCTTCATGTGGCTTAGAATTACCAACATAAATATATAAAATTTCATTTGCATTTAAAATTATATCTCCGCTTGTATATGCACCGTAACCACCTGATTTTCCTGAACTTGCTCCTTGTGCTCCCCATAATTCTATTTTATATTTCCCTCTTGTTGGCGCTGTAAACGTTTGATAGTCACCAATATATTCATATTCATAAGTTGAATTTGGTTTGCTTCCTTTTTCATAATGAATTGTATAAACAGTATCAGTACAATGAGGTTCAGAAACTCTAATTGTTACATCTCCTTCTTGAGTTACAATTAGATCATTTCCTTCAATTGTTACTGTAGCATGTTGATCAAATGCTACTGCATTTAAAGCAATTTCTAAGGCATTGTAATTTAAATCTATATAATAATTAGTTTCATTGCTATCAAATTCTGGTGTCAATTCATGGATTTTTGCAGTTTCATTTATTAATTCTAATTCTGCAAGTTTAGTTGTATGCTCATTATCACTTAAATTTGCCCTTTTAACATTAACAGTATATATTTTTAAATTTCCGCTTTCACTTGTTACAGCTAAATTTATTGTAGTTGTTGAACCAAATTTAATATCATAAGTTCCATTTCCAACTAATGTAGCATGTTCTTCGTTTGTTTCAGAGTTTATTTCTATGGTTTTATCATATGTGCCAATTGTTACATTATATTCTTCTATTTTCGGATCAAATGTTGGTGTCATAGTTCCTTTATCAGTGGTAATACTTTTTAATGTATTATCAGTATATAATTCACGTAAAGAACTTATCATAGCAAAACCATTACCAGCATTACCAGTTTGAACGCTTGTATTATCCTGAGTAGGTTGATTTACTAATGATCCTTTTTCTGTAGTCCATTCATAGCCTGTTCCATCTATTATTTTTGTATTATTAAATATGTAACCAGTCCATGAATGTGATTGGTTATCAGTTGTATCAGTAACAGCTCCTGCGCTATTTACAGCAACGCAGCCATCATGTCCAGAAATGTAAGAACTTCCTCCTCCACCTCCAGAACAAATATTACTTCCGCCGCCGCCGTACCAGCCGCCGCCTCCACCTGAACCACCATCAGTACTAATACCTTGACCACCTAGGCCAAAGGTTCCCATACTAACAGCTGTTGTAGAAGCATTTATTGCATATCCACCTTTAATTTGGGTTCCACCTGTTCCATAATAGCCTGACGCACTACTTCCCATGTTAAGAGGATTATAACCAGTCAGCCCACCGGCAGGGCCACCGTCGCTTCTCCATCTTGATGAGCTTTCATAAGCAGCTCCGCCGCCACCGGCTGCTACCATTATTCTTGAAGCTAAGGATTCTTTAACATTCCAGGTACCTTTAGATGTAGTAGGCACTGTTCTTATATCAGTTGCTCCACCACCAGCACGACCGTCTTTATCTTTTCCAGCTGGAACATTTCCTCCACCATTCCAACCTCCATATAAGTTTGTTGAGCTGCTGCTTGCTTGACCACCTACATAAATATATAATTTAGTTCCTTTTAATAAACTAATTTCTCCTTCTGTATATCCACCAAGGCCACCAAATAATGTAGAATCATAATCTCCGCCTTGTGCTCCCCATAATTGGATACGATATCTTCCATTCATTGGAGCTATAAATTCTTGGTACTCTCCTGTATAAGAATATTTATATGTTTCTGCTGCAGCTTTTACTTTGCTTTCTCCCATGCTAAAAAGAGCAATAATTATAAGAATTATCATGCTGCTAAATTTAATACTATAAAATTGTTTTAAATTATGTACTCTTTTCATAATACATACTCCATATTATACATAATAATTTTACAACAAAATATAGATTTTGTCATTAAAAAAAGAACAGAGACAACTCTATTCCATTAAATTTATTTACTATTAAATCCACAATCTAATTCAGCTTTAATTGTATAATCAGTTTTTCCATATGGAGATTTAGGATAAATAATTACTTTTGTATTAGTTTTATTGCATTTTTCATCTGTTTTAGTATTTTTAAATTCACTGATTTTTTCTTTAAATTCGCCATTTTTGTATCTGCCTAAATTGTCTAAATCTACTTTTATTCCTATATCAGTAAACTTTGATAGTAAATTAGTTCTTTCATCAGATGATGTACCTACTTGTTCGTAATAGAAGTCTTCATAAAATTCACGACCCATCTCAACTAATGAAGTGTCCAATTTCTTTTCATTTGATTGATTCTTATTCATGAAAAATAATACTGTTGCTGTGCCAATGACAACTATTGCTGCTATGGCAATTACGACCTTTTTATTAAGCTTTTTAGATGTCTGTTTTTCCATTTTTAATTCGCTCCTTTATATTCTATAAATTTAGTATATCATTTTTTAAGTAAAATTAAAAGAAATTATTTCAATATATAGTTAATAAAAAATTGTTGACATTTGCATAACTTTGTCATATAGTATACTGGTATACCGAATTGGTATATACGGAAAGAGGGAGTAAATGTGGATAAAAAACAGATTATAATTAATTCAGCTAGAGAATTATTTTCTAGATATGGTTTTAAGAAAGTATCTATGGAGGAAATAGCAAAAAAAGCTTCTGTTACTAAAAGAACTATATATCATTATTTTAAAGATAAAGAAGCATTGTTTAGTTATTTTGTTAAAGAAGAACTTGATAAAGTTAAAATCATTTTAGAAAATAACAACAATAATAATTTCTCAAGTAGAATTGTTGATGATTTAAAAGAAATATTAACATTACGTAATAATAGTTCATTAATATCAACACTGATTAGAGATAATAATGCCAATTTTAATTCTTGTCCTGATTTTTTAAGTTTATATGAGCAAGAAATTGTGAATTACTTAGAAGAAAAGATTAAAAATGAAATTAATTTAGGTAATATTAAAAATTGCAATCCGCATTTAACAGCATTTATTCTTTATAAAATTTTTTATGCTGTAATGATTGAATATGACAAAGAAATTGATGAAGAAGATTTTATAAGAAATGTAAATATGATACTAAATGAAGGCTTATTAATTAAGGGAGGTTTAAAATAATGAAAAACAATTCAAAACAAAGTAAAATATTTCATTATGTAATTATAGCAGCAGTGCTTATTATACCTTTTATGTATAGTTTCTTTTATCTAAAAGCTTACTGGAATCCATATGGCAAAGGTAACATTGATAATTTACCAATTGCTATTGTTAATTTAGATGAAGGTAGTCGAGGAAAAGAAATTATAAATGGTATTAAAGAAAAAAATACTTTAAAATTAAGTATAACTAATAGCGAAAAAGCAGATAGTGGCTTAAATGATGGTACTTATTATGCAGTTATTACTATCCCAAAAGATTTTAGTGATAGTATTAATAGTGTTTCTACTACCGAAAAAAAACATCCAACTATTACTTATTCGCCAAATCAAAAATCTAATTATTTAGCAAGTCAAATAATAGATAAAGTTGTAACAACTGTAGAAGCAAATTTAGATAATACAATCAATTCTAATATTGTAAATACTTTAAGCAATAGTTTGACTGAAATTCCAGATCAATTAGATACAATTAATTCTGGTTTTGATAAATTAAGTGATGGAACAAGTGCTTTATATAGCGGAAGTAATACACTAGTTAATGGTACTAATACTTTAGCTAGTAGTTATCAACAATTTGATGATGGCATAAATAGTGTTAAAAATGGTAGTAACGATTTAAATAATGGTATTAATCAATTGAATAGTGGTATAAATGAACTTGCTACTAAAACTGAAGAATTTAATAAATTAAGTTCAATGATTCCTACTTTAACTAGTAGTGTAGAAAACTTAAAAAATGGTAGTGATGATTTTACAACAAATATGAATTCATATGTTGATAGTGTTAATAGTTTATTACCTTTAGTAAAAGTTGGTGCTCAAAGTGTTATAACTTCATATGAAACTGCTTGTAATAACGCTGGTATTGATCCAAACGCTGAGCAAGTTGAAGGAAGTCCATTATATGAAAGTTGGAAATCTTATCAAGGTGCTAAGAAAGCACTATTAAGTTTAAATACTTTAGAACAAGGGGGTAATAGTTTAAAAGAAGGTAGCGCTAAAATAAATAATGGTTTAAATACTTTAAATACTTCTGTAACTCCATTAAATACTTTACCTTATAAAATTACTCAATTGACTAACGGTGTATCTCAATTACAAGCAGGATCTAATAAGTTAGTTAGCGGATCTAACACTTTAAACAATGGCATTAGTACTTTAGCTAATAGTTCTGTAGATGTTAAAAATGGTATTATCTCAATTAACAATGGTAATGTTACTTTAAATAATGGTATTAAAACATTAAATAATAGCGTATATAGCGCTAAAAATGAATTAAGTACAAAAGTTAATGATAGTAAAGAACAAATTAGTAAAGTTAATAATTTAACAGATTACAGTAAAAAACCAGTAGCTGTTGATAAAAAGGTAGTTAATGAAATATCTTCTTACGGAACAGCATTCTCACCATTCTTTATATCTATAGCATTATGGGTTGGATGTTTAATGATGTATATTATTTTCTATTTTGATAAAGAAGATCGTTTCCCTAAATTATCTGCATCTAATAAAAATAGATATCAACGTAGTTTATATTATCATGGATTAGCTAGTTTAGCAGGTTTAATATTAGGTATACTACTTATGACATTACTAGACTTTAGCATTACAAATTACTTCTTATATTTCATAAGTATAATTTTAATAGCTAACTTATTCATAGCTATAATAGAATTCTTAATTATGCAATTTAAAGATATAGGAAAATTTATTGCTCTTATTCTATTAGTGTTACAACTTGCTGCAGCAGGTGGTACGTTCCCAATTGAAACAGTAACTAAAGGATTTAGATTTTTAAATGGAATGTTACCAATGACTTACACTGTTAAGTTATTAAGAGAATCTTTGGTTACTATAGAATCTAGTTTACTTACTAAGAATTTAGTAATTGTTATATGTATTTTACTAGGATTTGTTATATTGAATCTAATTAGTAATGTTTATCATATAAAAAAAGATAATAAATAATAAAATTAAAAGAACAGCATTAAATAAAAATGTTGTTTTTTTATACATAAAAAAAGTAGTTTTTCAACTACATTTTATTATTTTACATATGGTATTAATGCCATAAATCTTGCATACTTAATTTGTTTAGCAATATGTCTTTGATGTTTTGCACAAGCACCAGTACGACGACGTGATTCTATTTTTCCTTTTTCACTAATATATTTAGAAACAATATTTACGTCTTTAAAATCTACTGATTTTCCTGCACACATTTGACATATTCTTTTTTTCTTACGTCCACGACGAATTTCTGCCATTATTTAGTTCCTCCTTTAAAATGGTAAGTCATCTTCACTTAAAACAACTTCTTGGCCAAAATCTTTAAAAGGATCTTCACTAATATCAGTTGTTGTTATATCAGAGCTTACGTTATCATTCATATTAGATTGGAAATCACTAGAAGAAACACTACCTTTAGGGCTTAAAAAAGTCACATTATCAGCAATTACTTCAGTTACATATCTTTTGGATCCATCTTGTGCATCATAACTTCTTGTTTGGATACGGCCTTCAACAGCTACTTGTGTACCTTTAGTACAATATTTTGCTATGTTTTCAGCTTGTTTTCTCCATGCAACGCAATTAATAAAATCTGCTTCTCTTTCACCATTTTGGTTAGTAAAAGGTCTATTAACAGCTAAAGAAAATGATGTTGTTGATGTACCATTGCTAATAGTTCTTAGTTCTGGGTCTCTAGTTAATCTTCCAATTAAAATAACTTTATTCATAAATAAATTTTACTCCTCATCTAATTTAATAATTAAATGTCTTAAAATATTTTCATCAAGTAATGATTTACGATCAAATTCTTTAATTGCATCATGACTTGCTTCAACAGTCATATCAAAATAATAACCATTGATTTCTTTTTTTATTGGATAAGCTAATTTTTTTTCGCCCATTTCCTTAAAATCTAGTACTTTGGCATTCATATCAGTTAATATTGCTTGAAAATTCTTTGCAGTTTCTGATACTTTTTCACTTTCAATTGTAGCTTTAACAATAAACATGATTTCATATTTTTCCATTGTCACTACACCTCCTTATGGTCTTTATCGGCTTCAAAAATAAAATGAAGCAAGGAGTAAATTAATACTCGCAAGCGTATTATACCACAATACATTTATATTTAGCAAATTTATTTTTTATGTTTTAATTTGTATTAATTTTATATTTTTATTCTTAATTTTAACTTTTAAACGCATTTAATGAGATTTAGAACAGATTTTAATAAATCTATGGAGTTTCTATATATAATTTTTAATATACAAATAATGAAGCATTACTTTTAGCAATACTTTTGCAATATTTAAAATGCATTGATTATGTATTATAATTTAGTAGTAAGGTGGTAGAGTAATATGGCATTTAGATTAATCGAATCTAAAAATGAAACTGAAAATAAAACTGTACGTTTCCCAGTTGATGTTATAAATAGTATTGAAGAAGCTATTTCTGGAAAAAACATTACATTTTCTAAATTTGTTATATCTGCATGTAGATATGCATTAGAAAATTTAGAAGAAACTGAAAAACCCACTAGCAAAGTTTAGTAGGTTTTTTTATTTAGTATATTTTTAGATTTCGATTTAATTCTTTGAATGCAATTATCAATTTGTTTAGAAGTTTTATTTAAAATTTCTGCTATTTCTAAATAATTATAATTTTTTAACATTAAATAAAATACTTCTTTTTCATTTGAAGATAAATTTTTTTCTATTTCATTAATTAATACTTTACAGTTTTCATCATCTTCTAAATTATGTAAGGGATTATTTTTATTTTCATCACTTAATAAATCCATTAAAGGTTGTTCATAATTATCATAGACATGTTCTAATGATAAAGAGCTATTCATAATTTTGTTTTTTAAACGTGAAGCCTTTTTTATTATTACTTGTAATCTTCTATCAACGCATAGAGTTATAAAAGTTGGTAACGAAGATGATGTATCATTATACCTATTTATCGCATCTGTAAAGCCGACTAATGCTTCTTGATAAAGATCATTATATTCAACATTATATTTTTTAGATGCTATTATATATTTTTTTATTATTAAATTAATTATATATTGATATTTTTCAAATAGTATTTCTTTTGCTTCTTCAGATTCTTCATTAGCTAAATTGATTAATTCACTATCAGAAATATCTTTATTATTCATTTTTATCACCTGTTAACTATATCATAAATAAGAATTCCTGCTGCAACAGAAGCATTTAAGCTATTAACTTGACCATACATTGGAATAGAAACTATTTCATCACAATTTTCTTTAACTAATCTGCTAATTCCTTTTCCTTCATTTCCAATAATTAAAAGAACTTTATCACTATAGTCAATTTTACTATAATTTTTGCCATCCATTGCTGAACCATAGACAAAAAAGCCTTGATCTTTAAAATCATTTATTGTTTTCACTAGGTTATTTACCATTGAAACAGAAACATTACTTAAAGCTCCTGCACTAGTTTTATAAACAGTATCATTTACGCTTACACTTCTGTCTTTAGGAATAATAATTGATTTTATTCCTGCAGCTTCACAAGTCCTAATTATAGCGCCTAAGTTATGAGGATCAACTAAATGATCTAACATTACAACACATTTATCGTCATAAAATTCAGCAACATCACTATATTCAAAATCGCTTATATCCATGACTAATCCTTGATGATTTCCAGTAACTAATTTATCCATTACGTGAAGATCCATAAATTCATAATTCATTTTATTTTTTTTGATTATATTAATTATTTCTTGATCTTTAAAATTCTTACTAATATATATTTTTTTGATACTTTTTAAATTATTTTCTACAATTAAAATATTTTTAAAAATTACATTTCTTATTTGTCTATCAAAAAGAAACATCGAATATAACTCATTAAATGTCGTACCTTCAAGATAAGTCTTATTATCATCTGATCTCATAAATAAATGACGGTAACCACTTAAGAAAAAGTAATTTTCCCGTAACAAAACAGTTTTAGCAGTTTCAATATCTTCAACCACTAAACCCTTTTTAGTTAGTATGTCAATTTGTTCATCTAATGTTTTAAATGTTTTCGATTTCACACTATACCGCCTTTACTTTAAACATTATATCACAACTGACAAAATAAATATATACCTAATTAATGGATATAATGTAAAAAACTTGTGAAAAAAAAGTGAAATATTAACTTAATTATAATAATGACTTATAGCTTCAGATAATACTCTAGCAAATTCCATTTGATATTCTTTAGTTACAAGCTTACTTCTTTCCATAGAATTTGATAAAAAACCACATTCTACTAAAATCCCTTTAGTTTTTAGCTTATCATACATATATGTTGAAGTAGGTATTTTTTTCACATTTCTAT
>OLOA01000915.1_pt1 | contig 30981 bp, 41 predicted proteins | sample 1672201 | NCBI WGS metagenome assembly OLOA01 (sample SAMEA3136658, study PRJEB25190) | human gut metagenome
CCAGGCCAAGGCCACCGAGGCTGCCGCTGCCGCCCCGGCCGCCGCGCCGCGCGCCCGTGCTGGCCGCCGCGAGCCCGTGAAGGAGTGGGAGTTCCGCTTCCGCGCCACCAAGGCCCAGGCGACCATGATCGCCGAGTACGCCAAGTCGCTCGGCGTCGTGAGCGATGGCGTGAAGGGGGTGGCCTAGCATGGGCGCGGCCGAGAAGATCGCCATGGCCCAATGGCAGGAGCGCGGCCTCGCGAGGCTGCGCGAGCCGTTCCCCGAGGAGGACATCGAGCTTCGCCCCGTCTACGTCGGCCCCTACGACTTCAACAGCGATGGGCGGCGCTTCGTGCCGGCATCGGCCGTGCAGAAGTGCCCGCGCTGCGGCAAGACCCACGCGCTGCCGGCGCGCCATCTGAAGTACGTCGGACACGCCCGCGTGACCGAGCGCCTGAACGAGGTAGACCCCGCCTGGGGATGGCGGCCCATGGCCGTTACGGCCTCCGGCGAGCCGGTGACCCACGGCGGGCTGTGGATATACCTCACCGTGTGCGGCGTGGAGCGCATCGGATTCGGCGACGCGGGCGGCAAGGACGGCCCGGACGCCGTCAAGGAGATGATCGGCGACGCCATCCGAAACGCCGCCATGCGCTTCGGCTGCGGGCTGGCCATGTGGATGGACGAGGACGACGAGGTGACCTGGCCGCCCGACGGCGAGGACGGGCGGCCCGCGTTCAAGCCGCACCTCCCCGCGCGGGCCACCAAGGCCCAGCGGAGGCTCGCCGAGGCCATCGAGGCCCGCCACACCCTCGGGCTCTACGACGGGAACGAGCTGGCCGAGGCCATCCTCGCCGAGTTCGCCGAGCCGTACTACCGCATGAATGAGATGCAGGTGGAGGGGGCCATGGAGTTCCTGGACGAGGCGTTCCCTGTGCCGCCCCAGCCCTGCGAGGGGCAGGAACCGCTGTTAGGCGACGACGTCGAGGTGATTCCCGTTTGAGCGCGAACGTCATGTCGCGCCTGTCCGCCCACAACATGAGGGGCGCAGACCACCTTCCCGGGTGGTGTTCCGTGTGCGGCCGCCCGCACCCGGAGCGCCACCATGTGGTGTCCCGCTCGCTCGGCGGCTCATCCGGCCCCGTGGTGCACCTGTGCGGGCGCGGGAACGCGCTCTTCGACGCCGACGGGCGTCTGCTGCACCACGGGGCGGCCGAGTGCCACCGGCTGCACCTGTGGTGGGCCGACGGAGAGGACGCCGACATCGCCCCCGCCGTGCGCGGGTGGCAGAGCGCCTTCTGGGCGTACCTCATCACCGATTTCCAGATAGACACATGGGACGCCCTCCGGCTGCCGGGGTGGCGTCCTTTTCCCTGAGAAAGGAGGTGGCGAGTTGATCGTCACCGTAGCCAAAAGCGAGCTTGCGCGCCTCATCGAGCGCCCTTGCAAGCTCGCGTCGAAGCAGAAGGAGTCGTACCTCGCCTGCGTAAAGCTGTCCGTGTCAGATTTCGGGCCGCTCGTAGCCGAGGCGACCGACCTTAACGACTCCGTCCGATCCGTGTGCGGAGCGTCCATGGCCACCGAGGACGGCGAGGTGCTCGTGAGCGCCCGTATCCTCTCCAAGGTCGTCAAGGCGATGCCGGAGCAGCCCGTCGAGCTGTCCGGAGACGGGGACGGCCTGAGGCTGTCCTGCGGGAGGTCGTCGTTCGACGTGCCGGCCATCGACCCCGCCGAGTTCCCCGGCCTGATCGGGCGCGGCGACGTGGTGTCCGTCGACATCGAGACGGCGACCCTCGCAGCTCTCGCGGCGCGCACCACCTACGCCGCGAAGAAGGAGAAGGAGGAGACGGTGAGCAAGAAGCCCATCATGGGGTGCGTCAACCTCAAGTGCGCCGGCGGCACCGTTACCGCGACGGCCACCGACTCCTACCGCGTCGCCCGCACGAGCTGCGCCGCTCCCGACGCCCCCGACTTCGAGGTGAACGTTCCGGTTCGAATGGTCTCCGACTTCGCCAAGTCGTCGTGCGGAACCGTCACGCTCTTCTCGTCGGACACCACCGTGGGGCTAGCGAGCGACGAGGACGAGGTGGTCGGACGCGCCTTTGCCGGCAAGTTCCCCGACGTCGACCGCGTTATCGCCATGAAGCCTGAGCACCGCGCCGAGTTCGGGCGCGGCTACCTCCTGGAGGCACTCAAGCGCGCGGCCGTCATCGACGGCGCGAATAACCCCGTGGTTCTCGCTCTTGACGACGCCGGGATAAACGTGAGCCGCAAATCGGACGTCGAGTCCATGAGCGAGCTGGTGGACGCCAAGGTGGACGCGCCGGTCGTCGTCGCGCTCAACGCTGCCTACGCCGTCGATGCCGTGTCGGCGATCCCGTCGGCCGAGGTCGTGATGGAGCTTCAGGATCCCAACCGTCTCGTCAAGTTCTCCGGTGGCGGCTGTGAGGCATACGTCATGCCCGTCCGTCTGTTGCGAGGGTAGGCCGTGGCGACCATCGAAGTCCCGGCGCACCTGGTGCGCGACCAGATCCGCGCCCTGCGCTACGCCTTCCAGGAGGCGTGCCGCATGGCGAACGAGGCCGTGCGCCAGAGGGACTACTACCGGGAGCGCGCGATCCGCGCCGAGTGCGCGCTCATGGAGGCCACGGGAGGCTGCCCCGACGCGGCGGCCGACCCGTGTCCCAAGCCGTTCGGCCTCCGCTGCCAGACGTGCGCGGAGGCCATGGATAAGGAGGCGAGGTACCTTTGATCAACTTGAGAAACCCCGGCCAGTTCCTGGCCGCGCTCGCGTTCGGCCTCGTGGTCGCGGGGCTCTGCTGCGTCGCCGGCGGCATCGGGATCATCTTCGGGGAGGGCTCGGGATACATTGCCACGGGCGTCGTGCTTGCGGCCGCCGGCGCGTCCGTCGGCGTCGCGTGTAAGAGGCTCTACCGCGAGATGGGGGGTGGCGGCGATGGAGAGGGGGAATAGTATCGAGGGATACTACGACTTCCTGGCCGCCAAGGCCGTCGAGTCGCCGGACGCCGGGTTCGACCCCGGCGACGACGTGAGCGACGTGCTGTTCCCGCACCAGCGCGACATCGTGCGTTGGTGCCTGCGCGGCGGGCGGCGCGCCATCTTCGCCGCCTTCGGCCTCGGCAAGTCGCTCATGCAGTTGGAGATCATGCGGCTCGTGCTCGCCCGCGAGGGAGGCCGCGCGCTCATCGTGTGCCCGCTCGGCGTGCGCCAGGAGTTCGTGCGCGACGGGCGGCTTCTGGGTCTCGCGCCCAAGTTTGTGCGCACCGACGACGAGGTGGAGGGCGACGGGCTGTACCTGACCAACTACGAGAGCGTGCGCGACGGGAGGCTCGACGTGTCGGGCTTTGTCGCCGCGAGCCTGGACGAGGCGAGCGTGCTGCGCTCCTACGGCTCCAAGACCTACCAGACGTTTTTGGAGCTGTTCGCGGGCGTGCCCTACCGCTTCGTCGCCACCGCCACGCCGTCGCCCAACCGCTACAAGGAGCTCATCCACTACGCCGGCTACCTGGGCGTCATGGACACGGGCCAGGCCCTCACGCGCTTCTTCCAGCGCGACTCCACCAAGGCGAACAACCTGACCCTCTACCCGCACAAGGAGCGCGAGTTCTGGCTGTGGCTGTCAACCTGGGCCGTGTTCGTGCAGAGGCCGAGCGATCTGGGCTACTCCGATGAGGGGTACGACCTCCCGGAGATCGAGGTGGTCTGGCACCGCGTGGCCGCGCCGGATGACGCAGACCTGCCCTGCGACCGCGACGGACAAGTTCGCCTCGTTCGCGACTCTGCCATGTCTCTCTCGGAGGCCGCCGAAATCAAGCGCGACACCATGGGCGAGCGCATCGCCAAGGCCGCCGAGATCGTGGCCGCCTCGCCGGAGGACAGCTTCATCCTGTGGCACGACCTGGAGGACGAGCGCCGCGAGATCAAGCGCCAGATACCCGAGGCCGTGGAGGTCTACGGCTCGCAGGATCTCGACGAGCGGGAGGCCCGCGTGGTCGGCTTCTCGGACGGCGAGTTCCGGCTGCTGGCCACCAAGCCCATCCTCTCGGGGTCGGGCTGCAACTTCCAGCGCCACTGCCACCGCGAGATCTTCTGCGGCGTGGGCTTCAAGTTCAACGACTTCATACAGGCCATCCACCGCGTGCAGCGCTTCCAGCAGAAAAGCCCCGTGCGCATCGACATCATCTACGCCGAGGGCGAGGATGGCGTGGTGGACGTGCTGCGGGAGAAGTGGCGAGCCCACGACGATCTGACCGCGCGCATGGCCGAGATCATCCGCGAGTACGGGCTGTCCGACACCGCCGCCGCCGACGCCATGCGCCGCTCCATCGGCTGCGAGAGGCGCGAGGAGTCGGGCGACGGGTGGCGCGTGGTGAACAACGACACCGTGGAGGAGACGGCCGCCATGGCCTCCGACTCGGTAGACCTCATCGTGACGAGCATCCCCTTCGCCAACCACTACGAGTACACGCCGAGCTACAACGACTTCGGGCACACCTCCGGAAACGGCGAGTTCTTCGCCCAGATGGACTACCTCACCCCCGAGCTTCTGCGCGTGCTGCGCCCCGGGCGAATCTACGCGTGCCACGTCAAGGACAGGATCCTGTTCGGCAACGTGACCGGGGCCGGAATCCCCACGGTAGACCCGTTCCACGCGCTCGTGATCGAGCACACGATGGGCCACGGCTTCGACTTCATCGGCATGATTACCGTGGTCACCGACGTCGTGCGCGAGAACAACCAGACCTACCGGCTGGGGTGGACGGAGCAGTGCAAGGACGGCACGAAGATGGGCGTCGGCTGCCCCGAGTACGTGCTTTTGTTCCACAAGCCACAGACCGACCGCACGCGCGGCTACGCCGACGTGCCCGTGGCCAAGGGCAAGGACGAGTACTCCCGCGCCCGCTGGCAGACCGACGCCCACGCCTTCTGGCGATCCTCCGGCGACCGCCTGCTGACGCCGGACGAGGTGGCCGCGATGGACATCTCGGAGGTGTGCCGCGCGTTCTCCAAGCGCTCGTCGGAGACGGTCTACGACTACCGCGAGCACGTGGCGCTCGCCGAGGAGATGGACGGCGCGAAGAGGCTCCCGGCCACGTTCATGGCGCTCGCGCCGTCCTCGTGGGCACCGGACGTGTGGACGGACGTGAACCGTATGCTCACGCTGAACACCCAGCAGTCGCGCAAGCGGCAGCAGATGCACGTGTGCCCGCTGCAGTTCGACATCGTGGACAGGCTCATAGAGCGCTACAGCAACCCCGGAGAGCTGGTGTTCGACCCGTTCGGCGGCCTGTTCACCGTGCCGCTGCGGGCGCTTCTGGCGGGCCGTCGCGGCACCGCGACCGAGCTTAACCCTGGGTATTTCGACGATGGGGTTGCGTACCTGCGCGCCCGCGACCGGGAGATGGCCGCGCCGTCGCTGTTCGACGTCGAGGAGGTGGCGTGATGGGCGGCGACTTCGAGGACGAGACCGTCGAGGGCCTGTGCGATTGGGCCAACGGCCTCGGGCTGTGCGAGTTCGAGATCATCGAGCGGCACGGGGACAGGATCGTCGCCGCCGTCGGCGACCGCGTTGAGATAACCATGGGCCTCGGCGGCAGGTTCGCCGATTGCGTCGTCGGCCACGAGGGCAACGCCATCGTCTACTACGACGCCTATGACAACCGCAAGGGCAACTGCAGCGGATGGGGCATGGGAACCGACAGCCGCGACAAGCTGGCGCGCGCCCTTGAGCGCGACGTGGAGCGCCTGGGCCTCTACAACGGCCAGATGCGCCTCTTCTAGGGGGTCGGTGCCGATATGATCCTGTTCAGGCCCTACGACGTGCCAGACGGCCCCCTGGAGCCGCCGGACGAGGCCGTGCCGCGCCGATGGTGCGACCGATGCGCCCATTGGGCCGAGTGCCCCTGCGGCTGCGGGTGGGGATGGTGCTCCTACGCCGACGAGTTCACGCGCCCCGACTATTCGGACGAGTGCGGGGACTTCGACGGCGTGCCGCCGGATCCTCCCGACCCGCCAGACCCCGACGACCGATGACAGAGGCGATCAGAGAGGAGGTGCGCATGGCCGGAGATGCCGGCGCGTACGACGAGGGCGGCGTCTTCTCGGGGCCGCCCCCGTTCTGGAAGATGAGGCCCGAGACGATGGGCATCCTGGCCGGCGCGCTCCTCATGGAGCGGCGAGACGCGCTGTGGCCGAGGCTGCTCGGCCCCATGTGCAGCATCGTCCGAGACGCCGGGGCGCTGCCCGAGAAGGAGGCCCTGTGGCTGTGGGACTGGATGAAGTCTACCGGGCGCGCAACCGTGCCCTTCGACGACTTCCAGTGCGTGCAGCTATCGCGCGGCTGGGCGGCGGGGCTGCTCGACGGGCGCGACGAGACCGCGAATAGGGCCATCTCCGGACTTGTGGAGATAGGGCTGCTGACGCCCGTCCATCGCGGGGTGAAGGGCCACGCGAGCCTCTACGTCGTCAACCCGCCCCCGCCGATACCCCCACTTTAACCCCGGGCAACCGTGGGGGAAACGCGCGTTCGAACGTCTGGAAATAACCCCACAGTTACTTAAAGGATCGTGGGGGTATTCCGACGGGCAGCGCGCGAATAGCCCCACAGTCAATAGGGGTAAGTGTGGGGGCAAATACCCCCACAGTCTGGGGCCATAACCCCACAGTAGGCCAAAAATACCCCCACAGTCGGGCCGAAATACCCCCACAGTTAGCCAAGGTTTCCCCAGGGAAATCGAACATAAGCATAGATAAGCATAGATAAGCAGAGCTAGAAGAGAGGAAGACCCGCAGTGAAGTGGGAGAGGCGGCAAGTCTGCCGAGTCGCCCTCTCTCGCGGCACGCCCGCGCGGGGCCTCTCGGAAAGGACTGGACATGAGAGTCAAGGCGATCTACACCGTCGGCTATCCGGGAGTGAGCGAGCCGATAGCCGCGTTCGACAGCTACGAGGAGGCGGCCGTGATGGCCTCCCGCGTCTTCTCGGACGACCCGGCGGCCCGCGTCAAGGCGGTGCCGTTCTACGGGTGCCTCCCCATGGACGATTTCGAGAGGGCGTCCGCGAAGGTCGCGGAACCGCTCGGGGCGGCGATCATCGAAGCACGCGGAAAGCCGCCCCTCGCCGCCGCTGCGGCCCCAAGTCGCGAAGAGACGGCCACGGACTAGCGAACGGAATGAACGGGGCCTCAAATCGCCCCAGAATCGAGGAAAGAACATGGAACAGAAAGACCCCAAGGACATGACCGCACCGGAGCTGCTGCGGTGGTCGGCAGAGGCCGAGCGCGACGAGTGGAAGAACACCAGTCCGTACGCGAAGTTCATCTGTGCCATCAGCGGAAAGGGCTACGCCGACACGCCCTACAATGAAGACAGGAACATCATCCGCAGCTTCGCCGACAAGATCGACGCCGAGCTGGCCCAGGCCCGCGAGCTCTCCCTGCTCCGTGGAGCCGAGCTGTGGGCCAAGGCCAACGGCTGGCCCGACTTCCGCGAAGGGGAGGACTTCGGCGCGTGGCTCGACCGCTGCGCGCTCAAGCTGCCTTGCGACACGGACGGCGAGCCTTGGAGCATAGGTGACCGGGTGGTGCCCGGAAACCGTTGCGAATCGACAGTTACGGGCTATGCATTCGATGGTAACGAGTGGTTCCTTGAATTCCGATGGTGCGGAATCGACAGCTACGCCAACGAGTTTGCGACATCTTGCAAGCGCCCCGCCCCTGATGTGCTGCTAGGCGACGGCGAGCCGGTCTCCAAAGGCGAGACGGTGTACGTCATCGAGAGCGGGATCGGGCGCACCGTTTCTGCCGTCGGTACGCAGCTCTGCGAGGGGATGGACGGTTGGGACGGCTCCCCATGGGTCATGTTCGACAACGGCTCGTGGATGCACGCCCGCGACCTCACCCACACCCCTCCCGACACCCAGGAGCGCATCGACGAGGACGCCCGAAAGAGCATGATCGAGTATTGGAGGTGCTCCTGCATCGAATGCGACAATTGTCCGTCGGTGATCGACGGAAAGAAACCGAACGAGTTCTATGGAACAGGGTCATCGTTCGCAGGCTGCTCCGCTGCCATGATGCTCGACCTGCTGCGCCGCCAGCGCGAGCTGGACAAGCGGACGGGAGGCGCGGAATGATCCCGAAGAACGTGACCATGAAGAGCTGCGTCGGAAAGCGCGCCGTTGCCGACTGTGACATCGCGAACCACTACGGGGTGATAACCAAGGGGTCTGAGGTCGAGATAACCGGCTCGAACAGCTACGGCATGGAGATACGGACTCCCCCGTGCAAGTGCTGCGGAGTCAGCCTGCGGGTATCCCATGTCGGCAGGAATTCCCTGACCGTTTTGGAGGGATGCGAGTAGCCATGAGAGAGTACATCATCCAGGACATCCAAATAGCGCATCTCGAAGCCGGCGGCTCCAGGAAGCTGCTCAAGATGTCGGAGTTGGTGCGCTGCGCCGACTGCGCCAATCTCGCCGTGGGCGACGACGGCTCGCGGTGGTGCTCGCACTGGGACAAGAAAGTTCCCATGTACGGCTTTTGCCACTTGGGAGAAAGGAGCAACGATGAGCAATGAGGAGAATGAGGCAAACAAGGACGACGCGAAGAACGCAGGCTGCGTCGGTTTGGTGCTGATCGCGTCGTCGTTCGTCATCGCGAGCATCGCGGTTGGTTTGTTCCTCGGTGCCGGATTCGGCGTCGCGGCATTCGCGGCCTCCGTGCTCTTCTGGGGCGCTTTCCTCGTTTGCGCCGCGCGCAAGGACATCAGGGAGCAGGCAAGCAGCGCTAAGGTGGTTACGTCCGATGAGTAGAATCGCGCTCTGCTCGGCTGCGCTCGTGTTCGGGTTTCTGCTGCTCGTGTGCATCGACGAGGCGGGAAGGATAGACAAGCGATGAAGGAGGACAAGCGGAAGGTGTCTGCTGCTGCGGTGCCGATTCCCGGAGAGCTTATCGACAGCTTCAACGAGATGCTCAAATGTGTTTCCGATGCGCTCCCGAAGGATGTGCCGCAAGGCCGCCAGAGGTTCGCGGCCTGTCGCCGTGGAAAACTGCCGAGAGCGCCACGGAAGATGCGCTGACGCGCTATAATCGACGAACCTTGAAAACCGAATAGTGGAAGGACTGGCACATGGCCGACGTTAACGCGCGCTGCGCCCAAGAGATCCTGGAAGGCTACGGCATCGCCTGCGACGAGCTGGAGAGCCTGACCGAGGAGCACGACCGAATCATCAGCGCGCTCTACTCGATCACCTCCGACCCCTCGGCATCGGGTGGAGGATCCTCGGCCGACAAGCTGGGCGGCGGCGTGGCCAAGCTCGTAGACCTCTGCAACAGGATCGACGGGGAGATCAAGCGCTACATCTCCGCGAGGGACGAGGCGCGCTCTCTCGTGAGGGCCGTTATGCATCGGAGCATCCAGCACGGCCAGTGCCTCCACTATCGGTACATCGACAGGGACAGACCCACCGTCGCCGCCTACCGCATGGGATACTCCGACAGGAACTACCGGCGCGTGCACATCCGCGCCATGGAGATCGCACAGGAGATCGTCAGCAGGGAAACCGCACGGTAAAGTTGTCCGCAAATGTCCGCTAAACCTGTGTTATGGTGTAGCCAGTCAAAAACGCGGAAGGGGAGAGGCCCCGTCCGCAAGAGAGAGAATCAACCGAAGGGACGTCGAGCGGCGTCCCTTTTTTCATGCCCTGAAACGGAGCGAGCCATGAGGGTGCCCAAAGACCGCTCCCTCTCATCGTGGATAAGGGAGCTTGCCAAAGAGGGGAAGCTGTACCGCTTCTACAAGACCGACGAATGGAGGAGCCTCCGCGCCGCCGTCATGGCCGACGCCCACGGGGAGTGCGAGTGGTGCCGCGAGAAGGCGGGGCCGCCCGTGCGCGCGACGTGCGTCCACCACGTTAACGAGGTCAAGGATCGCCCGGAGCTGGCGCTGTCCCGCTACTGCACCGACGCCGAGGGGAATATGCAGAGGAACCTGTGGGCCATATGCGAGGCGTGCCACAACAGGGCCCACGGGAGATTCCAGGGGCCGAGGAAGAAGAGAGGCGATGAGAGGCCGCTGACGGACGAGAGATGGTGAATGCGGCATCTTTGCCCACCTGATGCGAGATAGGCCCCCCAGCCCCCCTTGGGGGGTTTCTAAAGAACCTCTGGCAACGGGGGGAGATACCCGACAAGTTGGAAAATTTTCCTTTTTTGGCCGACTTTTGAGAGGAGGTGATGCCGTGGCCGGACGACAGAGACAGCCCGTGGAGGTCATCGCCGCGCGCGGAAAGACCCATCTGACGCGGGCGGATTACGACGAACGCAAGGCGTCGCAAGTCAACGTGCCCATCGACTTGCGCGACATCGAGCCTCCCGAGTACCTTTTCCAGTGGCCCGAGCGCGTGGCAGACTTCGACCGATACGCGAAGATGCTCTCCCAGCTCATGCCGGACAGCTTCGGGCAGCCCGATGCCGACCTTCTTGCGCGCTACGTTGTTTCAGAATCGCTCTACGAGTCGTTCACCGCAAAGCTCGTCGGTCTCTCGAAGCCAGAGGACATCAAGGCGGTTCAGATCGCCCAAGACCGCGCGTTCAAACAGGCCCACACCTGCGCCTCATCCCTGGGCCTCACCGTGACGTCGCGCTGCAAGCTCGTCGTGCCGGTCGCCGAGGACGATGGCGAGGACGAGGGCATCTGACCTAAGGCCGCGCAAGCGCAAGAGCATCGACTGCCCGCAGATAACCGAGTGGATGAGGCTGGTGGAATCCGGGGAGTTTCGCGCTTGCCGCGAGCAGCACCAACTCATGGCCTACGTGCGGCGCGTCTTCGCCACCGAGGATCTCATTATCGACTACGGGCGCATCGAGCGATACGAGAGCTTCCAGAAGTACTTCCCGTTCGATATGTTCCCGTGGGAGTGGTTCTGCCTGGTGCTGTTCCTCTGCGTTTTCAAGGCCGACGGAACTCCACGGTGGGACGAGGAGTTCATCTACATCGGGCGCGGCGCGGGTAAGAACGGCTTCGACGCCTTCGTTTCGTTCTGCGCCGTCACCAAGACCAACGGCGTCAAAGAGTACAACGTGGACATCTGCGCCAACTCCGAGGAGCAGGCGAAGACGTCATTCGATGATGTGTACAACGCGCTCGTCGCCAACGAGAAGAAGATGGCCCCGCTGTTCGACTGGAACCAGGAGGTCATCACCTGCAAGTCGACGAGATCCTACATCAAGTACCGCACCAACTCGCCGAAGAGCAAGGACGGCGGCCGTCCAGGAATGGTTATCTTCGACGAGGTTCACGCATACGAGAACTGGAAGAACATCAACGTGTTCACCACGGGCCTCGGAAAGAAGGATAACCCGCGAAGGCTCTACACGACGACCGACGGAGACGTCCGCGACGGCGTTCTTGACGCCCTCAAGGAGAAGGCGAGGAAGATCCTCTCGGGCGAGAAGCACGACAACGGCTTTCTGCCGTTCATCTGCAAGCTCGACCGGCCCGAGGAGGTGAACGATCCTCGAAACTGGGAGAAGGCCAACCCCTCCGTCAGGTACCGCGAATCGCTGCGGCGAGAGATCGCGAAGGAGTACGACGATTGGGCCGAGAACCCCGCCATCGCCACGGCTTTCATGACCAAGCGCATGAACTGCCCGGTAGCCGCAGAAGAGAGCCCCGTGGCGAAGTGGGAGGACATCTTGGCTACGAACCGCGATGTTCCGGAGCTGTACGGGTGGCCATGCATCTGCGGCATCGACTTCGCCAAGACAAACGATTTCGTGGCGGCCGTGCTGCTATTCCGCGACGGCGGGCAGTACTACGCCATATGCCATACGTGGGTGTGCCGCCAGTCGGCAGACCTCGGTCGCATCAAAGCACCACTTGACGAGTGGGAGGCCGCTGGCCTCCTCGAATTCGTTGACGACGTGGAGGTGTCGCCCTGGCTCGTGACCGACTGGATCATCGACCAGATGCGCCTCTACGACGTCATGAGGGTTTCCATCGACAGCTACCGCTTCTCGCTGCTCAAGCGCGAGCTTGAGGGCATCGGATTCGACGACAAGAAGCGGAAGAACATCAAGCTCGTGCGCCCCAGCGACATCATGCTCGTGCAGGTCAAGATCAACTCGCTCTTCCTGAACCAGTCGATAGCCTGGGGCGACAACCCGCTCATGCGCTGGTACACGAACAACGCGAAGCTGGTTCCTGCCGCGCACGGCAACTTCACCTACGGGAAGATCGAGGAGAAATCGAGAAAGACGGACGGTTTCATGGCCTTCGTGGCGGCCATGACCCAGGAAGGAGAGCTGCCCGAATGCAACGAGATCGAGTTCATCGAGCCTTTGGTGGTTTAGGAGGTGGTGCCTAGTGAATGTTCTGGAATTCCTCGACCTCCGCGTCAAGACCGACGAGATCAGGCCCGCCGACGGCGCGAGCCTCGGGGACGACGCCGCCATGCTGTACTTCAAGGCGGCCGCCACCGACACCGCCATCGGGTACGTGGCAGATTCCATCGCGAGCTGCGAGATGCGCGTGATGGTCGAGGGCGAGACGAAGCGCGGCGACCTCTACCGGAAGCTCAACCTGCGCCCCAACCCCGTCATGAGCGCCTACCAGCTCAAGGTCGGCATGATCTACCGGCTCATGACCATGGGCGAGGCCCTGATCGTCCCCGTCGGGAACGGCCTGTACCTCGCCGACGGATTCAACAAGACCGACATCGACTTCGGGCGCGCGACGTTCGAGAACGTGAACGTGAGCGGGTTCCAGATCCGCCGCCGCTACGGCCCGGGCGAGGCCATCTACCTCACCTTCGGGAACCAGCGCGTGAAGCGCCTCGTTGACGGTATGTTCGAGTCCTACGCCAAGATGATGGGATCGGCCGTGGCCGGGTACCAGGCAGGGGCGGGGACGAAGTGGAAGCTGACCGTCGAGCAGGGAGGATCGGGAGACCGTCGATTCAACAAGGCGGCCGAGCAGCAGCGAAACGACCCACGCGAGATGCTGCAGACGTTCATCCGCGGGGCCAACGCCGTCTACTTCGAGACGCGCGGCCAGGAGCTGAAGGAGATCGACGTGAAGGGATGCCCCTCCGACGACCTCATCAAGATCCGCAAGGACGCCTTCGAGCTGGTGGCCAGCATCTACAAGATCCCCCAGTCGATGCTGTTCGGCAACATGACGAACCTCGACGAGATCACGCGAGTTTTCCTCACGTTCACCGTGAAGCCCCTCGCCAAGCAGATCTCGGAGGAGCTTACCTCCAAGCTCTTCGACCCCCTCGACTGGTACCGGGGGAGCGAGGTCGTGGTGGACACGTCCCGCATCAAGTACATCGACATATTCGACAGCGCCCCGTCGGTGCAGCAACTGCTCGGGGCCGGCTACTCCATGGACGAGCTGCGCGAGTACCTCAACCAGCCGACCATCGGAACGGAAGAGTCCCAGCAGCACCTCATCACCCGCAACTTCGGGCCCATCGACGAGGTGCTGCGCGAAGTCATCCAGAAAGGGGGTGAGAAATGAAACGGTACTTCTCTCTCTCGAAGGAGGGCCGAAAGGCCCGCCTGGACATCTACGGGAACATCACGTCTCAGCCGTGGCTCGACAGCGACATGAGCGCCAAGATCCTCTCCACCCAGCTAGAGGAGCTGGGGGACGTGGACGAGATCGAGGTGCACATCAACAGCTACGGCGGCGAGGTGGCCGAGGGCCTCGCGATCTACAACGCCCTGCGCGGCCACGCCGCCCGCGTCAAGACCGTCTGCGACGGGCTGGCGTGCTCCATCGCGTCGGTCATCTTCATGGCAGGCGACGAGCGCGTGATGCACGACGCATCGCTGCTCATGATCCACAACGCGTGGTCTTACGGCGAGGGAAACGCCGCCGAGCTTCGCAAGCAGGCCGACGACCTCGACGTCATCACCGAGGCGTCGAAGGCCGCCTACCTCTCGCGCGTCTCCATCGACGCCGATGAGCTTACGGCCCTCATGGACGCCGAGACGTGGATAGCACCGGGACGCGCCGTGGAGATGGGGTTCGCCACCGCCACGGAGAGGTTCGAGGACGCGCCCGGCCCCTCGCAGTGCGCGCTGCGCTCCCTCGTGGCGCTGGCGGCCGCCAAGGAGGCCGACCCGGAAGACCCCGACGATCCGGAAGATCCGGAAGATCCGGAAGTCACCGACGACGGGGACGACGAGGAAAAGCCCAACGAGGCGCTCCAGCGACTGGGGCGCTTTTTTAATGCCATCAAACAGTAGAAGGGAAACCAAATGACCATCAAGTTCGCCAACATGGAGGCCTGCGAGCACCTGGCCGAGGCTATGCTCTCTGAGACCGCAGACCCTAACGCGCTGGCGCTCGCCTGGGCCGGCTACTCCGAGTCCATCGCCAACGAGCTGCGCGCCGAGTTCGAGCAGTACGGCCCCAACATCGACGCCGCCGCCATGGAGTCGCGCGGATACCGCGTGCTGACCGCCAAGGAGAAGGCGTGGTACGAGAAGGTCTCCCAGGCCCTGCGCGACGCCAAGACCGAGCAGGCGTTCATCGACATCATCGGCACCAACGACCAGGACACCCTGATGCCGCCGACCATCATCCAGGACGTCTTCTCGGACATCCAGAAGGAGAGCAAGCTGCTCGCCAAGGTCGGATCGCAGTACGTCGGCTACGCCACCAAGTTCATCATGAACGATGCCTCGATCCAGATGGGCGCGTGGGGCAAGGTCACCGACGCCATTACCAAGGAGATCGAGGGCGCTATCAAGGTTATCTCCATGGAGCAGAGCCGCTACACCGCCTTCTGCATCATCCCGCTCGACGTTCTGGACATGGGGCCGGAGTTCGTTGACGCTTTCATTCGCGCCCTCATGGCCGAGTCCATGCTCTACGGTCTCGAGCAGGCCGTCGTCAACGGCTCGGGCGTCAAGATGCCCATTGGCATGATGCGCGACCCGGAGGGCTCGTTCAACCAGACGACGGGCTACCCCGCAAAGACCGCCGTCAAGGTCACGTCCTTCGCCCCTGCCGAGTACGGCGAGCTTCTGGCGGATCTCGCCGAGACCCCGACGGGCCGCCAGCGAGTATTCGACGAGGTGATCCTGGTGACCAACATGAGCGACTACCTCACCAAGGTCATGCCGGCAACCACCGTCCAGTCAACCATGGGCGGCTACGTGTCCAACGTGTTCCCGTTCCCGACCGACCCCATCCCCTGCGCGGCCGTGCCGACCGGCAAGGCCGTCCTTGGAATCCCGAAGCTCTACAAGCTCGGCATCGGAGGCTCCCGCAACGGCATCGAGTACGACGACTCCTTCAAGTTCCTCGACGACTGCCGCACCTTCAAGGCGATCCAGCACGCAGCCGGACGCCCCTACGACGATGCCAGCTTCATCGTGCTCGACATCTCCGACCTCGATCCGGCCTACCTCACCGTCCGCAACATCGGCGAGCTTCCCGGCGGCGTCGCGGTCTCCGGCGAGGTGACCACCAAGGCCGCCGCAGAGACGCCGAGCGTGTAGGCCATGGCCGCCGACGAGATCCCGGCGGTGGAGTGCGCGCTTTTCCAGCAGGTGATGCGCAAGCTTAAGATCACGTGGGACGACGACGAGACGACGCACCGCGTGCGCGACGAACTCATTCCCAACGCCGAGGCGGCCCTGCGCGACCGCCTCGGCATCCCCGACTCGGCCGGCTTCTCGTTTCTGGTGCCCGGTGCCGAGAACATCCTGCTGGAGAACCACTGCTGGTACGCCTACTACGACGCGCTGGAGGAGTTCTACGAGGCCTATTTCGACCTCATCGAGGAGTGCCGCCGCAAGTGGGAGGTGATTCAGTATGCCCTTGAGAAGGAAGCGGAAGGCGCAGACGCTCGCTGACGGGGTGGCGGACATCTACCGCGAGCGATCCGACCGTAAAACGCCCTTCGGGGCGGCCATCGCGCCCAAGAGCGCCGAAGACATGGACTTCATCGCACGGCTCCACTTCTCGCGCGAGTCGAAGCGCGAGCGGGACATCGAGTTCGCCGACAAGGTGGGCTTCACGCTCTCGCAGAAGATCAAGTGCCACCGCGTTCCCGGCATCGGGAGCGGATGCCGCGCGGTCATCGACGGCGCGCTGTACAAGGTCGCCTACGCCGACGAGGACGGCCCGTTCGTGTACCTGTTCCTCGACGGCGGCTCTCCCTTGGGGGAGGTGGCCGGCGATGGAGCCGATTCTTGAGGCCATCAGCGACGCCCTGGAGAAGTCGGGCGAGGAGCGCGTGTTCTACGGCATCGCCATAGGCCTCGATTCGAGGCGCGCCGAGCCGTGGAACTTCACCGTGTACTCGCGGGAGTCCATCGACCCGAGCGCCAACAAGACGGGGCGCACGCGCCGCTACACCGTGGCCGTGACCCGCGAGTGCTACCTGCCCGAGGATGTGCTTCAGCGCGTGGTGGACGCGCTGGACGCCATCCCGGGGGCGCGCATCGACGGAATCTCCTACGAGTACGCGATCAACCCCGGCACGGGAAACCCCGTGGAGCAGGCCATCGTAACCGTCGCGAAGGCAGAGAAGCGATGAGCGGGTTTGCGCTGGACGTCGATTCAGTGCGCGACCTCGAAGTTCGCGTGCGGGCCTACGGCGATGGAGCGGAGGACGTCGTTAACGGCGTCATCCACGAAGAGGTCGGCCCCCTCATCTACGAGCGCATCAACCCGCTCATCCACCCGTCGGGACGCCGCTTCAAGGGCCACACGGCGTCCGCTTCGAAATCGAAGTGGCCCGTCTACCGCACGAACGAGAACCTGGCCGTGACCGTCACGACGACGGCCAAGTTCCGATACCTCTACTTCCCCGACGACGGGGAGAAGACGAGAAACCACGCCGGAGGCCAGCACTTCATGCTGCGGGGCGCGCAGGCCGCCGCCCCGACGATCATGGAGCGCTGCGTCGCCGCGCTGACAAGAGAATGGGAGCAGTAAATGACTGCAAAGGCAATCGCTGAGACGGTGTTCTCCGAGTACGAGGTGCGCCGCCTCCACATGATCTTCCGCGCGCTCTCCGAGACGGAGCAGCCCGAGATCGGCACCATCAAGTGCATCGGCTCCATGGAGGAGGCGAGCGAGGTAACCAAGACCATCAAGAAGTGCCGTGGCGTTGTCTGCAAGACGGTGACGCGCGGCAACGGCACGGGAACCATCAAGCTCACCGTCCATATGCCATGGGCGCTCTATGTCCGATACAACGCGCTCGATGCCGACAAGGATCTCATCGAGGGCGTCAACGCCTACGGTCGCAAGTCGATCCACCCCGAGTTCTGCATGACCGCCGACGTGTTCGACGAGGACGACGTGGAGAAGTACAAGGCCTGGCCCCGCTGCAACGCCACCAGCGGCCCTGCGCGCAAGATCGAGAACGGCGCGGAGGAGGTCGCCGAGATCGATCTGGAGGTGGCATTCATGCCCGACGAATACGACAACGGAATGTACGAGGCCCTGGCCTCTGATCTCAAGGACGAGACGGTGAAATCGAGCTGGCTCAAGGCGTTCGACCCGTCCATGGTGCACGTTACGGAGGCTTAATTATGACTACCACGAAGAAGACCGCTGCCAACAAGGCCGTGACCGACAAGACCGACGAGCAGAAGCCGGCACCCGCCCCTGCGGAGCAGACCGTGGAACAGCCCGCGCCTGTGGAACCCGATAACGACGGCAAGGTGGAGGTCATCTGCCTCCGCGAGTTCAACGACCTGGCCGAGGACGCCCGCCGCCACATCGGCGACCGCTTCCGCGTAACTCCCGAGCGCGCGGCCGAGATCATCGCAAAGCACACGCCGGAACTCATCGCGGTGATCGGCGGCGGCGATGAGTAAGAACGCGAAGAAGCCGGCGCTCAACTCGCGCCGCAAGCTGGAGCTTATCGACGGCTCCACGGTGCCCCTCACCCTCAACCACGCGCTGCTCTACCAGATCCGAGCCGAGCGCAAGGACGCCTACGACAAGTTCAACGACTTCATCATCGGCGGCGTCAAGGACTACTTCAAGCTGGTTGACGTTCTCTACGTCGCCTACCTCTGCGGCTACCTGGAGGAGCACGGCGACACCGACGGGGCCATGAGCGACATCGACTTCATGCTCGCGCTCCCCGAGGACGCCAACGTCGTCGCCGAGGAGGCGCAGTGGCTCACGGCCCCAAAAAAGATGAGGGATTCCGTGGCCCCTTCCGAAAGCGGACAGAACAGCTAGAGAGGCGCATCGAGCCTCCGAAGATCAAGGTACCCAAGCACGAGGTACGGGACATCGAAGACCGGTACGTGTCCCTCGTGCTCATCGGCGGCGTGCCGGAGGACATCTTCTGGCACGCCGACCTGTCGTTTCTCCTCACCGTCGCCGAGAGCAACGCCGTCTACCGGCGTTGGCTCAAGTGCGAGGAGCAGTACCAGATGGAAAGGGAAAGGAGGTGACCTATGGCCAAGAAGGACGAGGCCAAGATCAAGTTCAGCGCAGATACCAAGGAATTCAGCGCGGCCATCAAGCAGGCCGGCGACACCATGTACGCCCTTCGCGGCGAGCTGAAGCTTAACGAGGCCCAGATGGCCAACACCGGGCAGAGCGTCGAGGGCCTCGCCAAGAAGCACGACCTGCTCGTGCAGCAGGACGCGGCCCTCTCGCAGAAGATCGAGGCCCTGAACGGAAAGCTGGAGAAGGCCCGCGAGATCTGGGGGGAGAACTCCCAGGAGGCGCAGCGCTACGCCAACCAGATCACCGCCGCCCGCACCGCCCAGGAGCGGGTGCGCGGCCAGATCGAGGCCGTAAGCGAAGCCCTTGACGGCCAGCGCGAGGCAGAGCAGCGGGCCGAGAGCGCGCTCGGCAAGCTGAACGCGACCATCGACGAGCAGCAGGCCGAGGTGTCCCGCCTCGCCGAGGAGTACAAGGGAGCGGTCGTCCAGTACGGCCGGACGTCCGACGAGGCCAAGGATCTTGAGTCTGCCCTGCGCGAGGCCAACGCGGCCCTCAACAATAGCAAGGGGCAGATGGCCGAGGCCGAGCGGGCCTGCGACGAATTGACCGGCTCGCTGGACGACATGGCTGAATCGGCGCTCGACGGCAAGAACTCCATCGAGGAGCTGGCAGCCGGCACCATGCTCGCCGACTTCGGCGAGGCCGCCATCGACGCCGCGACCGAGGCCGTGAAAAGGCTCGTGGTCGAGTCCGACACGGCCGCGAGCAAGATCAAGACCGCCTTCGGCGGCTACGCGTCCGAGCAGTTCGGCGAGCTTGAGGACGCGCTGAAGCGCATCTACGCCGGCAACTACGGCGACAGCCTGGAGGACATCGCTGACGCGGGCCGCGAGGTGGTGGCGGTGCTGGGCAACGACCTCAGCACCGAGAGCTTCGAGGAGCTGACCACCCAGGCCATCATCCTGCGCGACGCCTTCGACATCGACGTCAACGAGTCGATCAAGGCGGCCAACCAGCTCATGACCCAGTTCGGCTACGACGGCAAGGCGGCCTACGATATGCTCGCCGCCGGCTGCCAGGAGGGCCTGAACGCCAACGGCGAGTGGCTGGACGCCGTGTCCGAGTACTCGGTCTACTACGAGCAGTTGGGCCTCACCGCCGAGGATATGTTCAACACCATGGCCGTCGGCTCCCAGACGTTCCTCAACGGCACCGACAAGGCCGGTGACGCCATCAAGGAGTTCTCGATCCGCTCGGTCGACATGAGCAAGTCGACCGCCGAGGCCTACGCCAACATCGGGCTGTGCGCCGACGAGATGCAGTCGAGGATCTCCAAGGGCGGCGAGACGGCGCGTCAGGCGACCATCGAGACCATCCAGGCCCTGCTCGCCGAGGACAGCCAGCTCCTTCAGAACGCCGACGGCGTGGCTCTGTTCGGCACGATGTGGGAGGACATGGGCCGCGACGGAATGCAGGCGATGCTCGGCATCCTCGGTGCCGCCGCCGACACCGCCGGCACCATGGAGGAGATCGACCAGATCCGCTACGACAACGTGGCAGACCAGGCCGAGGGCCTTAAGCGCCGATTCGAGGACGAGATGCTGATGCCCATCGTCGAGAAGGTGCAGCCCGCCCTCATGGACTTCTTCGACTTCGTCAACGACAACTTCGAGTGGGTGGCCCCGCTCGTCGTCGGCGTCGCCGTCGCCTTCGGCATCCTGGGCACCGCCATGGCCATCTCGGGCACCATCCAGGCGGTGACGGGGGCCATGGCCGCGTTCAACGTCGTCATGTCGATAAACCCGGTCGTGCTCATCGTCGCGGCCATCGCCGGCCTCGTGGCGGCGTTCGTGCTGCTGTGGAACAACTGCGAGGAGTTCAGGAACTTCTGGATGGGCCTCTGGGACGGAATCTGCCAGACCGCATCGGCCGCCGCAGACTGGTTCATGGCCAACGTCATCACGCCCGTCGGCGACTTCTTCACCCAGCTCGGGGAGACCGTCTCCGGCGTGTGGGAGTACGTGGCCGCATCGGCGCAGCAGGGATGGGACACCATCTGCAACGCCGTGCAGGTCGGCATCATGTTCGTCCAGGAGATCCTTGGTCTCGCCGTGGACATCCTCCTCATCCCGTGGAACTTCATCTGGGAGAACTTCGGCGGCACCATCACGGCCGCGTGGGACTTCATCACGTCGGTCGTCGGCGCGGGCATCGACGCGTGCGCCTCCTGGATCGACGAGAAGGTGCGGTTCGTGCAGGCCGTGTGGGAGATCGTCTGGGGAGCGGTATCGTCCAAGGCCTCCGAGGTCTGGGGCGTCATCACGTCCGTCGTCGGGGCGGGCATCGATGCGGTGTTCGGATGGATCGACGAGAAGATCCGTCTTATCCGGGCCGTTTGGGACGCCGGATGGAACTTCGTCTCCTCCAAGGCCTCCGAGATCTGGGACGGCGTCACGGGCACCGTTGCCGCAGGCGTCGGGTTCGTCCAGGACAAGTTCAACGCCGTCAAGTCGTTCGCTACCAACGTGTGGAACGCCATCAAGGACGCCATCTGCAAGCCGGTCAGCGACGCACTGGACACCGTGCGCGGCGTCATCGACAAGATCAAGGGCGCGTTCGACTTCCACTGGGAGCTGCCACATTTCAAGCTCCCGCATCTTGACATCACGGGCGGGTTCTCGCTCGACCCGCCGTCGGTGCCGCATTTCGAGGTCAAGTGGTACGCCAAGGGCGCGGTGTTCAACCGGCCCACGGTGCTCTCCGGCATCGACGGCAAGTTCCGGGGCGTCGGCGAGGCCGGCCCCGAGGCCATCGCCCCCATCCGCGTGCTCCAAAACTACGTGGCCGACGCCGTGGCGGCGTCCAAGTACGGCGACGTCGACCGCATCTGCGCGGCCATCGACCGCCTCGGCGACCGACCGACCGTGCTCAACGTCGATGGGAACAAGTTCGCCGAGGCGACGGCAGAGCCCAACGACAGGGTGCAGGGCGGCCGCCAGGAGCTGAGCGATCGGGGGGTGGCGCTGTGACGTGCGACGGATTCTCCGTGAGGGGCCGGCACCTGTGCGAGGACTTCGGCCTGTGCATCTCAGACCGCTCGCTCTCGGTGCCGGCCCAGAAGCGGGCAACGGTGTCCATCCCCTTCTCCCACGGCGAGATCGACTTCTCCGCGATTAACGGCGAGGTCTACTACGAGAGCCGCGAGCTTGCCTACTCCATCGACCTCATCGCCGACGATCCGGCAGAGCTTGAGGCGCAGGTGTCCGAGGTCGCCCAGTGGCTCGCGCCGGTATGCAACGACGACATCGCCGAGGACTCCATGCCGGGGTACCACTGGCGTGCGTCTGCCTCGTCGGTGGGCGTCTCGCGCGACGACTCGGGCACGGCGGCGACGGTGGAGGCCAAGTTCTCTGCCTACCCGTTCGCCCTGGCCGACGATGAGTGCGAGGCCCGCATCGCCGTCGGAACAAACCCGGTGGTCAACCGTGGCTCGATGAGGGCGCGGATCTCCATCGTGCCCGACGGCACGGTGACGCTCACCGTGGGCAATCTCAAGCAGACGTTCAACGGGCCTACCGCCACAAACCTATACCTCGCCCCCGGCGACAACGAGGTCGAGGTGTCCGGCGGGTCGGCCCTCATCCGATGGAGGGAGGGAATCCTGTAAGTGGATCTGATCACCATCTACAACCGTGGCGCGCCCACCATCGTCTCTGATCAGTTCGATAAGGTGGCCGCCGCCAAGATCGCCCGCGAGAGGAACTGCTTCGACTCCCTCTCATTCACCATCTACCCCGACAACCCCGGATACGACCTTCTTGCCCCGTTCTCGACCCTCGTCGAGGTGGTCAACGCCGAGACGGGGGCCGTGGAGTTCGAGGGCCGGGTCATCTCGCCCGTGCCCTCCGTCGGGGCCGACGGAACCGTGAGCAAGGCGGTGGTCTGCGAGAGCGTCATGGGTTACCTCTGCGACTCGCGGCAGCCCTACACGGCCGAGCGCCTGTGGAACGGCGACACCGAGCGCACGGGCCTCCAGGAGTTCATCGACTACCTGCTGGCCAACCACAACGCCAAGGTGAGCGCCGAGAAGCGCGTATACCGTGGCCTCGTTGACGTCGTGACGTGGAAAACCACCGAGAACGTCACCAAGGGCACGAACTTCGAGACGACGTGGAACTGTCTGAAAACCAAGATTATCGACGTGTTCGGCGGCGAGATGCGCGTGCGGCGCGGCGAGGACGGGCGTCTGTACCTGGACTACCGGCAGAAGCTGGGGCAGGTGCGGCAGACCCCCATCCGCATCGGGCGCAACATGGGCGCTGGCAGCCGCAAGGTGAACCTCGACGGCCTGGTGACGCGCCTCTACCCGCGAGGGGCCAAGCTCAAGGCCACGGAGACCGACGAGCACGGAAACGAGCGCGATGTTGAGACCGAGGAGCGGCTGTCCATCGCGTCGGTCAACGGGGGAATTCCCTACATCGACGACGCCGACGGCATCCGCGAGTACGGCGTCATCGAGGGTGTGGCCGACTGGGACGACGTGACCGAGCCGCTGAACCTCAAGACCAAGGCAGAGAATTGGTTCGAGGACAACAAGAGGCTTCCCGTCTCAACGACGCTCACGGCCTACGACCTCTCGCTCATCGGCGAGGACTACGACTCGTTCGCCCTGCTCGACTGGTACCCCTGCTACAACCCCTACCTCGGCCTCGACGAGACGCTTGAAGTTGTCAAGCAGACCCTCGACCTCACCGAGCGCCAGAAATCCACGCTCACGTTCGGCGAGACGACCACCCTGCAGACTGTCAAGATCTCCACGCTCTCCGGCCTCGCCGGGGAGGTGGAGGTGGTCAAGTCGCAGAGCAAGACGACCATCGTCAATCTCCGCAACACGATCACCTACACCATGGCCGCCATCGAGGTGGCCGAAGACCGCATCGTGTCCACGGTCGGCGAGCAGATTGTGGAGACCTCCGAGCGCATCGACGGGGAGATAGCCGTAGTCCGCTCGTCGGTGTCCACCCTGGAACAGACCGCCGAGGAGATCAGGGCCAACGTCTCGCAGCTCGACGAGGAGCAGCAGGTCATGCAGGCCGAGCTTGACATCATGCCCGGTCAGATCGTCTCCACCGTGACGACCGCCTATGAGGCCTACGTCGACGGCGAGATCAAGACGGTCAACACCGCCATAAGCGAGGTGCGCCAGACCGCCGCCGGCATCGAGTCCACCGTAAAGAGCATCCAGGCAAACTACGCCACCTGCACGACGGCGGGCGCTACCGTGGCCAAGGTTGCGAGCGCCCCCGACTTCACGCTGTACAAGGGCGCGGCCATCTCCATCAAGTTCACCTATGCGAACACGGCCGACAATCCGACGCTCAACGTCAACGGGACGGGCGCGAAGCCCATCTACGTCGGCAACACGCGCATGACGGCTGCGCTCGGATGGAAGGCTCAGGACGTCGTCTCGTTCGTCTACGACGGCACGAACTGGCGGCTATCCGACTGCGGCTCGCGATCCTCCATCAAGCAGCTCTCCGACAGCATCACGCTCAAGGTGAGCAAGGGCGACGTGTCGTCCCAGCTATCGGTGGAGTCGGGGGCCATCACCATCGAGTCGAACCGATTCTCGTGGAAGAGCACCTACACGTCCATGACGGCCGCAGGCCACCTCACGTGCACGAGCGGCACGATAGGCGGGTTCACGATCACGTCGAATGCCATCTACAACGACGTCGTGAAGCTGCTCTCCGACGGGCTTTGGCTCGAACGGACAGGCGTGGACGTCGGCCACGTCGGCACCAACAACCTTCAAAACGACGCGTCGAAGAGGGGCCTCGTGTTCGATCTTGAGCACACGGGCACCTTCATGGCGTGGTCGTCAAAGGACAACGCCTCGGACACCGCCTACACCATGAAGCTCTTCTACGCCCGAACCGCGTTCAATGGCAACGCGGCGAACCGACTCCACGCCGGATGCGACCTCGATATGCACGGCTACAAGCTGCTGAGCGCATGGATCGACCCGTCGTCGGGCGGGTGCAACGGCGGCATCACGGGAACATTCAACTTCACGAAGATCACGAACGCGAGCAGCGACGGGTCTTTCAGCTACGCGAACAACTGCCACATGACATTCAAAAACGGAATGCTCACGTCGGCCACCTGGTAAAGGAGCTATGTAATGGAAGAACGAAAGTACGTCATGGTTGAGGCCGAGGTGCCGCCAGTGCGCCTTCCCGAATCTGCCGGAGACGTCATGGAGGCAACGCCGCCGAGCGCCGGCGCTCTGGAGCGGATCGAGGCGAAGATGGACGCGGTTGTCGCCGCGACGGGAGCGGAGGTGGCCGGCTATGGCGCAACTGACTAACATCGAGATGGAGAGGATGCTCGGCTCCCTCGCGCCCCTGCTGCCGCAGCGAAACATGGTCGGCTACGCCGCCGCGCGAAACACGCGCATCCTGCGGGACTCGCTCACCGAGTACACGACGATGCGCGACATCCTCGTCGAGCGCTACGGCGATCCCGTGACCGACGACGACGGCAACTTCACGGGCCAGGTTTCCATCCACCCCGGAACGGAGGCCTTCTCGAAGTTCTCCGAGGAGATCGAGCCCTTCATGGGCATCGTCCACGACGTCGACATCTTCCGAGTCTCCATCGCCGAGGCCATCGGCCGGCTGTCGGGCGAGGAGATCCTGGCCGCCGAGTGGATGTTCGAGGGGGAGGTGGGGCCGGATGGCGCACTTCGCTAAGGTCATCGACCGCGAGATCCGGCCCGCGCACAACGACCGAACCGTGGCCAAGAACGTCGGCGTGGACACAATCGAGTTTACCTTCGACTCCGAATGGGCCGAATGCACGTCGAAGGTGGCCGTCTTCAAAAACGGCCCGAAGGAGTTCCGCGCCGCCATCGACGACGACGCCGTCGAGGTGCCGTGGGAGGTGCTGGACACTCCCGGCGATCTGCACCTGTCCGTCATCGGCTACGTCGGCGAGGACAAGCGCATCGTCACAGAGAAGATGGCGCGGCCGTACAGGGTTCGCGAGGCGGGACTGCTCGCCGGATCGAAGCCGACCGACCCGACGCCGGATGCCGTGCAGGTTCTGCTCTCGCGCGCCGGAACGGCCACCGACGCCGCAAACGGGGCGGCCGCCCGCGCCGAGGCCGCCCAGGAGGCGGCGGTAAGCGGCGAGGCGTCGCGCGGCGCGGCCGAGGAGGCCCGCCAGAGAGCCGAGGAGGCGCGATCCGGAGCTGAGGCGTCACGGGTGCAGGCCGAGGCGTCCCGCGCCTCCAGCGAGTCACTTCGAGCCTCTGCCGAGGCGTCGCGGTCAACCGCCGAGGCGTCACGCGCATCGGCCGAGAGCGCGCGCGTTGCCGCCGAGACGTCCCGCTCCACCGCCGAGGCGGCCCGCGTCGCCGAATTCGACCAGATGCGCCAGGACTTCCAGGGTATGCAGTGCATCCTCCTCGGCACCGGCGAGTACGACCCCGACACGTCGCAGCCGACCGTGGACGGAGACCCCGCGTACATCTACTACGTGCCCAACCCGCGCCAGACGGTCGGCGACCTGTACCTTGAGTGGCGCTACCTCGCCGTTTCTGACGGATCGTACATCTGGGAGCTGATGGGAGGCCGCGACAAGCTGCCGGACGCCGTCACGGTGGCCGACATCGACGCCATCGCTGCGGGTGGCACGGTGCCCAAGGCCGAGCGGTACCTGTCACTGAGCGGGCTGGCGTACCTGTGGGCCGTCGTCAAGGAGTGGTTCGCGGCGAAGGTGCACAAGCACGACGTCGCCGACATCGAGACGGGGGAGGTGCCCGTGGCCCACGGCGGCACCGGCGCGTCCACGGCTCTCGCGGCCCAGCACAACCTCCTCGGCGACATGGCGGCCGCCGAGGCGGTGACCGATGCCGATCTGCAGTTCGTTCTGGCCCGCTCCGACGGAGGCAGCGAGACCGCCGGCGCGGTGTTCCGGGCGGCCGGATCGCTCATCTGGAACTGGATCGATGGAAAAATCCGCTCCACGTTCCATTTCAACGCGTCTCATCAGCTCGAAGCCGCAGGTATCGCCGACGGCGCAGTGACCAACGCCAAGCTAGATCAGACCCTCCGGGATTCGCTGTCCCTGACATCCGCAAGTTCCGATGTCGTGCAGTTCAATCTGACCAACGAACGGCGGATCCGCTTCGCTCTCTACGATGCGCCTGATGATGGCAGTACTGGCCCGTACCTGGCTGTGAACGTCATGTCTAGGGGCGAATGGCAGACCATGAAACGCATCACCACTTGGTGATTCGCTGTCCCAGTTCGTCAAAGCGTACAACATGACTAATGCGTTATTAGTGGGATCAGAAGCGAACGACAATGTTTGGCTTGAGGCATTGCGCGGAGACAAGCTGCTGCAGATCTCGTTCAGGGTAACGACAAAGGAAATCGCATTTGTTCTTGGTGGCGTTGAGGTTTGCAAGTTTAAAGGAGCGTGATTCGCTGTCCCTTGTTACAGTTTTCGGCCAGGTTGAAAGAGCGATCTTCTACATTACCGGCGATGGAAAAGCTGGCATTGAGGTATACGATAAGTCGGGTGGTCGCCATTACATCGTAGGTAATAGTTAGTGATTCGCTGTCCCGCGCAGTCAAACCCGACCTTTGGGGAGATGTCGGCGACCGATCGGTGACCCTGCCTTTGGCGACCGACGACAACGGAGACCTCTATATGCTCATTGCGTCTGCGGACGGCAAGCTCATCTACCGTCGATGGCACGAAGGGGCCAACACCAACGTATGGGCCAAGTAGCTACTTGGCCCAGTACTTGGTGCCATTAGAAGAAAACAGCGACAGCTCGGAGTCTATGGCGCACAGTCTGTAAGCGATGGAGCCATCCTTGTTGCGCGCGTATATGTTCATGCCGGGATGCGTCGGGTGCGGTTCCGCAGTTATCTGGGACAGCGAATCACGTGATGAGCTTGACATAGCCGATAATGTTGCTCATGTCGCCTTCGTAGCACACGATTCTCGCACCGGCTGCATCCTCCCCTTGTTTGAGGACGCGCCATCTAATGTCGCCGTTTTGCGCTGGAGACGGTTTCCAGAGGGACAGCGAATCACTTAGGCGGCTTGCGGCACGGCTTGAGGCCACACTGGCTTGAGCAGGATGCCCTTATACATATCGTCCGAGGTCTTGCCCAATATGCGCCTCGCCACCCGCTTCTGCGCCCGCTTGCTCCGCGCGGCGTCGAGGTCGTAGTAGTACCTGTATGTCGTCTGTATGTTGGCGTGGCCCATCATGGCGGCCACGTCCTCGATCTTAACTCCCGCCTGGGCCGCGATGGTGCCCCATGTGTGCCGCAGGTTCTTCATTGTGATGCGCGGCAGCTTATGGTTCTTAATCCACCGCTGAATCCGATACCGCACCTGCGAAGGCGTGAGATCGCCGATTATGCGGCCCCTCGGCCGTCCCTTCTCGACCCATATCTGGTGCAGCCGATCCAGCGCCCACGGCGGCAGGTAGCCGTCCCGGTCGCCCTTGGCCGTCTTCGTCGGCCATATCTTCAGGCCGTCGGACGCGGGCTGCAGCGTCTTGTTTATGGGCACGTGCCCGGTGCGCCAGTTGATGTTCGGCCAGTCGATGGCGTAGCTCTCGCCGGGCCGCACCCCCAAGGCGGCCGAGAGAATCAGCGTCTCCTCGCACTCGCATCCCACCATGCCCCGGATGAGCCGCTTGAGCCGGCGGTGCGTCAGCGTCTCGATGTCGCGCCGGGGGATCCTCGGCAGCTCGATTCCGCGTGTCGGGTCTGCCACGAACAGGCCCCACTCGTCGATGGCCCAGCGGATTATCTGGCGCAGGCACTTGAACGCCTTCTTCGCGCCGCCAGGGCCGCATTTCTCCGGCAGAGAGTCGACCCAATCCTGCACCGCCCTCTTTGTGATCTCGGGGATTGTGAGGCGGCCCCATTTCTCGTTGACGTAGAGCCTGATGCTGCTCTCGTATCCGTCGACGGTGTTGGTGCGGCGGCGCTTGCGCTTGTCTGGCAGGTAGTGGTTCCAGGCGATCTCTCCGATGGTCAGTTCGATGTGGCTCATAGTCGCTCCTCCTAGTCGAAAACTCAAACCGCAGGGTGCCGGCGTGGCCCCCTGCGCTCTGGGTTTTACCAGAGGAGCTACCGAGAGAAAGGAAGAAGATGGAAGGAATTTGGATCGACTGGCACCCGGTGGCCGTGGCGGCGGTGATGATGCTGCTCGACATCGCCACTGGCTTCGCCGGTGCCGCGAAGGCGGGCACCATCGACTCCGGCAAGATGCGCGACGGCATCTGGCACAAGGCGGGCTTCTGCTGCCTGATCGTGCTGGCTGCCGTCTACGAGGTGGCCGTGGTGTGGATCGACTTCGAGACGGCCCAGGCGGGAATCGGAGTCGCCATCCCTGATCTGCCGGCTGTCGGCGTCATGTGCGCGTACATCGTGCTGACCGAGCTTGTGTCGGTGCTTGAGAACCTTTGCGCCCTCAACCCGGACATCGCCGGACTGCCCTTCATGGGCCGTCTCGGCAAGCACGACCCGGCCGCGCCCGATATGACGGTGGGTGTCGAGGACATCGACGTCGACGGCAAGCACGTAAAGGTGGGATAGCCATGGCTACCGCTCAAGACCTGCTCGACTTCGCCGCCGGCGAGGTGGGCTACGACCGCTACAGTGACCCCGAGAAGGGCACCAAGTACGGGCGCTGGTACGAGTCAAAGGTGGACAGATGCGCCGACAACTACGACTTCGGCGGCAACGGCGTGGCGTTCTGCGCCATGTTCGCCAGCTACTGCCTCGCTAAGGTCGGCGTCGAGTGCGCCGGCTTCCCCGGGGCCTACTGCCCGAGCATCCACCATAAGCAGCACCTAAAGGTTTCCGAGCTGCGCGCCGGAGACGTGGTGCTGTTCGACTGGGAGGACGACGGCACCGACGACCACGTGGGCTTCGTTGTGAGCAACGACGCGTCGGCCCGCGTGGTGCGAACCATCGAGGGCAACACCAACGGAGGAAAGGTGGCGCGGCGCACCCGCGCGTGGAGCACCGTCTGCGGCGGCATCCGGCCGAAGTACGGCGATGCGGCCGCGCCGGCGGCCAAGCCCGCGCCGACCAAGCCAGCAGCGACGACCAAGGAGGAGAAGGTGTACAAGTTCCCGACTATCCGAAAAGGATCCAACGGCAAAGCGGTTAAGCTGTTCCAGGCGGCCTACAACGCCCGCTACGGCGGCAGCCTCGTCATCGACGGCGACGCCGGGAAGAACACGGACGCGGCCATCTACGACGTCCAGAAGCGCACCGGAATCAATACCGACCGCATCTGCGGCCCCAACACGTGGGGAAAGATGTTTTTGGAGTAGTATTCCCAGATCATCAAGGTACTTATATCGTTGACGTAATATCGAGATCTTCGCTTCCTAGCTTCAAGCGCTCATCGCGCCAAGGGCCGAAAGCCCGAGAAACCCAGGCCGGCTCCCGCAAGGGGCCGGCCTTTTTTGCTGCAATTGCGGCTCGATCTGCTTCAGCGGGACTGGCCTGTGAGCTCACTGGAAGCACTTCGACTTCTCGCTAGCTTTGGCATGGCTGCATGCAAGGAGGCATCTGAAAGCAGACGAGGCCTTGGATGCAAAAAGCACTAATTTCGGAAATAGATGGAAGTTTCGAGCGCCGAGAGCGCTGGATTCGGAAATAGATGCGAGTTTCGAGCACGAAAGAGCTGCATTGTGCCTAAAATGACGCTCTAAACTCGTAACTGTTTCCGGGGAGGGTCGCTTCAGCGCTCTAAACTCCCATCTATTTCCGAAAGATGCTGCTTTGCCGCTCAAAACTCCTGTCTATTTCCGGGGGGGGGTGTCTCAAGAGTCTGAGAACCAAGGGGATATGAGAAGGCCCCGCAAACACGAGGGCTTGCGAGGCCGATGAGGTTTCCGCATCCAGGGTGTCGCGGGCGATGGCCTGGATGCGGGCGATGACGGCCTAGGCACAGGCCATCTGGACGAGCGTCTCCAGGGAGACGCCCTCGACTTCGGCGTTGGCGATGGCGCCGCCGCCGGCAACGTTGGTAGCGCAGGAGCAGGCCATCACGTAGGAGGTCGCTTCCTCCTCGCCGGCCAGCTCGTCCACGGTGGCCGTGAACGAGGCGTTGGGCCCCGCCACGGTGACGGCCGCGGCCTTGACGGCCTCGCAGCCGTACGTGGGCAGCGACGCGCATAGCGTGGCGGCCGCCTTGCAGAAAACGCCGCCTATCTCGGCGTTGGAGGACACGGCGTCCTGCGTGTAGCTAAAGGTTCCCTCCACGGCGCGCGCAGGGGCCTCGGTGTCTGCGACATCTGCGGCAGCCAGGGTGGTCACAGATGCCGGAGCGGCTGCCGCAGGCTCGATGGTAGCGGCCTGGGCCACGCCGGCGCCTCCGGAGATGAGGGCCACCGCGCTCATCACGCCGCCGATGGTCTTAACGGTCTGAGATTTCATGGAATGTCACCGTCCCTTTCTATTCCTCGACGTTCACGAACAGCGTGACGGG
>OLOA01000917.1_pt1 | contig 30971 bp, 25 predicted proteins | sample 1672201 | NCBI WGS metagenome assembly OLOA01 (sample SAMEA3136658, study PRJEB25190) | human gut metagenome
TGTGCCGACTCAGGTGTCACCCATCACCTGTCACCTATGTGCCGACCCAACACACGGCGTCATTCCCGCACAACTGCCCACTGAGAGCCATTCCGTGGGCGGGACGGCGAACCACCCGACCCCGGGGACGCCGCCAGGACGCGGGTCATCCGGCCTCGCCCCACCAGGACGATGGGGTCGACAAAAGCACCGTCCTCGGTGCTTTATCCGCACCTATCACCCCGCCAACCCCAGCCGGTCGCTAAGTGGACACCTGTGCGGCGTCATTCCCGCACAACTGCCCACTTAGAGGGAACTGCGGGCACCGGGCCAGGGAAGTGACCACCAGAGTGACGGCCCGTGACCACCGCTGGGCTACCCCCATCCGGGCCCCGAAACCCCATTAGGTGTTCTTCCTCGGGAGGTTGTGAACGGTTCGGGTCGTAGGGGAAGGCCCCCGGGCAGGATGTGGGTTACCACACTCAATCCTGACCACGGAGGCCTTCATGACCCACGCTAACGCACCCCTGACCCCTGCGGGCCGTCGCCGGTTGGCGATCGTGGTCGTCGAGGAGGGATGGTCACTGCGCAGGGCCGCCGAACGGTTCCAGGTCTCGGCGGGCACCGCGAAGCGGTGGGCCGACCGTTACCGGGCCGGTGAGCCCCTGACCGACCGCACCTCACGCCCTGCGCACTGTCCCGGGCGCCTGGACCGACGCACCGAGCGACGCATCATCGGGCTACGGACCACCCGCCGGTGGGGACCCCACCGGATCGCCTACCACCTCCACCTGGCCCGTTCCACGGTCGGGCGGGTCCTCACCCGCTACCGGATGCCGCTGCTGGCACACCTGGACCGCGCCACCGGCGCGGCGGTGCGCAGGCCACCAGCCGTGCGCTACGAGAAGGCCAGCTGCGGGGAACTGGTCCACGTCGACATCAAGAAACAAGGACGCATCCCCGACGGCGGCGGATGGCGCATCCACGGGGCGGGCTCACGCCCACACATCGCCAACGGCCGTGCCCGCTACCAACGCGCACGCGCCGGAAAGACCGTGTCGGGTTACCGCTACCTCCACCATGCCGTGGACGACCATTCCCGCCTGGCCTACTCAGAGATCCTCGACGCCCAGGACGCCGACGCGGCGGCCGGGTTCATGGCCCGGGCCCTGGACTGGTTCAGCGCGGCCGGGATCGCCGTCACGGCCGTCATGACCGACAACGGCTGGTGCTACCGCTCCAAGGCATTCGCCCGGGCCCTGGGCCCCATCACCCACGTGCGGACCCGCCCCTACCGGCCCCAGACCAACGGCAAGGTAGAACGGTTCAACCGGACCCTGTCCGACGAATGGGCCTACGCCCGCGCCTACTCCAACGAGGAAGACCGCGAGCAGGCATACTACGCATGGATCCACGAATACAACCACCACCGACCCCACACCAGCCTCAACGGCCTCACTCCCTCCGACCGCGTACCCAACCTTGCGGGGAAGAACAATTAGGTGGACACCTGTGCGGCGTCACTCCCGCACAACTGCCCACTTAGAGGGAACCGTGCGTGGCAAGAGGGGATCGTGACCACCGCAGAGAAGGGCCCCAGCCCGGAAGGGATTGGGCACTCGCCACCAGCACAGCCCCGCCACCACCCACCACACACAGCAGGGGACCCGCCACGACGGCGGATCCCCTGCTCAGTATCAACGGGGCATCAGCCCCGGGAACGTCCGGTGTGAACCGAGCCCAGCTCAGTCCTCTTCCTGGAAGCTCTCCTCGACGGCGGCGTCATGTGACGCGATGAGGCGCTTCTCCTCCGGGCCGATGCAGGCCAGCAGCACGATCGCTATGACCACGCACACGGTGAGCGCACCGAAGGTGACGCCCCAGCCGAAGTGCTGCACCATCCAGCCCACGCCGGTGGACGCGAGCGTCGCACCGATCACATAGCCGAACAGTCCGGTGAAGCCTGCCGAGGTGCCGGCCACCTGACGCGCCGACATGTCCAGGGCCTGCAGGCCGATGAGCATGACCGGGCCGTAGATGAAGGCACCGATGAAGAACAGGAAGACCATGAGCAGCCAGTACGGCGTGCCCACCGGCGCCAGCCAGTAGGCGACCAGCGAGATGCCCACGCCCACCATGAAGGTGATGCCTGTCTTGGTGCGGTTGCCGTGGAACACCTTGTCGGACACCCAGCCACAGGCCAGCGTGCCCACCAGGCCCGCCAGCTCGAACAGCGAGAACCCGGCGATGCCCTTGGTCACCGACACGTGGTGCACCTGCGACAGGTAGGTGGGCGTCCACGACAGCACGCCGTAGCGCAGCGCGTAGACGAACACATTGGCCAGCGCCAGCAGCACCATGGTGCGGTTCTTGAGCACATGCTCCCAGATCACGCGCCAGTAGCTCTGCTGGGCGATCTCGGAGTTGTCGACCTCAACCTTGGCCGGGTCGTTGCGGAAGTCCTCAATGGGCGGCAGGCCGACGGACGCCGGGGTGTCGCGGATGGTGAGGAAGGCGAACAGGGCCACGACCAGCGCGATGAGGGCGGGCAGCCAGAAGGCGCTCTGCCACGAGTCGCCGGTGATGGCCAGGCCCCACGAGGCCGCCGCGCCGACGGCCATGCCGCCGACATTGTGGGCGCAGTTCCAGATGGCGGTCTTCCAACCGCGCTCGTTGGTGGAGAACCAGTGCACCAGCACGCGGCCACTGGGAGGCCACCCCATTCCCTGGAACCAACCATTGATGAACATCATGATCGCGAAGATCGCGATCGAACCGGTGAGCGCCGGCACGAAGGCCACCAACAGGTTCGCCACGGCCGACAGGGCCAGGCCGATGGGCATGAAGTAGCGCGCATTCGACCGGTCGGACACCGTGGCCATGAAGAACTTCGACAGGCCGTAGGCGATCAGCACGGCATTGGCGATGAGGCCGATGCCCACCTTGTCGATATGGCCGTCCTTGAGCAGGATCGGCGCAACCAACGAGATGTTGTTGCGAATCAGGTAGAAGCCGGCATACCCGACGAAGATTCCCATGAACACCTGGAATCTCATGCGCGGGTATCGCTGCTTCACCTCGGCATCCGGCAAGCGTGGCGCGGGAAGTGGTGACGAAAGCCACGACCTCTTCCTCGCCGGCCGCGCAGTGTCAGTCGTTGACATTTTGCTCCTTTGCGGGTGGCCCAGCAGGCGCAGGGCCGCCCGCCATTTGATCACAGAACGGCCCGCCCACCAAAGGACTTACTGTCGCGAAGGCGCACAGGGCAACGTTTTTGCGCGTGGCGCGTGCTCGGATGTGCACGCACTCATATCCTCACAGGAAATAAGTGCACACTGTGTTATCGCTATTGCGCTTCTCTGACAGCGAAATCCGACTCTCCGCCGAGCCCTATATCCGCATTGAGCCTCCCCGACGCAATGCGGTATTCACCCGGCGCCGGCGCGCTCCCGATCAGGCCGAGGTCTCGTCGTCGTCATCCTCATCTTCGGCGACACCATGCAACAACACCCGGTCAACACCGGGAATCTCCGACATCGGCACTACCAATTCACGCAATGGCTGATTGCCGAAGAAGCGCAGCTCCATCGAGATCAGGTCGCGGTCCTTGCGCGGCAGGCGCCGGGTGGAGCGCACCTCCGCGGCAAATCCCTGGTCGGTGGCCGCCCCCAGGATCTTGCGCAGCACGCCCTGACCGTCCTCGTAGACGATGGTGAGCTCGCGACGCCTGTCGGCCGGCGGGATCTTGCGGATCAGGGGCCCGACGATGAAGATCGTCAGCAGGTGGGCCACGGTGAGCATGGCCCCCAGCACCACCAGTCCGGAACCCACCGACATGCCGATGGCGGCAGTGATCCAGATGGTGGCCGCCGTGGTGAGGCCGCGCACGAAATTGCGTCCCTTGAAGATCACGCCGCCACCGAGGAAGCCGATGCCCGACACGATCTGCGCTGCGATACGCGTGGGATCGATCCCGGCCCCATGGCCGGCGATGCCCGCGCCGAATCCGTACCAGGACACCAGCGTGAGTCCGCAGGCACCCATGCCGACCAGCACATGGGTGCGGTAGCCGGCATTCTTCTGGTGGATGGACCGCTCAAGGCCCACCACTGAGCACAGCACGAACGCGATGCTCAGCAGGATGAGCTCACGCAGCGCGAGCTCGGACGACAAAAATGGCACAGACAATCAATCCCTCGTCAGACTTGCTCGAAGCACCGCGGACACCAGCTCGGGCGGCAGCGGTACGTGCACGATCACATTGCGGTCGCGGGCACTTCCCTGGGCCTCAAGGCCCCCCACGGCATCAGGATCGTTGGCGGCCACAGCACGATGCAGGCTGGCCAGCTCCAGCGGAGTCTGCCAGCTTTCGGCATGCAATGGGGCCGCCGAGTCGTGGATCGTCGAGCGGATCACGGCCCCGCGGGGGGCGATCCGCACCTCCAGGTGACGCCACTGCACCGGCCACTCCGACACCGCTGCGGTGGAGAACTCCACGAAACCGCCGCCCGGGGACGACTGCTGGCCATCCGTCGGACGCGCACGCGGGGTCACCAGGTTGACGTGGGTGTGCCCCGAGATCCAGGCGATCACCTGCGGATGACGGTGCAACAGGGCCTCGACGTCATCGGCCAGGTGCAGCTCCTCATGGTGCTCGGCGTCGCGATAGCCGTTGGTCAGCGTCGACAACCCGTGGTGCGCGGCGATGATCACCAGCCGCGGATCGTCGGAGTCGGCCGAGACCTCGGCCAGCCGCTCGGCCAGCCAGGTGAACTGGCCATCGTTGAGGGCGCCGTCCCAGAAGCCGGCCGGATTGTTCGTGTCCAGGGTGATGATGCGCATCCCGGGCACCGCGTCCCACACGTAGTAGGCGGTATGGGTCTCGGCGTTCAGCTCGCTGAAGCCGTGCCCCACCGGCAGGCCGTCGGCCACCAGGTGGCCCTTCACATAGCCCTCGCGGTCGAGCACGCGCCGGTCGGGGTCGGCGGGCACCGGAATCGAGGGACCACCGGTGAGCACCATCGGATCGGCCACGAAGTCGACCAGCGCCTCGTCCGCGGGTTCATAGCCCGCGGGGGGTTCGACCGGCTTGCGATTGCCCTGCACATATTCGCTGTACAGCGAACTACCCACCGCTCGGCCCTGCACCAGGGCGTCATGGTTGCCGTAGACGGTGAGCCACGGGGTGCCGACGCCGGTGGCGGTGAACGGCTTGGCGGCCGCCGCATCGGCTCCGGGACGTCGCGGCACGCCGCGATCGGTGAACTCGTCGGGTGCGGTGCCACTGGGATGCCAGTAGGCCGGGTCGTCGGCCAGTCCGGTGGGCGAGGAGGGATGGCCCACCCCGAGCGCCGTCGGGTCGACGGGGCCACCGGTGACCAGTCGCATATAGGTGGCCAGCTCATTGTGCTGGGCCGAATCGGTGTTGTCGCCCGTGGTCACCGTGACGTCGAGGTGGTGCTGCTCGGCGAACTCGCGGATCGACGCCGCGACCCCCTCAATGGCGTGCAGCTCAAGGAACTCCTCAGGCCGGTATGACGGCGTCATCCGCGTCCAGCGCGGATCGTCGGAGCGGCGCTGCAGGTAATCGGTGCGTGCCGGCGAGATGAGGTCGGCCAGCTGGAAGTCGGTGAGCTGGGCAAGGCTGAGCAGCGGCTCATCCGAGGGTGTCCAGCCGGACGCGTCGCCATCCCCGATTCCCGGAGCCAACTCGTCGCGTGCCACATGGGGCTCGCCCGGCGCGTCGGTCAGTTCGACATAGCGGCCCTGATAGGGCTGCGCCCGCACGATGCGGTGGTTGGTGGTGTCAGCGGTGTCGCCGTCGGCCCGGCCGTCGTCGGTCGGGGCCTCTCGAGAAATATCAGACATGTGCGGGCTCCCCCGGTTCGGGATTCAACTCCTCGAGCGTACGATTCTTCGTCTCGGGCGCCAGCGCGATACAGATGATGGTCCCCAGCGCACCCACGGCCGCGAAGATCCAGATGGCCGAGTTCTGGCCCCAGGCCTTCACCACGTTCGGGAACACCAGCACGCCCAGGATCGAGCCGAAGCGGCTCACCGAGGTGGCCAGGCCCGAGGCGGTCGCGCGGATGTTGGTGGGGAACAGCTCCACCGGGTAGACGAAGTTGAGGATGCCGCCGCCGGCGTTGGCGAACAGCACCGCCGACGAGAACAGCACGATGAGGAAGCCCAGGCTGGGCGAGGTGTTCACGCCGATGATGGCCAGCGAGATGGTGAGGCCGGCGAAGCTGGTGATGATCAGCGGACGACGCCCCCAGCGGTCGACGGTGTTCATGCCGATGATCGACCCGATGAGGCCGATGATGGCCACCACGCCCGAACCGACGATGTTGGCAGTGCGGTCGCCCTTGGTGAACGGGGCAAGGATCGTCGGGGTGTACATCGAGATCGCGTAGTAGGCGGTGGAATAGCAGAACCAGAAACCACAGGTGAAGATCGTGCGCTTCAGGAAGCGCGGGGTGAACAGCTTGCGGGCCGGCACTGCCTCGGGCACCACGAGCTTGATGTGCTCGGCCACCTGCAGGCCGGTGACACGGTGCATCACCTCGCGGGCGTCCTGCTCACGGCCGTGGGCGATGAGCCAGCGCGGCGACTCGGGCAGCTTGATGCGCATGAAGAACACGACCAGCGCCACGGCGGCACCCACCAGCAGCATCGCGCGCCAGGCGAGGTCGCCCATCGGCGCCACGATGAGGCCCACGATGTAGGCGAACACCGAGCCGACGAACCAGAACGCGGCCAGCGAGGTGGAATGCATGCCCCGCCGCTTGTTCGACGAGAACTCCGAGACCAGCGTCGCCGAAATCGGATAGTCAGCGCCGATGCCCAGGCCCAGCAGGAAGCGGAAGATGATCAGCCACAACACCGAGGGGGCGAAGGCGGTGAGCGCCCCGAAGACCACGAAGCCGAGCAGGTCGATCACGTACATGGCCTTGCGGCCATGGCGGTCGGTCAGGTGGCCGAGCCACAGGGCACCGATCAGCGAACCGACCAGGGCCGCCGACACGATGATCGACTGCTGCAGCGCGGTGATGTGCCATTCGTCCTTGATCAGCGGCAGCGCCACGGCGATCACCGTGAGGTCAAAGCCGTCCAGGAAGGTGCCGCCGGCGGACAGCAGGGTGACACGTCGCTGGAAGCGGCGCATCTGCGGGGTGTCCACCTCGTCGAAGCCGGTAGTGGTGAGAACTTGTGGAGATCCCTGTGACGGGGAGGTGCCAGAGGTCATGACTGCTCCTGGTCAAGGGCATGGAGGCGGCCACCACTGGATCCGTGCTGCGCATCGACCGGTGCAGTGGTCCACCACACCGTGAGACGTGAGACATGCCGCCCCACCGCGCGCTGCCGCCGCGTCGGGAACGGCGTGGTTCCCGAGGTATGGACGCAATGCAGCCTGCCGTGGAGCAGGATCCCCTGGTCGACGCGGGCACACCCGAATCGATTCAAAACGATTGGGACACTAGCCCCGTTATCAACCGGACCGCAAAAGACACCAAGCGGCTGAACAGCGACTTCGTGACGGGCGAAAAATCCGGCCTGACTAGGGGGTTCGGGAACCACTCCACCAGCCCGTATGACGCCATCGGTCGACGTCGGACCCCGGGGCGAAGTCAAAGGTTCGCCCCGCGTTCATCGGGGGCTCACATCCGGGCCCTCGACGTCGGAATCATCGATGCGGCGGGGCCGTGGCCGCGCATCCATGCCGGCGGCGGCGATCAGCTGGTCGATCTGCTCACGGCTGATGTGTAGCTGGGGCGCCAACACCGGCAGCTGCGACAGGCGCAGGTCGTGGGCGAGGCTCATGAACTCCTGGGGGTCGCGGGGGCCGGCGCCATCGCTGGCGGCACCGGGGTCGGTGGCCAGGTTGGCCAGCTGCACGGCCAGGAACTGGGCCATCAACGGGCTCGACAGCCACTCGCTGACGGTGGAGTCGCGATCCAGCGTGCGCGGGCGGGCCTCGCCCCGCACGGTGACGATGCCGTTGAGCCGGATGTCGCGTGACGACGCCCCCACGGCCACGTCGTAGTCGCCGCCCTCGACCAGCCACCGGTGCAGGTCGGCGTCCCAGACCCCCAGGTCGGCAGGCGGCACGCTCAGCGTCACCTCGCGCTGCTCACCGGGGGCCAGCTGCACCACCGCGCTGGCCTTGAACTCGAAACCGGCCCGACGATAGGCCGAGGTGCGCAGGGCCACGTAGAGCTGCGGGATCTCGCGTCCCACCCGGGCACCGGTATTGCGCAGGGTGAACCGGGCGTGCAGCCCCGACTCGTCAGCCGCAAGGTGCAGCCCGTTGTAGCTGAACCGCGTGTACGACAGCCCGTGGCCGAAGGGATAGGCCACCTCCAGCTGGCTGGCGTTGTACCACTTGTAGCCCACGTGCAGGCCCTCGGCATAGCGCACCTGATTGCGGTCGCCGGGAAAGTTGAAATAGGCGGCGGTGTCCTGCAGCCGCAGCGGAATGGTCTCGGCCAGCCTGCCCGAGGGGTTCACCTCGCCGAACAGCATGTCGGCGATGGCCGACCCGCCCGCCTCGCCGAGCAACGACGCCTCCACCAGCGCCGGCACCTCCGACGACCACTCGGCCAGCTGCACGACGCCACCATTGGTCAGCACCACCACGGTGCGCGGATTGGCGGCGGCGATGCGCTGCACCAGCCCGGTCTGCACCGCCGGCAGCAGGATGGACGTGCGGTCGAGGCCCTCCGACTCGGCGTCATCGGGCAGCCCGACGAACACCACGGCCACCTCGGCCTCCTCGGCGGCCTCGACGGCGCGGTCGGCCAGTTCGTCGTCCGACTCGCCCGACAGCAGGAACCCGGCCTCGTAGCGGACGGGTTCGTCGGCACGCCCGCGGATCTCGTCCAGGGGGATGTCGAGCAGCATCGGGATCACCTGGGAGGATCCACCGCCACGGAAGCGCGGGTTGGCGGCGAACTCGCCGATCACGGCCAGCTTCGCGCCATGGGCCAGCGGCAGCACGGGATTGGCGGAGCCGTGGTTGTTCGCGTCGACGGCACGATTGCGCAGCAGCACGATGCTGCGTCCGGCGGCCTCGCGGGCCACGTGGTGGTGGGCACCCACCCGGCGTCCGAGCTCGCGGGTGGTGCCCTGGGTCACCTTCAGCGCCAGCTCGACCACCCGCGCGCATGCCTCGTCACGGCCCTGTGGGCTGAGCATGCCCCGGGCGATCGCCGACTGGATGTCCGCCGCGTCGTGCGCCAGGTCGGGTGGCATCGCCAGGTCGACGCCGGCGGCGAGCGAGCGCACCCGGTCGAGCACCGCGCCCCAGTCGGACACGACGAGCCCGTCGAAGCCCCATTGATCGCGCAACAGCTCGGTGAGCAGCCAGTGGCTCTCGGAACAGTAGGTGCCGTTCACCCTGTTGTAGGCGCACATGAGCGTCCACGGGTCTGCGGTGCGCACCACGTGCTCGAAGGCCCTCAGGTACACCTCGTACAGCGTCTGCTCGTCGATGAGCGCGTCGGCGGTCATGCGGCGGGTCTCCTGGTTGTTCGCCGCGAAGTGCTTTACGCAGGCACCGACGCCGCACGACTGCAGGCCCTGCACCCAGGCAGCGCCGAGCTGGCCCGACAGGATCGGGTCCTCGGAGTAGTACTCGAAGTTGCGCCCGCCCAACGGGGAGCGCTTGATGTTGATCCCCGGGCCGAGCACCACGCCCACCGACTGCTCGCGGGCCTCCTCGCCGATGGCGCGGCCCACCATGGCCACCACATCGGGGTCGAACGAATTACCCAGCGCGGCCGGCACCGGGAAGGCGGTGGCGCGCACGGCGTTGTCGAACCGCATGACGCCGACCTCGGGGTCGGTCACCTTGCGCAGCCCGGCCGGGCCGTCGGCCAGGGTGACGGCCGCCACGTCCAGGCGGCCCAGCCCCACCGTGTGCCATGCGTCGGCACCCGACAGCAGCGCTGCCTTCTCGTCGGGGGCGAGCCGACTCACGATCTGGTGTGCCTGGCGACGCTGCTCGGACTCGGGGACGGATGCGGCCCGGGCGGGTTGGCCAGGCATGGCTGCTTCCTTTCACGCCCGCTCCGCGCCCTCCCCGCACCGCCGGCACGTGATTGTGGGGATTTGCGCAAAGGAGCAGACTTATCGATCGTCGCGCACAGTGCATGCTATGCCGACAATTGTGCGCGATGTGCACGCCGCTTCCGGCCCGCGGCACCCGGGCGCCGCGACCAGTGCGGGCCACGACACGCTTCCTCCCCTTGTCAGGGGCCGGTCGACCCCCAGCCGCGGGACGATTCGACTGGTACGAATTACCGTACGCCATTCCGCTTTTCCTGCCGCCGGACGCCTCCGGGGAAGTGATTCCCATTTAAACTAGTCGCCATGACTTTGCGTCGCTACCCAAAGGGCTCGGCCAAGCGACTCGAAATCCTTGACGCCGCCCTGGAGGTGTTCACCACTGAGGGCTATCGGGCCACGTCGCTGCGCGGCATCGCCGAGCGCGCACACATCACGCCGGCCGGCATCATGCACTACTTCGACAGCAAGGAACAGCTGCTCTCCACGGTGCTGCAACACCGCGACGCGCTGGACGTGCGCCGCTCCGACCTCGACGCCCAGACCAATCCGGTGGAATCGCTGGCCCAGATCATGGACTCCAATATGAAGGTGCCCGGGCTGGTCACGCTCTACCTGACGATCGCCGCGGCGGCCGTCGACCCGCACCATCCGGCCCACGACTACCTGGAGCGGCGCTATCACCTGCTGTCGGGCTGGCTGACCTCGTGGATCACCGAGATGTCGCAGGCCGGGCTGGTACCGCAGGTGGTCTACCCGGCGGGCGTGGCCACGGCGATCGTGGCACAGGCCGACGGCATCCAGTTCCAGTGGCTGCTCGACCCGAGTGTGGACATGGGCATGCACGTGCGTCGTGGTGGACGCCGACTGCTGGGCCTGCCCTATGACAAGCCGATTCCCCAGCTGCCCACCCCGTGGACGATGCGCCGCGCCCTGCAGCAGTACCCGGTGACGATGGTCACCGGCGAGCGCGTCGACGAGCCGGTGCCCGGGCACTGATAGGCGCCCATTCAACTGGCTTGCGCTGAAGGCGTCCCACCAATGGGCCCGGCCGATCAGGCGCCCTGCGGGTGGGCCCGGCGCGCATTCCACGCCGACTCCACCATCTGGTCGAGGCTGTGGCGCATCTTCCAGTCGATGTCGCGGGCGGCCTTGTCGCCGCGTGCCACGATGCGCGCCGGGTCGCCGGGGCGTCGCGGGGCGATCTCGGGGGTGAAGGCGATGCCGGTGACCCGGGCGATCGCGTCCATGATCTCGCGCACCGACGAGCCGGTGCCGCTGCCCAGGTTGTAGGCCTTCTCGAGCTTCTTGCCGGCCATCATCTGCTCGGCCGCGGCCACATGCGAGCGGGCCAGGTCGGCCACGTGCACATAGTCACGCACGCAGGTGCCGTCGGGGGTCGGGTAGTCGTCGCCGTTGATCTTCGGGGTGCCGCCACTCAGCAGCAGGTCGAAGACGATCGGGAACAGATTGTGCGGGCTGGTGTCGTAGAGCTGGTCACTGCCCGAGCCCACCACATTGAAATAGCGCAGGTTGACACCCTGCCACTGGTCGTCCACCGGCTCCATGTCGTGGTTGAGCCATTCTCCGATCAGCTTCGTCTCGCCGTAGGGCGATTCGGGATGCAGGGCGGTCTGCTCGGTGACCTCATCGACGTCGGGGGTGCCGTAGACCGATGCCGAGGAGCTGAACACATAGCGGTAAACGCCAGCCGAACGCATCGCGCGCAACACCGAGACGGTGCCGGTGGCGTTCTGGTCGTAGGTGTGCAGCGGACGCGTCACCGAGACCCCGGCGTACTTGAACCCGGCCACGTGCACCACGCCCTCGCAGTGGTGCTCCTCCAGCGTGCGCTGCACCAGTCCGGTGTCGAGGATGGAGCCGCGCACGAAGGGCACGCCCCCGGGCACGAAGTCCTCATGTCCGCTGGACAGGTCGTCGATCACCACCGGATTGATGCCCGCCTGCTGGAATGCCTGCACGATGTGCGAGCCGATGTACCCGGCGCCACCTGTGACCAACCAACTCATGGAAGCTTCCTGTCTGTCGTCGTCCGTGTCTGCCGGGCGCCTGCACGACGCCCGTTCGTGACAGGCGTCCACCCCACACCACCCATTGGGGGCCCGACACCTGTAGGTTTTCCCTGCACGCGAATCAACGCGCTGCGAGGAACCCCGCAGATCAACGCTCCGCGGTGACCTCGTGGGGCGTCCCCCCAGCGGGCAGCCCTGCGTGCGGGCGCCAACCATGTTGAGCTTATCGGCCGTTGCCCCGATGAGACTCACCCTGCACGGGCCCGCAGCACCCCTAGCATCCTGATCGCGCCACGTTGGAGGTTCATATGCGCAAGAACTGGATCTTTCTGGGCATTGCCACGCTCGGCTTCCTGCTCGTCCGCTTCGCCATCCCCACCACTGGAGCGCTGACACCCAGCGCCAAGGGCGCGCTGGCGGTTGCGGTGTTCGCCATCATCGTGTGGGTCACCCAGGCCGTGTCGGACGCCCTGTCGGGCTTCCTCATCATTCTGTTGTTGGTGGTGTCGAGCGGCACCAACCTGGCCGGCTCGTTCGCCGGCTTCTCGAACACCTCACTGTGGCTGATCGTGGTGGGCTTCATCATGGCCGCCGCGATGGAGAAGTCCGGACTGAGCGAACGCATCGCCCTGTCGGTGGTGCGGCTGGCCGGTGGATCGGCCCTCAAGATCTACTGGGCGATCGCGGGTGTGATGGCCGTACTCACCTTCCTGGTGCCCTCTATCACCGCGCGCACCCTACTGATGCTGCCCATCATCATGGGCATCGGGCAGGCCTTCGGCGCCGAGCGGGGGAAGAGCAATATCGTCAAGGCGCTCATCTTCATCGTCGCCATGAGCGGCACGATGATGAGCATCGGCGTGCTGACCGCCCATGTGGGCAACCCCGCCACCGTCGGCCTGATCCAGGCAGCCACCGGCCACACCGTCTCGTGGTCGGAGTGGTTCAAGGTGGGTGGCCCGCCGGCCTTCGTGCTGTCGGCGCTGTCGGTGGTGGTCATCAGCCTCATGTGGAAGCCGGAGACTTCGCGCGTCGAGGGCGCCAGGGAGTACATCTCCGGTGAGCTGGCGCGACTGGGACCGGTGAAGAAGTCGGAGTGGTACACGCTGGCCGTGTTCATGGCCACCCTGGTGCTGTGGGCCACCGAGCCCCCGATGCTGTCAACGATCGTGGTGGGCATCATCGCGGTGATCCTGTTGTTGCTGCCCGGAGTGGGCGTGCTCAACTGGAAGGAAGCCCAGGAGAAGGTGCCCTGGAATGTGTTCATGGTGTACGGCGCTGGCCTGTCGATGGGCACTGCGCTGACCACCTCGGGCGCCGCGAAATGGCTTGCCACCACCATGTTCGGACCCATCACGCACCTGTCGATCCCGGTGCAGATGATCATCCTGTTGTGGTTCATCACCATCCTGCAGGTGTTCTTCACCGGCGGCGGCCCGAAGACCAACGCCCTCACCCCGATCATCCTCGCCCACGCCGGTGCGATCGGCGCCAATCAGGCGTCGTTCGGCCTGATCCTGGGCATGAACATGAACCACCAGTACCTGTTGCCGGTGAGCAATATGCCCAATGCCGTGGCCATGGGTACCGACTTCATCAGCAGCCGCGAGTTGATCCGCACCGGCGCCGTGATGAGCGTGCTGGGCGCCGCCTTCATGAGCGTCATGGTGCTCACCTACTGGAGCTGGCTGGGAATGGTCGGCTGAGGCCACCCATCACTCGCACGGCCCCGGGGGAAGAACTGCCCGCCTGCAGCCGCCGATGCGTACAAACTGGGCCCCGCCCGGTTGCCATCCTCGTACCATGAGATGCGTGACTCATGTGTTGGGAATCGATGTCGGCGGCTCGGGCATCAAGGGCGCCCCGGTGGACCTCCGGGCCGGAGAGTTGGCCGTGCCGCGACGCAAGGTATTGACGCCCCAGCCCTCCACTCCGGAGGCTTGTGCCGGGGCAATGGCCACGATCATCGAGCAGTTCGCCGATCAGATCGACGGTCCCATCGGCGTTGCCGTGCCTGCGCCGGTGCTCCACGGCGTGACGCCGTTCATGGCCAACCTCGACCAGTCCTGGGTCGGCCTCGACGCCGACGCCTACCTCACCGAGAAGCTCGGCCGCGAGGTGGTGCTGGTCAACGACGCTGACGCCGCCGGGGTGGCCGAGATGCAATACGGCGCGGGTCGTGGCAAGCAGGGCACCGTGGTGCTGACCACGCTGGGTACCGGCGTGGGTACCGCCCTGTTCCATGACGGACGCCTGGTGCCCAACACCGAGTTCGGGCACATCGAGATCAACGGTCGCGATGCCGAGAGCCGCGCGGCGTCGTCGTACATGGAACGCGAGCACATCAGCTACAAGAAATGGGCCAAGCACCTGCAGCGCTATTACTCCACCCTGGAGAAGTTGCTGTGGCCCGACCTGTTCATCGTGGGCGGCGGGGTGAGTCGTGAGTACAAGCGGTTCCTGCCGCTGCTCAACCTGCAGACGCCGATCGTTCCGGCCAGCCTGCGCAATGGCGCCGGCACGATCGGGGCGGCACTGGCCGCATCATTGCGCGTCGGGGCGAACGTGCCGCCGGGGGCGCAACGCATCGCGTCGGTGCCCGACTAGCGATCCGGCGGTCCCATCGCACCGTGGTTGACCGTCCCCTCCGGGCAGTCAACCACGCACAAGGAGATGGCGGACACCACGTGGTGTCCGCCATCTCCTTCGGTCCCCAGCGTCGGCCCGGAGGTCGACGATCGAGGTCTTTGGGCGCCACGCCACGGCGCCCGTTGGTGCCCCGGGATCAGGCCGTGGCCTTCTCCAACTTCGGCACCATGTTGTCGAGCATGTAATTCACGGCCAGCGTGGTACCGACCGAAAAGGCACTGGAAAGGTCGCCGTCGATCACGGCCGCATGGCCAGCCTGCACGGTGGACAGCTGCTTCCACTGCGCGTCATCGGTGATCTGGGTGGTGTCGATGTAGATCGGGAAGGCCACGATCAGATCGGCGTTGAACACCGACAGCTGCTCACTGGACACGCTCACCGAGAACCCCGAGCTACTCGGCGTCATCGAGGCGATGGCGGGATTCTGCTTGAACCCCAGCTTCTCCAGCGCGGCCAGGCGGGTATCACCCTCGATGTAGGCGCCCCAACCCTGGCTGGTGCGCGTGGCCACGGTGACGGTCTTGTCCTTCCACTGCGGATGGGCGTCGGCCACCTTCTTGTAGCTGGCATCCGCCGCGTCGAGCAGCTCCTTGCCCTTGGCGGGCTGGCCCAGCGCGGTGGCGATCATGGTCACCTCCTGGTCCATGGTGGTCAGGTAGCTGGTGCCGCCCTCGGGGATGCCGACGGTGGTGGCGATCTGCGCGAGGCGATCATGGCGATCCTTGTCGCCGCTGCTCTTCACGTCGAGGATCAGGTCGGGCTTGAGGCTGGCGATCTGCTCGTAGTTGGGCTCCATCGTGCCGATGATCGTCGGCGCGGTGGTGTACAGGCCCTTGGCCCACGGGCCGACGCCCTCGCCACCGAAGTTCAGCCAGTCGGACGCGCCCACCGGCTGCACGCCGAGCGCCAGTGCGGTCTCAGCGTCGCCCCAGCCGAGCGCGACGACGCGCTGGGGGGCCTTCTCGATGGTCACCTTGCCGAAGGCGGTGTCGACGGACTGCGGGAAGCTTCCCGCGGCCGCACCACCCGAGGCGCTGGCGCTGGACTTCGACGATGAGGACGAGCCGGAGCACCCGGCAAGCAGTAGTGACATGGCGGCGATCAGGGCGATCACTGCGCGACGCAGGGTCATATCGGGCCTTTCTTCACGCCACCGCCCCTTCCCGCCGCCGGAGGCTCCCTCACGCGACTGCGGCGTGATGGGTGGCGGCTGCGATGGGCCGCACCGGTGGGTGGAGGAGTGGTGGCTCGGGAGTTGTTGGTTCTGGAATCGATGGATGGTGGTGTGGGGTGTTTGCACAGCATCATCAGGGGGCGCGCTCAGCCTAGATTAGGTAAGGCTTAGCTTACAAACGTGAGCTGTTCTAGACTTTCACACCGTGACCCCCAACTCGTCCGCCCCTGCGCGCACCGCCGAGTTGTCGTCACCGCATGCACCCGACGCCACCCGGCGTCGCCTCATCGGACTGGTGGTCGGCATCGCCCTGTTGGTGGCGGCCTGCGCCGCCAGCCTGGCCGTCGGATCGGCCACGGTGCCGCTGCAGACCGTCTGGCAGGCACTCACCGGCGCCCATGATTCCGAGGCGGCCCGCATCATCACCACATTGCGCCTGCCGCGCACGGTGCTGGGCCTGCTGGCCGGCGCCGCGCTGGGCGTGGCCGGAGCGCTCATCCAGGCCGTCACCCGCAATCCGCTAGCCGATCCGGGCATCCTGGGCGTCAACTCCGGGTCGGCCTTCGCCATTGCCCTGGGCGTGGGCCTGTTCGGGGCCAGCTCACCGGGCCAGTACCTGTGGTTCGCCTTCGGCGGCGCCCTGGTGGCCACCGTGGTGGTCTACCTGATCGGCGCGTCGGGAAGCGGCTCGGTGAGTCCGGCGCGCATCACACTGGCCGGCATGGCCCTGGGGGCGGTGCTCAGCGGCATCACCTCGGCGATGCGGCTGGCCGACGACCGCAGGTTCTCGGTGATCCAGGCCTGGCAGGCCGGCTCGTTCGCCGACCGGGGCTGGGACGTGATCGTGCCCACACTGCCCTTCCTGGCCGCGGGACTCGTGATCGCCGCGCTACTGGGACGCTCGCTGGACGCCATCGCCCTGAGCGACGACCTGGCCCGGGCACTGGGCACCAACGTCAATCGGGCGCGCCTGCTCGCACTGGCGGCCATCACCCTGCTGGCCGGCGGCGCCACCGCCATGGTGGGTCCGATCGTGTTCGTGGGGTTGATGGTGCCCCACGTGGCGCGGTGGATCAGCGGACCGCGGCAGGGCTGGATCATGGCGCTGTGCGTGGTCTGGGCGCCGGTGCTGGTGCTGGCCGCCGACGTCGTGGGACGCATCATCCTGCGTCCCGGGGAGGTGGCCGTGAGCATCGTCACCGCATTCATCGGGGGTCCGGTGCTGATCTACCTGGTGCGCCGCACGAAGGCGGGCAAGCTGTGAGTGACACGAGCACGACCGGACGTGCCCCGGAGCCGACCGCGATGCGTCCGTCCGTCGCCATGTCGACGATGGCTCCGTGGCGCCACCGCATCCCCCGGCGGATGATCATCGCGTGCGCCGTCATCTGCGCGGCCTGCGTGGCCATGTCACTGCTGGCGCTCAGCCTGGGCGACTATCCACTGACGATTCCCGAGGTCGTCTCGGCGTTGTTCGGCGACCAGGGCTTCGCCACCACCGTGGTCACCCAGTGGCGGGCCCCGCGGGTGGTGGCCGGCCTGGTGTTCGGTGCCGCATTGGGGCTGTCGGGGGCGCTGTTCCAGACCCTCACCGACAACCCCCTGGGCTCGCCCGATGTGATCGGTTTCTCCACCGGCTCGTACACCGGGGTGCTGATCGTCACCACGCTGGGCGCCACGAGTGCCGCTTCCACCTCGGTAGCGGCGGTGGTGGCTGGCATCATCACGGCACTCGTGATCTACGTGCTGGCCTGGCGGGGCGGGATGCAGGGATTCCGACTGATCGTGGTGGGCATCGCGGCCACCGCCATGCTGACGGCCATCAACACCTTCCTGCTGCTGCGGATGCGCACCGAGGTGGCGATGTCCGCGTCCATCTGGGGTGCCGGCACACTGTCGCTGGTGAGTTGGGCGAAGCTGACCTTCGCGCTGCCGGCCGCCGCGCTGCTGGTCGCCTGCACGGTGCTGCTGGCCCGGCCGCTGCGCCAGCTCGAGCTGGGCAATGACACAGCGCTGGCCCATGGCACGCGGGTGGAGAGCTCACGGCTGGCGATCCTGGTGGTGGGCGTCGGGCTGGTGGCCGTGGTCACTGCAGCCGTCGGGCCGATCGCCTTCATCTCGCTGTCGGCACCGCAGGTGGCGCGTCGGCTCGCCCGCTCCGCGGGAATCCCGCTGCTCACCTCGGCGTTCACCGGTGCGCTGCTGCTGGTCGGTGCCGACGTGGTGGCCCAGCACCTCACCACCAACCCGATTCCGGTGGGAATCGTCACCATCGTCATCGGTGGGGCCTATCTGTTGGCCCTGCTGTTCAGAGAGGCTCGCTCACTGTGACCATCAAGTCCACCCCCGACTCCCCCACCACGGCCGGCAGCGACGTCCCGCACGATGCCGGTGCAGACGGTGCTGGTACCCACAGCGCTGGCACCCACGAGGCCGGCACGGCCCTCGTCAGCCGGCTCGGCGCCGAACACGTCAAGCTCGCCTACGGCGACCGGGTGGTGTCCGACAACCTCACCGTGCACATTCCGCCCGGATCGTTCACCGTGATCATCGGGCCGAATGCCTGCGGCAAGTCGACGCTGCTGCGCGGACTGTCACGGCTGCTCAAGCCCCGCGGCGGCGAGGTGGTGCTCGACGGCAAGGCCATCAGCACCTATCGCACCAAGGAGGTGGCCCGTATCGTCGGGCTGCTGCCGCAGTCGTCGACGGCGCCCGAGGGCATCACCGTGGCCGACCTGGTGGCGCGGGGACGCTACCCGCACCAGGGCCTGATCCGCCAGTGGAGCCACGACGACGAGATGGCCGTCAACGACGCCATGGAGGTGACCGGCGTCTCCGACCTGCGCAATGCGCCGGTGGACCAGCTGTCGGGCGGGCAGCGCCAGCGGGTGTGGACGGCGATGGCGCTGGCCCAGCAGACGCCGATCCTGCTGCTCGACGAGCCGACCACCTACCTGGACATCTCGCACCAGTACAGCCTGTTGAACCTGTTCGCGGCCCTCAACCGGCAGGGCACCACGATCGTGGCGGTGCTGCACGACCTCAACCAGGCGGCCCGCTATGCCACGCACCTGATCGCGATGAAGCAGGGCCGGATCGTGGCCGAGGGCACCCCGCGCGAGGTGGTGACCGAGCAGACCATGCGCGAGGTGTTCGACGTGGACGCCCTGGTGATGGACGATCCGATCACCGGCACGCCGATGGTGGTGCCGCGCTGAGCGGCCCCATAGGCAGACACCGCGCTGAGCGGCCCTTGAACGGGGCGCCGCGCCGAGCGGCCCGGATGCAGGCACCGCGCCGAGCGGCCCGCGTTGCCCGTTGCCCACCCCGGACCCTCCCCCGGCCGATACGATCGCTCCATCCACCGTCAACCAATCATCAGGAGATGCGCAGTGCCCCGCTTCCGCAGGCGTCGCCCCGTGGGTGCCGGCCAGCGCTGCCGGTTCGCGTCCGTGCGGGCTCCGCAATTCCCCACCACCCGGGACCGGTGGCCGGCACACGCCTGGTGGTGGCGCACGGCGCCGACCGAGAGGTGCGCACACCGCCGTCGCACATGAAAAGGGTGACCCGCCCCCGAAGGGACGGGCCACCCCATGTGACGGGGGTCCGGGGGGACCGTCAGCCGGCGCAAACGAGCTGACGGCGCATCAGACCACCCACCACACGCTCCCGGCAGCCTGCGGCATCACGAACCAGCAGCTGTCGGCTCACCGTGCTGGCGCATCTCCTCCTCGAAGTGTTCGAGCGTCTTGTTGCGGGTCTCGGGCACCATGCGCACCATGAAGATGATCGCCAGCACCCCCAGCCCGGCGAAGATGAAGAACGTGGTGGACACGCCCACGCCCTCGACGAGCGGCGGGAAGGCGAAGGCGACGATCGAATTCGCCACCCACAGCATGAACACCGAGACACCCATCGCGAACGAGCGCACCCGCAGGGGGAAGATCTCCGACAGGAGCAGCCAGGTGAGGGGTCCGATGAGGGCCTGCATCGAGAACACGAAGCACATCACCAGCACCAGGATCACGACCGGCTTCGCCGCCACCCCGTCGGGGATGGCCAGCGCACAGATGCCGACCAGCACATGGAAGGTGGTGGTGAGGCAGAAGCCGGTGATCACCATCGTGCGCCGGTTGATGCGGTTCATGATGATCACCGCCACCGTCACGCCCATCATCGACGCCAGCCCGTTGAGGGTGTTCGCCATGATGGCCGTGTCGGCTGAGAACCCGGTGTTGCTCAACAGCTGCGTGCCGTAGTACATGATCGCGTTGATGCCGCTGAACTGCGAGAACATGCCGATGCCGATTCCGATGAACACGATGCGCCGGATCCACGGCGTGCGCAGATCCGACCAGCTCGCCGACTCGGCCTTCTGATCGGCGCTGACCAGGCAGCGCATCTCCACGAGCTCTGCCTCCGCCCGTTCGGGCGAGCGGATCAGCTTCAGCACTGCCAGCGCATCGTCCTCGCGTCCCTTCGACATGAGCCACCGGGGACTCTCGGGCACCTTCAGCATCCCGAAGAACAACCCGATCGCCGGCAGCAGCGCCACCAGCAGCATGTAGCGCCACACCGACAGGTGGTCGCCCCAGTACTGGTAGATGATCGCGTTGATGATGAACGCCGAGACCTGGCCACTGACGATCATGAGCTCATTGCGCGTGACGAGGCTGCCGCGACGTTCCACCGGCGCGATCTCGGCCAGGTAGACCGGCACCACGGCGGACGCGCCGCCGACGGCCAGTCCCAGGATGAAGCGGAAGATGCCCAGCACCTGCCAGGTGGGCGCCAGGACGCACCCGGTGGTGCCGATCATGAAGATCAGGGCCAGCATCTGGATGCTGCGCCGCCGGCCCAGGCGGTTGGACACGCCGCCCTCGATGATCGCCCCGAAGGCCGCCCCGACCACCAGGATCGAGACCACGAATCCCTCGGTGACCGAGGTGAGGCCAAGGTCGGCCTTCATGGGCGTCAGGGCACCGTTGACCACTCCGGTGTCATAGCCGAACAGCAGCCCGCCGAAGGTGGCGATGACCGCGATGATGCCGAGCCGCTTGGAATGCGGGCCGACCGTGAATGGGGGGAGCTGATTCTCTTGCTGCGACGCTGGTTTCGTACCCCCGGCGTCACGTACTGCATTGGACATGACTCTCCTTTCTGGTCGGGCCCCGGCTCGACATTGCGCCCGGGCCCGACAGGGGATGGTGAGCGGACCCACCCGGATCGAACTCGACGACCCGGGTGGCCGACTACTGGTTGAGGGGGATGGCCCGCTGCTCGCGACGGGACTGCTCGGCCGCGAAGGCGGCGGCCAGGGCCTGCCGGGCGTCGTGGCCGTCCGAGGCCACCGGCGAACCCTTCTCGATCGCATCGGCGAAGACGTCCAGCCCGATGCGATACGACTCGGCGTAGCGCTCGGGGAAGAAGTCGGGCAGCGGCGGGGTGAGATAGCCCGCGCCATCGGCCACCGTGGTGGTGGTGCTGGGGACATTGCCCATCGACGCCAGGCCCAGGGTGCCGAGCACCTCGGCGCGCTGGTCGTATCCGTAGGTGGCCAGGCGCGAGTTGTCGATGACGCCCAGTGCCCCGTTGGCGAAGCGCAGGGTGATCAGGCAGGTGTCGGCGTCGCCGGCGTCGCGCGCCAGCTCGTCCACCAGTGCGGCGCTGAACGCGGAGACCTCGACGATCTCCGAGCCGGCCAGGAAGCGGGCGGTGTGAAGTCGTGGATGGAGGTGTCCATGAACATCTTTCCCGGGCCGCGCTGGTAAGAGGCGTCGGGCAGCCCCGGATCGCGGGAGATGATGTTGACGATCAGCGGATCGCCCACGCGCCCGTCGGCCACATTGGCGTGCAGTGCCGCCATGTTCGGGTCAAGGCGCCGGTTGAATCCCATCTGCAACAGGGTGCCGGCCTCCTGCACCGCGGCCACTGCCGCGTCGGCGGCCTCCAGGGTGAGTCCCAGTGGCTTCTCGCAGTAGACGTGCTTCCCGGCGCGTGCGAAGGCCCCCACCTGCTCGGGATGGTCCTCGGCGGGGCTGGCGATCAGCACGGCGTCCAGGGAGTCGTCGTCCACCAGGGTGCGCCAGTCGGGCACGATGGTGGCGCCGGTGAGCTCCTCCACGGCGCGGGCGTGGTCGGCGTTCGGTTCCGCGACCACGGCGAGGTCGAAGCGCGGCGAGGCGAAGAGGTTGCGGGCGTGCAGCGAGCCGATGAATCCGGCGCCGACGAGTCCGATGCGAAGTGTCATGTCATGTCGCTTTCGTGTGGAGGAGACGATCAGAGGGCCAGCGGGACGCTGCGCAGGTAGCCGCAGGTCCGGGCGGCGATGGGCAGGGGGTCGTCGGGATCGCAGGGGAACATGTCCTGCTCGACGATCACGAACAGCTCGGGGTTGAGCAGGTGCATCTGCGCCGCGATCGACTCAGCGGTGGGGATGCCCTTGGGCGGCTCGCAGATGGCGCCCAGCTTGACCGCATCGGCGAAGGCGAGGTCCTTGTCGCGCACGGTCTTCATGAGCTCGGGGTCAACCTGCTTGAAGTGCATGTACTCGATGCGCTGCGGGTAGCGGCGCATGATCTCTGCGCTGTCGCCGCCGCCGTACTCGATGTGGCCGGTGTCGAGGCACAGGCCCACCGCGTCGGCATCGGTGTCGTCCAGCCAGCGGTAGGTCTGCTGCTGGGTCTCGACGTGGGAGTCGGCGTGGGGGTGGAACACCGCCCGCAGCCCCGTCTCCTGCTGCACGGCCCGTGAGACCTCCTCGCACGAGCGGATGAACTGCTTCCAGCCCTCGGTGTCGAGCGTCTTGTCCTCGAGGTAGTCACCCGAGAGCAGGTCGCGGTACATGGCGGGCAGGAGCACCAGGTACTTGCCACCCACGGCCGCGGCCAGCTTGGCGACGCGCAGCGCCTCCTGGGTGAGTGCCTCGAGCTCGTCCTTCTTGTGGAAGGCGCCACCCACCGTGCCGGCCGACACGTGCAGGTCGCGGGCGGCCAGTTCGTCGGCCAGCTGCGAGGGGTCGGTGGGCAGGAAGCCGTAGGGGCCGAGCTCCATCCAGTGGTAGCCGGCCTCGGCGATCTCATCGAGGAAGCGGGTGCCGGTGGTCTGCTGGGGATGGTCGGGGAACCAGACTCCCCACGAGTCGGGGGCGCTGCCCAGTCGGGCCCTGGTGGCGGGCGCCTTGTCAGTGGTGGTCATGAAGTGCTCCTTGTGCTCAGGCGGAGAGTTCGCCGAATCTTCTGGGACCGGTCCCAGATTGACGTGAGCAACTCTGCGCACTGATGTGGGACCGGTCCCAGTATCATTCCCGGGAAGACCGCTTGTCAACCCCTCGGTCCGATCCCCCGACGCGAACCGAAGCTGCTTGACTAGACCCGGGACTGCAGGGCGCCGGCCCACGGCGCGGCCCCTCGGCTGACAGAAGGCAGGAGACGCGTGACGCACACAGCAGGCCCCGGCCCGGAGAACCCGTCGGTGACGATTCGCCAGGTCGCCGCGCGTGCCGGCGTCTCCAAGTCATCGGTGTCGCGGTTCCTCCAGGGCGGCACCTACCTGAGCGACGCGGCCCGCGAGGCCATCCAGGCCGCCGTCGACGAGCTCGGATACCGCCCCAATGCGATGGCCCGCAGCCTCACCGAACGACGCACCCATGCCATCGGGGCGATGGTCAACGACCTTCGCCAGCCCTGGTTCGGCGATTTCCTGGGTGGCCTGGGCGCTGCGCTGCACCACCACGGCTATTACATGGTGGTGGGTGACACCCGGGTGGACCGGCACATGGACGAGCGACTCATCCACACCTTCCTGGAGAGCCAGGTCGACGGCATCGTCCTGGCCGGCACGATGCCGGTGACGCACGCCCTGTCGGAGGCGATCGAGCTCATGCCCACCGTGATCGCCGGCAGTCGCGACTTCGATGACTCGCCGGTGGACGTGACCACAGGCGACGATGCGGCGGCCGCCGCGCTGGTGATGCACCACCTGTTCGACCTCGGCCACCGCCGGATCGCCCACCTCGCCGGACCGGACGCCCGCTCGTTCGCCATCCGGCGTGACAGCTACCGCGACTTCATGGCCGCCCACGGACTGGGCGGGAACATCATGATGGAGAGCTCGGACGGAACCGACCTGGGCGGATACGACGCCGGGCGTCGCCTCCTCGAACGCGGAGGGACCCCACCCACGGCGGTCTTCGTCTCCAATGACTTCGCGGCCGCCGGGCTGCTCACCGCCGCGGCCGACCTGGGACTGCGCATCCCCACGGACCTGTCGGTGGCCACCATCGACAACTCATTCCTGTCACGGTCGGGCACCACGCCCCTCACCTCGGTGGACACGCACAGCGAGGAGCAGGGACGACTCGCGGGCGAATCGATCATCCGCCGCATCCTGCAGCCTGCGTCGCCACCCCAGCGCAGCCTGGTGGCACCCTCGCTGCGCGTCCGCAGGTCCACGGCGGCACCGGCGCGGTAGTCACCGGCCGGCGGCGCCGGGTCACATGCGCTCGGGTGCCGCAATCCCCAACAGGTCGAGGCCGGTGGCCAGCACGCGCTTGGTGGTGGCGCACAGCGCCAACCGGGAGCTGCGCACCTCCCCCTCGGACTTGAGCACCGGGCAGTTCTCGTAGAACGTGGAGTACTTGGTGGCCAGCTCGTAGAGGTAGGTGCACAGCTTGTGGGGCGTCAGCTCGTCGGCCACCTCGTCGACGGCGTCACCGAAGCGCGTCAGCCACAGGGCGAGTTCCTGCTCGGGCACCTCGTCGAGCACGCTGATCGTGTCGCCCGACAGGCCCTCGGCGTCGGCCTTACGCAGGATCTGGCTCACGCGGGCGTGGGCGTACTGCAGGTAGGGGCCGGTGTCGCCGGTGGTCTGGGTCATCCGCACGGGGTCGAAGACGTAGTCCTTCTGCAATGAGTTCGACAGGTCGGCGTATTTGATGGCCGCCAGCGCGATCTCGGGGGCGGCGTGCTCCTCGGCCTCGTCGAGCAGGTCGTTGAGGTGCACCGCGGTGCCCTCGCGGGTGGAGAACTTCTTGCCGTCCGCCCCGAGCACCATGCCGTAGCCCACGTGCTGGGCGCTCACCCAGGCGGGCAGGTAGCCGGCCTCGCGGCACACGGCGAAGATCAGGTTGAAGTGATAGGTCTGCTCCGAACCCACCACGTAGATCAGCCGGTTGGCCTCCAGGTCGTCGACGCGGTAGCGCACGGCGGCCACATCGGTGACGTCGTAGCCGTAGCCGCCCTGCGAGTTGCGCAGGATCGCCGGGGCGTCGAAGCCCTTGACGAAGACCACCAGGGCGCCCTGGTCGAGCTTGGCGATGCCGCGCTGCTCGAGGTCGTCGCACACCTGGGGCAGCATCTCGTTGTACATCGACTCGCCGGCATAGTCGGCGTCGGTGAGCAGCACCCCCATGCGGGCATAGGTCTTGTTGAACCCGGCCTTCGACAGGTCGATCATCTTGCGCCACATGGCGCGGGTGTCCGCGTCGCCGTTCTGCAGCTTGACGACGCGCTCGCGGGCGCGGTCGGCGAAGGCATCGTCCGACTTCAGGTGGGCGTTGGCGCGCTTGTAGAGCTCCTCGGCGCCGGCCAGGTCGAGGCTGTCGAGGTCGAGCTTCTCGTCGAGTGCCTGCTCGATGAGCATGCCGAACTGGCGTCCCCAGTCGCCGATGTGGTTCTGGGCGATCACCGTGTGGCCCTTGGCGCGCAGCACGCGGTTGAAGCAATCGCCGATGATCGTGGAGCGCAGGTGGCCCACGTGCATCTGCTTGGCGGCGTTGGGTGCCGAGTAGTCGATCACGACGGTCTGCGGCAGCTCGGTGGGCGTGATGCCGGCGCGCGGGTCGTGCAGCTGGTCGGTGACGGCACCGGCCAGCACGTCGGCACGCAACCGGAAGTTGAGGAAGCCGGGCCCGGCGATCTCCACGGGCTCGCACAGATCGCCCACGTCGAGCTTGTCGACGATTTCCTGGGCCACCTGGCGCGGTGGCTTGCCCTGCTGCTTGGCCAGGCGCAGCGCCACATTCGACTGGAAGTGGCCGAATTGGGGCTTGGTGGCGGGCCGCATCTCGGGGTCGATACCCGCCACGGATTGGACACGTTCGGACAGCTGCGAGGGCAAGGACGACATGGGGATCATTGTTTCACGGCCGGACGCGCAGGCCGTCGCCGCGCCCGCGTCGGCGGCCGGGGCCTGCGCGGCGATGGCTACCGTGGCAGGCATGCACATCAGCGTTATCGGCTGCGGCTATCTCGGCGCAGTGCACGCAGCCTGCCTCGCCGGGGCGGGCCATGAGGTTGTCGGCCTCGACGTGGACGCCCGCAAGGTGGCGGGCCTGCAGGCCGGCGAGCCACTGTTCCATGAGCCGGGCCTGGCCGGGCTGTTGGGCCGCACCGTGGGCCATGGCCTGCGGTTCACCACCGACCCCGGCACGCTGGGGGCGGCCGAGGTGATCTACGTGGCGGTGGGCACGCCCCAGCTGGGAGATGGGCAGGTGGGGGTTGGGCAGGTGGGAACTGGCCATGCGGGCAACCGCCGAGCCACCGGGAACCCGGCTCCCGACGGATCGGGCGCGCAGGGGCCCGTGGCAGCCGGGCGCGCCGACCTGTCGCAGCTGGATGCGGCGCTGCGTCAGGTGGAGGCCCATGCCTCGCGCACCCATCGCACGCTGGTGGTGGGCAAGTCGACGGTCCCGGTCGGCACCGCGGCCCGGGTGGCCGAGCGGCTGTCGCGGTGTGATGCCGACCTGGTGGTGGCCTGGGAGCCGGAGTTCGTGCGCGAGGGCCATGCGATCGCCGACACCCGGGCACCGGCCCGCCTGGTGCACGGCCTGCCCGACGACCCCGAGCAGGCCCGCTTCGCGCGCAGCCAGCTGGCCCGCTGCCATCGTGGGATCGACGCCGCGACGCCCCGGCTGGCCGTGGACTATGCCACCGCGGAGCTGGTGAAGACCTCGGCCAATGCCTTCCTGGCCACCAAGATCAGCTTCATCAACGCGATGGCCGAGCTGTGCGACGCCGCCGGCGCCGATGTCACCGCGCTGGCCGACGCGCTCGGCCTCGATCCGCGGATCGGCGCAGGATTCCTCGATGCCGGCATCGGCTTCGGGGGCGGCTGCCTGCCCAAGGACCTGCGCGCACTGCAGGCGCGGGCCGGCGAGCTCGGCGCCCAACCCGTCGCCGACCTGCTGGGGCGCGTGGACGCCCTCAACCTGCGCGCCCGCGACCGGGCCACCGATGCCCTGGCGCGGCTGTGTGGCGGCGGCCTGGCCGGACGCCGGGTGGCGATCCTGGGTGCGGCGTTCAAGCCCGACAGCGACGACTTGCGTGACTCTCCAGCGCTGGGAATCGCCGACCGGGCGCGGGCCGCCGGCGCCCGGGTGACGATCACCGATCCGATGGCAACCGGCGGGCTGCGTTGCCTACGGGCCGACCTGGAGGTCGTCGACGACGCCCTCACCGCCGCCACCGGCGCCGACGTGGTGGCGCTGCTCACCCCGTGGCCGCACTACCTGCGCCTCGACCCCGCCGAGCTCGGTGACGTGGTGGCCCACAAGGCCCTGCTGGACGGCCGCAATGCGCTGGATCCCGACGAATGGGAACGGGCCGGGTGGCGCTATGCGGGAATGGGTCGGCGCTGAGGTTCAGGCGATTATCGATATCCCGATCTTTTCAATACCCCTAATCCCACCAGGAGGTTATCGGTGGGCAAGTCCGCGTCGGGACGCTCAGCGGTCGTGCTCCGCCAGGGCGTCGGTCACCGAGGTCTCGCGCTGGCCCAGGATCGGCTTGCGATGGGTCACCCGGTCCCAGACGAACTTCACGTTGGCGGGAATCTCACGCATCTCGCCGGTGCGCCAGGTGGCCGTGTCGTGCGATTGCTCGTCGCCCACCCCGATGGTGTCGTCGATGCCGATGCTGCGGCAGGTGGCCACCGCGCGGTCAAGGTGATAGCTCTGCCCCACCACGGTGACGGAGTTCACCCCGAAGATATTGCGCGCCCGATAGCACGAGTCGTAGGTGTCGAGCCCGGCATAGTCGGCCACCACATCGCGGTCGGGCACGCCCAGCAGGCGCAGGTAGCTGCGCATCGCGCCCGGCTCGGAATAGGTGACAGTGCGGTTGTCGCCGCTGACCAGGATCACTTTCACCTTCTGTGACACGTACAGGTCGTAGGCGGCCCGCAGCCGACCGGCCAGGTAGAGCGAGGGCGACCCGTCGGCATTCAACCCGGCCCCCAGCACCAAGGCCACGTCGCGACTCGGGGCATTCTGGGCGGTGAATACGCGATCGCGGGCAGCACCGTGCACGAGCGCCCAGGAGCCGGTCAGCACCAGGCATGCGAGCACCACCATGCCCACCAGGATCACCCGGAGGGGGTGGCTGATACGACGACGCACTGCACTCACCCTGAAAAGGCTATAGCGACGCACTGACAGCGCCGGGCACACCCGCCCGGGTGTCGCACGGCCATCCCGGATACGCGGGGGCGGGACACGACGGCGCCGGCAGCGGCGCCCCGGGGGAAGGTCAGGCTCCTGGTCATCAGCTCAACGTGCTCCGTCCTGTGGGGGTGAATGGCGTCTGGTCGGGTGCAGCGTGCGGTCAGTGCCCGGCGGCGAGCGGCCCCGGGCTCGTCCTGCCGGCCGGGAGTCCGGCGCTCAGGGGCGTGCCTCGGGGTGCATGAACCAGCAACGCAGCATGGCGGTGCGTTCGTCCACCTGCTCGGTGGTGCACCGCGCGAGCTCGGGGCCGCCGCAGGCACGCCGCAGCGCCGCATGCACATGGGAATGGGGCACGCCGCTGGAGCGCGCGTACTGCGACACCAACGAGTTGAGCTGCTTGCGCGAGCTCTCCAGCGCCATGTGCAGGCGTTGGGCCTCGGGCACCCGCTCACGTCGATCGGCGCGATCATGGCGACGCAGCTGCTTGCGTTGGCGCTCCTTGAGCAGCGCGCTCACCTGATCGGGCTCCAGCAGGCCGGGCAGGCCCAGGTAGTCGGCCTCGTCCTGGCTCGTGGCCTCGGCCGGCAGCCCATAGGCCTGCGAGTCGTAGAGCACATGGTCGAAATTGGCGTGCGAGCCGAGCGCCTCGAAGCTGCCCAGCAGGTCGTCGCTGGCGCCCTCGGCGGCGTTCGCCTGCGCGATCAGCGCCTCCTCGGGTGCCCACAGGTCGCCCTCGTCGTTCTTGGGCTTGCCGATCACATGGTCGCGCTCACGTTCCAACAGCGTGGCGTGGGCCAGGATGATCGGCACCGTGGGCAGGAAGACGGTGGCCGTCTCGCCGCGACGCCGGGTGCGCACGAAGCGTCCCACTGCCTGGGCGAAGAACAGCGGCGTCGACACCGAGGTGGCATAGACGCCCACCGCCAGGCGCGGCACGTCGACGCCCTCGGACACCATCCGCACGGCCACCATCCAGCGACTCTGCGACTCCGAGAACTCGGTGATGCGCTCATTGGAGCCGGCGTCGTCGGACAGCACGAGCGTGGCTGGCTCGCCGGTGATCTGGTGCAGGATCTTGGCATATGCCCTTGCCAGCTGCTGGTCGGAGGCGATCACCAGGCCACCGGCGTCGGGCATGTGGGAGCGCACCTGGGTGAGCCGCGCGTCGGCGGCCCCCAGCACGGCCGACATCCACTCGCCCTTGGGGTCCAGCGCAGTGCGCCAGGCCGACGCCGACAGGTCCTTGGTGAGCGGCGCGGCGAGGTCGGCCTCCACCTCGTCGCCCATCTTGGTACGCCAGTGCATCTGGCCGCCGTAGGCCATGAACAACACCGGACGCACCACCTGGTCGCGCAGCGCCTGCGCGTAGCCGTAGGTGAAGTCGGGCGCCGAATGCAACGAGCCGTCATTGTGGCGTTCGTAGCGGATGAACGGGATCGGGGTGTCGTCGCTGCGGAAGGGGGTGCCGGTGAGGGCGAGGCGGCGGGTGGCGGGCTCGAAGGCCTCGGCGATCGCGTCGCCCCAGCTCAGGGCGTCGCCGGCGTGGTGGATCTCGTCGAAGATCACCAGGGTCTTGAAGTTCTCGGTGCGTGCCCGGTAGTGGAACACCCGGGCCGCGACGCCCGCGTAGGTGACCGCGGTGCCGTGGAACTGGCGGCTGCGGCCGCGACGCGACGAGCCGCCCAGCCCCGGATCCAGCTGGATGCCCACCTTGGCGGCGGCCTCGGCCCACTGGGTCTTCAGGTGCTCGGTGGGGCACACGACGGTGATGCGCTGGATGACGCGGGCGCTCAACAGCTCGGCCGCCACCCGCAGTGCGAAGGCCGTCTTACCGGCGCCGGGCGTTGCCACGGCCAGGAAGTCGCGGGGCGCCTGGTCGCGGTACTGCTCCAGGGCGGCGGCCTGCCAGGCACGCAGCCGGTTCGACGTGCCCCAGGGCGCCCGGCCGGGATAGGCCGGTGAGAAGTGGTCGAAGGCTGAGGTGCTCACGCCATGCCCCTCCACATCCGGCCGATCGTGCCCCGCGCACGCCAGATCCGGGCCCCTTCGGGCCGGCCGCCATGGCAGGGGTTGGTGCGTACAGTGCGCCCGAAGAACCGCGTCGGATCAAGCACTCGCATAGGTGAAAGGACTCTAGTCCATCGGGTCAAGCCCAACCTGTCAGGCCGCATGGCGACGGCGGTGGAGCGCGTCGGGCCCATCGGTGCGACGTCCGCCTGCACCGGGGCCACCTGAACCGCGCCCGGCGTCCGCCTGGACCGGACCCACCTGGACCGAGACCACTTGAACCAGAACTCCCTCTAGGTGGGCAGTTGTGCGGCGTCATTGCCGCACAAGTGACCACTCAGCGGCCCGTCCAACAGAAATCGGGCCCGTCCCCGGGGACTAGGGCCGCCCATCACCGCCAGCACCTCCAACCTCCACAAGATGGTCATCTGTGCGGCGTCATTGCCGCACAGATGACCACCCAAGGACGAATCCACCACCGGCAACCACCCGACGCCGTCACACCACCAGGACACGGACCGTCCGCCCGCGAGCCCACCACCACGAAGACAAGGTCGACAAAGGGGCTCTTCGCGATCCGGGGTGTAGCGGGGGGTTGAGTCTGGCTGGCGTGTCGGGG
>OLOA01000921.1_pt1 | contig 30900 bp, 31 predicted proteins | sample 1672201 | NCBI WGS metagenome assembly OLOA01 (sample SAMEA3136658, study PRJEB25190) | human gut metagenome
CCCTACCCGGCCACCGACACGCTCAACCCGCTACACCCTCGTTCGTGAAGAGCCGCAGAACCACACCGAAAGCAGAACGGACAAGGCCCATCCGCAAAGAATCGCGACTTCTCCCACGGATAGACTCATGATTCTGGCTCCTCATTTCTGGAAAGATTCATATTTTCCTGGGGGGATGGGAGATGTGCAACCGGGGGTCACGGCTCCAGTGTCTGACGCTGTCGGCCCAGGCGTCAAGGAATTCCAAGAGACTTGGCGGGATGCGGCGACGCCCGAGGGAGGCCGGAGGTGGATTCAAAGGGAATTGCTCTAATTCTCACGGGAGAATGAACGGCATCGCATGGGGCGTGGAGGGCCGTGAGCGTTCGGCAGGCGGGCCATTTCCAGCCCCAGCACCTACGCTGGTGGCATGCAAGCGAGTCATCCGTCCCGCAGTACGCGTCGGTGCGCGCTGATCGCCGGATGCCTGGGGTCCGCCCTGGTGCTCAGCGCCTGCTCGGCCGGATCGGGTGGCTCCACGGCCCCGGCCTCCTCAAGCCGGGCCGCTTCCGCAGTGGCTTCGCCCATCTCGCAGGCACCGTCGGTCGACCCGTCGTCCCTGGGTGGGGTGACGCTGGCCTCCCTGGGCTTCGTCAATGGTCCGCAGGGCTTTCGCGTGCCCGATGGCCTCGAACAACGTCAACGGGTTGACCAGACGAATGTGGTCACCCTCGTGGTGCCCGGTTCGCAGGGCCAACAGCTCTACGACTACCTGCGCAACGCCCTCAGCTCGCTGGGATTCACCCTCACCGCCGCGAGCGGGGACTCCCTGATCTTTGATGCACCCGGCTGGGAAGGTGCGTTCACCATGGACGACCAGCTGGCCGGCCTCACGCTGCGTCACCTCTGACGAGGTCGGCCCCAGAGCTTGGCCTTGACCCCGGCTCCAACAACCGGCCGGCAGGGCGCGTCGAAGCAGCCCGGACCACCAGCAACCGCGTCAGGCGTATTCGGGGTAGCGACCCGCCAGCACGACCTCGCGCGGGTTCTCCACGGCCACCCGGATGCGGCGCACCACCACCGGATCAATGTCGGCCGGCAGCGTGTCCACGCCGAACCAGCGCACTGCAGTGTTCTCCCGGTCGCCGGTGCCGGCCCGTCCACCGGTGACATGGCACCGGAAGACATGGTCGACGAAGGAGCACACGTCGCCGTTGGGATAGCGGATCGGGCCGAGCACGCCGGTCATCACCAGCCGCTCCACCTCCACGGCGAGCTCGGTCTCCTCGAGGCATTCGCGCACCGCGGTCTCCTCGGGGGCCTCGCCGGGCTCGACGATGCCGTCAATGGACGACCACCGGCCCGAATCAGACCGCTTGCCGAGCAGCACCTGCTGGCCGGTGTCACCCGGGCGCAGCACGATGGCCGACGCGCCGATCAGCCACAGGGGATCATGCCCGATCGCTGCGCGCAGTCGCAGGACGAAGTCGGGAGTGGTCATGGCCTATTCGCCCCGGTCGGCCGGTGCCCCGGGACCCTGCGGTGAGCCGGACTCGGCCGGTACGCCGGGTTTCGTGGCGGCGATGGCGCCGTGGCGTTCCTGCCACGCCTCACTCAGCGGGCGGTCCCACAGGCTGAACCAACTCACTCCCAGGTCGAGCAGCATCTGGCGCACCAGCGGCAACGAGATGCCCACGACATTGTGCGGATCGCCGTGCACGCCCGTGACGAAGGGCCCACCCAGGGAGTCAATGGTGAAGCCGCCGGCCACGTTCTGTGGTTCGCCGGTGGCGGCATAGTCGGCGATCTCGGCATCCGTCAGGTCGGCGAAGTCGACGATCGTGGTGGCCACCCGCGTCTGCTCGTGTGCCATGCCATCGCGCAGCACAGCCACATAGTGGCCGGTGTGGATCACGCCCTGGCGCGAACGCATGCGGTACCAGCGCATCACGGCCTTCTCGGCGGTGCCGGGCTTGCCGACGATATTGCCCTCGATCTCGAGCATGGTGTCGCAGGCCAGCAGCACGACCGGTTCGTCCAGCAAGCCGCGTTCACGCAGCTGACGGCGCACTGAGTTGCCCTTCTGCTCGGCCAGGCGGGCGGTGAGCTCGTCAATGCCCTCATCCATGTGGGCCGTCTCGTCGATGTCGGGGGATATGGCGATCGGTCGCAGGCCGGCGGAGTGCAGGGTGGCAAGCCGGGCAGGGGATGACGAACCGAGAACCAGTTTCACGTCTTCAGCCTACTGTTCGCCCGATGCACCCGACATCGGGACGCGACCGCTCAGCGCAGGCTGCCCCGCCAGCCCTCGTGGGCCGGGATGAGCGGCTGGCGCACCACCCGCCAGTACGACTTCCAGCCGCTGGGCACCTGGCGGTCCTCGTTCTCATAGGGACCCGACTCGGCCGTGAGCGCGGCCAGCACGGCCGCCACGGCACCGAGTTCCTCGTCGGTGGGGTCGCCCTTGACCACCAGCGGCGCGCTGGGCGCCGACAACGGGCCCGACGGCCATCCGCCACCACTGGGGTGGCCCGACATGGTGCTCACAGCGGGATGTTCCCGTGCTTCTTGGGCGGCAGCGCCTCACGCTTGGTGCGCAGCAGCCGCAGGAAGCGGATCACCTGGGAGCGGGTCTCATGGGGATAGATCACCTGGTCCACGTAGCCGCGTTCGGCAGCCACATAGGGGTTCGACATCTCCTCCTCGTACTCGCCCATGAGGCGCTCACGCTCGGCATCGGGATCGTCGGCCTCCGCCAGCTCCTTGCGGTACAGGATGTTGACGGCGCCCGAGGCACCCATCACCGCGATCTGTGCGGTGGGCCAGGCCAGGTTGACGTCGGCACCGAGGTGCTTGGAGCCCATCACGATGTAGGCGCCGCCATAGGCCTTGCGGGTGATCACCGTCATCTTCGGCACGGTGGCCTCGGCATAGGCGTAGATCAACTTCGCGCCGCGGTGGATGATGCCGTTGTGCTCCTGGTCGACGCCGGGCAGGAAGCCGGGCACGTCGACGAAGGTGAGGATCGGGATGTTGAAGGCGTCACAGGTGCGCACGAAGCGGGCGGCCTTCTCGCTGGCCTTGATGTCGAGCACGCCGGCCAGCTGCGAGGGCTGGTTGGCCACCACGCCGATGCTGCGTCCCTCGACGCGGCCGAAGCCGCACACGATGTTGGGCGCGTACATGCCCATCACCTCGAGGAACTCGTCATCGTCCAGCACGGTGCGGATGATCTCGGACATGTCATAGGAGTGCGAGGCGTCGTCGGGGATCAGGGCATCCAGCGTGCGGTCATGGTCGTTGATCGGCACGTCCACGTCATCGGGGAAGTCGTAGACCGGGGGATCCTCGAGGTTGTTCTGCGGCAGGTAGCTCACCAGGTCGCGCACATATTCGATGGCATCGGCCTCGTCGGCGGCCAGGTAGTGGGCATTGCCCGCAATGGCGTTGTGGGTGCGTCCGCCGCCCAACTCCTCCATCGAGACGTCCTCGCCGGTGACCGTCTTGATCACTTCGGGGCCGGTGATGAACATCTGGCTGGTCTGGTCGACCATCACCACGAAGTCGGTCAGCGCGGGGGAGTAGACGTGCCCGCCGGCTGCGGCACCCATGATGAGGCTGATCTGGGGGATGACGCCCGACGCCATCGTGTTGCGGCGGAAGATCTCGCCGTACATCCCCAGGGAGACCACGCCCTCCTGGATGCGGGCCCCGCCGCCCTCGTTCATGCCGATCAGCGGTACGCCGGTCTTCACGGCGAAGTCGATGATCTTGCAGATCTTCTCGCCGTACACCTGTCCGAGCGAACCGCCGAAGATGCCGACGTCCTGACTGAACACGCAGACCGGACGCTCATGGATGGCGCCCACGCCGATGATCACGCCATCGCCATAGGGCCGGCGCTTTTCCATGCCGAACTTGGTGCTGCGGTGCCGACCGAATTCGTCCATTTCGGTGAAGGTGCCCTCGTCGAGCAGGGTGAGCACCCGTTCACGAGCGGTCATCTTGCCGCGAGCATGCTGCTTGTCGACGCTGGTTGCCGACGCGGCGTGGACTGCCTTGTCGATCCGGTCGCCGAGATCAGCGAGCTTGCCGGCGGTAGTACGGAGATTCGCCATAGGGGGAACCTTAGTCGTGCCGAATCGGTGTGCGACACATGTCCCGTAGCTCACACACCCCGATGTCGGCGTGGCGCGCCAGCGGGTGTTTGCGTCGCTGCCGTGTCGGACGGTCGTGAAAGATTGGGGACGTGATCGACGACTCACGCCATGATCGGGACTTCATCGACGGAACAGAGGCGGTGGTGCGCCTGGGCTCGATGCTGCTCAGTGCCGGCACCGGCGCCTATCGGGTGAAGCATGCGATGGCGCGCGCGGCCGAGGCCATCGGCATGGACCGCCATGATGCGTCGGTGTCGCTGACCGAGATCATCACCACCACCCACAAGGGCGACAACTTCCGCACCGTGGTGCGGGAAGTGCCGCGGGTGGCCGTGGATGCCTCGCGGATCGGAGCGCTGGAACGCCTGGCGCGCGCCCTGCCCGACGGTTCCACCGCCCGCGAGCTCGAGGACCAGCTCGATCACATCGCACGCCATGTGCGCGGTCGGTGGCCGTGGTGGGTCAATATGCTCGCCGCCGGTATCGCGTGCGCCGCATTCGCCGTGCTGAACCACTTCTCATTGACCGACGCGGTGCTGGTCTTCTTCGGGGCCGCCTGCGGCCAGGGCGTGCGTCGGGCGCTGGCCAAGCGCGGGATCAACCAGTTCGGCACCGCGGCGCTGGCCGCTGCCACGGCCAGCTCGGTGTACCTGTTGCTCACGCTGGCCTGCCGCACGATCCCCTGGCATGTGCTCCACGGCGTGGATGGCACGGGCTATGTGGCGGCCATCCTCTTCCTCATCCCGGGCTTCCCGATGATCACCTCGATCCTCGACATCGCCCGCCTCGACTTCACCGCCGGCCTGCCCCGGGCGTTCTACGCGTTGGCGATCATCCTGTCGGCGGGCGCCGCCGCCTGGGCCGTCTCGCTGGCCACCGGCCTGCAACCACTGGTGCCCGGAGCGGAGCTGACCGGCGTGCTGTGGTGGGTGGGCAATGCCGCCGCCACCTTCGTGGGCATCTGCGGATTCGCCGTGATGTTCAACTCCACGCGCACGATGATGCTGCGCGCGGCGATCGCCGGGATGGTGGCCAATATGATGCGGCTCTATGCCCAGCGCATCGGCATGCCCACCCAGATGGCCAGCCTCGTGGGCGGGTTCGTCGTCGGCATGCTGGCCTGGATGCTCGCCAAGAACAATGACCTGCCGCGCATCACCCTGTCGGTCCCCGGCGCGGTGATCATGGTGCCGGGCACGTCGATGTACCGCACGATGTACTGGTTCAACGCCCACGACATCACCCAGTCACTGGCCTATGGCACCGACGCCCTGGTGGGCGTGATGGCGCTGGCTGCCGGGCTCGCCGTCGCGCGCATGTGCACCGATCCGGGCTGGACGATGGTGCGCTGGCGGCGCAGCCCACACGCCTTCCTCAGCAGCGACGCCGAATTCGCCAAGCGCGACATCGACTATTCGGCGCCCTCCGACGAGTGATGCTGGCCGACCGGGTGGGTCCACCGGCGCGAGTGGGATTGGTCGACCGGAGGGTTGGACGACCGGGCGGCACTGGCCGACGCGCTGTCCGATGAGTCGGACCCGCCTCAGACCACCGGCATGTCGCGGCGTCGGTAGCCCACGAATCCAATCGCCACCAGCACCGCCGCAAGTGCGGTGATGACGAGCACGGGCGCCCAGGTCATCGGCTCCACCGGGAGCTTCGGCAGGTGGGCGAACGGGGAGGCCTTGAGCAGCCAGCCGGGGAACTTCAGCAGTGCCCCCAACTCGTCGACCACGACCTTCCAGCCCAGGAATGCCCAGCCGAGCCAATCCAGGCGGGGAAGCCAGGCGAGTGCCACGAAGGCCAGTGCCGTGAGCAGCCAGATGCCGGGCAGCCCGATGAGGGCGCCACTGAACACCCGCCACCAGCCCCCACCGCCGGGTGAGGTGGTGTGCAGGGTGGCCGCCGTCGCGCCCAGCAGTGCCACCAGCACCGCCGAGCCGAGCACGGCCTGCACCAGATAGGACCCCGCGAACCTCGTCCTCGTCAGGGGAGTGGCCAGCAACTGTTCCAGGTGCCCCGAGCTCTCCTCGCTGCGCATCCGCAGCACCGTCGCAACGCCGTATGCGGCGGCACCGAGGGCGGCGAAGGCGCTGATCAGCGTGAAGTAGAGGTCGTTGAGGTGGCCCACGCCTCCCATGGCGCGCAGCATCGCCTCGCCGTCGGCGTTGATCATGCCCTGCATGGAACCCGACATGCCGCCGGCCAGTGCCCCGAAGATCACATAGCAGGCAAGCCAGGCGATGAATGATCCGCGTTGCAACCGCCAGGCAAGGGCGGCCGCACTGTCCATGCGAGTATGGGCCGTCCCGGCGCGTTCCGCGAACAGGCCGGCACCCAGGTCACGGTGCGACAGCAGCACGAAGGCGAGCGCCACGGTGGCGGCGAAGAAGGCAAGCGGCACCACCAGGGCCCAGGCATGGTTCCCGTCGTAGGGCCGCACCTGCTGTCCCCAGCCCAACGGCGACAGCCACGACAGCACGTGGGCGGGCCGGTTCCAGTAGACATCGCCGATCATGCGCAGCACGAAGGACAGCCCGATCGCCGAGAAGGCCCAGATGCCGCAGGTGCGGTTGTTGGCCGACAGCTGCACCGCGACGGCCGTGATGCCGGTGAACGACAGGCCCACGCCGGCCAGCGCCAGTCCATAGAGCATTGAGCCGGCGGAGGGCCAGCCGCCGGCCCAGACGCACAGCCAGGTGACCAGCCCGCATGCCACCGACGCGGCACCGGCCAGGAGCACCGCGGCCGTCAGGGGCGCGTGGCGGGCGATCGGGGCGGAGCCGATCAGCTCCTGGCGTCCCGTCTCCTCCTCGGCGCGAGTATGGCGTCGCACCAGGGCCACCACCAGGAAGGCCAGGATGATGAAGTTGATCATCGCCATCTTCGTTGACCCGACCCCGCCGACCGAACCGACATCGGAGATGTGGCCGTACATCGCCACGACGCCGGTTGAGGCGTTGGCCGCCGTATTGGCCGCCACCAGGTCGGCCGGATGCGGATAGAGGCTGCCCATTGCCTCGGCCGAGTAGTAGTTGAGCGCCCACACCAACACCAGCGTGACGGCGATGAGGATGCGGTCACGTCGCAATGCCAGCCGCAGCAGGCTGGCCACGCCGCTGCCCCGGCGCCGCGTGGCGTCCGCGCCCCGACCACGGCGCGTGGCGAATGTCTGCCTGCTCACCGCTGGTCACCGGCGCTCGGTGCTGCCGGGGTGCCCGTCGGGACGAGATCGGCGTACTTCGACAGGAAGAGCTCCTCCAGGCTGGGCGGCTCGCTGACCAGTGAGGTGATCCCCGCGCGGGTCAGCACGGTGATGGCCTGGTCGAGGTGGGCGGCGTCCACCACGAAGCTGACATGGCCGCCGACCGTCCGCAGCTGGCTGATGCCGGGCATGGTGCCCAGCTCCGGTGCCTCGCGCTGCACGTCGGCGCTCACCGAGGTGGTGTGCATGGCGCGCATCTGCTCGAGTGTGGCGGTCTCGATGATGCGCCCGGCCTTGATGATGCTGATGCGGTCGGACAGCTCCTCGACCTCGGACAGGATGTGGCTCGACAGCAGGACTGTGGCCCCGCGCCCCTTCAGCTCCTGGACGCTGGTGTCGAAGGCGGCCTCCATGAGGGGATCCAGCCCCGAGGTGGGCTCGTCGAACAGGAACAACTCGGCATCGGAGGCGAGCGCCGCCACCAGCGCCACCTTCTGCCGATTGCCCTTGGAATAACTGCGGGCCTTCTTGGTGGGGTCGAGATCGAAGCGTTCGAGCAGCTCGTCGCGGCGTGCCGGATTCAGGTCACCGCGCAGCCGGGCGAGCAGGTCGATCACCTGGCCGCCGGTGAGGTTGGGCCACAGGTTCACATCGCCGGGCACATAGGCCAGGCGCTCGTGCAGGGTGCGCACATCGGCCCACGGATCGGCGCCGAGCACGCGTGCACTGCCGGAATCGGCGCGCAGCAGGCCGAGCAGGATGCGGATGGTGGTTGACTTGCCGGCTCCGTTGGGGCCGAGGAAGCCATGCACCTCGCCGGACTGCACGCTGAGGTCAACCCCGTCCAGGGCAGTGACCCGGCCGAAGGTCTTGATCAGGCCGTTGATCTCGATCGCTGTACTCGCCCGAGTAGGACTCATGGGGCCAATCTACACACATTTCACGAAAGTGTGAATGTTATGAAGAGGTCTTCTCCCGAAGGCCCATGTGGCCGGGGGACAGGGGTCCCGACAGGGTGCCGGGGATGGCCGTTCGGCGGATGTTCGCCGATGATGTGCATGATGGCGGGGTGCAGATCTTTGTGACGTGGGCGGGCTTCCTGGGGGCCTGGTTGCTGGTTGCCGGGCCCCTGTTGCAGGGCGCGATCGAGCTGTGGGAGATCGGGCGCAAGGGCCAGGGTGACGTGAAGCTCAAGCCGGCCGATCGGGCGTTGTGGTTGTCGCCGCCGGCCTACTACTTCGCTGCGCGGGCGCGCATTCGTCGCTGGGAGCGTGGTTCGGGACGGGAGCGGGCGCGCTCAGTGCTGACGTCCTATGTCAACCGTGCCACCGGGTGGTTCGCCGTCGCGGGTGGCGCGGCACTGATGGCCCTTGAAGCCACATGGGAACTGGCTGAGATCTACCACTGGGGCGTGGCGGGCTTCTGGTTGATCGTGGCCGGCCTGATGGTCGCCAGTCACCTGAACGTGGCCATCCGGATGTGGCGCCTGATGCGTGAGGTGCCCCCGCAGGGGTCGAACCCCGAGGTTTCGCCCACGAGCTGAGTCGGGCCGGCAGGGGCGGGTGCGTGTTAATCTGCATCCATTTCACGAACCAGTGAAAGTTCTGAAATCAGATGACGCCGGACGTCGGGAGGCCACCGGATGTCGGGAGGGCCAATGGCAGTGAGCACGCACGCTGAGGGCGAGCAGGATTCCGCAGGGCCGTCGGAACCGCGTGATGAGCAGGGGATCTCCGAGTTCGTCTCGCACTTCGGCGGCCTCATGGCGGCCAGCGGTATGCCGGGACTGACCGGCTATGTCTTCGCCCTGTTGTTGGCCCAGCCGGATGCCGAGCTCACCGCCCAGCAGATCGGGCAGGCCCTGAACGTTTCGCCGGCGGCGGTATCAGGGGCGACGAAGTACCTGGCCGACATCGGATTCACCCGCAGGTTGCGGCGTCCCGGAAGTCGCCGCGTGGTGCACGCCCTGAGCAGTGATGACTGGTATGACGCCCTGCTGGGACGCAGCAATGTGATCGAGGGCAGCAAGCGACTGTTCCTGGAGGGTTCGCGTGCCGCCGGCGGGGTGGGGACGCCAGCGGGCCGCAGGCTGTGGCTCAATGCCAAGTGGTTCACCAAGCTGGGTGACGTCATCGAGCGCGAGATGGCCGCCTGGCCGGCCGAACGCGAGGAACTGCTGCGCAGCCTTGGTGAGCTGGACGATGCGGACCCCCACGACGGGCCCGCGGAGTCCTGATCGACCTTGTGGGTCAGGCGCCCGGGTTGGAGCGCACCAGGCCTTCGAGCGTCTCCATCGACTTCGCCAGGCAGCGCCGCAGCGAATCCTGGTTGAATTCGTCGGGCGTGGTCAGCCAGGCATCCAGGGTCGTGCGCCAGATGCTGCGGGCCAGCGCCAGCGTCATCGTGGTGCTCGGGTCGTCGGGCGTGCTGCCGAGGCGACGCATCACCGCGGCCTGCAGGCGGGCATCCAGGGCCCCGCTGCGTCCGCGCATGGCATTGTGCAGGCCGGGGCTGTCCTGGGCCAGCTTCCGCACCGCCCGCACCTGGTCGCTGGTGAACTGCACCTGGTCGATGCGGTTGCCGATGACGTCTCCCAGGGCCCTGATCAGGTCAGGTTCGCGCCCGCTGGAGAAGTCCTTCAGGGCGCTGTCCGAGTAGGCGGCGACCTCAGGCATGAAGGCGTCGTACTTGGTGGCGAAGTGGTTGAACACGGTGCGGCGCGATACGCCCGCCGCCACGGCGATCTGGTCAACGGTGACCTTGTCGGCGCCATCGCGCAGGGCGAGCTCCAGCGCGGCCGCGCGGATGGCCCGTTTGGTCCTCTGCGAAATGCTGCTCACCACATCATCATTCACTCAGTGCAGAATCCCCGCAAGGACGCCGCGCAAGTCGCTGTTATCGGCGCCGTGGGCCAATGCAGGTGGGTTCGTCGCGGGATTGGAACCGGGGACGTGCGCCCGCGGGAGCGGCTGCGTCGTGACCGCCGGGCCTAGGCTAATGAGCCATGCCGACCACCGCGCCCGTTGACCCCGTCGAGCTCGAGCAGTTGCTGGGGAAGAACAGCTATTGGGGACCCATCCAGTGGCGCCCCGAAACCGGATCGACCAACGATGACCTCGTCGCCCTGGCCAAGAAGGGTGCCGCCACCGGACTCGTGGTGATGAGCGAGCACCAGGTGGGTGGCCGGGCCCGCTTCGACCGCGTCTGGCAGGACACCGCGGGCACCTCGGTGGCCACCTCGGTGCTGGTGGCGCCGACGCCGCCGCCATTGCAGTGGGGCTGGCTCAGCCTGTTGGTCGGTGTCGCGGTGCGCGAGGGCGTCGAGAACTACACGGGTGCGGTGCCCGGCCGCGTCACGCTCAAGTGGCCCAACGACGTGCTGCTCGACGAGCGCAAGATCTGCGGCATCCTCAGCGAACGGGTCGGTGATCGGGCCGTGCTCGGGTGGGGCCTGAACGTGAGCATGTCGCAGGAGGAACTGCCGGTGCCCACGGGAACGTCCCTGCTGCTGGCCGGGCTGCCGCACGCCAAGACGCCGCTCATGGCGGCCGTTCTCCAGGCGCTCGACCACTGGTTCGCCGTCTGGCAGCGCCGCGGGGAGATCCGCGAGGAGTATGCACGGGTCTGTGCGACGATCGGGCGCCGCGTCACCGTGCACCTCGACTTCGAGCATCCAGACCGGGGCAGTATCACCGGTGTCGCCACCGGCGTCGATCGCAATGGGGCGCTGGTCGTGGACGACGACCAGGGCACCCGGCGCGTGCTCACCGCCGGTGATGTGGTGCACCTGCGCTGAGGGGATCGGGGTCGCTGCTGCCAGAATGGACCCATGGGATGGCGACGACACCTGGGCGATGACGAGACCGTCATTGCCGATCTGCGTGCTCATCCCAAGGCGCTCGTGGTGCCCGTGGTCTTCCTGTTCGCCCTGGCGGCGGCCTGTGGCGTGGCCCTGGCCATGGTGCCGGCGGCGGTGGAGCCGTGGGCCGGTTGGCTGATCGCCGTCATCACCGCGGCGCTGGCGATCGCCTTCGTCCTGCGTCCGGTGTTGGCCTGGGCCACCACCCGCTATGGCTTCACCGACCGACGGCTCGTGGTGCGCGCCGGGCTGTTGCGACGCCGCCGCAGCGACCTCCCCTACAGCCGGATCACCGATGTGTCCTATGCGCGGGGGCTGCTCGATCGCCTGTGGGGCAGCGGCACGCTGGTTGTCACCACCGCATCGGGCGCCCGCCTTGAGCTGATCGGAATGCCCCAGGTGATTGCCCTGCACCAGGCCGTCAGCCAGCTGGTCGCGGAGTCGCGTCCTGCCGCTCCCGACATGCCATATTGAGCCGCTACGGTTGAGTGGGCGGGTCATGTTCCCGTCCGCCAAGGGTGTGCCCGCTCGACGGGCATCGAGAAAGGGCCGTCCATGCCGAAGATCAATGCCCCCACGGTGCGAGAGCATCATGAAAGGGTGTTGACGAGCCTCATCGACGCAGCCGAGCAGGTGCTGCGCTACGAGGGCCCCGACCAGTTCACCACCAGCGCCGTGAGTGCGCGGGCCGGTGTCGCGCGCAACTCCATCTACCGCTATGTCGACAGCGTCGACGACCTGCGGGGGCTGGTGGTCGAGCGCTACATGCCAGCGTGGTTCCGGGCCGTCCAGGAGGCCATGGACGCCACGTCCGACCCGGCCCAGCAGATCGTGGCCTGGGCGCTCACCAACCTGGAACAGGCCACCATCGCCGGCCACGGCTGGTTGATGAAGGTGGGCGACAAGCGCCTGAACCAGCAGGCCGCAGGAACCGTGAACCAGGCCCACCAGAACATGTTCGCCGGGCTGGGGGAGGCATGGGCGCAGATCTCCGCTCCCAATGCGCGCCTGGGCGCGGCCATGACCGGGGGGCTGTTGAACTCCTGCATGAAGCAGGTGGAGGCCGGCATGGACTCCCATGAGGTTGCCGCCGGCCTGGAACGTGCCGTGCGGGCCCTGGTCGAGGCCTTCCGCAGGTAGCGCCCCCCCGAAGGCCCGGAGGACTTCCGGCCCAGTGTTCCGGGAAGGCCTAGAGGACTTCCGGCTCCAGTATCTCGGTGAGCACCCCGCTGGCCGTGGGCTCGGTGCTGGGCATCAGGCGCAGGGCCGTGGGGCCCTCACGCTCGGCCAGGACGTCGGTGTACTTGCCGTTCTCGAAGTGCACGGCCACGCCGTCGTCCACCGCATAGCCCCCGGGCAGCATGCCGGTGGCGATCGCCTGGGTGTAGATGGCCCCGCGATCCTCGCCGTCGAGATGCGGGCAGAAGCTGCCCGACAGCATTCCCAGCCCACCACGCCAGCCGCGCAGGTCGCCGAAGGCATCGGTGAGGCATCCCTCGAACCAGCACGCCCCGCCGGCCGAGAGCCCGCCCAGGACCATGGTGCGGGAGGTGTCGGCAGCCATCAGCTTCAGGGTGCGGGAGACGCCGTGGGCGTCCCACAGGGCAAGCATGTTCACCGTGTTGCCACCCCCGACCAGCACCACGTCGGCTTCCGGCAGGCGCTTCACCGATTCGGCAGCTCCCTGCCACAGGGTGAGCACCATCGTGCGGACGCCCAGGCCCGAATAGGCCATCAGGAAGCGGTTGATGTAGGGCGCGGAATCGGCGGATGCGGTGGGGACGAAGCAGACCAGCGGCGAACGCTCGCCGGACACGTCCACCAGATAGCGATCAAGGCTGGTGGGGGCGCTGTTGGGCGCCATCGAGAAGCCGCCACCACCCATTGCCACGATGTGAGTGCTCATGACGTCATGATCTCACGCCGTCCACCGAGCGCGCGGGCCGGTCCGAGCGCGCCGGATAGGCTGGAGGCGTGGAATCTGTGCACACGGTGGGCATCATCGGCGGCGGCCAGCTGGCCCGGATGATGTATGAATCAGCAATCGGCCTGGGGCTCGAGGTGAAGCTGCTGGCAGAGGGTCCCGATGTGAGTGCCGCGGAGGTGATCCACGACGTCACGATCGGCGACTACACCGACCCCGCGACGGTGAAGGCCTTCGCCAGGACCGTCGACGTGGTTACCTTCGACCACGAGCATGTGCCCACCGAGCTGCTCAGCGAACTCGAGCGTGACGGCGTGGCCGTGCGTCCGGGCCCCAAGGCGCTGGTCTACGCGCAGGACAAGGCGCTGATGCGCATGAAGCTTGGTGACGAGCTCGGACTGCCCTCGCCGAAGTGGCGCATCTGCGACGACGCCGCCGCGCTGGCGGAATTCGGCAACGAGATCGGTTGGCCGATCATTGCCAAGGAATCGCGCGGCGGCTATGACGGCCACGGCGTGTGGAAGCTCGACGGTCCCGGCGCGGCCTCCATTCCCTTCACCGATTCGCTGGCGGTCAGCGCCGGGGAGCAGGTGCAGATCCTGGCCGAGGAGTTCGTCGACTTCGCGCGGGAGCTGTCGGTGATCGCCGTACGCAATCCCGACGGCGAGGCGGTCGCCTATCCGGTCAGCGAGACCGTGCAGGCCAATGGCATCTGCGTGGAGACCACCACCCCGGCACCCATGATGAGCAGTGACCATGAGGCCGAGATCCAGGCCCTCGCGCTGCATATCGCCAAGGAACTGGACGTGGTGGGAGTGCTCGCCGTGGAGCTGATGGAGCGGCCCGGCGGCGAGGTCGTGATCAACGAACTCGCGATGCGCCCCCACAACACCGGCCATTGGAGCATCGACGGTGCCACCACGAGCCAGTTCGAGAATCACCTGCGCGCCGTCGCCGGCCTTCCCCTTGGTTGGACCGAGGAACGCCAGCCGTGGTGCACCATGCGCAATGTGCTGGGCGGGGCCCGCAAGGACTTGTTGGCCGCACTGCCCACCGTGCTCGGCGATGGCGGCCTGAAGGTGCAGCTGTACGGCAAGGCATGGCGTCAGGGACGCAAGATGGCCCATGTCACCGCCTACGGGGCCGACCTGGCCGACGTGCAGGAGCGCGCCCGTGCCGCGGCCCACTACCTGATGGGTGACGACGACGTGATGGAGGACGACGGTGAGTGATCCGCACGCGCAGGGCGCAGGGGCGCAACAGGCATCCGGGGCCGCAGGCGACGACCAGCCGCTCGTCGGCATCGTGATGGGTTCCGACTCGGACTGGCCCACCATGCAGGCGGCCGCAGAGGCACTCACCGAATTCGGCGTGCCCTTCGAGGCCGATGTGGTCTCGGCCCATCGGATGCCCGACGAGATGCTGGCCTACGGCCATCGGGCACATGAGCGGGGACTGCGCGTGATCATTGCCGGCGCCGGGGGAGCGGCCCACCTGCCGGGGATGCTGGCAGCGGTCACGCCGCTGCCAGTGATCGGCGTCCCGGTGGCGTTGAAGAACCTCGAAGGCATGGACTCGCTGTTGTCGATCGTCCAGATGCCGGCCGGGGTGCCGGTGGCGACCGTGGCAATCGGCAATGCACGCAATGCCGGGCTGCTCGCCGTGCGCATCCTCGCGGCCGGCGACGCGGCGCTCACGGACAAGATGGTGCAGTTCCAGCACGACCTGGCGGACTCCGCGCGTCGCAAGGGCGAGGCAGTGCGTTCGAAGAAGGTGCGCCCGTAGGCCTCGAGGACGGCTGGCCCGGTGGGCCGGTCGCCGCTCAGCTGGCGAACTGGTCCATGTCCTTGGTGTCGCCCTGCGCCAGCAGCCCGAACATTCTGGACGCCCGGGCCGAATCCCAGATCACCACCGATTGGCCGTCGTCCGACCAGCCGGACGAGTCTGAGACGGGTACCTGCAAAGTCAGTCCCTTGCCGCCGGCCACGCTCACCATGCCGCGTCCGGCTCCCAGGGCGACGCCGGGGCCCATGTCCTTGCCGCGGGTGATCGCCTTGGACAGTGCCTCATTCACATTCCACCAGCGCACCGGATTGGCCACGGTGGTGGGTGACATCACCTTCTTGCCCACCTTGGCGATCACCTCGCGCTGGCGCTTGGCGCGGCCCAGGTCACCCTCGGGGTCGCCGTAGCGGTGGCGCACATAGCCCAGCGCATTGTCGCCGTTGAGCGTCTGGCAACCGGCCGGCAGGTCGATATTCGCCAGCGGGTCGGCCATGGGCTCGTCGAGGCACACCTGCACGCCCTTCACGGCGTCGATCATGCCGGCGAAGCCGGCGAAGCCGATCTCCATGTAGCCGTCCATGCGCAGGCCCGTTGCCCCCTCGATCGTCTGGGTCAGCAGGGGTGCGCCGCCGAACGAATAGGCAGCGTTGACCTTGTTCCGCCCGTAGCCCGGGATCGTGACGTATGAGTCACGGGGCACGCTGATCAGCACCGAACGGCCGCCCCACGGCGGGGTGTACAGGATCATGATCGTGTCGGTGCGCTGGCCCTCGGCGTCCCCGGTGCCCAGGGCCGCCTTCTGTTCCTCGGTGAGGTGCTCGCGCGAGTCACTGCCCACCAGCAGGATCGCCGTACCCGGCTGCTGCGACGGACGACCGGCAGCGGCCGGTTCCCAGTCGACCTGGGGCATGGAGGCGAAGGCCCGCACCGGAACCGCGACCGTATAGACCAGCCAGGCCAGCAGGATGATGAAGAAGGTGCGGAAGAAGTTGCGCACCGGATGGCGCGGGCGCCGGCGTCGGGGAGGCCGCGTGGCGGGGACGGGGGCGGGCACGGGACGACGTGGCGGGGCACCATTGCCGCCGCCGGTCGGCCCGGAGCCGGCGTGGCGGGACACGGCGTTGGCTGCCCCATACCCGCCGGGCTGCTGTCCGCGACTCACATACTGTGCCGACCCACCGGGCTGGGCCTGGGCCGGGCGGGCCTGCTGCTGGGCCTGGCGGCGTGCGCGCTCGGCCAGGAACTCCTGCTCATGACGCTGGACGTCGGCGCGGTTGAAGGTGCTCGTCACGCGTGCCGGGCGTCCTGCCAGCGGATCGGGAGCCTCTTCCGGCCCGCGGCGATACAGCCAGTCAAGGTCAGCCTTCTGCCCACCCTCGTCATTCTGTTCGGCCATGGGCGACACGCTACCGGTCGTGCGTCGCGCCCCGCCATGAAACCACCGGCGCTGTGCCCCACGACGCGACGGGCCGGGGCATCCTCCTGACGGGCATGGCCGGGGTCGCCCGATAAGGTGGACCGGTGAGATATGCGGTGATCATGGCCGGCGGTTCGGGCACCAGGTTGTGGCCCCTGAGCCGTCAGGGCGAGCCCAAGCAGCTGCTGCGGATGATCGACGGCAAGAGCCTGTTGCGGCTCGCCTTCGAGCGCGTGGCGGGCGCCGTCGACCCCGCGAACATCCTCATCTGCACCGGTGCCGCCTATATCGACGAGGTCGCCCGGCAGATCCCCGAGGTCGAATCCCGCAATCTGCTGGGCGAGCCCGTGGGACGCGATTCCCTCAATGCCGTGGCCTGGCCGGCGGCCGTGCTGGCGCGCCGGGACCCGGGGGCCGTCACCGCGATGATCACCGCCGATCAGATCATCGAGCCGGTGGAGGTCTTCCGCCAACGCCTCGATACCGCGTTCCGGGTGGCTGAACAGGACGCCGACGCCCTGGTGACCTTCGGCATCGTGCCCACCAGCCCGAACACCGGCTACGGATACCTGCACCGGGGCACCGACGTGCCCGGCTTCGTCGACGTCTCGCGGGTGACCGAGTTCAAGGAGAAACCGGACGCCGCGACCGCGGCCCAGTACCTGGCCTCGGGACGCTATTGGTGGAACTCCGGGATGTTCGTCTGGCGCGTGGAGACGCTGTTGCGCCAGTTGAAGGTGCTGTTGCCGCAGACCTTTGACGCGGTGCAGGAGCTGGCCGCTCATCCCGAACGGTTGGCGGTGATCTATCCGCAGCTGTTCAAGTCCTCGGTGGACTATGGGGTGATGGAGCCGGTGAGCCAGGGCAAGGCGCAGGCCCATGTCGTCGCGGTGGCCCTCGACACGCGCTGGGCGGACGTCGGTAGCTTCGCCAGCCTCTACCTGGAGCTGCCCCATGACGCACATGGCAACGTTGTGCAGGGAGCGGTGATCGCCGAGGACACGCACGACTGCCTGCTGATCAACGCCGACGTCGGCGATTCGGTGCTGGCTGTCGCCGGGCTTCGCGACATGGCCGTGGTGCGGACCGCGGCCGCCACCCTCGGCTGCCCGCTGAAGGACTCCCAGCAGGTGAAGACACTGGTGGGACGAGTCGCCCATGAGGTGGATGCGGAGCTGGCATGAGCGAGCAGATATCGACCGTGGACCAGACCCCGAAGGTGCCCCGCGTGCCGTGGGGCACCCGACTGCTGCGTTGGCGTGAACCCATCACCTGGGCGTCCATCCTGCTGACCATTGGATTCCTGGTGGGCGGCGTGGTCGAGATCCTCCTCAACCTGTTCCGACGTGGGATGGGCTTCGGGCGCGCGGCGCGGGCACTGTCGTCGTCGGTGGCGACCGGCTGGCTCGTGCTCGTGGTGCTGCTCGTCTGCGCCTGCGCCTACATCAAGCCGGCCACCGGCCATGCCAAGCTCCTGGCGCGGGTGGCCGCACTGGTCACCAGCGTCGTGGTGGCCTACGACCTCTTCCTGCTGGTGGCCGACCTGACCGGCGGGGGCACCTTCTCATCGATCGCCCTGGAGATCATCGGCGCACTGTTGGCAATGTCGGTGAAGGCCGTCCTGGCCCTCTTCCTGTGGCGGATGTCCGTGGTGCTGAAGGGTCCGAGGAAGGCTCCCGTGGTCGTGACCGCGCCCGAGCCGGGCCTGGCTCCCGTGTGGCAGGCGGAGGAGGCCGTCGGTGATCAGTGGGCTCATCCCGGCACCCCTGCCGCACCGGTGGGGGTCGCCCCCGGTGCAGGCGGCTTCGCGACGAGTCCGGGCCAGCCGCCCGACTGGCGAAGCGGCATGCAGGGACTCTCGTCGGTGTTCGGGGGAGCGCCCGGCGCCACATCCGACCAGGACCAGCCCGTCGCTCAGCAATCCGCGGACCAACAACCTGTGGCCCAACAACCTGTGACACAGCAGCCGGCGGCCCAGCCACCGAAGCCCACCCAGTGGCCACCGTCATCGGTGGCTGCCGCGCAGGCCCCGGATGAGGGTCCGTCGTCCCCCCAGCCGCCCGCTGCTCCCCAGCAGGGGAAGACTCCCCGGACCCCCTCGCTGATCAAGCTCGACGCGGCGGATCCCTCCGCGATGCCCGACAACAGCGCCGAGACCGGACCGGTGACCTTCACCGCCCGGGAACGGGCCGACGGCGCGCAGCTGGAACAGCCCGACGAGGATCACGGCGCTGACCCGGGGCGTCCCGCGCAGGACTCCTGAGCCGGTCCCGGGCCCAATCCCCATGGGGTGTGGCACCGCCCGATGAATTCAGCTGTCAGCGATCAGATGTGCCGACGCGCGGAGCATTGAAGTGACGCCGTCCCCTCGACGTGCTACTTGCGCGGGTGCGAGACACGCCGTGAAAAGCTGTCAAATTTCTCGACGCCAATGGGCGCGGCGACTGGCATCTCATTTGACCTTCGCTCCGTCAGGGAATGTAATTCCAACTGTGTAGTTCGTTCCCGGCGCTCCCGCCGAGGCGCGAAACCCCCTCAGGGCGGCGATGGTTCATCGCCTGGGCCCTGTGCGGCCATTGATCGGAGGGAAGTGTGATGCTGGAGTTGCCGTCGTTCGATGACCCGAGCGAGGAGGACGCACTGAGCTGGCGTGAACACGCCCTGTGTGCCCAGACCGACCCGGAGGCATTCTTCCCCGAGAAGGGCGGCTCGACCCGCGAGGCCAAGAAGGTCTGCCAGTCATGCCCGGTACGCACCGAGTGCCTCTCCTACGCCCTCGACCACGACGAGCGCTTCGGTATCTGGGGCGGCCTGTCCGAACGCGAACGCCGTCGCCTGAGGACCCAAGCCAGCTGACCCCCGCGTGCCCGGGACCCTTCCACCGATGGGGGAATCGTCCCGCCGGCGCACCGTGATCGCCCCTGACAAGGCCTTCGATCCGCGCAACCGCCCGCGCCTCGCGGGCCATCACCCACCGGCCCCCACCAGGCGGCCGAATTCGCCGCCGACCGCGTGGCCGGCCCGGTCGGGCACCGGTAGGGTGTGGCGCGTGACTCAGCCAGACGAGCATTCCCGGGACGACCGGGATCCGTGGGCCTGGGCGCACCGCCCCCACAATCCACCCGCCACCCCGCACGGCGCCGATGCCGTGCTCGGCGTGCTCATCGCCCACAACGGCGCGGACTGGCTGCCGCGCACCCTGGTGGCGCTTGCCGGCCTGCGCACCCGTCCCGGACGTCTGATCGCGCTCGATGCCGCCTCCGACGACGACTCCGCCCGGTTGCTCAACCGGGCCGTGCACGAGGGCATCCTCGACGCCGCCTACAGCGGCCCGGGCGATGTCGGGTTCGGCGCGTCGGTGCACCGCGCCCTTGACCTCGATGCACCATCGCAGGACGGTCAGAACGCACCGCAATGGCTGTGGCTGCTGCATGACGACCTGGAACCTGAACACGGCGCCCTGGACAATCTCCTGCGCGCCGCGAACCCACCGGAGGGCATGCCCGCTCCCGACGTCCTGGTGCCGAAGCTGCTGCATCCGCGGCTGCGCAACCATGCCGACCAGATGAGCGCCCTGGGCGAATCCATCGCGCCCAACGGGGCCCGCGTGCCCAGCGTCGAATCCGGCGACATCGACCAGCACCAACTCGACGCGGGCCCGGTGCTCGGGGGTTCGACCGCCGGCATGTTCATCCGGTTGGCGGCATGGCGGCAGCTCGGTGGACTTGACCCGGCGATCCCGCTGTACCGGGACGGGGTCGACTTCGGATGGCGCGCGCTGGAGGCCGGACTCGTCGTGCGCTCCTGCCCTCAGGCAGCCTTCCGCCATCGGGAGGCCGGACGGGTGGGTCTGCGCGACTCGCAGGTGGCGCCCAACGCCCAGATCGCCGACGCCGTGGCGGGCATGCGGGTGGCCATCGCCCACTCGCCGCATCCGGGGCGCGCCTCCCGTGCCATCACGGCGAGCTCATGGGGCACCGCCCTGGCCTATGTGATCGGAAAGTCACCGGGACGGGCTGCTGACCAACTGCGTGCCCTGCGGCAGCTCCGGGCGTCCCGCGATGAGACCCAACGCCTGGCTGACAGGGTCGGCCCGGCCTCCGCCCATGCGGTGCTGCCTGCCGGGGTGCTGCCCGACCGTGCCTGGAATGTGCGCCACGCGGCGGACACGTTGGCCGGACGGATGGGTGACGCCGTCTACGAGCTGCGCAACGACGAGGGCGGCTCCGGCCTCGACGAGCTGACCGGGAGCGACTACGCCAACGTGGCGGTGACCCGCCGGGTGCTGTCGGCACGACTGCTCACCGTGCTCATTGCCGTGGTGACCAGCCTGCTGGCGGTGCGCGGGCTGTTCGGCTCCGATCCACTGGTCGCGGCCCGACTGCTCCCGGCGCCCGGCGAGCTGTCACAGGCCTGGGCGGCCTGGGGAGTGCCCCTGCCGGGCGCCCATGGCGCCAACGCCCCCTGGCTGGGACTGGCGGCGCTGGGTTCCACGCTGGCCCTGGGCAAGCCCGATCTGTTCATCTTCGTGTGGTTGGCCTGCTCGGTCGGCCTGGCCACCTGGGTGTCGTCGCACCTGTTCGCCAAGGTCTGCGGGCGCGGCTGGTTCGCCAACGGCCTGGCATTGGCCTGGGGCCTGGCCCTGCCGGTCTGTGGAGCCATCTCGCAGGGCAGCATCGACCTGGTGGCACTGGCCGTGCTGTTACCGGGACTGGGCACGGCGCTGCTGCGCTGGCGCCAGCGACCGATCACCGGCGCCGAGGGCTGGCGGGCGCCGGGGGCCGTCGCCCTGTGGACGGGCCTCATCGCCATGTTCTTCCCCGCGCTCGCCCTCGCATCGCTGGTGCTGGCCGGCGGGCTGGCCCACGCCCGCCACGACCGACGCGGGGCGCTCGTGGCGCTGGGCGGTCCGTTCGTGATCGTGGCGCCCTGGCTGATCAGGCTGGTCACCACGCCGGGTCGGGTGCTGACCGGCATTGATCCCAGCGCCGCCGTCGCGGCCGACGCAGCGTCACCCCTGGCCCTGCTGTTCGGACGCGGGCTGGGCGCCAACACGCCCTGGTGGGTCTCCCTTGCCTTCCTGGGGCTGGTCGGCGCCGGCGCCGTGATCGGCTACCTGCGCGCCCCAGCCGACGAGCTGGATGCCACGACGCGCAGGGTGATCGCCCTGGCCGGTGCCGGCGCACTGGTCATGGCCTGTGCCCTGCCGCACCTGGTGGTCACCCTGGGTGACTCGCCGGTGCGTCCCACCGGCGTCGAGTGGTACCTGGCGGCAGTCTTCGTGGCGCTGGCCCTGACCGGTTTCGGTATCGGACGGCCCGTGCCCGTGCACGGTGAGCGCGCCCAGGACCGACCCCTGGACCGCCTGTTGACCCGAGCCCAGATCGCGCAGGGCCTCCTGATCGCCGCATCGGTGCTCATCGGCTCCGTGTGGTGGGTCGCCGGCGGTGCCACCGGCAGCCTGCATCGTGCCGGTTCGCCGGTGCCCAGCTACGTCGACGCGGTGGAGAACTCGCCACGCGATACCCGCACGCTGATGGTGCAGATTGACGCGCAGGGCAATCAGGGCACCGTCCGCTACGCCCTGTCCGACGCGCGATCCCCGCACTGGGGTGGCGGCGAATCCGACGCCATCTCGCCCGATCCCCGGCTGCGCGAGCAGGTGTCGTCGCTGGCCCGCCAGATCGCCCGGGGCGCACCCTCTGACGACATGGCGGCACGCCTCGCCCAGCTCGGTGTGGCACACGTGTGGGTACGCGGTGCCTCACCCGAGGCCAGGTCGTCGCTGGCCGACACCCCCGGAATGACCGCGGCCGTGGCCGACCAGGACACCACCGTCTGGACGCTCAACGAGCCCGTGGCCCGCTCCGTGGTGCGCGCCGACGGCAAGGAGACCCCCGCCGCCGGTGTCGTCCCGCCCGGTGACGGCGACCGGCTCCTGGTGGTCGCCGAGCCGGCCAGCGGACGCTGGCATGCGACGGTTGACGGGCACCAGCTGCGCCGCGCCGACAGCGGCGACTGGCGCCAGTCCTTCGCGCTGGGCAGTGCCTCGGGGCCGGTCAGCTGGCACGCCGCCACGGGCTGGGCGGGATGCGCCTGGCAGGTGATCGCGCTGGTCCTGGCCATGGTGCTGGCCGCCCCGGCGGCGACGAATCGCACCAATGCGCCGCGCCGGGCGTTGGCCTCCCGTGCCCCGGCCCGCCCGGCCCGACGGATCGCCGACCCGGAGGGCTTCACCATTCCCGACGCCGGCCCCGACCAGGCGCCGCGACCGGCGCGACGACGGGCGGCTGAATCATGAGCCCCGGACGCCGGGCCGCACCCGGAACGGCGGCAGACCTCGCCGAACGCGACGCCTGGCAGCGTGAGACCCACCGCGAACGACGCCTGCGCCTGCGCGAACTCGGCATCGTGGCCGCCGCGGTCGTGGTGCTGCTGGCGGTGCTCGCCATCGTGCCGCGCGCCCAGCTGCCCGCGCCCGCCTCCGTGCCGGTGAGCATCGGGCTGTCCAAGTCGTGTGCGGCCACCGAGCCGGGCAGCCTGCTGGCCACCGCCAGCCAGGGGCAGCTGCGCGTCTCGGGAGCCTCCACCCAGACCCTCGACAGCCCGCTGTCGCAGCAGGTCGGTGCCGGCAGCGAGCGCATCTCGCCGGCCGACACGCAGGCTGCCGCATCAGGCGGCGTCTACGGGGTCAGTGGTGCCGCGAGCTGGTTCAGCCCGTGCGCGGAATCGCGCACCGACCAGGTGGTGCAGGTGCCGGGCGGCGAGGCCACCCTGTTGGTGAGCAACCCCGACAACTTCGAGGCGGTGGTCAGCATCACCCTGACCGGCCCGCAGGGAGCACTGGCCGCCGACGACCTGCGTGACGTGCGCGTCCCCGCGCACACCACCGCCACCCTCGACCTGTCGGCGCGCATTCGGGGCCTGCCCCAGGTGGGTGCCCGCATCCGGGCAACCCAGGGACGCGTCGCCGCCGTCGCCCGCTCCGGCTCGGCGGGTGCACTCGACTACCAGGACAGCACCGGCCTGGCCCGCACCTCCACGGTGGCCGCCGTGCCCTCGGGTGCCTCGAAGGTGACCCTGCTGCTGACCAACCCGGACACCGTGCGCACCTCGGCCAAGATCTCCGCAGTGGGGGAGTCCGGCTCCTTCGACCCCGGCAACGGCACGATCCTCATCGAGGCCGAGCGCACGGTGGCGGTCGATGTCTCCGGATCAGTCAGTGCGGAATCGGCCGCGCTGACCGTGACCGCCCGCAGCAACATCGCCGTGAGCGCCGTGGTGACACTCGGCACCGACGTGGGCCTGCTGGCCGGACGCACCGATTCGTCGATCACCTCGGGTGATTCAGCCGGCCTGGCCCTGCCTGGCCCGGCGCGCCTGATCGTGTCGAACCTGGCCGATGGGCCACGGGAGGTGACGGTGAACTGGGGTGCCGGCCAGGCCCCGCTGCGCCGCACGATCGCCGCGCAGGCGACGCTGGCATTGTTCACCCCGCAGGACGCCCGAACCGCCGAGATCAGCACCGGCGGACCCTTCGTGGCCGGCGCTGCGGTGACACAGACCGGACTGACCCTGATCCCGGCACAACCCATCCGCGCAACGCAGGGCGAGCTGGCGGCGCGGCCCGCCGTCGACCTGGGCCGCTGAGCGGGGCTTGCTCCAGCGCTGACCCCCCGGCGGAGTCCGCTCAATGCCCGACGGGCATGGCCGGCGCGGTGGGCGCCGGGCCCGTGCAGGCGGACACGAGTGCGCTACTGGTCCCCGTCATCGGGATCGATTTCGTCAATGCTGCGTCCGGTGAGGGCCACCAGCTGGTCCACGAGCGTCTCATGCACCAGTTCGCGCAACTGCGACTGATCGGCGGCCCGATGCTCCAGGGGCCGGCGGAACAGCACGATGCGCGCATTCTGACCCGGCTGTGCGTCCGTGGCGGAGGCCAGCGGAATGGCGTCACCGTAGTCGCCGTTGCTCCACAGCGCCCGCACGTCGGGCACCTCGTCGACGCCGATGTCGACATTGCGAATCACATCAGGGGCATGCGACGCCACCCGGGCAATGGCATCCTCGACGCAGGCCAGGAAGAGCCGGGTGCCACGCGGTGCCTGGGGCACCGGCATGGGGCGGTGGGTGTACGGATTGGGCAGGGCCAGCGGCCCGCGCAAGCCGCGTCCGTGACGGTCGCGAGTACGCATACTCCCAAGCCTAGGCGTTCGCCACGGTGGGGCCGGCCGTGGCGAACGACAGGTGAGGCGCACGACGTGTGTTTCACGGGGCGCGCGTTCCACGGGACACGCGTTCCAAGGCACACGTGGGTGGCGGGGGCGCGTCGTGACAAGGGCTTTGTCACCGCAGTGGCTAACCTTGTGCGGGTGAAGGCTCGGCGTTGTTCCCGGAACAGTTGCAGTGAGCGCGCCGTGGCGACACTCACCTTTTCGTATCCCGATTCCACGGCAGTGGTGGGTCCGTTGTCCGGCGAGGTCGAGCCGGGCACCTACGACCTGTGCGCCGACCACGCGCGCACCCTGAGCGTGCCGCGTGGCTGGCAGATCATCCGGCTGGCCGACATCGCGGAGACCGTGCCGGTACCCGATGACGATGACGACCTGCTGGCCCTGGCCAACGCCGTGCGTGAGATCGGCCTGGGCGGTGCGCCCATGCCCGCGCCGGCCCCGGTGCGCCAACCCGACGAATCGGGGATCGTGGAGCTGGCCCACCGTGGCCACCTGCGCGTGATCGCCGACCAGAAGCGGGCCCGCTGACGGTGACCCACCCCATTCGCTCGTCGCACCGCGATGTCGGCGGCACCACCGTCGTCGCCCGGCGGGACCTCCGCAGGCCCGGGCACGGGTTCCCCGGTGCATTAGGCTGGCCGGCATGACTGAATCGGCTTCCCCGGCATTTCCGGCGCTGGTTGCCTTCGATCTGGATGACACCCTCGCACCGTCGAAGTCGCCGCTGCCGCGTCCCATGGCCCGGGCACTGAGCGAACTGCTCGCGGTGCGTCCGGTCTGCATCATCTCCGGCGGACGCTTCCAGCAGTTCATCAGCCAGGTGCTGGAGCGCATGCCCGCCGACGCGCCACTGGGCAACCTGCACCTGATGCCCACCTGCGGCACCCGCTACGAGCGCTTCACCGGCGAGGGCTGGCATGAGGCCTATGCGCACGACCTCGATGCCGCCGAACGCGACCAGGCGATCGCGTCGCTGGAGGCCCGCGCCAAGCAGCTCCACCTGTGGGAGCCCGACGACATCGTCACCGGCCCCCGTGTGGAGGACCGCGGCTCGCAGATCACCTACTCGGCACTGGGCCAGAACGCCGCCGTCGACGCCAAGAAGGCGTGGGATCCCGACGGTTCCAAGCGCGAGGCGCTGCGTGCCGCCGTCGCCACCGACCTTCCCGATCTGGAGGTGCGGGCCGGCGGCTCCACCTCGATCGACATCACCCGCAAGGGCATCGACAAGGCCTACGGAATGCGGGCCCTGTCGGAGCAGACGGGCATCGCATTGCACGACATGTTGTTCATCGGCGACCGCTTGCAGCCGGGTGGCAATGACCACCCCGTGCTCACCCTCGGCGTGCCCTGCCACGCCGTGACCGGGCCTGATGACACTCTTGAATATCTGCACAGGTTGATTCCTTCCCTGCGAGCCGGCAAGCCCGCTGACCTAGAGCTCTTGCCGTCCGCCTGATGCGTCGCAATCGGCGCATCAGAGATCACCTGAGGCAGAAAGGAATGAAGGAGCACAACGATGGCCCTGACCGCCGAGTTGGAAATGCCGACCACCTTCCTGGAGATCGCTGCCTGCCCGCAGTGCCACTCCAAGCTGGCCGTGGACTACGAGCACAGCGAGCTTGCCTGCACGAACAGCCTGTGCGGGCTTGCCTATCCGGTGCGCGACGGCATCCCCATCCTGCTCGTTGACGAGGCCCGTTCCACCAAGAAGATCTGACACCTCCATGAGCGACTTCGATGATTCGACCCTCGACGATCCGCAGGCCCTCACCGTTGCCGACACGTTGATGCGTGAGCTGGCCTCGGTGGGCGCACGCATCCGCACCGAGGCCGCGGCGGTGACGCCCTGCAGCTCGCAGGGCCTGTCGTCATTGCGCGGCGTGGTCACCGTCGGCAAGGAGGCCCGCCTGGTGCGGGCCGTGCTCGAACCCACCAGCCGGGTGCCGTTCGTGGCCTGGCCATTCGCCGGCCTGCCGGCCTGGGTGGGTGCCCTCGACCTCGTGATCGTGCTCGGTTCGGGCGCCGGCGATGATCCTTCGCTGCTGTCCACCGTGGGTGAGGCCGTCAAGCGCGGTGCGGCGTTGATCGTGGCTGCCGAGGAGGATTCCCTGGTGGCCCGCGCCGCCAGGAGCTCGGCCACCCAGCTGGTGGCCACCCGCACGGGCGATCCGCTGGCCGCGGCCATCGCCGTGATGTCGATCCTGCATGACATCCGGCTCGGTCCCGAGGTGGTGCCCGCCGATACCGCCGAGGTCGCCGACATGGCCGCCGAGAACGCGAGTCCCTTCCGTGACCTGTCCGACAACCCGGCCAAGGACCTGGCCGTGGCACTGGCCGATGCACAACCCCTGGTGTGGGGCGGATCGGTGCTGGCCGCCCGCGCGGGACGACGGGTCGCCGAGGCGCTGCGCAGGGCCAGTGGCCGCGCAGCCCTGGCCAGCGGCTCGGAGGAACTGCTCCTGGTGATCGAGGGGGCCCCACCGCGTGACCCCTTCGCCGACCCCGGTGCCGGCCCGGCCTTGCGTCCGGTGCTGATCATCCTGGACGACCAGGCCAACTCCCCGGAGATGGACGTCGAACGCCAGCGGCTGGTCGCCGCCGCGCGGGCGCACGATGTGCGCGTGGTGACGCTGGATGCCGGGCGCGGTTCCGACCTGGACTGCTATGTCTCGCTGCTGCAGCAGGGCCGGTACGGCGCCGCCTACCTGTCGATCGGCCTGGGACGCCGACTGGGCGCGTAGTCGCCCCCTGTCCGGTCCACTGACGCGTCCACGGGCTGGCGGCGGATGGCCGACCCGTGGATGTGGACTTTCATGAAGGTGACGTGCACAGCTGATGGAGGCGTCGGGCAGATGAGTGAAGCAGCCGAATCCGTGGCGGACGAGTCCGCGTCGAATGGGTCCCCGGCAACCGGGCAGCCCGCGTCGGGCGAGCATGGCGGTACCAGGGCGACGATTGCCGCGCTGACGGCCAACCTGGCGATCGCCATCACCAAGCTGGTGGCCTGGCTGCTCACCGGGGCGGCCTCGATGCTCTCCGAGGCGATCCACTCGTTCGCCGACACGGGAAACCAGATCCTGCTGCTCATCGGCGGACGCCAGGCGAAGAAGCAGGCCAACCGCGCCCATCCCTTCGGCTACGGGCGCCAGCGCTACATCAACGCCTTCCTGGTGGCCGTCATCCTCTTCTCGGTCGGCGGCCTGTTCGCCCTGTACGAGGCCATCCGCAAGATCGGCGACGTCGCGCATGGCGAGGAGAACCAGCTGCTCAGCTCGCAGTGGTGGTGGGTGCCCCTGGCCGTGCTGGGAGTCAGCCTGATCGCCGAGGGGCTGAGCCTGCGCACCGCGATGCGTGAGACCCATGAGGCACGCCAGCGCCATCGTGGAGTGATCGCCTTCGTGCGTCGCTCGCGCTCACCCGAGCTTCCCGTGGTCATGTTGGAGGACTCCGCCGCGCTGATCGGCCTGGTCTTCGCCCTGCTCGGCGTTGGGCTCACACTGATCACCGGCAATGGCCTGTTCGACGTGATCGGCTCGGGCATGATCGGCCTGCTGCTGATCGCGGTGGCCGTGCTGCTCGGCGTCGAGATGCAGAGCCTGCTGCTGGGCGAATCGGCGATGCCCGAGGTGGAGGACGCCATCGTGGCGGCCTTGGACCAGACCCCCGGAGTGCGCGGCGTGATCCACCTGAAGACCGTCCACGTGGGCCCCGAACAGATCATGGTGGCCGCCAAGATCGACGTCGCGTCCAGCGAGAGTGCCGAGCAGCTTGCCGACACCATCGACGCCGCCGAGGTGAACATCCGCACCGCAGAGCCGATGTGCCGCTACATCTACCTCGAGCCCGATATCCGCGACGAGGACTATCACCCGGCACGCCCGACGACGGCCTGACAGTGGCCTGAGGGAGGCGCCCCCCGGCACCGCCAGCACAGAGGAATCAGGACAGAAAAATATCGCGACCCCACCGGAGCGGGGTCGCGATATTCACGGTCTGCGTTGGGCAGCGCCCGCATCAGTGCCTGATGCCAGCGATGCCGGTGTCGGCTCAGGCGTCGGGGCCCTTGTCCTTGCCCGGCTTCATCGACTCCCAGATCTCCTTGCACGTGGGGCACACCGGGAACCGCTCGGGATTGCGCGAGGGCACCCACACCTTGCCGCACAGGGCGACCACCGGAGTGCCATTGACCATGGCCTCCATCAGCTTGCCCTTGGGCACATAGTGGCTGAAACGCTCCTCGTCGCCCTCTTCGCGCAGGGGCTGCGTGCGTTCCTTGGTGATCGTTTCCGAGCCGGGTGCCAACTGAGTCATGCCTCCATGGTGGCACAGTCACACAAGACATTCCGACACCGCACATTCGTCACCGGCCGTGCGCATCACCGACGGCGGGTTGGCCCGCGAACTTCCCATCGGTTTGCCCGGTTTGATTGGATGGACCATCGTGACGAACGCCATTGAATCCCGCACCGGCGAATCCCGCACCCGACCCAATCGTGGTCTGATCGTGGCGATCCTGGTGGGCGTTCTCGCCATCGCCTTCGAGGCATACGGCACGGCCACCGCGATGCCCGCCGTCGCCGGTCAGTTCCACCGCCTCGACCTCTACGACTGGGCCTTCACCATCTTCACCATTGCCCAGGTCTTCGCCATCGTGATCGGCGGACGGATGGCCGACCGCACCGGCGTGGTGGTGCCGCTGGTCGCCGGTTCGGTGATCTTCGGCATCGGACTGCTGGGGGCCGGCGCCTCCCCGTCGATGCACTTCCTGCTGGCGATGCGCGGCGTGCAGGGCTTCGGCGGCGGCGCACTCAATGTGGCCCTCATGGTGCTGGTGGCCCAGGCCTTCGGCGAGGAACAGCGCCAGCGGCTGATGACCGCCTTCTCATTCTGTTGGGTGCTGCCGAGCTTCGCCGGGCCGCCCATCGCCGCGGCGATCACCGAGAAGCTCAGCTGGCACTGGGTGTTCTGGGGACTGTTGCCGATCCTGGTGGCGGCCGTGGTGCTGGGGGCCATCTCCCTGCGGCGGGTGGAGCTGCCACACGGGGCCGCGTCCTTCGACGACCTCGACGCCCCCCGCGGGCCCGACTCGCGACCGGTGCCGATCTGGGCGGCCGGCGTGGGTGCCGGTGGGGCCGCACTGCTGCAGTGGGCCGGTCACCGGGTGGACCGCATCGACTGGATCGTCATCACCGTGGCGGTGGTGGGGATCGCCGCCCTCGTCGTGGCGCTGCCCGCCCTGATGCCCACCGGGTTCTTCCGGTTGCGGCCGGGCCTGGCCTCGGTGATGCCGGTGCGCGGCCTGCAATCGGGTGCCTTCATGGCCTCGGAGAGCTATCTGCTGCTGGTGCTCACCCAGTCCCGCGGGTTCAGCCTGCAACATGCCAGCTATCTGCTGTGCCTCAGCGCGGCCACCTGGTGCCTGGCCTCCTGGATCCAGGCGCAGCCGTGGCTGAGGCTGCGACGCGACCAGATCATCGCGCTGGGTGCCGTGATCAACACGGCCGGCCTGGGCGCCATGCTCGCCTGCGTCGCCATCGAGGGGTCTCCACTGGTCATCCTGATCGTCGGCTACGCGCTGGGCGGGTTCGGCATGGGCCTGGTGGTGGCCAGCACCTCGCTTGCCGTGATGACGCTGAGCCATCCCGCCCAGTTGGGACGCTCCACCTCGTCGCTGCAGGTGGCCGAGGGCATGGGCAACTCGGTGATCGTGGGCATCGCCGGATCGTTCTACGCCGCGTTGATGGGCCATTCGTGGCAGCTCGTCTTCGGATCGGTGTTCGTGGTGGCCGTCACCTGCTCGGCGGCCTCGATCATCTCGGCGCTGCGCATCGGGCCCGTGCGCAATGACGTGGCAGGGGTGGGCCCCCAGAAGTCCTGGTGAGGTGCGTGGCCGCCACGCCGTCGGGCTGAACGGTGGTGGGACCGGCCCGTGGCCGCTCGCGGCCTGCCGGCCGGGGCGGCCCCTGCTCGGCCGCCGGCCATGTAGCGGCGATCGATGGATTCGTGGGCGTTCCATGGGCGCTGGTTCGGTTGGTCGCATGGCATGCTAGGCCCGTGAGCGATTCCACCTTCCAGCCTGACAACCAACCCGGCCAGAGCGGTTCGGGCCCGACGCTGCCCCCCGCGGGGTGGTACCCCGACCCGGCTGACTCCGGCTCCCAGCGCTACTGGGACGGCAAGGACTGGACCAATGAGTCGCGCCGCCTGCAGCCGGCCGGCTGGTACGCCGATCCGGCGGGCAGCCAGCTGGAGCGCTACTGGGACGGGAACGCCTGGACCGAGCAGACGCGTCCGCCGGCGCCGGCCGCCCCGCAAGCGGGCCCTGCGGCCCGGG
>OLOA01000926.1_pt1 | contig 30789 bp, 20 predicted proteins | sample 1672201 | NCBI WGS metagenome assembly OLOA01 (sample SAMEA3136658, study PRJEB25190) | human gut metagenome
ATGCAACTGGAAACAGCTGTAAAAAAAGCTGTAGATGAATGTATTCAGGAGGAAATTCTGGAAGAATTTCTTCGGAAAAATAGAGCGGAGGTTATCGCAGTGAGTATATTTGAATATGACAAAGAAGAGGAAGAACGTAAACTGAGAAAAGCTGAGTTTGAGGCTGGTGAGCAAAGCGGAATACAAAAAGGAATACAAAAAGGAATACAAGAGGGAATACAGGAAGGAAAGGAATTGAAAACAAGAGAAATTGTCAATTCACTACTTCAGGATGGAATGGGCATTGAAAAGATTGCGGCTTTACTGAAAATTAGCAAAGAACATGTTTTGGAATTAGCAGGAAGGAGCAAAAATTTATGAAAAAGAATTACCACCTCCACCGGCTGATTCGTTTTTGCCTGATGATTTCCCTGCTTCTGCTGTGCAGTGCAAGCCAGGTATTTGCTGCAGCAAAGGTAAATCTGAAAAACACCAAAATCAAATTATCAGCCACCAAACTCACCTACAATCAAAAAGTCCAGCGCCCGAAGGTAAGCGTCACCTATAAGGGCAAAGTCCTGAAAGAGAAGAAAAACTATGTTCTGAAGTATTCCAAGGGCTGCAAAAAGGTAGGCACCTATACGGTTCAGATTATTGGAAAAGGTGCTTATGCCGGAAACGTGAAAAAGCAGTTTACCATTTTGCCTCCAAAGACCCAGGTAATGGGTGGTTATGTTGGAAAAAAGACTGTCAGTGTGATAATAAAAAGGCAAACCGCTCAGACCAGCGGTTACCAGCTACGCTATGCCACAAATTCCAAATTAAAAAATGCGAAAACCATAACAGTCAAAGGAAACAAAAACAACACCGTTTCCCTCAATGGACTGAAAGCCGGAACTACATATTATATGCAGGCCCGTACCTACATGGCCATTAAAGGAAAGAAATATTATTCCAAATGGTCTTCCACGGAACATTGTAAAACAAGCGGAAAGTCAAAAGGAAATACTTCAAATACAACGCCTACCCCTAAGCCGGTTCCGAAATTAACGCTCGAAGAGGGAAAAGCAAATATAACCCTGGAAAGCGGAAGATATTATGAGATTGAAACGTCAAATGGAATCAAAGACATTAATATTTCTGATCCGGCTGTTGTATATTCCACAGATGAAGCTGAAGGCGGAAATAGCCGCTTATTTGCGACACTTGAGCCTGGGAAATGCGTGATTACCATCACGGATATTTATGGACAAAAAATTACTTCCACGGTTTCAGTTACCCAGAAGCTATACAATCCGCATATTGAGACTTCTTATGTAGTGACATCTGAAACCGTTGACAGCACACTTCCTGTTCCCACCATCAAGTCAATAGATTATGGTGACGGATGGGTGGATGTGAACTGCCCGGGAACTTTTTCCCAGTCAGATCCCTATGTTGGTTACGAAGGTTATCTTTCTTACAATGATAAATTTGCATACAGTGTTCAGGATATGCGAACAATCGGTGAAGATGACGGGATAGGAAGTGTGAGTTTCTATTATTTAGACTCAGGCCGCAGTTACTATACAAAAGTACGTTCTTACACCATCCGCAATAATGTAAAAGTCGTTGGACCGTGGAGTGAAATCCGTAAAGTGGATTTGCCAATATATGATACGAAAGGCACAACACCTGCTAAATATACATATGAAATTTATGGTCTGGACAAGCAGAAAGCAGATATCTACACGCATTGTATCAAACCTCTTTTTATAAAAACAGACAATCCGGATTTAAATTCTTTTGGCTTGCTCTGTAATGGAAAAAGCCCTTTGATAAATGTGTATTCAGGTGGAACAACGCATATATATGATGATATTCCTTATGAAAACGGCGATTCCGAGACAACTTCCCTGAAAAAAGTAAAAGGCGGTTATATCAAATACGTGCATTTTTCCGAAGCAGGAACCTACACTGTAGAATTCAGGGAATATTCATTATCAGGTTATACGGTTGCAAATACAGTGACATTAAATGTTCTGGATTATGAACAGGCAAAAAACGCATGGATGATTGACATTATTAACAAAACTACAACTACCGATATGACTCCTTTTGAAAAGATGGACGCTATAAGTGCCTACCTCAGAGAACCAGGCCGCTTTAAATATTTAACCAGATATAACGATCATACAGTCTCTCTGGCAGCAGATCCCAATGCTCCATTTTTTGTAACTTACCGTTGGGACTCTAGCACATCACCGGCAATTCTCGGTGAGTTCGCTGAATTAGTCGGTGGATTTGATGATATTCATTATTGCTTTGGTGATTATCCGGTTGGCTCTCCATCATGGTCCATATGGCATTATGTGGTAAAACTTACTATAGGAAATGAGACGCGAAACTACGCCGTTTGCCCAATGGGCTCAACCGGCAACATTGAAGAAATCAAAATGATTGATTTTTCCGATCTGAGCAATATGCGAAAGTTCGGATAATCTTAATTTAACAAATCAAAAAAGTCCCCATCCCACTGTTTTAATTGCAAAAAACAGTGAATGGGGACTTTTTTCGATTATTCTATTTCTTAAGCTTCATTTTTACCGGCTCATACGTGGTATTCGTTTCATAGTCATATCCCCGTATTCCGATTTCGTCGGCAAGGTCCGTTTTCTGATAGCTTCTCTGGAAGGTGGCTTCTTTTCCAGACTCTGCCACCTCTGAACCACCGCCAAGGTCGGAAAGCTGCCACAGATTTCCATTCAGATCCATTACATCAAGGGAAATACTGTCGCACTCTTCTAAGAAGATGCAATGGATTGTGACGTAATCGCCCACTTCTGTTTCTTCTATATCTGCGGACAGGATCTTTACTTTTCCATCTGCAGTTATCCCTTCACCATCCACAGGCACATAGGTCATACTTTTCCCCTGGCTCTTATCTTCCAGCTGAAAAGTAATGTTTGTACGCATCACATCATCAACGCACTTAGCATCAGGAAGCGTGGCAGTTCCGATGCAGGAAACGGTAAGATTCTTACTCTCATTTGTCTTTACCGCGGAAGAATAGAAATCTACTACATCATCTTCCAGATTTCGATAATTTCCCACTGCTGTTTCAATGCCCAGATCTGAATCAAAATCAAAGCTGGCTCCGACCTTTACGATGGTCAGTCCTTTTTCTGCGGCATATTCTTCTATTGTCTTATCACTTTCAATTCCAAGATTTCTTACAGGATCCTCATTCAAGGCATCTTGTCCTGCCAGAAGATACTTGCCTCTTTCTTTCGCTGTAACTTCCACCACCACCTGGACACTGTTTTTATCACAAAGGGCTTCCTTCACGGTGTAAGTAAGAATGGAATCTCCATCTTCCTGCTGCACCGGATCTTTTTCAATCAGCTCCTTGGCTTCTTCCGGCATCTTATTTCCAACTTCCTGAAAAAAACTGGAAATGCCTATATACTTCTCTGCAGCAAAAACAGTGGCACCAAATACCATCACTGCCGCAAATGTCAAGATCAAACTGCGCTTCCAGTTTTTCCGTGTACCAATTTTTCCCATTCTGTCAGTGCCATTTATTACTTTTCCCGTTTTTTCTTCTTTCTGATACCCTCTATCGGACTCTGCCGAATTCTCTATCATTTCCAATGTCTCATCTACACGCCTGAGCACACATTCCGGCACTTCTGTTTCTTCTGAAAAAACATCAAACAATTTATCATCCATGAATATATCCTCCTTCATACTCTGCACGAAGCTGTTTTCTGGCTCTGGAGAGCCTTGTAAGCACTGTATTCTGGCTGATTTCCAGAAGAGCGGCAATTTCCTTTACACTAAGGGATTTGCTGTAATACAAAAGCATCACCACCTGGTACTTCTCTTCCAGGGATGCCAGGATTTCCTTCCACTCACAGTCTACATAGCCAGGTTCCTCGAAGATTCCCTCTTCCATTTCCATCGTAGGAAAAACGCGGCCTTTGTGCCGAAGCATTTCATTGCAGTTATTGATCAGGATCCGAATCATCCAGGTTTTGAAGTAAGAATCCTTTTTTAAAGTGGAAAGCTTCTCATAACACTTTAAAATCGTTTCCTGTATGGCATCTGCCACATCTTCGTCATTCTTCAGATAGGCCCAGGCTACTTTGTACATGCTCTGGGTATTCATCCGGATGAGCTGTGCAAATGCACCGGAATCTCCGGCTTTTGCCTTTTTCACCAAATTTTCCATAAGGGTTTTCGCTCCTTTTTTTGTGTTCTGCAGTACACGAAATATATTGCTGTATTTCCTTTTACATACATTAGATGGAAAAGGCAGGGAGAATATTTCATCGAATATAATTTTTCGCCCATGATGAGTGAATACTAAGCATAAAAACAAGAATATTAGATATGTGTAATATTTTACACGGTCGGAGATTTTTAATAAATATAGAAAAAGCTGGCATTTGCAATTTATTCACTCACAAATGCCAGCTCACATACTCTTATTTACTTATTTATTTGAAGTACTCAACACCGGACTCAAAGATCTGAATATCCTGCTGTCCATAGATGTTGATTGCAACGCCATTGTCGCGGCGCTCGCTGTGTGCCATCTTACCAAGGACACGTCCATCCGGGCTTGTGATACCTTCGATTGCACGGTAAGATCCGTTCACGTTCCACTCTTCGTTCATGCTGATATTTCCTTCCGGATCACAGTACTGTGTTGCCACCTGTCCGTTAGCGAACAGCTTATCAAGCCACTCTTCGCTTGCAACAAATCTTCCTTCACCATGAGATGCCGGGTTTGTATAAACTCCGCCAAGCTGTGCTCCCTGAAGCCATGGGGATTTGTTTGTAACAACCTTTGTATAAACCATCTTAGAGATATGACGTCCGATTGTATTGTATGTCAGTGTCGGAGCATCATCTGTCTGTCCAACAATTTTTCCGTATGGTACAAGTCCGAGCTTGATCAGAGCCTGGAATCCGTTACAGATACCAAGTGCAAGTCCATCTCTCTCATTCAGAAGTTTTTCGACAGCTTCTTTGATCTTCGCATTCTGGAATGCAGTTGCAAAGAATTTAGCTGAACCATCCGGCTCATCACCGGCACTGAATCCACCTGGGAACATGATCATCTGAGCCTGTCCGATTGCTTTCTCAAACTCGTCTACTGATCCACGGATGTCTTCTGCATCAAGGTTACGGAATACTTTTGTAATAACCTTAGCACCTGCTCTCTCAAATGCACGGGCACTGTCATACTCACAGTTCGTTCCAGGGAATACCGGAATAAATACTGTTGGCTGTCCGATCTTATGGCTGCAAATATGAATATCGGATGTATTGAAGAGCTTCTCTTCAACCTTGGCATCAGAATCTGCTGCTGATTTTGTAGCAAATACTTTCTCAAGTGTTCCTGTCCATGCATCCTGTGCGTCTGCAAGTGCGATCTTCACATCACCGTAAGCAAGTACAGGCTCTTCTGTTACTTCACCGATTTCTGTATAAGTGATTGCGAGTTCTCCAACTTTTCCGACTTCAACCTCTGCGATAATATCTCCAAATGCAGAAGCAAACAGATCTCTCTTATCTACATTGTGCTCGATTTTGGCACCCTTACGGTTACCAAATGCCATCTTGCTGACTGCTGCTGCAACTCCATGACGATCCAGTGCATATGCAGATACAATTTTTCCGCTCTGGATATCTTCCATGAATTTACCGTACTGATCCATCACTGCATCGTAAACCGGAAGATCATTCTCGTCTCTTTCGATCTTGAGCCATACAAGTTTATTTCCAGCTTTCTTAAGTTCAGGTGTAATAATATCCTGCTCAAGAGCCATATCGACAGCAAAGGATACAAGTGTCGGAGGTACGTCAATATCCTGGAATGTTCCTGACATACTGTCTTTTCCTCCGATAGACGGAAGTCCGAAACCAATCTGTGCTGCATAAGCACCAAGAAGTGCTGCAAATGGCTGGCTCCATCTCTTTGGATCTTCTGTCATTCTACGGAAATACTCCTGGAATGTGAAGCGGATCTTTCTATAATCTCCACCTGCTGCCACAATCTTGGCAATTGACTCTGTCACTGCATAAACAGCTCCGTGGTATGGGCTCCAGCTTGACAGATATGGATCAAATCCATAACTCATCATAGAAACACTGTCTGTTGTTCCGTTCAGAACAGGTACTTTCGCTACCATTGCCTGTGTCTCTGTCATCTGGTATTTTCCACCATGTGGCATAAATACGGAACCTGCTCCGATAGAACCGTCGAACATCTCAACAAGTCCTTTCTGAGAGCATACATTGAGATCAGAAAGCATAGAAAGCCATGTCTCTTTTACATCTCCTACTTCTTTCTTTACAAAAAGGCTGTCCTTCTTAGAAGGAATCTCAACCTCAACATTTGTCTCCTGATGAGCACCATTTGTATCAAGGAATGCACGGGAAAGGTTGACGATCTCTTTTCCTCTCCATACAAGTACAAGTCTTGGCTCCTCTGTTACTACTGCTGCAACTGTTGCCTCTAAGTTTTCTTCCTTCGCGTATCCCATGAATTCATCTACATCTTTCGGGTCTACAACAACTGCCATTCTTTCCTGAGACTCAGAGATTGCGATTTCTGTTCCGTCAAGTCCTGCATATTTCTTCGGTACTTTATCAAGTTCAACGCGAAGTCCGTCTGCAAGTTCTCCAATTGCTACAGATACGCCGCCTGCACCAAAGTCATTACATTTCTTGATCAGATGGCTGACTTCTTCTCTGCGGAATAATCTCTGGATCTTACGTTCTGTCGGTGCATTTCCTTTCTGAACTTCTGCTCCACAAGTCTCGATAGACTCTTCTGTATGAACCTTAGATGAACCTGTTGCTCCACCACAGCCGTCACGGCCTGTACGACCACCAAGAAGAATGATGATATCTCCAGGATCAGAGTTCTCACGGATAACCGCACGTCTTGGAGCAGCTCCAAGTACAGCACCGATCTCCATACGTTTTGCAACGTAATCCGGATGATAAATCTCTTTTACAAGTCCTGTAGCCAGACCGATCTGGTTACCATATGAGCTATATCCATGAGCCGCCTCACGAACAAGTTTCTTCTGAGGAAGTTTTCCTTTCAGAGTTGCATCTGCTGATACTGTCGGATCAGCGGCACCTGTCACACGCATTGCCTGGTATACATAAGTACGTCCTGACAGTGGGTCACGGATTGCTCCTCCAAGACATGTTGCAGCTCCACCAAATGGTTCGATCTCTGTCGGATGGTTATGTGTCTCATTCTTGAAGTTGATCAGCCACTCTTCTTCTACTCCGTCAACCTTGATCGGAACTACGATACTACATGCATTGATCTCATCAGACTCTTCCTGATCAGCAAGCTTTCCTTCCTTTTTCAGGCGGCGCATAGCCATCAGTGCAAGGTCCATAAGGCAGACAAATTTATCTTCTCTTCCTTTGAAAATCTCGCTGTGATCTTTCAAATATTCTTTATATGTTGCTTCGATTGTCTCTTTGTAGTCACCTTCATCAAACTTCACATCTTTTAATTCTGTAGAGAATGTTGTATGACGGCAGTGATCTGACCAGTATGTATCAAGAACACGGATCTCTGTCATCGTCGGATCTCTGTGCTCTTCTCCTGCATAATAGTTCTGGATATGCAGGAAATCTTTAAATGTCATTGCCAATCCAAGAGAATCATATAACTCTTTCAATTCTGCTTCCGGCATATCTTTAAAACCGTCAAAAATCTTTACATCTGCCGGCTCATCAAATACTGTCACCAGTGTCTCCGGTTTCTCTGCTGCAGCTTCTCTGGAATCTACCGGGTTGATGCAGTGATTCTTAATTGCCTGCAGTTCTTCGTCTGAGACTCCGCCTTCAATTACATATGTGACTGCTGTACGGATTACAGGAGTCTCATCTTCTTTAATAAAACGGATACACTGCTCTGCGGAATCCGCTCTCTGGTCGAACTGTCCCGGAAGGAACTCTACGGAAAAACATTTATCTGTTTCATTTTTCGGGAATTCTTCTTTATAAAGGAAATCTACCGGCGGCTCTGCGAACACACCATTGCATGCCTTTTCAAATGTTTCTTCTGAAATATTCTCTGCGTCGTAACGAATCAGAACTCGTACATTTGTCACATCCTGAAGTCCAAGATAATGACGGATCTCATGTCTGAGGCCCTTCGCCGCAACAGCAAACTCCGGTTTCTTTTCTACATATACGCGCTTTACATTACTCATATATAATCTCCTCTTTCTGTATTACGTGCTCAAAACACGATACTACCTTCATTACATTATCTGTTTTTATCCTACCATAGTTTTCTTCATTAGTATAATTAATAAAATTAAACAATCTGATAAGCACTGCTAATTGATTGTCGTTTTCTCGTATCTTTCTCGGAGTCAGCAATATTTACTCTACTTTTTCATATTTTGTGCAACGGATTTTTTTATTCTGTTGTATTTTCCCTTTATTTATCTTATAATAAGATGAATATTTATTAGGAGGTCTAATAAAATGATGGATATAAACTACGAATTATACAAAGTATTTTATCACGTCGCCACCACATTGAATTTCTCAGAGGCATCCAAGCAGCTGTTTATTTCACAGTCTGCTGTCAGCCAGTCGATCAAAACACTCGAACGAAAACTGGATCAGACGCTTTTTATCCGAAGCACAAAGAAAGTCCAGCTCACACCGGAAGGAGAGATTCTCCTGCGCCACATTGAACCGGCCATGAATCTGATCCAGAAAGGTGAGGCTCAGCTTTTAGATGCCGCTTCTACCGGTGGGCAGATCCGCATCGGTGCAAGTGACACGATCTGCAGATATTTCCTTGTTCCATACCTTGAGAAATTCCATAAGACTTTCCCGAATGTACATATTAAAGTTATCAACCAGACTTCTTTAAGATGTACAGAGCTTTTAAAGAACGGACTGGTGGATTTGATTGTTGTCAATTATCCGAACGCAGCGCTCAACAATATTTCCGCCTCTATGAAGATCAAGAATTTCCATGATGTTTTCATTGCCGGAAACAATTATCCTGAATTAAGGGAAAAGAAACTTACACTTACCGATTTGCTCCACTATCCGATCCTGATGCTGGATAAGAACAGTACGACAAACGAGTTTCTTCATCGCCTGTTCCAGCAGCATCAGCTTGATCTCGTTCCTGAGATCGAACTTACAAGCAATGATCTTCTGATCGATCTTGCAAGAATTGGGCTTGGAATCGCATTCATTCCGGATTATTGTCTTTCTGAGAACAATAATGGTATCTTCAAGCTGGATATGGAAGAAGAGATGCCGGAGCGTTCTCTTGTGATTGCTTACAACGAGCAGCTCCCTCTGGCTAAGCCTGCACAGGAATTTTTGAACTATTTTAAAGAACAGTAAAATTTTGTACTGTTCGGAGCCAAGCAGAATTTTAAAACCAGCCTTAAAATGCAAGCATTTTATACCTGTTTTATGAAATTTCATCTGGCTCTGAACAGTTGCAAATATTCTTGAATCACTTCTTCTTTATCCAATAACGATTCTCATTTTTCATTTATCGTTTCTCCCAGAATTCTTCCATCTTTTCTTTTATCTCTTTCCGCCCACACACTTCGTATTCCTTCCACTCCCTCGGAAATAGCTGCTGATACTGTCGATTCTGAAAACGGTCATCAAGCAGAAGGATAATTCCTTTGTCATCTTCGGTGCGGATCACTCTTCCTGCGGACTGAAGTACTTTATTCATTCCGGGATAAAGGTACGCATAATCAAATCCTCGCATCCCTCTCTGGTCAAAATAATTTTTCACGATTTCTCTGTCATTGCACACCTGTGGAATTCCTGTTCCAACAACGATCACTCCGATCAATCTGTCATGTGTAAGATCGATTCCTTCTGAAAATACACCACCCATCACACAAAATCCAAGCATCGGATGATCTCTTTCTTCTTCAAACATTTCCAAGAATTCTTCTCTCTGATTTTCTGACATAAATTGCGATTGAATTACCAGTTCTACTCCGGATGCCAGTTTTTCAAACTCTTCCAAAACATCCTCCATAAACTGATAGGAAGGAAAAAATGCAATGTAGTTTCCATTCTTCCCATCCACTGTGCTCCTCAGATAATCGGCAATTTTGCGATACATTTCTGTGCCTCTTTGTGTATATTTTGTGCTTGCTTCACTTCCGATCAGAATTTTCCTGTTCTCCTGTGGGAACTTAGATTCAGCATAGACTGCATAATCATCCTTCTCAACAGATAGTAATTGTTTATAGTAATCGATTGGAAGCAATGTTGCCGAGAAAAATATTGTAGAATTCCCAAGTTTTAAATAATGATTCAGATTCTCCGCCGGATTTACACAGAACAACTTTATTTTGAATCTTCCGTTTCCTTCCAGTTCTGTATACTGTATATAATTTTCATCCAACAATTCATGAATTTCCAAAAACTGCCTTAACTGGAAAAAGAGTTCCATAAATGCATCCGGCTGCTCTGCATTTCCTGCATTCCGCTCTTCTTCAAGATATCTTTCCATTTGAGTCAGAAGATTCATCAGTTTTACTGCAAATGGAGAAACACTTTCCACCAACCGATAATTCTCGCACTCGCGTTTCATCTCAAGCATCCGTTTATTGACAGATTCCAGACTCTTCACAAGTTTTTTATCTCGGTCCTTCATCAGTTTTTTCACCTCGAGAATGTCTTCTTTATAGATGGAAGCACTGTACATTTCCCGTCCACGTTCCACGAGGTTGTGTGCTTCATCGATCAGAAACAAATAATCTCCGCTGACATTGTCTGCAAAAAATCGTTTCAAATGTGCCGTCGGATCGAACACATAATTATAATCACAGATCACCCCATCCGCCCATTCTGACAGATCAAGAGATAGTTCAAACGGACATACATGAAAATCTTCTGCCTGTCTTTCAATTGATTCCCGTGTCAGCTTCTTTTGCTTTTCCAACATGTCATAAACTGCATCATTCACCCGGTCAAAATGACCTTTCGCATAAGGACAAGCATCCGGATTGCATTCTGTCTCCTCACAAAAGCAAATCTTCTCTTTCGCAGTCAATGTAATTGAACGAAAGGCAAGACCCTTTTCTTCAAGAATAGAAAATGCCTGCTCCGCCACGGTTCTTGTGATCGTCTTTGCTGTCAGATAGAATAATTTATCCCCTAATCCTTCTCCGATTGCTTTCACCGCCGGATACAATACTGCCATCGTCTTTCCTGTTCCTGTTGAGGCCTGGATAAATAATTTCTTTTTGTGATAAATTGTACGATATACGGAAGCTGCCAGGTCAAACTGCCCTTCTCTATATGCGAATGGAAATTCGGTCTGATGAATCGAAGCATCTCTTCTCTTTTCCCACTCAATCTGCAGTTTTGCCCAACGTTCATACTGATGAACCAGATCAAGAAACCATTTTTCTAATTCTTCAAATGTATACTCTTCCCGAAATCTTTTCACATCTTCAGTATCAAGATTACAATAGGTCATCTGAACACTGATCTGCTTTAATCCCTGCTGTCTGGCATAAATATATGCGTAACATTTTGCCTGAGCAAGATGAACCGGCACAGGACGCTCCACTCGATCAAGGGAACGCACGACGCCTTTGATCTCATCTATTATTGTTTTTTCTGATTCAAGGAGAATTCCATCCGCACGTCCTTCCAGTTTTAATTGGAATCCGTCACACGGAAGCTGCAGTTTTAAGGAAACTTCTGCCTGATAGTTTGAGCCCATCATACGCTGGATCTTTCGGTGAAGGCGTCCTCCCATCAGCATCGCATCTTTATCCAGCGTACCTGAAATCCTGTTATCAATGTCACCTTCTTTTAATATGAATTCAACCAGATTCCGAACCGATAACCTGATGATTTTCTCTGTTTCCATTTTATTTGCACTCCAAAATATTATCGTTGTAAAACACATTGTGCCAATCTTTTAACAGATTGGCACGCTGAAATACATCTTTTATTTTACTTTACTTCTTTTTCTTTTGCAACGCTTGTTTCTGTACGGGCAACTTCTGCGATTGTTTTCGTAAGTCCTGCAATTCCCTGAATCTCTGAAGGAATGATGATCTTCGTCGCTTTTCCGTCTGCCGCCTTGGCAAATGCCTCCAGACTCTTTAATGTAAGAACAACCTCATCTGCTCCGGCATTCTTAATATACTCGATACCTTCTGCTGTAGCCTTCTGTACAGAACGGATCGCTTCTGCCTGTCCCTCTGCTTCTTTGATCCGTTTCTGTTTTTCAGCTTCTGCTTTCAGGATTGCTGCCTGCTTAGATGCCTCTGCCTCCAGGATCACAGATTCCTTTTCTCCTTCTGCAACAAGAATCGTAGACTTCTTCTCTCCTTCTGCACGCAGGATTGCTTCACGGCGTTCACGCTCTGCTTTCATCTGCTTCTCCATCGCATCCTGGATTGCCTTCGGTGGCATGATATTCTTCAGCTCAACACGGTTCACCTTGATTCCCCACTCATCTGTTGCAATATCAAGGATCGTACGCATCTTGGAGTTGATCGTCTCACGGGAAGTCAGTGTCTCATCTAATTCCAGATCTCCGATGATATTACGGAGTGTTGTTGCTGTCAGATTCTCGATTGCCGCAATCGGACTTTCTACTCCGTATGCATACTTCTTCGGGTCAGTGATCTGATAGAATACAACCGTATCGATCTGCATGGTAACATTATCCTTCGTGATCACTGCCTGTGGTTCAAAATCAACAACCTGTTCTTTCAAGGAAACTCTTTTTGCCACACGGTCAAGGATCGGCACCTTAAAATGTAATCCAACGCCCCATGTCTCCTTGTATCCGCCAAGTCGCTCTACAACATACGCATGCGCCTGTGGAACAATACGGATATTCGACACAAGAAGCCACACCACGATCATAATAATGATCATCCAAATAATAAGTCCAAATATCATAGCTCATCCTCCTTACATTTCTCTAAAATCAGTTTTACTCCGGAAATTGCTGTTACTTTAGCAAGCGAATCTTTCTCAATTCTGTCCTTGTCTGACTTGCACCTTGCAGTCCATTCCTTTCCCTGCGCAATTGCAGTACCGGTCTGTGCAAAATTATCAACCGTCTCTGTCACCTTAACAACACTTCCGATCAATTCATCACAATTCGTCTTCACATGATGCACATTAACATACTTCGCTGCAAAAGGCCTGGTAAAGATCACAAGCACTGCTGAAATAACTACGAATACAGCAATCTGTATCACCATTCCCGCTCCGGCAAGCGAAACTAATAACGCCGCCAGCGCACCGCCCGAAAACCAGATTGAAGTCAGACCAACCGTGGCAAGCTCAATAATCAAAAACACTACCATAAGCCCCAGCCACAAAAAAATCTCCCTCTCCAAAAAATCCGCCCCCTTTCTCATGCTTACAAGAGCAATTACGTTACCTTAATCATACTCATATTTCTATATAAATACAACATAAATTTTATATTAATTAACTAGAAAAAGCCGAAACAGAAACCACACACGGTGCCTGTTTCGGCTTTTTTATTCCCCTCAAAAACACAAATTACTCACACTCGCGAATCTTCTTTCTCAGCGGCAGTACCATCGCCGGAGATACAGACAGCTCGTCCAGTCCCATCTTCAGGAACTCTTCTGTCAGTTCAAGATCCGCTCCAAGTTCTCCACAAATTCCGATCCATTTTCCTTCTGCGTGTGCATTATCAGCTGCCATCTTGATCATAGCAAGCACTGCCGGATGATGTGGATCATAGAACTCATCAAGCGCAAGGTTCTGACGGTCAATTGCCAGTGTATACTGTGTCAGGTCATTTGTTCCAACACTGAAGAAATCAACTTCTTTCGCAAGTTCGCGGCTCATCATAACTGATGCCGGTGTCTCGATCATAATACCAAGTTCTACGTCTTCCTTAAATGGAAGTCCTTCTTCTCTCAACTCTGCCTTCACTTCTTCGATGATCTCTTTGATCTTACGAACTTCTTTTACAGAAATGATCATCGGGAACATAATGGAAAGGTTCCCATATACGGATGCACGATAAAGTGCACGAAGCTGAGTCTTGAAGATCTCCGGTCTTGTCAGGCAGATACGGATTGCTCTGTATCCAAGTGCCGGGTTCTCTTCTTTTGCAAGATTGAAATAATCAACCTGCTTGTCTGCTCCGATATCAAGTGTACGAATGATGACTTTCTTTCCTGCCATGCTTTCTACAACCTGTCTGTAAGCTGCAAACTGCTGTTCTTCTGTCGGATAAGTACTGTTCTCAAGATAAAGGAACTCACTTCTAAACAGACCTACTCCGCCTGCATCATTCTTAAGTACTGCACCAAGATCAGATACGTTACCAATGTTCGCATAGACATTGATCTTCTGTCCGCTCTTTGTCACATTCTCTTTTCCTTTAAGCTGATTCAGAAGTTCTTTCTGCTCAAGGTCTTTCGCACGCTTCTCCTGCATCTTTGCAAGTGTCTCTTCATCTGGATCCACATAGAGTGTTCCTGTAAATCCATCAATGATAGCCATCTCTCCGTCATATTTCGGATTAAGAGCTTCTCCCATTCCGATTACAGCCGGAATATTCATTGTTCTTGCAAGGATCGCTGTATGAGAGTTAGAAGAACCATACATTGTAGCAAATCCAAGTACCTTCTCTTTGTCAAGCTGTACTGTCTCACTTGGTGCGAGATCATCTGCAGCAACAATACAAGGTTCTGTCATCTCACGTGTTCCGTTGCTCACTCCGCAGAGAATATCAAGCACACGCTCGGAAACGTCCTTCACATCTGCTGCACGTCCCTGCATATATGCATCATCCATAGATGCAAACATCTGTGCAAAGTTATCAGCTGTTGTTGAAACAGCATACTCTGCATTTACACTTTGTGTACGGATAATTCCTTCAATAGATTCCAGATAATCCAGATCATCAAGCATCATCTGGTGAATCTCAAAGATCATGGCGTTGGCCTCACCTACATCTTCAATGGCTTTGTCGTAGAGAACTTTCAGCTGGTCGATTGCTGTATTCTTAGCCTCTTCGAATCTCTTCCATTCTGCATCCACATCATCTACATGTGTTCTTCTGATCACCTTTTCGTTTCTCTTATAGAACATCAGCTTTCCAATGGATACTCCACCAAATACGCTTTTTCCTTCAATCGTTATCATATACACAAATCCTCCTTGAAATAAAATATTTCATAGACATTGGTTAAATTATATAATACTTCAATTCTTTTTTCAATCGACATCCTTTATTTTTCCAATCCATTCGTAAAATAATCTTTCCTCGCACTTCTATTTTTTACCAATCTTATAAATCCGATATGCTAAATGGTATTTACAAATTGTTGAAATCGATTTTACGTCACTTCACATGTTTTTGTCATTTTTCTACAAATCAAAAAAGATTACATTTGACTTTCTTTGTTAAACATGCTACAATAGACAAAGTGTCAATATGAATTTATACTGACACAATATTACAGTTTTCAGCGCATTGTAAACTGTGATGATTTAACAACTTATATTCTTTTAATGGAGGGCAACACAATGACAGGTACAGTAAAATGGTTTAATAACCAGAAGGGTTACGGATTTATCTCTGACGCTGAAGGCAATGACATTTTTGTTCATTATTCAGGACTTGTAATGGATGGATTCAAATCTCTCGAAGAGGGCCAGGCTGTTGAGTTCGAAGTAACAGAAGGCGCTAAAGGACCTCAGGCTGTTAACGTAGTGAAACTTTAATCAAGACTTTATGTACCTTTTAATTAATAAATAGACCGTATTTAATTTTTAAAAGTAATACAGAAATTCGATTAACAAAAAAGAGCTTTTTAAGCTCTTTTTTTGTTGCACACCCCGGCAATCTACATTACGCTTACACGCGAAATGCAGTTTTGCCGGATATAATTATTTTATTAACAAAGTGGATATTTTGCAGTCAGCTCAGCAACCATTGCTTTTGCTTTCTCTACATTTTCTTCACTTTCGATTACCATTGCAATAATCTCTGCGATCTTATCCATATCATCTTCCTTCATTCCACGTGTTGTAACCGCTGGTGTTCCAAGTCTTACACCACTTGTTACAAACGGTGAACGAGGATCATTCGGAATTGTATTCTTGTTCGCTGTTACATGAGCATCATCAAGACGCTTCTCCAGCTCTTTTCCGCTTGTCTCTGTTCCCGACAGGTCTACAAGCATCAGATGGTTATCTGTATCTCCCGAAACAATCTTAACTCCGCGTGCTTTCAAACCGTTACAGAGTGCTTTCGCATTTTTAACAACCTGCTCCATATATGTTTTATACTCAGGCTCAAGTGCTTCCTTGAAGCAAACTGCCTTACCGGCGATCACATGCATCAACGGACCTCCCTGAATTCCCGGGAATACAGCTTTGTTGAAATTGAATTTTTTATTCATCTCTTCGCTGCACATGATCATTCCACCTCTTGGTCCACGGAGTGTCTTATGTGTTGTTGTTGTTGTCACATGCGCATACGGAATCGGACTTGGATGAAGTCCTGTAGCAACAAGTCCTGCGATGTGTGCGATATCTACCATCAGATATGCTCCCACCTCATCTGCGATCTCACGGAAACGCTTGAAATCAATCGTTCTTGCATAAGCACTTGCTCCTGCAACGATCAGTTTCGGTTTATGTTCCTTCGCAATACGAAGCACTTCATCATAATCGATCACGCCGTCTGCATTCACTCCGTAATGTGCTACATCAAAATATTTACCGGACATATTAACCGGTGAACCGTGTGTCAGATGTCCGCCATGATCAAGGTTCATCCCCATGATCTTATCTCCCGGCTCAAGCATGGCAAACATAACTGCCATGTTCGCCTGTGCTCCTGAATGTGGCTGCACATTAACATACTCACATCCAAACAGTTTCTTTGCTCTTTCTCTTGCAAGGTCTTCTACTACATCTACACACTGACATCCGCCATAATATCTCTTTCCCGGATATCCTTCTGCATACTTATTAGTCAGAGGGCTTCCCATAGCTGCCATGACTGCTTTGCTCACCCAGTTCTCAGAGGCGATCAGCTCGATATGGGAGTTCTGTCTCTCCATCTCTGCTTTTATTGCATCTGCTATCTCTGGGTCTGTGTTCATAATCTCATCGAAATCGTACATTATCTCTTCCTCCATTAAAGCTTTACCACGTCAAAGCGTTGTAGTCATTATAGCACAGCACTTTACATCCGTCTAGCGCATTTCCTACGAAAAATCAAACAAGGAAAGCTGATTACTCTGTGGAAGATTCCCAAATAATCCCAGTTCTGCCATCAGATCGATCACTGTCTTACTTACTTTTGTCCTCTGACGGAAATCATCCAGCGAGAGATATGGACCGTCTTTTGAAGCTTCTTCCACAGCTTCCGCCGCCTTATCTCCCATTCCTTCGATGCTGGCAAGAGACGGCATCAGTTTTCCGTCAATGATCTGAAACATCTTCGCCTTCGCCCGGTAAATATCAATCGGCATAAACTCCAGTCCTCGCGCGTACATTTCCTGGACAATCTTCATATCCTTCATGACATCCTGTTCTTTTTTCGTCAGAGTATCACTTCTTTTTTTATAATCTTTCATGTAATAATTCAGTTTATCCTTGCCCTGACACATGATCGCATAAGAAAATGCGTCCGCACGGATTCCAAAATATGCTCCATAATAAGCAAGCGGATAATTGATCTTACAGTAAGCGATACGATAAGCCATCATAACATAGGCTGCCGCATGAGCCTTTGGGAACATATAGCTGATCTTCTTACAGGACCATATATACCAGTCCGGTACATCCTGGGCTTTCATTGCTTCTTCCCACTCCGGTTTCAATCCTTTTCCTTTACGCACACTCTCCATAATTGTAAAGGCCAGTGCACTTTCCACTCCTTTGTTGATCAGATAGATCATGATATCGTCACGGGTACAGATTGCCGTAGAAATGGTTGCTTTTCCGGATTTTACAAGTTCCTGTGCATTTCCGAGCCACACGTTCGTTCCATGTGACAGACCGGAAATTCGGATCAGATCTGATAACGTCTGAGGTTTTGTATCCTGCACCATCTGAATAACGAAATCCGTACCGAACTCCGGGATTCCAAGACATCCAAGCTTACAGCCGTCGATATCTTCCGGTTTGATTCCGAGAATTTCTGTACCATGGAATAGTTCGATTACTTTCTTGTCATCCAGCGGAATCTCCGTTGCAACGAAAGGATGCTCCTCATTATATTCATTTTCCATTGCATCGGAGGTAATATAGTCTTCCAATGTACGAATCATCGTAGGATCATCATGTCCGAGAATATCAAGTTTCAAAAGGTTATGGTCAATGGAATGGTAATCAAAATGTGTCGTTGTAATGCCACATTCCATATCGTTGGCCGGATGCTGCACCGGTGTAAACTCATTGATGCTGTGTCCGTGCGGAAGTACTACGATTCCTCCCGGATGCTGTCCGGTACTTCGCCGGATTCCGGTACATCCTTCTGTAATTCGTTCAATCTCACAGCCACGCTTTCTCTGACCACGTTCTTCATAATAGTTTTTCACAAATCCATATGCTGTCTTATCTGCCAGCGTACCGATCGTTCCGGCTTTGAATGTATGACCCTCACCAAAGAGAACCTCTGTATATTTATGAGCCTTCGCCTGGTAATCTCCTGAGAAGTTCAGGTCAATATCCGGCTCTTTATCTCCCTTGAAACCAAGGAATGTTTCAAACGGAATATCAAACCCGGCCTTGACCAGTTTTTCTCCGCACACAGGACAATTTCTATCCGGCATGTCGTAACCACAGCCTCCGGCAAATGCCCGAACCTCTTCAGACTCAAAATCACTGTAATGACATTTTTCGCAGTAATAGTGAGGACTTAGCGGATTAACCTCCGTGATTCCGGACATTGTCGCAACAAAAGACGAACCTACTGATCCACGGGAACCAACAAGATACCCATCCGCATTGGACTTCCATACCAGTTTCTGCGCAATGATATACATAACGGCATAGCCGTTGGAAATAATAGAGTTCAGCTCTTTCTCAAGTCTGGAAGACACCTGTACCGGAAGATCTTCTCCATACATTTCATGTGCTTTACGATAACAGATATCTCGAAGCTCCTGATCGGAATCCGCGATTACCGGAGGACACTTATTTGGGTTTACCGGTGAGATTTTCTCTACCATACGTGCGATCTTCTGTGGATTTTCTATAACAACTTCTCTTGCCTTCGCAGAACCAAGATATGCGAACTCTTCCAACATTTCATCTGTTGTGCGAAGGAACAGCGGTGCCTGATTATCTGCGTCTTTGAATCCTTTTCCTGCCATGATGATCCGGCGATAAACTTCATCCTCCGGATCAAGGAAATGAACGTCACAGGTTGCTACAACCGGCTTACCGAATTTCTCTCCAAGTTCAACAATCTCCCGGTTTACGTTACGCAGATCTTCCTCTGTATTGATATTCGGCGTTTTCTCATCTTCGAGCATAAACATATCATTTCCAATTGGCTGGATTTCATAATAATCATAGAAATCTGCCAGTCTCGCAATCTGCTGTGCAGACTGTTTTTCAAGAACCGCACGGTATAATTCTCCTGCCTCACAGGCACTTCCGATGATGATTCCTTCTCTGTGTTCATTAATCAGACTTTTCGGAATTCTCGGTCTTCTTGCATAATATGTCATATGAGATGCCGTGATCAGCTGATACAGATTATATCTTCCAATATCATTCTGTGCGATCAAAATAATGTGATGTGTCGGCATCTTACGGATTGCATTAACATTACGATCCCCAAACTTGTTCATTTCTTTTAAGTTCATGATGTGCTGATCTTTGAGCATTTCAACAAATTTTACAAAAATTTCTGCTGTTGCCCCTGCATCATCAACCGCACGGTGATGATTTTCTAATGAAATTCCAAGTGCTTTTGCAACCAGATTCAATTTATATTTCGAAAGGGTCGGAAGCAGCACACGTGCAAGAGCCACTGTATCAACAGATGTGAACTCCCGTTCCAGACCAAGCACACGACAATTCTGTTCGATAAACCCAACATCAAATCCTGCATTATGCGCAACCAATGCGCCCTCACCAATAAATTCGAGAAACTGTGGCAGCACAACCTCGATTGTCGGAGCATCCAGCACCATCTCATCTGTAATACTTGTCAGGTTTGTGATTTCGAAAGGAATCGGGCGTTCCGGATTTACAAAGGTACTGAACTTGTCTACAATCTGCCCATTCTCAACCTTCACAGCTCCAATCTCAATAATTCTGTCACGGATAGAACTGAATCCTGTTGTCTCGATATCAAAAACAATATAGGTATCATCCAATGTCTGATCTTTTGCATTAACTGCAATCTCAGTTAAGTCATCGACCACATAGCCTTCCACACCATATAGAACTTTAAACGGATCATCTTTATCCAATGTCTCTATATAGTGATTTGCAACCGGGAACGCCTGGGCTACACCATGATCTGTAATTGCAATCGCCGGGTGTCCCCAGTCATGTGCTCTGCGGACGATATCTGTTACTTCAGAAACTCCATCCATATCGCTCATCTTTGTATGGCAATGAAGTTCTACACGTTTCGTTGGATTGAGATCTTGCCTTGAGACCGTAAAGTCTCCAATCTTCTTGATTCCGGTAATTGAACCAATTGTCAGCTCACCGTCGAATTTATCAATTGTCGTCACGCCTTTGATTTTAACGAAAGCACCTTTCTTCAAATCTCCGAGAATCTCCGGTAACTGATCATTTCTGGCAAACATCTTGATCGTGATTGTATCCGTAAAATCAGTCACAGCAAAGATAATGATCGTCTTCTCATTTCTGATCTCTCGTGTATCAAAATTGATAATCTTACCATGAATTGTGATCTCACCCATCTCAGAAACAACCTGTTCCAATTTGATTGGCTCATCTTCAAAATTCTTTCCGTAGATCAGGTTCGGATCGTCTCCGATCTTCACCGGACGCACATAATCCTTCTTGCGGAATTCCTTCTTTTTGAACTCTTTCTTTCCGCCCGAAACGGATGCATTTCCTGAAGAAGATCTCCCTGAAGTCTCTGCTTTCTTTTCTCCGGAAGACGAGCTTCCTGATTCGGATGACTTCTTCTTTGCCTCCACAGCAGACTTTCGCTCCTCATATTCGCCTCTCTGTTTCGCGCGCCGTTCAAAGATTGCATTAATTTCCTGCTGAATCCTCTGCTCGTCATATTCTCTGCTTCCCTGACCCTCGTTTTCTTTATATGTAACCCGGATATCAACATTCATATGAAAACGATTCCTGAATACATCGTCCAGCAGATTCATGATTTCTTCTTTTCTTCCTTCGGAAACAATCGTATCAAGAAGCTCCAGACGGACGACATTTCCCTCTTCATAGTTCACTTCTGCCTGTGAAAACATGTTTGCAGCAAGGACACTGATTTCTTTCAGTTCAAGAATCAAACTCTCCTTGTACTCTTCCATCACCGCTTCCGGTGTATAAAGCTCAGACAGCTCATACTCTTCAAGAATCTGAAGTTTTACAGAAGATGTTCCAAAGAGCTGCTCTTTGATCCGCTGCTCCATCTGCCATATTTTCTTCTTTGGGATCAGATGATGACTCTTTAAATGTACATGCAGAAAATCACGACCGGAATTAGTCGTGATTTTCTTAACTTCCACATCAGCAAAGAGGACTTTAAATTCCTCTTCTACTTTCAATGTGGGAAATACATGAAAAAATGTTTTTTCATTCTTTATTTGTTCCAATTCAATAACTCCTGTCTTAAAGTATCAAGAAGTTCTTCTTCCTTTACCTTCTTGATGATCTCACCTTTCTTGATCAAAAGTCCTTCCCCAATACCTCCTGCAATTCCGATATCGGCTTCTTTTGCCTCTCCAGGTCCGTTTACAACACATCCCATAACTGCAACTTTAATATCAAGCGGAATGTCTGCTACCATCTCTTCTACCTGGTTTGCAAGCTTGATCAGATCAATTCTTGTTCTTCCACAAGTCGGACAGGATACAACTTCAATACCTCCCTTGCGAAGTCCAAGTGTCTTAAGAATCAGTTTTGCTGTACGGATCTCTTCTACCGGATCTCCCGTCAGGGAAACACGGATTGTATTACCGATTCCCTCATGGAGAATGATTCCAAGTCCTACAGAAGATTTCACATTTCCTGAATATACAGTTCCAGACTCTGTAATTCCAACATGAAGCGGATATGGGCATTCCTTAGCGATCAGCTCATGCGCCTTCACACACATCAGAACATCAGAAGATTTAATACTGACAACAAGGTTGTCATAGCCCATAGACTCGATCAGATGAACTTTATCCAGCGCACTCTCCACGATCCCTTCTGCAGTAACACCACCATATTTCTCAAGCAGATGTTTCTCAAGAGAACCACTGTTTACGCCGACACGGATTGGAACATTGTACTCTTTCGCTTTGTCTACTACTGCCTGTACCCGTTCTTTTGCACCGATATTCCCCGGATTGATACGAATCTTATCAGCTCCATTCTCAATTGCTGCGATTGCCATCTTATAATCAAAATGAATGTCTGCAACAAGCGGAATATGAATCTGTTTTTTAATCTCTTTGATTGCTTTTGCAGCCTCCATTGTCGGAACTGTACAGCGGATGATCTCACATCCTGCTTTTTCCAGACGCAGGATCTGCTCCACTGTGGCTTCTACATCTTCTGTCCTTGTATTTGTCATAGACTGGATTGCTATCGGATGGTCTCCCCCAATCACAACATCCCCAATTCTTACTTCTTTCGTCTGATTTCTGTACATGATCTGTACCCCCTGTTTCCACTGCTCTGCAAGTTCTTTCTGTGTCATCTGCTGAGGCAGAATCACCGTTTACTTTCCACTTTTTTCAAATGTCTTCTGACTTCCATATTCTGAATCAGTCAGTGTCAGTACGTTCTGTTCCACGCTGTATTCGTAAGTTCCTTCCATCACATCTGCAATATCCTGAAGCTCCTGTTTGGAACAGTCTTTTGTTTTTTCAGCCTGTTTTGCTATCTTTTCTTCGTTCACATGAATTGCAAAACGCTTATGTTCCATATCAATTGTATAATCAACAGGAACGCTGACTGTACTCTCGTCCAAAGTCTGCACAATATCCATTGTTCCGTTATTCTTGATCGTCAGCTTCATTCCATCATCTGTGTTCTCCCAATTTCCTGTCAGAGGATTGGAAGTAAAAAGCTTCACAGCGAAAAAAACAACGATCAGAATGATCAGAACTGAAGTAACCGTCATAACTGTTCTCCAAGCTATATTTCTCTTTTCTTCATTATCTTTCAGTAACATAAGAATCACTTCCTTTGCATATTTATCTTATCCAAAAATACCGCCAATAATTCCATAGGAAATGACTGACATAATAAATGCTGCGAGACAGACACCAACAACAACTGCCGGAAAAGCTTTTCTAAAGCGGATTCCAAGCAGAGCTGCGATCAGTGATCCTGTCCACGCTCCTGTTCCAGGAAGAGGAATTCCAACAAAAAGTACAAGACCCCAGAATTCATATTTCTCTATCTTGTCACTTTTACTCATTGCCTTCTTCTCCAGCTTCTCCACCATCGGCTTCAAACGCTTCGTTCCTTTCATCCAGTCAAAGATCTTTGTAATCAGTAAAAGGATGAATGGAATTGGAACAAGATTTCCAATCACACAGATAGGTACTGCTTTTGCAAGTTCCACATTCAAAAATGCCGGTCCTGCTGCAAGCAGTCCTCCACGCAATTCCAGAATCGGAACCATTGAGATCAGGAAGAGAATAAATTCCTTACCGACCTTTCCGCCCAGTGTCACCATAAACCAGTTGATCAAAGCTTCACTCATTCAGTTATTTCTCCTTTATATATGTTCTCAAAAAATCAAAAAGCCTCTCCATCTCTTCTCTTGTACCAATTGTAATTCTCAGATACTGATCGATTCGTGGTGCATTCCAATGTCTGACAAAGATATTATTCTCTTTCAAAGCCTGGAAAAGTTCGTTCGCATCAACCTCTGGATGTCTTGCGAAAATAAAATTCGCCTTTGCATCCGGGAAAACAAAACCAAGTTTCCTGAGCTCTTCTTTTGCCCATTCTCTTGTTTCAACTATTTTACGAACTCCTTCTTCAAAATATGCCTTGTCTTCAACCGCTTCCACACCACAGGCAAGAGCTGTCTGATTCATCGTGTAAGAGTTAAAAGAATATTTCACATCATTCAGGCAGCGGATCAGATCTGGATTCGAGATTGCATATCCGATTCGCATACCAGCCATACTTCTTGCCTTTGAGAAAGTCTGTGTCACAATAAGATTATCATATTTATCGATCAGTTCCATCGCAGATCTTCCCGCAAAATCAATATACGCCTCATCTACGATCACGATAGAATTCCTGTTCTGCTTTAAGATATCTTCTACAAATTCAAGATCTTCATAAATTGCTGTCGGCGCATTTGGATTCGGAAAAATAATTCCGCCGTTTTCAGCATAATAATCCTCTTTCACAATCTTAAAGTTTTCATCAAGCTTTGGACAATGATATGGAATCCGATATAATTCTGCCCAGACTTTATAAAACGAATATGTAATATCCGGGAAAAGAATTGGAAGATCTGAATTGAAAAATGTGAGGAAACACATCGAAATCACATCATCAGATCCAACTCCTACAAAGACCTGGTCTTTCCCTACACCATAATAATCTGCGAGACTTCCAACGAGTTCGTCCGCAGTTGGATCTGGATACAGGCGAAAACGGTCTGTGTCCATCTCTTTCAGAACACGTTCCACTCCCGGTGCCGGTGGATATGGATTCTCATTTGTATTCAGTTTCACAACCTTATGCTGTGGCTGCTCGCCCGGTACATATGGTTCTACACTACGTATATTTCTCAAAAGTTCTTCTCTTACAGCCATGGTACTACCTCTATCTATACTCTCTCGCAAGCTCCGCAAATTTTGGAAGTGCATTTACAATTGTTTCATATGCTACACAATACGCCATTCTGACATATCCGGGACATCCAAAAGAGCTTCCCGGAACGATCAGAATATTGTATTTCTTCGCGGTATTACAAAATTCTTTTTCATCTGCAACCGGTGATTTTACAAAGAGATAAAATGCTCCTTCCGGTTTGATGCACTCAAATCCAAGTTCTTTCAATCCATTATAAAGAGTCTCTCTGTTTCTGTCATAATATGAAATATCTGTCTTCTCATTCAGACATGCCTTCACCACTTTCTGCTGCAGTGTCGGTGCATTGACAAATCCAAGAATTCTCGTTGCAACGTTAGCTGCGGCATTCAGTTTCTCACTGTCTGCCACTTCATCCGGAATTACAAGATAACCGATACGTTCTCCCGGAAGAGAAAGTGATTTACTGAAAGAATATCCTACAACTGTATTTGCATAATACTTTGTGAGATATGGAACTTCCACTCCGTCATAAGCAAGTTCTCTGTATGGTTCATCTGAAATCAGATAAATCTCTGTTCCAAATTCTTTCTGTTTCTTCTCAAGAATCGCTGCCAGCTTCTGGATCGTCTCTTCGGAATAAACAACACCTGTCGGATTATTCGGCGTATTAACGATGACTGCCTTTGTCTTTGGCGACAGCTTTTTCTCAAACTCATCAAGCTTTGGCTGGAATGTCTCTGTATCCGGAGATATCTCCACGATCACACCGTCATAATTATCCGCATAGCTTCTGTATTCTCCAAAATAAGGAGCAAACACAACAACTTCATCACCTGGATTCAGCAGTGATTTCAAAATCACATTAAGACCTCCTGCTGCTCCGACTGTCATCGTAATATTGCGGGAAGCAAAGTTTGTTCCAAAGCGTTCATTTAAGGAATCAGCAACTGCCTGTCTCACATCTTCATAACCTGCATTGCTGTTCGTATAACCGTGAAGCACGATCGGATCCTCTTCGGAAAGGATCTCAATCATTGCTTTCTTTACCGCTTCCGGTGCCGGAACATTCGGATTTCCCAAACTGAAGTCAAATACATTCTCTGCTCCGTATTTTGCTGCAAGACGGTTGCCCTCTTCAAACATCGCACGGATTGCAGAACTGTTCGCTACCATGTTTTCCATTTTTTTTGAAATCATTGCTGTCCTCCTATTCTTGTCACAAACCCTTTCTCTTCCAAAAAAGCCGGGCGATAAGATAATTTTGCCTTACGGAGTCCTTCTTCCCCGGCATCATCTTCTCTGTTCACATAAGTGTAATCCATACATTCATGTTCAACAAACTGCTGATTAATCATAGGGTATGCTCCCTGTACATCTGCAAATGCTTTCTCAATATGAACAACAAATGTATCCTTGCACAGTTCTTCCCCTACTGTAAAAGCAACAATTTTTTCGCCATTTCTCAACACTCCGCCTTTAAAGCCGAGTTCTTTGTATAAACGGAGGGAATTCAACGAAACGCACATCTCTGCGTTCTTCTCAGGATCATCATTACATCCATTCGAATTTCTCCACTTCAGAGCCATCTGAAAGCACGCTTCTACATTCTCATCACTGAGTGATTCGTAAGACCAGTCTGGATAAAGCTGCTTAAACTTATTAATATGGTTTCGCTTTCCGTGAAGTTTCTTTCCTGCAAGTGTTGCAAGCTTCTCCGTCTCATAGATGTAATCTGCCTGATCTCTGTCATATTCAATCCGGAATTGTCCCGGATACCACTCTTCCATCTGTGAAAAATTCTCCGGTGTCACACAGTAAAGACCGAATTCACAGTCTTCATCCTCGCAGATCTTCATCAATTCTTCCAGTGCAGCTTTGACGGCTTCCGGCTTTCCTACAGGGTAAGCATAAGTATGCCCATCTCCTTCATCACGAAATACAAGTGCATTATGAAGGATTGCATATTTCACTTTATACTGTCTGGACCAGAGATATACATTCGCAAATGTTCTCTCGCAGCTTCTGCTTGGAGCCTGTGCAAAATAATAGTCAATCAGTTCTTTGTCTTCCAGTTCCGGTCGTTTGAATTCCGGTATCATCCTTGTACTACTCCTCCATCTTTGCAAGCTTCGCTGTCTGATCCGCTGCAATCAGGCTGTCGATCACTTCATCCAAATCACCATTCAGAATGCTATCCAGTTTATGAAGTGTCAGCTTGATTCTGTGATCTGTTACTCTTCCCTGTGGAAAATTATAAGTTCTGATCTTCTCAGAACGATCTCCTGTACCAATCTGACTTCTTCTCTCTGCTGCCTCAGAAGCCTGTTTCTTCTCAAGCTCCAGGTCATACAGTTTGGAACGAAGCAGTCGGAATGCCTTCTCTTTATTCTGCAGCTGTGATTTCTCTGTCTGGCTGTAGATCACGATTCCGGTCGGGTAATGAGTCAGTCGTACCGCAGAGTCCGTTGTATTGACACACTGTCCACCATTTCCTGATGCACGCATTACATCGATACGGATATCCTTCTCATCGATTACAACATCAACTTCTTCTGCCTCAGGCATTACGGCTACAGTAATTGTTGAAGTATGAATTCTTCCGCCACTTTCTGTCTCCGGCACACGCTGTACACGATGTACTCCACTTTCGTACTTCATACGGGAATATGCTCCCTGTCCTGTGATCATGAATACACACTCTTTAAATCCGCCGATTCCATTCTCATTCAGAGAGATCATCTCTGTCTTCCATCTACGGCTGTCTGCATAATGCACATACATACGATAAATTTCTGCCGCAAAAAGTGCAGCCTCATCTCCACCTGCACCGGCACGGATCTCAACGATAACGTTCTTATCATCATTCGGATCCTTCGGAAGAAGAAGAATCTTAAGTTCCTGCTCCAATTCTTCAATTCTGGCTTTAGATTCATTCAACTCTTCTTTTGCAAGCTCACGCATCTCTTCATCTGATTCTTCTTCCAGGATCATCAGACTCTCTTCTACATTCTGCTTACAGTTCTTATATTCCTGATAAGCTTCAACGATTGGTGCAAGATCACTCTGCTCTTTCATCAGCTTACGGAAACGTTCCGGATCATTTGCCACATCCGGCTCCTGAAGTTCACCCATTACTTCCTGGTAACGAATTACCAAATCCTCTAATCTGTCAAACATAGTTCTATATCCTCTTCTATTTTTTATCTTCTTTATCTTTTTAATAGTACACGCCACAGACGATGCGGTCAAGTCCTGCCAGGTCCTTTTTTACGAACACCTTGTCATATCCTGCTTTTTTCATAAGATCAGAAACTTCTTTGCCCTGGTCATATCCAATCTCGAAAGCAAGTATCCCTCCTGTTTTCAGGAATTGTTTTGCATCAGTAACAATCTTCCGGTAGAAATACAATCCGTCTTCTTTCCCATCCAATGCACTGAATGGATCGTGAAGTTTCACTTCGTCTTGAAGCTTCTCAATTTCTGCTGTTCTGATGTAAGGTGGGTTTGATAAGATCATATCATAGGTTTCACTGACATTTTCAAAAAGATCACTCAAAATCCAGTTCACTTTTCCATTCTCATCCTTTTTCGTGCTTCTCAAATGTTTTTCATTTTTCTGCGCTACCATAAGAGCCTGCTCCGAAAAGTCAACACCTGTTCCTTCTATAAATATACCCTTTTGTTCTGCATAATGCATTACGCTCAGAAGAATACATCCTGACCCGGTACACATATCCAACAGTTGCAAACAACCTTTTGATCTGAATATCTCTTGTTTCATCATCTCCAGTGCCTCTTCCACAAGCACCTCTGTATCTTGTCTTGGAATCAGCACATGTTCATTCACCAGAAATTCAAGCCCCATAAATTCCTGACTTCCTGTAATATGCTGCAATGGAATATGATTTCTTCTTTTTTCAAGATATTCTTTATACTTTTCCCATGCTTCCGGATCCATGCTCTGATCCGGATCCATATAATAGCGAGCTTTCGTAATCCCTGTCACAAATTCCAACAGATACCACGCATCCAGATCTGCCTCTGTAATTCCTGCTTTCGCAAGAATTTCTTTTCCTTCTTTATATGCATTTTTCAAACTTATTGAATCGCTGCAATCTGTTTTATACACTGTCCTCTTGTCTGATTCTGTTCTCATTGCTTCAGGTTCTCCTCCTGCCATGTCTTCCAGTCAAACACTGCTTCCACTGCTTTGATCCCAACCTCGATCATACTGTCATCCGGTTCCTTTGTTGTCAGATTCTGAACCCAGAGTCCCGGTTTACTGAGTACATTGATTACCGGATGATCACTGTTTCCTGCCAGACGAATCAATTCATAAGAGATTCCTGCAATCAACGGAAGCAGGGCGATCCGAAGAAGTACTCTCACAATCTGGGACTTTGCCGTAATAAAAAAGCAGACAATAATGCTTACGATCATGACAAAGAAAAGAAAGCTCGTTCCACATCTCTTATGTTGTTTGGAACTCTTCCGTACATTTTCTACATTTAATTCCAATCCATGTTCGATGCAATTAATACATTTATGCTCTGCCCCGTGATACATAAATGTTCTCTTAATATCCTTTGTTCTGGAAATCAGAACAATATAGATTAGGAAAATAGCAACGCGGATCACACCTTCTAAAACAGTCATTACAAGATGTGAAGAGGTATGCTTTTCTATAATACTACTCAGATAATACGGAAGAACCATAAAAATACCAACCGCAATCAAGACAGAAACCACAACTGTCAGATTCATGATCAGTTTTTCCTTCTTCTCCTGCTTTCTTGCCTCATCTTCTGTAAGAATTTCTTCTTCCTCGTCTTCAAAAAAACTTGCAGAATAAGTCAATGTCTTCATTCCCAGCACAAGAGAATCCACAAAATTAAAAATCCCCCGAATGAAAGGAATCTTTTGCGGTGCCTTCCATGGGAGAACTCCTTTGTATTCCTGAATATCAACTTCAATCTCTCCATCTGGTTTCCGGACGGCAACGGAATATGTTTCCCGATTCTTCATCATAATGCCTTCCAGCACTGCCTGGCCGCCTATATTCGATGATTTCATATATTTCTCCTAAACACAAAGAGGACTGAGATTTCCACCTCAGCCCTCATCACTTCGTATTTCTTATTTAATACCGTATTTCTTATTGAACTTATCAACACGGCCACGAGCCTGAGTTGCTTTCTGCTGTCCTGTATAGAATGGATGACATTTAGAACAGATTTCTACGTGGATTTCTTCACTTGTAGATCCTGTTACGAATGTATTTCCACAGTTACAAGTTACAGTTGCCTGATAATAATTTGGATGTATTCCTTCTTTCATGATTTTCACCTCTTCTTTATTTTTTGACACGCACTTAATGTGCAGTAAATTTCTTTTATTTACACAGCTCGTTCATTGTAACACAAGAATCAAGTTTTGTCTAGATAAATTTTGTCTTTTTTACCATTTGTATTAATTCTTCATTATTCCGCGTTCTTGAGAACATATTCAGTATGTTATCTACCGCCTCTTCCGGACGCAGTCCGTTCAGTGCTCTTCTCATACTTTCAACAGCTTCCTGTTCCTCTTTTGAAAGCAGAAGATCTTCTCTTCTTGTTCCTGATTTTAAGATATCAATAGCAGGAAACATTCTTTTTTCGGAAAGCTTGCGGTCCAATACCAGTTCCATATTACCGGTTCCTTTAAATTCTTCAAATACAACGTCATCCATCTTACTTCCTGTCTCAACGAGTGCTGTCGCAAGAATTGTAAGACTTCCTCCTTCACGCATATTTCTTGCTG